>Ga0075163_10010532_pt1 | contig 12089 bp, 16 predicted proteins | sample JI1023141ADNA_FD_71478 | JGI IMG/M metagenome (GOLD analysis project Ga0075163, IMG submission 71478) | Wastewater effluent complex algal communities from Wisconsin, to seasonally profile nutrient transformation and Carbon sequestration -... | ecosystem: Engineered > WWTP > Effluent > Algae...
GAAAAAGGCGCCACCGGCCTCTACTCAAACGAGCGCGCCGGCATCGCCGCTGAGGTCGCGGCCTGGGCACTGACCGCGAACCCGAAGTGGCGGATCGTGCTGGCCGGCTACGAGGGCCTGGACCTGCCCGGTTGGCGCTGCGAAGAGTGGTACGCCGAGGGCTTCGGGACCGGCGGCTACAACCGGACCGACACCGGACGGCGGGAGCGGCTGTACTTGTCGCCGTCGTGTCTGAGCATCGCGCCGAGAGCTCGCCAGGAACTCCTTTTCTCGGCGGCCTCATGACCTACCTCGACTACCTAAAATCCGTCCTCAGCTGGCACTACTTCGTCGAGGCCGGCGAGATCTTTCAGGCGGCGGTGGCCAAGCCGATCGACGATCTCGTGCTCGCAGCCAAGACCGCGGTCGTGCAGCGCTTCTGGGCATTCTGCGAAGAGGACGCGCTGCCGTGGCTGCTGCAAAACTACAACCTCGACCACGTCGAAGCGTTCACCCCGGCGCAGTCGCGGCAGCAAGCGGCAGATGCTTGGCTCACCTGGGAAGGCGACGGTAACCCAAGCATCGGCGGGCACCTCTGGGGCGGCGGCGGCACCGAGGAAGGCATCCTCACGGAGATTGCCCGGCTCGGCTACACGGCCGCGATGATTCCGGTCTGGCAGGCGCGCTACACCTCGGACGGGATCTCGGAGACTGTCTCGATTCAGCCGTCGCTGCAGCCGGACATCAACAGCGCGTTCTGGCCCGTCAAAAACACGCTCACGGTGCCAGGCGATCTCGACGGCGAGTGGTGGGTGGACCTCAATTATCACTGGTCGAGCTACTACATCGTGCTGACCGATGCGCCGTTCGCGTTCCGCCGCTGGGGCGACCCGGGCCGCTGGGGCGAAGGATTCTGGGATGCGCTCGTGACCGGAAGCCGGGTGGATCTTCAGCGCATCTACAGCACCGTGCGCAAGTTCAGTCCGCCCGAGTGGAGCTGCCGCGGGATCGTGTTCGCGTACTCGGGCCGCTACAAACTCGGCACCGCTGCGCTGAGCGGGATGGCGGTCGCGAGCACGTACGACGCCTGGACGGTTGGCGCTGGAGGCTTCGCGGCGCACTGGAACGGGTACGCCTGGACGCCGGTGCCAGCTGGGCCTGCGGACCTCGCTGCGGTCGCGATGGATGCCGGGCGCGTGTATGCGGTCGGCGCTGGAGGCACGATTCTGCGCTGGAGCGGGGCCTGGGCCGCCGAGGCGAGCGGCACGACGGCGGCGCTGGCGAGCGTTTGCTTTGCCGGGCCTGACATCTGGGCGGTCGGCGCAGGCGGAATCATCCTGCGAGGGCGCGCGGGCGCCTGGACCGCGGTTGCTTCGCCCGTCGTGACCGATCTCCGCTGCGTGTTTGCGCTCGGCGGCGCGGACATCTGGGCCGTTGGCTCTGGAGGCGTAACCATCCACTGGAACGGCATGGCCTGGGCAATCGTTCCGCCAGCGACCGCTCATGACCTAAATGGTATCTGGGGAACGACTACGAACTCCCTGTGGGCTGTAGGAGCATTTGGAACGATCCTATTTTGGAATGGAACTACGTGGTCTGCCGTATTATCGCCTACCGGATTATCTTTGAACGCCATAGCGGGATTGAATAACGGTCGTGCTATCGCCATCGGTGACGAGACTGTCACATTCGATGGCATGCGATGGGCCCGTGCGCCCTCCTTAATTGGTCAGGTCGCCCATGCGATAGCCGGCACTCTCGCTGATAACTTCTGGGTCCCGACCGTCCAGGGCGAAGTGTTCAACCTCACAATCGACGGAACGATATTCTCCGGTGGGCGCTGGAACCACTTTTCCTGGGACGATGGAACCCGCTACAACCTCAAATACGTGATCAAGCATATGCGCGAAGGGTGGGAGCTCTAAAAAATGGACCAGTACGACGGCTCTGCCTCAGACAAAAGCACGATCACGCTTCCGAATGATATCGATGTGGCGGACTCCGAGAGCGTCAACACGGCGTTCCGCGCGGTGCGGGACAGCTCGCGGCTCTCCCTCTCGGTGCACTCCGAGAGTCCCATCCATCAGCGCGTGCGCCTCAGCAGCGTGGACACCTCTACAATCCAAAGCCAGGCCGTCGGCGGATACATGCAGCAGGCGCAGCCGTTCGTGCCTTACAGCTACCTTCGGGGGTTTCGGGCAGCGGACGTGTTCACCGTGCTCGACCTCGATACACCAGCTCCCACGGTGTTTGAGCCGAGCCGGATCTACTATTGCTATAACGTCTGGGATCGCGTGACGAATTCGTTCAAGAAGCGAATCTCAACCGAATTTCCAGACGAGACGATATCGGTACAAAAAACGGACAATTTCGCGCACTACCTAGGGGCATTTGTCACCGACTCAGGACGCCGCCCGATTCCATTCGTGAAGTCAGCTGGTTACTACACGTTTGACTATCCGGGGATTTTTTTATTAAACCCGACGACCAGTACATTGGTTACATACGACCTAACCCCTATAATTCCGCGCTACTGCACCAGGGTTCGGTTACGACTTAACATGTTCAATCTGACCGCGACGCCGGATTTTTGTCGCGTGTCCGCAGGCGGTCTAGAGCAACCAATTCCGATGCACGTAAGCTCAAATTCACTTAATTACATTGATGTAGTCTTGCGTTCTAATATTGTATCTGCCCGCTTAAGTCTGGGCGCAGTCGCGGCACCATCAAACCAAGCACTCATATACCTCGACGGAATGTGGGAATCATGATCATCTCAGGAGCAAACGCCTATCCCGCTACTCTGAACGTGCCTGGTGCCGGCCAGCCCGCGACCGCTGCGGACATTGCCCAGATCGCGGCCGACCTGGCAGACCGTACGACGTTCCTGCTCGCGCGCACGGCCTCCGCGCAGCAGAACATAAAATACGAGTGCATCGACGGCGACAACATCGTCATGTCTCCGATCTTTGGCATGGTCTGCTTTGACACCATGCCTCGATACATGCAGACCTCCGTGGACACCGTGCTGACCGCCGCTGATATCGAGGGCGGTATCGCTCCTATCGGCAGCTCGTTTTACTACATCTACATGTACTGGCAGGCGGGGCCCAAGTTCGAGCTCTCACTCGCCGAGCCCGATGTCTACAAGCTCTACAAGAGCACCGGAACAGACCGCGTGCTCGTCGGCATCGCGCAGACCGAGGCGACGGCGAAGTTCAGTTTCATTCGCGCGCTTGGCCGGGAGATTCGGTATTTAGTGCCGGCGATGATTCGGCTCCTCGGCCCAGCCAACCCCACACCGCAGACGATAAGCCTTGCCGCGCGCCTTCCATCGGTAGCTGAGGTTTGCTGCCTCGGTGTCAATGGAATCACGACCGCCAGCATCGCCGCGCCGTTCGTCCCGTATGTCTCGGTGGGGCCGGCGGAGTTCGATCCCTCTACGTTCCGCAAGCTGTACCTGCCCACGGGGGCGCTCTATGGGCGGACCACAAAAGACATCGAAGTCCCCATCGGACACCGACCGCTCATCCTTCCTGACCCGGGGAACGATCGGAAAATAGCTCTACTCACCGACTCGGCGACGTCCGAGATGGAACTCTACCTCAACGGCTACAAGTTTTAGGAGAACCCACCATGGCATTTCAAGTCACGTCTGCTGGCGCGCCGCCGACCAACATCATCTCGGCACTGAACGCCGAGCACCAGAGTCACGATTTCACGGGCCTTTTCCACTACGATGGCACGGAGGTGAACCCAGCTGGCGTCGAGCAGTATATCAGCCTCGCCACCCCGACCGACTACACGAGCGCGGCCCTGGTCGTGAACCAGGCCAAGGCGCTCTATAACCTGCACCTCACATACTCAAACGGCGGCAATGGGATTCCGTGTTTTGCGCACAAGGTCACCGACGCGGCCAACACCGTGACCGAGGCAGACATCGATCCTACGACGGTCTACTCGACGATCTTCAACGCGATAAAGACCCTGTACCTAGCCGTCCGCACCTCGTACGTAAACCACATCAACAATCTGCGGCCGAATCAGACCGCGGCCGTGTTCCACACCGGCGCCGATACTGTGGATGTGCTCGGCGCTGTGCCCACGATCGTTGACGAGAGCGATCTGGTCGTGGACATGAATAATTTGAAGGCGCAGTACAACCTTCACCGAGTGAACGTCACCGGCGTGCATGCGTTTGTGAACACCGACTCGGTCACCAGCCCGAACGCAGTCGCGGGCTCGATCGACACCTCGGTCACGCTGGTCAACGAGCTCAAGACCAAACTGAACCTGCACTTTGCCGATGCCGTGGCGCACGCGGGCGCGTTCGGTGCCGACACGCAGAACGTCATCGCGGCGGCCAGTGTTTCGTACCCGAGCGGGCTGTACGACCTCATCAACCAGATCTACACCAAGTATGAGCTGCACCGGGTGTCGACGACCTACCACAACACCGCCGACAGCACGAACGACCTGAACCCGTCGTACTACCCGGTCTCGACCATCACCGGATTTATCTCGGCGGCGGCGGACATGCAGACGAACCTGAACGCCCACTTCCGCGGGTCTCTGACGTACAGCAAGGCGGTGCGTCTTGTTTAAGTGGGCGCTGGGGCTGCTCTTGACCGCGTGCGTGCCGAGCACGACAGCGAACGATGGGAGCTCGGCTGAGCTGCGGCCGGGAGATCTTACCCACATGGATTACGGTGTTACGGTTTGCGCCACCGGGAGCGAGTCGTGCTCTCAGACAGACCCGAAGGCGTGCGGGGGGGTTCCGTCTTACTGCAGCTGCTTCCCGGGGCCTGGGTGCTGCTGTAAGGGGTCGGGCTAGGACGCCGGGGCCTGGGGGATCGGCACCCCGGCCATCTCCTGCAGCAGCACGCCCACCACATACAGCAGCCGGCCCTGGTAGGTTGACCAGAAGTGCCGCTGCTGCCCCAGTTTGAACGCCTCTTCGTTGCTGCACGGGATCGTCAGCTCGCCTTTCATATACTCCCATGCCCCAGGCTGGCCACGCGGCACCGGTATTGAAGCCGCGTACTGGCCGGCGCAGCTCGCGATGTAGTGCCAGAGCAGCGGCGCGGCGGCGGCCTTGTCCGTGGCCAGGGCCGGGATCTTGTCGAGCCACGTTACAAGCGGCCCTGCTTCATTCTGAGCCTGGGGGACGCGCTTGCAGATGATCGCGTAGCCCCACTTGACATGCCGGGCGCCCGCGTAGGGGAACGCGCTCGTGAACTCGCCGAGCTTCTGGAGGACTTCGGCGATCACGGCCCAGTGCTGCTCTTTGGGGTTTGCGGCATAGCGCTCGGCTGCGCGCACGGCGAGGAACACGAATGCCTCGCTGGCGGTCCTGGGGAGCGGGAGCTCGACGAGGGTGCATGGCTGGGGCTGGGGCTCGTGCGTGGCAGTCAGCTCGATCGGGGGGTTGGCGAGCGGGTCGGTCTTACCGCCGTCGATTACGGTCAGGTCGGGGGGCTGGTTCACTGTGGGTTCTCCTCGGTGATGGGTTTAATAGTCGCCGGCTGACACCCAGTGCAGTACCCCGGCGCGGTCACCAGCATCTCGCACTCTTGCCCCTGGCACTGATACACGCTGCGGCCGTGCACGACGGCCAAGACTTGGTCGCGGGGGAACTGGCGAACCGGCTCAGGCGTCAGCTCGGCGAGTATCCGATCGAGCTCGGTCAGATCACCGCTTGCCGCGGCTGCTCTTATCGCTTCGACCTGACTACGCTGCAGCATCTGCGGCCTTTCGTATGTCGGTCTTGACCATCCAGCGCTCGATAACGGGCACGAGCTTGTTCATCGTATTGAGCTCATCCAGCCCCACGAGCCAGGCGGCGAGCTCTTGCCACTTCACTTCACGCAGGGGTGCAATCTCCCGACAGGCGATGCGCGCGAGGTCCTTGACTTGGTCAATGGGCATGCCTCGGCAGACCCGGCCCATGCGCGCGTCCGCGGCGCGGCGGCGGATAATCTGCGGGCTCAGGTTCATCTCTCGGGAAAGCGCGGACTGCCCGTAGCCCTGAGAGGTGCCGAGGATGCCGAAACAGTCGAACAGCAGGAGGATTCGCTTGGGAATCACACCGCGGGGGTGCTTGATCGTGCTCATGAAGGTTTACTAGCAACTAAACTGCCATAGCGCAAGACGAAAGCACGCATGGCCTTCCACTCGGACAAGAGCGGGATCTTGCGCGAGCGCTTGAAGTTGAAGCGTAGCAGACGCCGTCGGCGCAGGCGGACTAGTAGGGGGGCCATGTCATCGCCATGAGGGTGAGCCAGATTAGGAGGGCTAGGAGTTTCATGGAAGGTCCTTCGGAGATGGGTCGATTTTAGCAGCTCGCGCTTCCGTCTCATCTTTCAGCTTCGCCAGTTCCTCAAGCAGCTCGGCCACTTCCGCGACCCGTACAACCTCGCCGTGGCGGACCATGCTCGCGAGCTGGCGGCAGCGATAGGCGGTGGTCATGATCGTCGCCGCCGATCCTTGTCAGCCTCATCTATCGTCTCTCTTCGCGCAGCAGCTCCCGCGACTCGGCGAGCTGGATGCGCAGATCGTCGCGCTCTGCTCGCACCGTGCGCAGCTCGGCCTGACAGTCAACCATGGCCGTGTATCGGCGGGACGATTCGTCTTCTGGCGAGCTCATTTCTTCTCCCCCGGCGCCAGGTGCGGATACTGCACCATGCTGCCCACGCCTTGCACGGTCTCCAGCACCGCACGGATCATCGCGCCGTTCTTGTCGCCGGGCAGCGATGCGATCCAGCGCTGGATCTCCTTTTTCCCCATCGCCCGGGGCTTGGCTTCGCCCTGGATCTCTGCGACCTCCTTGCCTGTCAGCCGGCCGTGCTTTTCGACCGCTGCTTCCACTGCTGCCACGTCTTCGACTTTAGCCGACATCGGGATCTGGCCCTTGTCTACCATGCGCTGGACGGGCTCGGGGGCATCGAGGAGGGCGAGGTAGTTTCGCGCTTGGATCATGGTGCCGACGCCGGCGGCTTTGCAGATCACATCCTCGGGACTCCCCTTCTCGATGTGATACTGGACCCGGCGCCCCTTATCGGTGGGCTTGTCGATGCGGCGCTGGGAGTTTTCCATGTCCCGCATCATGGCGGCGGTTACATCGTCGACGTTCTTGTATAACGCTGGCACGCCGATAAATTCGTCCTCTTTCCCGCCGAGCGACTGGATGCGCTGATTGGCGGCGCGGGCGATCCGGTCCCGAGTGCGGCCAAAAATAATCAGCAGGTACAGGTTAGACTCGGGAATCTTCTGGCCGCAGCGCACGCACGGCTCGGCGCGACCGAACGATTTTACCAGCATCTGCACGAGTCCGCAGCTGCACTTGTAGCGCTTCGTATAGCCGACGCTCTGCAGAATTCCGATGTACTGCTTATCGAGGCCCTTTGTCAGTGCGGCAGCGATGTAGGCGGGGTCTACGGGGTCCACGATCGTTCCGTCGTAAAACCAGTGCAGCTCCGGGTTATCGAGCAAGCTGAAGTCCCGCGGCCCCATGAGTGGGCTCCGGTCAGGCCATACAAGCGAGAGCTCGGTCGGCAGCGGGGTGTCGAGGTCCTTGCGACCGGACTTAAATCCGAGCGCGGTTAGTTTTTCACCCATTGTTTCCTCCAAGTAGACGGCGGGGGTTATTGCGGGCACCGATGTTCATCGCCGCGTGCGCGGCTTCGAGCGAGTCGCGGTCGAGCGGCTTGCACGGCTTGCCGTTTGGGTTGTCTGGGACAGGAAGCGCGCCGACCATGAACCCAATCGTGGTCCCGCGGTGCAGCTCAGCGAGGCGGACTTTCATCGTCGCGAACAGTTTTACAGCGGCCTCGCACATGGACTGCGGCCCGCGTGCCTGCCACTTGCGCGGGTTCTTCATGTACTTAAAGCTGCCGCAGTCGAGATAGGCGCAGATGCGCATGAACAGCGCGGCTTGGTGCCAGCTGCCATCGGTCGCGCAGTCAAGACAGATCTCGTCGGCGGCTTCCGGGGACTCCCCCATGCCGGCCAGGACGCTGCGGGCGATCTCGGCTTCGGGACCTGAGCCGGCAGCGTGGGCGCGGAGTTTGGCTATGGTTTGGGCGGACATGATTCTTCATCCTCTATGATGCTGCGTGCATTTTTAGCGGCGCGATCGATGCGGGCGGCTAGCGAAAAACTGACGACGCTATGAACTGGTGCGCTCTTCGTCCGAACCGGCATGATTCTAAATCGCCGAGCTAGCAGGGTAACTCGCGCGAGCTGACACTGAAACGCAGCGGCGATAACACTCCATGGGTACCCAGCTCGTATGGCCGCGAGCATCCGCTCGTCCTGCTCGGCTCGAATGCGAAGGCGCAGCGCGTCCATTGCCAGGAAATAAGAGCCGCGGTTCATCACCCCTTCCTTTGAAGTTTCTCAATCTCGGCGGACAGTGCTGCGAGTTCCACTTTCTCCGATGACAGAATATTACCAAGCCATGCTTTATTTTCTAGTTCGAGAAGTCGTGGATATGCTGCATTGGCGGCATCAATCTTGGATTGGAATGCGACGCGATCCGCTTCCTCTTTCTGCCAAACAGCCTTCTGCCTTTCATGTCTGTCTCTTTCTCGTTGCCAGTATGCGGCTAACCCATGAGATTGTACGAACGAGTAGAATTCGTAATGGTAATACTCTTCTGAATTGCCCGCGCCGTCATACCCTTGGGTGGACATCTACGCCTTCCTTTGATGCTGCGGCTTAAATTCGCAGCGGTATTTTCGGTGCCGCATGTATGGGATATCGTCGCGGATGTCTGTATCCGTGGTCATGTCCAGGTGCAGCACGTAAAAATGATCGCCGCCGAGGGGTTCGTAGGGGACGGAGTCGCGGACAGGCACGCGTACGGCGCGGACCTGTTTCTTTTGTCTGGCTTCCTCTGCGCGCTCGCGTTCAAGTTGTCTGGCCTCAATGGCACGCGCCGCCGCACGCCGGGCCGTTTCCTTCTCGATGAATATCCGTTCTTTTTCGGCCTCGGCTGCCAATCTCTGCTGCTCGCGCTCATTCGCGCGGTCGAGCTTTTCCCGCTCCCGCACTGACATGACGTGCCGACGAACCATCGCGCGCTGCTCGCGATCGGCGGCGATGGCGCACGCAATCTTCCTGGATTCTTCGAGCCTGCGCGCCTTTTCCTCGGCGAACTCATTGATCCGGGGTTCTTCGCCGGCGCCAAACGCCAGCCACGCATGAGTCACCTTTAGCGCCTTGGCAAGGTCCTTAAGGCACTCATATCCGCGACGGACCGTGCGGCCTGCTTCGGCTTCAATGATTGAGCCCGTCGGAATGCCTGACAACTGCGCGAGTTCGGCTACGCTCAACTGAGCGCTTTGTCTGGCTGCGCGCAGCCGCTGGCGAAGGTTTCCCGAATAGTTCACCCGCACATCTAGCAACTAACGCGATTGACAAGTCAATATTTATTTTTTACTGTGTCGCCATGCACCCCTACCAAGAAGACCTCACCCGTCGGGTACTCGCCGAGTACGCAGCCGGGTACAAGCGCGTGGTCGAGCAGCTGCCTACGGGCGGCGGAAAGACATACACGGTAGCCCAGGCCCAGATCCCGCACTTTCTGCGCGAAGGGATCAAGGTTCTGTTCGTCGTCGATCTGGATTTTGTCGTAGATGACACGGCGGCGATCTTAATTAATCTCGGCATCGACGCCGGGATCATCCAGGCCGGGAAGCCCTACGTCGCCGGTAAGTCCGTCTACGTCTGCTCGCTCATGACCCTGATCAAGCGGGGGCTGCGTCCGTTCGAGGGCGAGAAGGTTATCTTCATCCTCGACGAGTGCCATATTTTCGCCGGGCCTGAGTGCCTGGCGCTCCTACATGCCTACCCCGACGCGCTACACCTCGGGCTCACGGCGACGCCCCAGCGCGGAGACGGGACTGCGCTCGGGAACTTCTACGAGCGCCTGGTGTGCGGGCCGCAGATGTCCTGGTTAATGGCAAACGGGTTTCTCGTGCCGCGGATCTACACCGTAGGGCCAGGGAAAAAACAGAAGGCGCTCGCCTGGGACCCGGTAGACAGCTGGTTCAGGTATGCGCCGGGGCTGAGGACGATCTACTTCTGCGCCAGCACCGATCACGCGGCGAAAACCTCCCAGCGCTTCCGGGATCTCGGCGTTGGGTCTGAGGTTATCGACGGCAGGACTCCGAAGAAAATCCGCGACGGCTTTCGCGAGCGTGTGAAAAAATACCAGACGCTGGTGGTCTGCACGCACTCGGTCGGGATCAAGGCGCTGGACCTGCCCGAGATCGCGTGCGTGGGCATCTGGCGCTCTGTCGCAGTCCAGGGGGTATTCCAGCAGATGGGCGGACGCGGAGCACGCCGAGGTAAGGATGAGATGGTGTTTATCGACGGCGTCGGGAACTGCCAAGAGCTCGGGAAGCTGGAGGAAGATCGCGTCTATTCGCTCGATGGCGACCCAATCAAATTGTCGCACGCGCGTCCGGGTTCACTGACGACCTGTCGCGCCTGCGGGGCCGTCCAGAAGCCCGGGGATGCGTGCCAGCGCTGCGGCGGTGAACTGGTGCCCGAGGAAGTGAAGGTGTCAGCCGCGAACAAGATGGCTGAGATCAAGGTCGTGCCGCTGGACTCGCGGCAGGAACACATCTTGCGAAAACTAATTTACCGGGGGCTGCAGTTCGTGGTGCCGGCGATGCAGCGCAAGCAGCAGGCGAAAAAGGCGCGGGGTGAGCAGATTGGGCGGCCGATCGCGGGCTGGTTCGCGGTCGAGTGGGCGCTCGCCGAGTTCCGGAAGACGGGGATGCAGCCGCTGCCGGAGGTAGTTAGGAGGCTGAAGCGGGAGTTTGAGGGGAGGTGAGATCGTCGGCGGCCAGGGCCTCGCAGGCCACTATCAGCGCACTATCCTCTTTGTGATTCACAATCAAGCCCGCCGCCGCAAGAGCAGTTAGTACCCGAGCGCCTCGCACTAGATGTGGGTGCGGCTTTGGCGGTCGCATCCCGCTCCATATTAAGCGTGAATCCGTTGCCGTCAGCTCGCACAGGTCGGCTGCGTATTCATCGTCAACGACCTCCCCGGAGAATGGAATCAGAGTCAACGAACCGCTTCCCTTGCGTACGCTCTCGAAGCGCCAGACGCCGCCGCGATCGTATTCTCCGCTGATCACGGTGCCGTCGGCAAAGAGCATGTACTTTTTATTAATCGCGTCGATGCTGTCGAGCTTTCCATCGGTGAGGTGGTAAATGATGTCGTCTGATCCACCGGACAGTTTCGTGATCATAGCTTCATCTCCGTCTGAGTGTTGTTAGGGGCTGGCGGGGCGACCGGCGGCGCTCCCTCATCCCGAAACGCATAAGTCTCCCCGTCAGTCGTCACAATCGTTCGCCAGTGCCGTTCCTCCTCGGTGCACTCCAGCTGCTTGTTCCGCTTGCACCGGCGGTGATAGTCCGGCGTGCCGATACCGATCATCGACCACTTGAAGCGCAGCACGGGGCCGCTATCGACCTCGAAGCGCATGTTGAAATCATCCTCCCAGACTAAGGTGCCGGCACCGAGGAGGGTGTGGATTAGTCGGTCGCGACGTTCAGGCTCCATAAATAAACACAGCCTCCTGCGCCCCCTCGGACGCGTTAAACCCCCGGTTCGCGTTCATCGCCAGCACGGTCGCGCCGGCGTAGATCTCGCGGGCAAGTGGGGTGTCGTGGTTACTAATCGCTACCAGCCCGCCGCATTTCGCAGCTAGGCTTGCCAGTGTACGGTGCTGCTCGGGGCCGAACTTCTTGCCGCCGTACGCTACGAACGAACTCGCGTCCAGTGGCAGGTACGGCGGGTCGGCGTAAATGACGGATCCAGTCGCATGCTCGAACTGCTTCTCGAATCCGCCGTGGTAGATTTCAAGTCGCGACTCGCGCAAGAGCTTCGCCACGTCGCGCAGGCGCTCATACGAGGTGAACAGCTCGCACGCATGCCCAAAAGGGACGTTCATCTTGCCGGACTGATTCTCACGCCATAGCCCGCAGTGTCCGGCGCCGATGAGATAGAGGAACCGGGCGGCACGTACTATGTCCGTCCTGGGTTCTTGGGCGCGGACTTCGTAGTAGTAAGTCTCGCTATTCCTTTCTCGGTG
>Ga0075163_10010533_pt1 | contig 12088 bp, 1 predicted proteins | sample JI1023141ADNA_FD_71478 | JGI IMG/M metagenome (GOLD analysis project Ga0075163, IMG submission 71478) | Wastewater effluent complex algal communities from Wisconsin, to seasonally profile nutrient transformation and Carbon sequestration -... | ecosystem: Engineered > WWTP > Effluent > Algae...
GAGATGTCAACTCCGGAGATGTCAACTCCCGAGATGTCAACCGCTGAGATGTCAACTCCGGAGATGTCGACTCATAGGATGGGCATCAGGGAAAATGCTGTAAACCCAACATTGATAAGGGTTTTAATGCATGTCAAATAAAAATATTCAACAAAACACAATGATGGTTATAGTATTGAAAGCCAATAAAATAAAACCCAAAAAAATATTATATCAATTTGATTTTTTTTAAAAAAATAACATTATATTCACATTACCAACACATCCATTCCTACTAAAAATCTGCTTCTATTTCCTCCGAACACGACAGTTGATGCCGTTTAACCGGCAAATGTTACCCGCATAAACATGCAGGTTAATTCATTTTATTGCTAAACAAAGAAGCTTATGAATGTGATCTACCAATGGTTTAACAAAAGAGCAGATTTTATTAAGCGCCTCAATGGCAAAGACTTTTTTATTCCCGATGACATTCCCATCCGACGGCGTGGATACCCGCTGTTACCTTCCACTTTACAATACCAGGACTCAACAACCATAATTCAAAACCAGCTACACATGCAACAATCCAGACACAAAACCTCGACGCCGAAAACCAATCATGGTTTTCATCGTTGGATGAATTACACCATTATGGCGATCCTATCGCTGTTTTGTTCATTCAGCGTATTCGCCCAAACAACCATCAATACATCGGGAACTTACACAGTACCTCCAGGTGTTACTTCCATCAAAGTTTACCTTACAGGTGGCGGTGGTGCAGGTGGTGGTACCTCTACATCGGGTACAAATTTCTTTGCAACCGGTGGCGGAGGCGGAGGCGCCTTAGGTTTTACCAGGATTGCAGTGACACCTGGTGATATATATACGGTTACCATCGGCGCAGGCGGCATCGGAAATGCTGTCGGTACAACAGCAGGTGGTAATGGTGGAACAACAACATTTTCCGGACCTGCAGGAACCTGGACGGTTGCCGGAGGTTCTGGTGCTCCCATTCCAGCAAATGGCGCCACATCGGGTGCGCTGAATGCAGGAGGTGCCGGAGGTAATAGTGGAACGGGCCTCGGATTGATCTTATTCGCAGGTGGTAACGGAAGTTCAGGAAACAACGGAACCAGTGGTACTACAGGCGTAACCGGTAACGGTGGCGGTGGTGGTGGTTCTGGCAGCAATGGTACCAGTCCTGCATCAACATGTGGTGTTACAGGTTTTGGCGGAACAGGAACATTTCCAGGTGGAAATGGTGGTGTGAGTTTAACCTGTGCTGCTTCCAGTGCAGATGGTTCAAGTGCACCAGGTCTTCAGCCAGGTGGTGGCGGATCAGGTGTTAAAAACTGGCTTACCGTTGTACTTAACGGTGGTGCCGGTGGTGCAGGCCGTGTAGTGGTAGAAACGACGGCCGGTTGCGGATCATCTCCAACATTACAACCTACCGGTTTGATACTTACCCCAACTTTATCAACAGCCATCAGCGGAAGCTTTACGCCTGCTGCTGGTTCTGAAGGATACCTCGTTGTTAGATATCCAGCTGGCTCTTCAGTAACAGATCCGGTTAACGGAACATCTTATGCCAATGGCAGCAGCCTTGGTGCTGGAACGATTGTATCTGGTGGACAAGGCGGCAGTACATTTAGTGCAACCGGACTTGCACCAAGCACATCTTACGATTTTTATGTTTACTCAATGAATACCACCTGTACAGGTGCAGGTTATCTAACTACAACCCCATTATTCTTAAATGCATCAACTCCAGCAGCACCAAGTTCAACCGCTTTGGGCGGATTGTGGAGCAGCCCTCAAACATGGGCCAATGGGGTAGTGCCTTCTTCTGTAGAAGATATTACCATCGTAGCTGGTGCCGTCATTACGGTAGACCAGGTAGTTACGGCTCCTAATTTAACGATCAGCGGAACCCTGCAATGGAATGCAACTGCCAACGCGATGACGCTTTCAGGAAATCTGACCATTAATCCGGGTGGTAAGCTATTGGCTTATACAACCGGCCAGGCAGGTGTTGGTATTAATATAGCAGGAAATTATACAAACAACGGATATGCAAACCATGCAGCAACACTGGTATCTGGTTTCGCATTGAACTTTAATGGTGCCGGTTCAACCTTGAGCGGTACTGGTGTATTTGAAGGAGATGGTACGAATGGTATCATTCGATCACTGGCATTCCAAAACCTGGGAGCCAATACCATTTCTACTTCACAGAACCTGATTGTAATTGGTACAACAGGTGGAGGAAATGGCTTTGGTATAACAGCCGGTTCTCTAAATACAAATGGGAAATTAAAGATTGATAATACAGCCCAGGTTTACGGGTCTGCGTTTAACAGGCAGGTAGCCAGTATCGTGGTACCGGCCATGGGTAGCAACTATTCGGTTGCCCCGGTTGTATTTGGTGCCTCAGTTACCCAATGGGCTGCTATCAGCGGTACGTTGAATACATTATATGTATCGGGTAACAATGTATACCGCTGCACTGCAGCAGGAAGCATCGGAGGATCTGCACCTACCCATACTTCAGGTATCACAGATAATTTATTGTGGATCGGTACCGTTGGAACCCTGGGTAATCCATTCCAGGTGTCAGCCAATACGGTTGGTACACAATATTTCTATGGAAATAATTTATATACCTGTATCGCAGCAACCGGCGTTCCGGTTGTATCTGCTCCACCTACCTGTACGTCAGGTACCTGTGTTAGTGGTGGAACTACTTACTTATATGTAGGTTCTCCGGCTACTGCTACAGTGAATTATGGCGCCAACTTAACCGTTCGCAGCCTCAATCTCACCAGCCCGGGTAGTGGTTATACTTCTGCTCCATCAGCAATATTTAGTGTAGGTGTACTTGCGGGTACTGGTTCTGGTGCTACAGCATCTTCGGTGTTGTTCCAGCAGATTATCGGACCTGCAAATAGTGTTACCCAAAAAACGGGCGGTACAGTTATCACAGGTGGTATTACCATCAACAGCGACCAGGGTACCAGTGTGGCTACACTCAATGGACAAGCTTCATCTGGTGTGGGTGCATTGTCAACAACCAATGGTGGTGTTAACTATACCGTTGCCCCTGTTGTTGGATTTGCTTTGCCGCCAGCATTGAACCTGGTAACCAGCCCAGGTAGCGGATACACGGCGTTACCAACGGTAACGGTTACCGGCGGAAACCTGGTAACAGGTTCAGCTTTAACTTCGGCTAACTTTACTGTTACGGTAAACCAGGGCCAGGTTGCATCTGTTTACCTCAATACAGGTACAACAGCAACGTACTCTACCTTGCCAACCCTTGCTTTATCGGTAAGTCCTGGTACAACAGCAACACTGGAATTCCCTGCAGGTTGTTTACCAGCCGCCACTGCCAACATTGGCAGCAATGGTCAGCTTACCAGCTTCACCATTACCAACGCTGGTTTTGGTTATGCAACTGCACCTACGGTAGGTATTGGTACATCATCTGGATCAGCCAATGGCGGAACCTTTACAACGGTGGCTAATGCACCTACTGCCCGTATTGCCTTGTATAATTTAACCCTCAACTTCTTTGGTCCTGCTCTGGCTGCAGCCGTCAATTCAGACGATGCTTCTATTCCTGCCAGCAGGAAACTGAACAGCCTGGCATTGGCCGGCAATGGTCTTGGGTTAAATCTTTCCAGTAACCTGACTTTATTTGGTACATCACCACTTGCCTTAACGGCTAGTTTGAATGCACCAGGTAATATCCTCGACCTGGGCGGTAATAACCTCAATTTTACCTGGAGCACGTATACTGGTACAACCGGCGTATTGGGTGCTTCCAGCACATATATTAAGAACGGCTCTATGTCGCTCACCGGAAAAGGTGGCGCCAGTACGTTCAACTTCCCATTCTCTGGTACATTCAGCTGGTTTGCAGGAAGTACACCAACAGCCATTACAACGGGTTCAACCGTAACGAGGGTAACTGTTACAGAAACAGGTGCTCCATCAGGTACCGGTGCGTTGGGAACCAGGGCATTCCTGGTGAACAACAATGGTGGATCACAAGGATTGAATCCTACCGTTGCTATGAACTATAATACGGTAGATGCCATCTCAACCAGTTTGAATGCAACCGACCTGTTTATCGGTCAGTCAACTGCATTAACCGGTGCTTGGACTCCAAGAAGTGCTTCTTCCGGTTCAGGAACTGTAGGTACTGCTGGTTCCAGAACTACCGCTACGGTAGCTCCTGGCCCGATCGTTCCTACCGGAACAGATTATTTTGCCTGGACAACTGTAAGCCTGAACTATACCAATGTATCTGTTCAGCCATCAACCTGCCTGGCTACCAGTCACCTGGTTTCTGCTGATGTTACTTCATCAATCGGAACAATTACAGGTGTTACCATTAGTTATAATAATGGAGCCGCTGCGGGACCAATCGCAATGACCAATACAGTTGGAGACACCTGGCAATACACGATCCCTGCAGCTTCACCTACGAATGCTTTAGTGACCTGGACATTGACTGCGACTAACAGTGCCGGCATCAGCAAATCATTTACCGGTACTTCATACCAGGATGATGCGCTCAATGGTGTTACAGCATCTTCTGCTGCATCCATTAGTCCTGTTTGCTCCGGAAGTCCTTCGATATTAACAGCAACCTTCACTAAACCAGGTTCTGCAACCATCGGAACAGCTTTAACAACAACGGGAGCTACTACCCAGCCTACAGCTTTCTGTAACAGGTGGCCATCATACCGCATGCAAACAGTTTATACTGCTGCAGAATTAATTTCAGCAGGCCTTGCGGCTGGTAGTATCAATTCCATGTCTTATACGATCACAACCAATGGCGACGCTACCACCAATTCCGGCTTTACGGTTAAAATTGGAACAACAGCATTGTCTGCTTTAACAGCCTTTGTATCTACAGCAGGATTTACTACAGTTTATCCATCTGCAACCTATACACATGCCGTTGGAGTAAACGTGATTCCTTTCAGTACTCCTTATAATTGGGATGGAGTATCTAACATCATTGTTGAAGTGATTCACAATGGTGCGGATATTACCAATAACTCAATCACTTTATACACTGCAACGGTAGCAAACACCGTGGCCTACACTGCTACCAGTTCTGCCGATGCAGCCAGCTTAAGTACACAACGTTTGAATGTAACCTTTACGGGAAATGCTGCGCCTGCCATGGCAACGGTAACCTGGAATGACGGCACCTCAGATATCGGTACCGGCAATCCTTTCACCGTGAATCCTACTTCAAGCACAACGTATACTGCAACAGGCGCTACCGCTGCCGGTTGTACGATAGCAACTCCAACCGTAACAGTTAATACTACTGCATTGCCTGCAGGTCCTTCAACAGGTCCTTCTTCACAATGCGGTACCGGCATTCCAACCGCCTTTGCTTCCGGAACATCCGAAGGTAACTACCGTTGGTACACCGTAGCATCAGGTGGTACTGCCATCCCGGGTGAAGTGAATTCTACCCTGGTTTCTTATACTATCTCATCTACCACTACTTTCTATGTGGCGATCTTCGACGGAATATGCGAAAGTCTGCGTACGCCTGTTGTTGCAACAGTAAATGCACCTGATGCGGTAACAGCCTCTTCAGATGCCCCGGTTTGCGCCAACAGCCCATTGCAGTTAACCGCTACCGTTACTTCCAATACTAACGGAAATGTATATACTTATAGCTGGTCTGCTTCCCCTTCAAGTGGCAGCGGTATTCCAACTACACAGGCCGGAGGAACCGGTACATTCGGAACTCCTGCCAGCACTTCCGTAACACCAACAACAGGCGGTACCTATACTTATACGGTAAATGCTACTGATGCCACACTTGGTTGTACCACCAGCGCTACGGTAACCGTATTCGTTAGGTCTCAACCGGTGATCAATACTGCTACAGCTACACCTGGTACCATTTGCTCAGGTGCTAACGTTAATTTACTGGCCCAAACCGTTTCTGCTTCGGCAGGTTTCGGAAACCTGGGTACTGCTACCACATCTATCGGTGGTTCAACAGGTAACCCTTACAGGTCTGGTAATGGAACAGGAAACCAGATCAGGACTCAATTATTATTAACTGTAGCTCAACTGAACGCAGCTGGTCTTACCACTGGTAACATTACCAGCCTCGGACTTACTACAACAGGATTTGGAGGAACAGTAGACAACCTGACCATTAAATTGGCTCATACAGCAGCAACTGCATTGACTACTACATTTGAAACTCCAACATTCACTACTGTATTTACACAGCCTAGCTTTACTGCTGTACTGGGTTTAAATACACATACATTCTCAGTACCGTTTAACTGGAATGGCACATCAAACATTGTGGTTGATTTCTGCCAGACCAATAATATCCTCGGTACAAATAGTGTAGAGGCTTTTACGCCACCTACTATTTCCAATAACCATAACTCAGGTACGGTTACGGGTTGTACCAATACAACCGGTATTACTTTAGCAGATATGCCAACCATGGTTATCGGCGGACAGATTGGTTCTATCGGTGCAGGATCTTACACATGGCAATGGAATCCAGGTGCTTTGGCTGGAAATGCACAAACTGTAAACCCAACATCAACGACCACTTACACTGTAAGTGCCACTGATGGATTTGGTTGTGTTCAAACAGCCAATGTTTCGGTTACTGTGAACCCAATCCCGGCTGCACCAACCGGTACGCCTTCTACACAATGTGGAACGGCTATTCCAACAGCATCGGTTAGTTCAAACTCAGGTGAACCAACCCCGATCTTCAAATGGTACACCGTACCAACAGGAGGAACGGCTTTACAAACTGATGTATCGACTACATTCTTAAGTTCGATTTCAATAGCAACTACATTCTATGTATCAGAGATCACAGCAGCAGGTTGCGAAGGCCCACGTGAGCCTGTACTGGCTGATGTGGCTACACCAGATGCGGTGGTTGCAAATGCTACCCCATTGTCTTTGTGCCTGGGAGCTTCAGTTGACCTGACCACTTCTCATGAACCGATTATCAATGCGGCTTACGATTATACCTGGACCTCAACAGCAGGCAGCGGAATCACTACAGGCATTCCTGCAGCAGAAGGAGCTACTACTACTGTAACACCAACAGTGGCCGGTACGTATACTTATACTGTGAGTGCAATAGATAATGACAATGGTTGTACAACCACAGCTACCGTAGTTGTAACCGTTAATGCATTACCGGTAGTTGATAGCGTAAGTGCATCTGTACTTACCAGTTGCGAAGGTGGCCCGGTTACCTTGAATGTATACTCAAGTGGCGGTACCGACAATGGTCCGCAAACATTGCCATCAGGCTATTGCACAACAGGCCTCTATAGCTCTGGTTGTGGCGCCTTTGGTGATTACATTGCAAGCGTAAGCTTTGCAGGTGTTATCAACCGCACATCTCTTTGCGACAATACAACATCAGGTGGTGCATACAGCTCATACAATACACAAATTCCATTACTCACAAAAGGTAGTGTTTACCCGATCTCAGTGGGTACTACCAGCAACGACGTGGAAGGGGTTACCGTTTGGATCGATTACAACCGCAATGGTGTGTTCGAAGCAACTGAAGCCGCCTTTACACCGGCATTTGCAAACGTTCCAGGTGTTGTGTATTCTGGAAATATCACCATCCCTAACAATGCTTCTGCAGGTAGAACCATGATGAGGGTAAGGCAGGATTACAATGGCGCAGCTCCTGTTGGAAGCGCTTGTGCATCCATCAACTCATGGGGTGAAACAGAAGACTATGTTGTTAATATTGTAGGTGTGATCACCCAGGATCCAACCAATACATATACCTGGAATCCAGGTGCGGTGAATGGTGCAACCGTTACGGTTAATCCAACTACCACTACAACCTATACTGCTTCCGTTTCTAAAAATGGTTGCACAACCAATGCTGCTCCGATCACCATTACGGTGAATCCTTTACCGGCTGCTCCAACAACGAACAGCCCGGTAACACGTTGCGGACCAGGTTCTGTGACACTTACGGCTACGGGTAGTGGCGGAACGCTGAACTGGTACAATGTACCAACCGGCGGAACTTCACTCAATAGCACGGGTTCTTATACAACAACCGTTGCTGCCAGCACTACCTTCTATGTAGATGAGACATCTGCAGCTGGTTGTACCGGCCCACGTGCAAGCGTAACCGTTACGGTAACAGCACCTCCAACATTAGTGATCACGCCATCAGGTGCTACCACTTTCTGCGCAGGCGGAAGTGTTGGCCTCAATGCAGCTACCGGCAGTGATCCAAGCTATACAAATTTCACATGGTTACCTGCTACAGGTTTGAGTGCCACATCAGGTGCTTCTGTTACAGCAAATCCATCGGTTACTACAACGTATACCGTAACAGCTGATGACGGAGTTTCTGGCCCACTTGGTTGCGCTAATACCGCTACCATCACCATCACGGTGAATCCTAACCCGGTTATTACCAGCGCAACAGCTACTCCAGCAACAATCTGCGTAGGAGGTACCAGTACCTTAAATGCTACCAGCATTGATGCAGCACCAGGAACAGCTGCAACCGGAACAGCTACCACTAATACACAAAATGGTTCTCCATTCCGTGCAGGTGGTGCACTTGCTACCAAAACTCAGCTCCTGTATACTGCAACTGAATTAACAGCAGCAGGACTGGCTCCGGGTAATATCACCAGCATTGGCTTTAATTTCACTACCGCTTCAGGTGGCAGCCTTCCTAATTTCACCATCAGGATGGGTAATACTGCAGCCACTGCGTTAACGAGCACTTTTGAAACAGCTCCTTCAACCGTGGTGTTCGCACCTTCATTGGTAAATCCGCCTACGGTTACAGGTATCTTCACATTAACATTTACCTCTCCGTTTAACTGGGATGGTACGTCTAACCTGTTAATTGAACTTTGCCACGATCTTCCATCCGTTTCTGCAGGTTCAGGATTTGTAGATGCAACTACAACAGCATCGAATACCTGCAACCAGATTTTGACAACAAATGCATGTACGGTTAACACAGGAGGAGCTCCACAGACGATTCGTCCTGTAGCGATCCTCGGTGGCCAGGTTGGATCTGATGTTACCGGCTTCTTTAACTGGGAATGGAATCCTGGCGCAATCGCCGGAAGTACAGTTGTTGTTAATCCAGCTGTAACAACAACCTATACTGTTAAGGCTACTGCGCCTTCTACCGGTTGCTTTACCACATTCAGTCCGGTTACTGTTTCTGTTACTCCTGTAGGTGCGAATGCAACCGCAACACCAGCAACACCGGTTTGTGCGGGTACTGCTGTAACGCTGGGTGCAGGTGCAACAGGTGGCGCTCCATTCACTTATGCATGGTCTGATGGAACAGCTACTGTTTATCCAACGACGGCTTCTATTTCAGTTACACCTTCTGTAACAACATCGTACACCGTAACGGTAACGGATGCATGCTCTAATACCACATCATCCAGTGTAACCGTAACCGTTAATCCATTGCCAAGTGCAAGTATCCAGGAAGCCGGTCCGATCTCTATCTGTTCACCTGCAACACAGGTGTTGACAGCAGTGACCGATGCAGCTTCACCAAGCTACCAATGGACACTGAATGGTAACAACATACCATCAGCAACCGGTGCTACTTATACTGTAACCGGTATTTCTACCGGAACATACAGGGTGATCGTTACCAACACAGCTACAAACTGCGTAAGCGTTCCTTCTGCAGGTGTAGTGGTTAACATCAACCCAATACCTTCTGCAGTAACGGTTACACCGCCAACATCATCTATCTGCCTGAACGCAAGTCAGTCTCTGACAGCCAGTGGCGGAACAACAGGTGGTGCAGGCAATGCAACATTGGGAACTGATATTACACTCACCAGTGCTTCTTCTCAACCTACAGCCTTCTGTAACCGTTGGGCACAGTACTGGAACCAGACCATCTACACAGCCGCAGAATTAGCTGGAGCAGGTCTTACAGCAGGTACCAGCATCACTTCAGTTACTTATTTCACCACTTCACAGGGTGATGCCAATAACAACACCAATTTCTCAATCAGGATCGGTAACACGGCCAGCTCTACATTTGGAAGCTTCCAGACTACTGGCTTCACGACCGTGTTCGGACCAACATCTTACACACACGTGATTGGTACCAACCTGATTACCTTCAGTACGCCATTCGTATGGGATGGTACATCTAACATCATCCTTGATGTAAGACACGATGGTGTTGATAACCTGAATAATGCGATCACATTCTTTACAGCAGCGGCTGATAATAAAAACATCAACGCGATCACCAGCACTACATCAGGTACAACTCCTATTCAAACTTTGGTTGCCAATGCATCGGTTACACCAACCACATCAACAACCCGTTTGAACATTGTGTTTGGATACTCTTCATTGCAGAATCCAACCTGGTCATGGTCTGGTGCCAACCTCAACACAAATGTTGGCGCAACTGTAGTAGCATCACCAACTACAACATCTACGTACACAGCAATAGCTACTAACAGCTTCGGTTGTACGAACACAGGTACAGCAACTGTTACCGTAGTTCAGCCATTCGTATCGGCTACACCTGGTGCAGTTTCTGGTCCAACCAACGTTTGTCCTTTCATCGGATTGGGTAACCCGGCTGGCTTACTGACCTACTCTGTTCCACAAGGACCTGTAGGTACTGTTTACAGCTGGATCGTTCCACCAACAACCACCCTCGTTTCCGGACAGGGAACTAATACAATTACATTGTTGGTTAACACCGGCTTCATTGCCAATGCCAACAAACTGATCAGGGTAAGGGCAACCGAACCATGCGGAACAATCAGTGCTGAAAGGTTACTCTACCTGTTGGCCCAGTTCCCGAACACACCTGGACCTATCAGTGGCCCAACAGATGCTTGTCCATTGCTTGGCAACAGTGCAGTATACTCTGTAGCTGCGGTACCAGGTGCTGCGAGTTATGTATGGACTGCACAGCCAGGAACAACGATTGTACCGGCAGGTGCCGGACCATTGGGTAACTCGGTTACGATCAGTTTCCCGCTTGGCTTCACGACCAGTGCGGTAACGGTTCAAACGCAGAATGATTGCGGTGTAAGTGGTATCAGGAGTCTGACCATCACGCGTAACAATCCTTCAACACCAAGCCCGATCGCAGGACCAACCAACGTTTGTGCAAACATTGCACCCGGCGGTACTCCTGCAACGTATTCAGTAACGAATACGCCAGGTGTTACCTATACCTGGACAGTACCAGGCGCCGTTATCGGATTAACAGGTCAGGGTACAAACACGATCTCGTTCACATATCCAAACGGATTTACTTCCGGAACGATTCAGGTAACTGCAACAACAGGTTGCGGAACCAGCGGAACCAGGTCATTGTCAGTTACCAAACTGAACCCTGCTACTCCAAGTGTGATCGATGTGATCCAGACAGCGCTTTGTCCTGAAAGAGTATTCACATACACCGTTGCAGGTTTGCCAGCCAACGCTACTTCTATACTGTGGACCGTACCAACATTATCCGGTGCGATCCTGGTAAGCGGTCAAGGCACCACCAGCATCACAGTATCATATCCTGCAACAGCAGTTCAGGGTGTGGTAACAGCACAAGCTGTAAACAACTGCGGTGTGAGTGTAACCAGGGAATCTTCTGTTAAACTTCCTGCTTGTCCTCCACCAACATTCACCAAAGGAACGCTGCAGCCAGCAACTACACCAGTTGTTACGGTAGCCGACATGCAGGTGGATGTGTTCCCTAACCCAACGGTAAGTGATTTCAAATTGAGGGTATTAACTGCCAGCAAAGAGATCATCCATGTAAGGGTATTGGATGCAGCGGGTCGTGCATTCAAACAGTTCACGCTGATGCCATACGAAACAATGAGTCTTGGCAAAGAACTGAGGGCAGGAGCCTACATCATCGAAGTAAGGCAGGGTAAAGAAATGAAGTCAACGAAAGTGTTGAAATTCTAAGAACCTGTTTTTAAATAATGCAAAGACGCATCCCGGTAAAATGGGGTGCGTCTTTTTTTGTGTGGTTGAGAACTCCCGAGATGTCAACTCCCGAGATGTCAACTCC
>Ga0075163_10010534_pt1 | contig 12088 bp, 9 predicted proteins | sample JI1023141ADNA_FD_71478 | JGI IMG/M metagenome (GOLD analysis project Ga0075163, IMG submission 71478) | Wastewater effluent complex algal communities from Wisconsin, to seasonally profile nutrient transformation and Carbon sequestration -... | ecosystem: Engineered > WWTP > Effluent > Algae...
GCTTGCGCCCGCGCCGGCTGCGGCGAGCGAGATTATTCGCCAGGTACAGTTTTCGCTCGCGCATATTTTTTCCGGTTCGCTCGGCCGCGGCGGCTTTCTGATTATCGCGCTCTCGGCCTTTGCGCTCGGCGCGATCGCCTCAGCCGTCTGGATTATTATTTTAGACCGCCTGCTCTATTCGCTCGGCTGGCGCATGCTGATCTGGCCTGCCCGCATCATGTTTGTGCTCGCATTCGCGCTCTCGCAGCAGATCTCGAACCTCGGCGACAAGGTCATGATTTCATCGGTGCTTTTTTCACTGCTTGCGCTCATTTATCTGACCGCGCTCATAAGCAAACTTGCCGAGGTGCGCCGGCTTGCGCTCGAATATTTTTCGCAGTTTCCGCATAAGCACGACCTCGCTGTCCGCTTCTATGTTCTGCTGCTGACGCTGTTGCCGAAAAATATGGTGTCGAAGCTCAATGGATTTCTGGCAGGCCTCAGGCTGCCCCGCTTCATGATGGCGCCGATTGTACTCGCGTTTGCCCGCATCTATAAAATCAATATTCAAGAGGCGGAGCTCGAAATTTCTGATTACGAATCGCTGAATAAATTCTTCACCCGTGCACTCAAGAACGGCTCACGCCTCATCGACCAGAAAGAGAGCGTGATCATTTCACCGGTTGACGGCAGGCTGCTCATTGCCGGCTCGCTCGAAAAGGGCCAGCTTTTACAGAGCAAAGGCATGGAATCTTCACTGCAGAATCTGCTCGGTAACAACAGGTTCTATAAGCAGTTTCTCGGCGGCCATTACATGACGATCTACCTGTCACCGCAGGATTACCACCGTATTCACTCACCCGTCGAAGGCAGAATTCTGGGTTACTATTACCAGCCCGGTAAGCTTTTTCCGGTGAATAACCTCGCAGTGAATTCGATCAACCAATTGTTCTCGAAAAACGAACGCCTGATTACCTACATACAGAGTGATCGCGGCCTCGTGGCGGTCATCAAAGTCGGCGCAACTTCGGTGGGTAAAATTCGCGTTACGTACGACCCCAACATCGCCACCAACCGCTGGATTCGTCTCGCGAAAGAACACATGTACGATGAAGAGATTAAGATTCGTAAAGGCGCTGAACTTGGCCGTTTTGAAATGGGCTCAACAGTGATGCTGCTTTTTGAGCGCGATACGGTTGACCTGCTCGAATTTGAAGAAAAACAGAAGCTGCTTTTTGGCCAGCCTATAGCGCTCTTCACGGGCAATGGCGCAGCAGCAAAGCCAGCTAAACCGGCGAAGCAGCCAGGCAAGAAAACAGGTGGGCGCAAATGAAAATCGGCATAGTCGGACTCGGCAAAATGGGCTCTGCGCTCGCGCAGGCGCTTTCGGCAAAGTATGAAGTTGCGGGCTTTGAAAAAAGCACAGAGGCTGCTTCGGCGCTTCGCCCTTCTCTCTTAAAAAAGATCAAACTCGAAGCCAACCTCGAAGCATTGGTCGAAAACACCGAAGTGCTGATCATTGCGACCAAACCGGCGCAGGTTGCCGATGTCGCAGCAGCGGTCAGCGACCACCGCCTCGTCATCAGTATTGCTGCCGGTGTGGCGTTAAAGACCATCGACGCCGCGCGCAGTGAGAATGGCCCGACAGTGCGTGCGATGCCGAACACCCCGCTACTCATTCGTCGTGGCATCACGGCATTTACCGGTAATAAATTCTGTGCCGGCGAAGATCTCGCAGTCGCACGTGAAATTTTTGAGAACACGGGCACCGCCATCTATCTCGAGCAAGAGAAACTGTTGCACGCGGTCACCGGACTTTCGGGTTCAGGGCCTGCGTATGTTTATCTTTTTTTGCAGAACCTTGAAGACGCAGGCGTGCTGTTAGGCCTTAGCCGCGCAGACAGCCGCGCTCTTGCGCTGCAGACGGTACTGGGTTCTGCCGAACTCGCGCGCCAGTCGCACGAAGCGCCACAGAATCTGATTCACGACGTCACCTCACCCGGCGGCACGACTGCCGTCGCGCTCAAGTCTCTGCACCGCCATGGTTTTCCCAATGCAGTGATAGAAGCCGTCACCGCCGCAACCCGGCGCTCTGTCGAACTCGCCGCAGAGGCGAAGTTACCACCCGGTTCTGGCGACTAAAGGCCGTGCCGGCACCGAGCCCTACGGAGCGAAAAAACCAGCGCCTCAGCGAAGAGCAGATTATCGCGGCGCTGGGCCGGCTGAAATGCTCACAAAAAAACCTGCTGCGCGGCGACGACGTCGGTGCTTTTAAAGCGCGCGGCCATATCTTTGCGGCAACCGACAGCCTGATCGAAGGCATTCACTACCGATCTGCATGGCTTTTGCCCCGTGACATCGCCTACAAACTGTTCGCCCGCAACTATTCCGATTTTGCAGTCAAAGGCATCAGGCCTGAATTTGCTTTGCTGAATCTCGGGCTTTCTGCTGAACATGCGACTATTGGGTTCGTGCGCCCGTTTCTGCGCGAACTCGATTTGCTCTTCACCCGGTTCGGCATAACACTGATTGGGGGCGACACTGCCCACTCACCACACGATCATTTTACATTGAGTTTTTTTGGCAACACAGGCAAGCTGATCGCGAGAAAGGCGAAAGAGGTTAAGCCCGGCGATCTTATTTTTCAGATAGGTGCTGTCGGCGGCAGCGATGCAGCCAGAATGCATCTTGAACAAAACAAGCGGGCCCAGCAAAAAGATATCAAAAACTTCACGCGCCCGGTGTTCTTGCAGGCCTACCCGCATGGGTTCAGCCCAAGCGCTGCCATCGACCAGAGCGACTCGGTCGAAAAGACGCTGCGCCTGCTCGCAGAAGCAAACAACGCCGAACTTGAAATTAATCTCGAATGCGTGCAGACAGCAAAACAGGTCGGGCCGGTGAATGAACAGAATGCACTGCAGGTCATGAGTGCCGCCGAAGATCTTGCCGTTTTCGGCATTTTACCCGCCGGTGGCAGAGTACGGGGTAAATCCTCACCAGCTTTTCGCCTCATCGGCAAGGTAAAATACATCCATAAGGCACGCGCGCGCGTCTCTTACAACCTCAATGGCCGCAAATTCGCACACCGGGCAAAAAGTTTCGAGCACTTCGGCTGAAATCACCGGCCCGACGATTGTTCTGCACCGGCCGCAGATTCCGCAGAACACGGGCAATATTTCGCGGCTCTGCGTTGCATTAAAAAGCGAGCTTGTCATCACCGGCAAAGCAGGATTTCAATTTGACACGGCAGCTGTCCGCAGGGCGGGCCTTGACCACTGGGAAAATTTACAATTTTCACACCACACAAAATTTGTCGATTTTTACCGCGCGAACCATGAGCAGCGCTATCTCGGCATTTCAAAAGCCGGCACCAGCAGTGCATTGAGTTTTAACTACCAGGCGAATGACGTGCTGGTTTTCGGCAACGAAACGATGGGTTTACCGCCGGCACTGATGCGCCGTCTCGATTATACGCTCGCGTTGCCGATGGTCGGCCCGGTGCGTAGTCTGAATCTCTCAAACAGCGTAGCAGTTGTCGCCTATGCGTACATGCAACGTGTCTATGGTGATGCGCTGCAGCCTGATTCGGCAATGTATCCGCGAACGTATTACCGGCAGAGGCCGCATGGCTGAGACAGGTTTACCCAAAGCACTCGCTGCTGCGCTGCAGAACCTGGCAAAAGATGGCACAGCCATGGCAACTTTGCCCGCAGGCATTCTGCCGATGCTGGCGTACGTGCAGGCAACTTCGGCCAAAAAGGCTGAACGAACGCTTTTTATCGTGCCCGATGACAACACCGCGCTCGAATGGCTGCGCGCGTTCACGTCGCTTCATCTCATAGAACATTCACAGCTTGAAACGGCAGCGCTGGTCTCATGGGGCGTGATACCCTACAGCTTTACAGCGCCCGACCAGGAGAAAGAATACCACCGCACGCGCGCCGAACTGCTGATACGTTCTGAAACGCCCTGCCTCATCGTTGCATCAGCTGAAGGCCTTACGCACCCGATCGCGACAGATATTAATATCGCTGAGGTGGAGCGCACTCTCACACCCGGCATGCACCTCAAACGCACAGATTTTTCTGAGTTTCTGCTGAGCTGTGGCTTTGCGCATGCTAACCCCGTCGAGCACCCGGGTGAATTCTGTATCAAAGGCGGCGTGGTGGATATATTTCCCCCCGACGAAGATCTGCCGGTAAGGCTCGACTTTTTCGGTGACGAGATCGAAACCATCAAGTCGTTTTCGCATGAGACACAGCGCAGCCTTGGCGCAATCACCGAAGTCAGAATTGCCCCGCTGCGCCCGGCGGTGGCGCACCTCGCCGGGGCAATCGCAAATTTCGTCATGGAGCGAAAGCTCAGCCCGGCGGAGACTCTGCCATTTATCGCGAGCGGCGGGGCGAATCTGGCGGGTTATGTCGATTTATACCCTGCACTGCGCAAAGTTGAGAACATCTCGGCGCTTTGGAAAGGTAAGACCTATATTGCTGATGCAGATGCAGTCATGGCAAGGCTGAAGACGCTGGAGGCCGAACGGCAATACCTTTTCGAGCGCTGCGAATCACCAGCTAAACTCGAACCAGCGACTGCATTCAATGATGCAGCCGCACTCGATGAAATTCTGGCCGCGGCGACAACCATCGCTCTCAGCGACAATAAAGATGAGGCAGCCGAATGGCGTGACGCGCCAAAGTTCGGCGGCCGGCTCGGTATTCTTAAAGACCGCCTCGCGCAGGCAGATGAAAAGCTGATCTGGTTTTTTATCGAATCTGAAAGCCAACGCGATCGCCTGAAGGCTGCGCTCACCGACATTCACGAACCTGTAATTATTCCCGCTTATTATCCGCATGGGTTCAGCGGCGCGGGCCTCACTGTCTTCACCGAGGCAGATATTTTCGGGCGGGTTGTCAAAAAATATGCGGGTGATAAAAGCATCAGCCGCATTCTCGACAGCTATACCGACCTGAAAGAAGGCGATTACGTCGTTCACGTCAACTATGGTATCGGTCGCTTCGCCGCGTTGAAGCGCATGCGCGTTCAGAATAACGAACGTGACTTTATAGAGCTCAGGTTTGCCGACGATGACAAACTCTTCGTACCACTCGACCAGCTGAACCTGGTGCACAAATACATCGGTTCAACCGAAAACCCGCGACTCGACCATCTGGGTAAAAAATCGTCATGGGCAAAAACCCGTGCACGCGTTAAGCGCCTTGTAGACTCGATCGCCGAAGAGTTGCTCGAGCTCTATGCGCATCGGGTAAACCAGAAGGGGTTTGCCTTTCCCCCCGATAGCAGCTTTCAGCACGATTTTGAAGCGGCGTTTCCGTTCACTGAAACGGAGCACCAGCTCGAGGCGATCTACGCGATCAAAGCCGATATGGAGTCAGAAAAGCCCATGGATCGGCTCGTCTGCGGTGACGTCGGCTTCGGCAAAACAGAAGTCGCGATTCGCGCGGCGTTTAAAGCCGCGATGGCGGGTAAACAGGTCGCAGTACTCTGCCCCACGACGATTCTCGCGTTTCAGCACTACCGCAGCTTCAGCAAACGCTTCGCCGATTACCCCGTGCGCATCGATTATATCAGCCGCTTTCGTTCGCCGGCTGAGGTCAGTGAAATCAAGGCGCTGCTCGCCGATGGAAAAATAGATATAATAATCGGCACGCATGCGCTTTTTGCCGAAGACGTACGCTATAAATCATTGGGTCTTTTAATCATCGACGAAGAGCAGCGTTTCGGGGTTTCACACAAAGAGAAGCTGCGGCAGATGCGCACGAACCTTGACTGCCTCGCGCTCACCGCCACCCCGATACCGCGCACCCTGCACATGTCGCTCTCGGGCATTCGCGACCTCAGCATTATCGAGACACCACCTGCAGACCGGCGCAAGATCGAAACACACGTACTCGCTGAAAATGAAGAGCTCTTGCGCCTCGCGATGAAACACGAACTTGAGCGCGGCGGTCAGGTCTATGTGCTGCATAATAAGGTGAAGACCATCGAAGAACAGGCGATTCGGCTGCGTTCACTGACACCCCAGGCGCGCATTGCGGTGCTGCATGGGCAGATGCCTGACACCGAAATTGAAGAAGTTATGGTTGATTTTTACCAGCATGCATACGATATTCTCGTCAGCACGACGATCATCGAATCGGGTATCGATATACCGAACTGTAACACGCTGATTGTACTCGGGGCACATGCGTTTGGTTTAAGCCAACTCTACCAGCTGAAGGGCCGCGTCGGCAGGTCAGACCGGCAGGCCTTTGCGTATTTCTTCTATCCCTCGCCGACGATGCATACGCTGGGTGGTGATGCCGAACGCCGCCTTGAGGTGCTCGCCGAATATGACGATCTTGGCTCGGGCTTTCGTATTGCGATGAAAGATCTCGAGATTCGCGGCGCCGGCAATCTGCTCGGTAAAGAGCAGAGCGGTGAGATCATGGAAATCGGCTTCGAGCTCTATTCACAGATGCTGAACGACAAGGTGATGGAGCTGAAGGGTACTGCAAGAGTCACCGACGACTTCACGAGCTCAATTATGCTCCCTTGCGACTGGTATTTTCCCGACGAATATATCGCCGAAACCCGGGCCAAAATGGAATTCTATAAATCGCTCTCTGCGGCTTCGGGCCTCGACGAATTTCGCGAGATACGCGAGGCACTCGTCGATCGTTACGGCCCGCCGCCCGAAACAGTCGAGCTGATGCTGCTCATGGAAGAAATCCGCCAGCTCGCGAATACCCTGCGGCTTGAGCGCATCGCCATTTCACCGAAATCAGACGGCGACAAAACTCCATCTGAAATGCCATATTTCGTTGTGGCGCCCGATCACCGGCTCGACATGGCGAAGGTTTCGACATTGCTGACGCGTGATAAACGCGTGAAACTCGATGCGACAGACGCCAAACGCATCAACCTCGATATACCACAAGAACCGCAACTCGCCTTTTTTCGCGAGCTTGCTGCGATTCTCAAATACCTCGGTAATAGCTGACGCGCGCCTCAGATACCCCGCAGGCGGGTGAGCGTAACCAAAAAGATTGCCTGAACAACCGCTGCAATCTGCCGATAAAAATTTAAGGTGCGAAAAGCAAACGGTATCAGCACTGCACGCACATACGGCGAGCTCGCGCACGCAATTTACCTTAAAGCAGGCGGGTCTGCGAAATTGCAGCAGGTCGCGATCTGCGACTCACTTGGTCTCTGGCACACTTATCCTGGAAAAGAAATATATCCCTTTGTAAAAGATTTTAATCTGCGGATCGGTAACCGTATTCTGCTGAAAACAGGTACAAGCAAAACCCGGGCACCCGGCAAGCTGCTCGCCGAAATCACGGAGCTGACGACGGTAAAGCTCGAGGCGCTTGACCTGGCTGCAAAGCTGCGGCGCTTTGAGCTTATCGCCTCGGCTGAAATGAACGAAGCCAGGCGCCGCGACCGCGAGCAGCGCAAAAATCTGAAGCGCAGTGCCGACGACAAACTGCGTTTTTTCAGCACCTACTCGCATGACCTGAAAACTCCACTGTCGCTTTTAACCATGCCGCTCGAAAGCCTGGTTGTGAACGATAACCGCCTGCCACCGTCTTTGCGCCTGCAGCTTGAAAAAATAAAAATCGCCATCTACAATGTACTCAGAACCGTAGGCCATTCACTCGACGCAGCAAAACTCATGACCCGAAACCGGCGTTCGATATTATTGCCCTATGATTTCTCTGCTTTCGTGCTTCAGGTTGCCGAAGTCTACGCGATTATTTTTGAAAGTTATGGCATGAAGCTCACAACTGAAATTCAGAACGCGGTTGTTGCGGAAATTGACCCGATTCAGATGGAAAAAGTCATCAACAACCTGCTCAGCAATTCAATCAAACACAATCTGCCCGGGGGTACAACGCACATCAGTCTCAGAGCGATGGTTGGCAAGGCTGAGCTCAAAATCTCTGACGACGGACTTGGCGCAGCGCCGACTCTGCGCCAGCCGCTGTCGCGCACGAACCCATGGGTGCTGTCTTCGCACGGTTATGGCCTCGGTATTGTGCGTGAACTTTTACGGTCTAACCGAGCGCAGCTGAAGATTGAAACCCGAAAAGGCGTCGGAACCTCGGTCGTGGTAAGCCTGCCTGCAGTCCATGAGCTGGCGCAGACTGCATCGAACCTTAGGGCGCATAACTTCTATTACACTATGCACGAAGTCGAGCTGCTCGCGAGCGAACGCACGCAACTCTCACGCCGAAAAAGAACGGGCTAAGCCAGATCTTCGACTGCGGCGGCAAATTTTTCGAAACGAAATTCAAAACCATCGGCGAGCGCACGTTTTGGCACCGCCCTTACGCTCGCAAGCAGCATCTCACGGCCGAAATCGCCGGGCATATGCGAAAGAATAAACTGCGGCACATGCAGAATCGCCGTGCGCCTGAACTGCGCCGCCAGAACCTCGGTGAGGTATGCATTCTTCACCGGTTCGGGCGCCGTCGCGTTGACGATGCCGGGTTTAAAATTCAGGGCATAATGTACCAGCATCTCTGCCATATCATGCTCGTGAATCCACGAGAAATATTGCTCGCCGCTGCCAAAACGGCCGCCGAGAAATGCCCTGAACACACGCCGCCAGACGGCAAAGACGCCCGCCTGGTTTGATAGCACCGGGGCAATACGAAACGTCGCGAGCTGCTCGGGTTTAAATGCTTTGATGGCGGCTGACTCCCACTCTACGCAGGTATCGCTTAGGTAACCCGTACCGGGTTCGGTCGCCTCAGTCAGAATTTCAGCACCCCGGTCGCCATAGTACCCCGTCGCAGATGCCTGCAGAATCTTCAGCTGTGGATTATTCGCCTTTTTCACCAAAGCCTGCAGATGAGCTACTGACTCAACCCGGCTCTTCAGAATCTCTTGTTTAACCTTTTTGGTCCAAATGCCTGCAGCAATGCTCTTACCCTCGAGGTTAATAACCGCCGAAACCTGTTCGAGCGCCGTTACCTGCGCGAGTGCATCGGTGCGGTCAATTACCGTGAAACCTTCGCGCGGCCTGAACCGCGACGGATTACGCGATATGATAATAACGGGAATATTTTTGCGCGCCAGTTTCTCTGCGACCTGCGAGCCGATGAGCCCCGCGCCGCGTAACATTATCGGTTGCATATGTAACAGAGCATTTTGCAGCCCCGTCTACAATTCTTTTTTGTCGTCGGCGAAAAATCTGCTGCCCACTCTGCGCACGGCCACCGATAATGAATGTATGACTTCTACTCAATATGCAGGGTTCTGGCGCAGGCTCGTCGCCGCCGTACTCGACCAGATCGTTCTGACCGTTGGCCGCACCTTCGTTTACGGTGCCCTTGCCCTGATGGTCTATGCTGCCCTCTATCTTTTTGACATAAAAGATCACCACACTCTGGTATTCGCCATCACAGGGGGATTTCTCTGGTTTCTGGATATCTGGCTCACATGGATCTATTTCGCCCTGATGGAAAGCTCTTCGCTGCAGGGTACGCTCGGTAAACTCGCACTCGGTATTCGGGTCTATCACCGCGACGAATCCCGCGCGCTGACCTTTGAAGAAGCAACGGTTCGCTATTTCGCCAAGATTCTGAGCCGCATGACGATAATGATTGGTTACATCTTATGCGCCTTCAGCTCACGCAAGCAGGGGCTGCACGACTTCGTCGCCCGCTCTGTTCTCGTTGTCAGATAAAGAATTCTTTCAGCAGGCTCCGGAAAAACTCCCGCAAAAGCGAAAAGCCTCGTCGTTTGCTTAAGCAAACGACGCGCTTTTCGCTTTTGTGGTTCAGGAGGCTTGGGAACAATTTTCTTTTCAGGAAACTGTTAGCTATTCCAGAAAGAGTTTTGGGTAGATCAACGAGCGCAGAATGCCCGTCGCGGGTCTGATCTCTGACCAGAGCGTCACATGAAAATGGATGATCGCCATGCCGCAGGTAGGCATCTTGCAGTGAAAAGGCGATCTTGAAGTCAGCATCACCAGCAGATCTTCGAGCACAGGGTTGTGCCCAACCAGCATGACCGCGCTTGTTTCATCGCCGGTTTTCTGAATTTTCTGCAGGTATGACTGCGCCGAAGAAGAATATAAGTCTTCAGACACCTCAAGCGCATCTTTGAGTTTCAGCGCGCCGGCAAAAATTGTGGCGGTCTCTTTCGCCCGCGCCGCAGAAGAGCTATAAATGAGTTCTGGCGGAAACCTGAAACCGGCAACGAGCGACGCCATTTTTTCTGCGTGGCGCATGCCCTTGTCGATCAGACGGCGATCATGGTCGCTTTTTTTTGCATCTTGCGGCTCTGCTTTTGCATGCCTTACCAGAAAGACCGTCTTGATGAGTTTCTCTTTTTGCGCCAATTCAGTATACCCCTGTTGTTTCTTCGAACCCAAACATAAGATTCATATTCTGCACCGCCTGCCCTGCCGCACCCTTCATCAGGTTGTCAATCGCAGCGACGATTTCGACGACGCCGCTCGCAGCATCAAAGTGGTGTGAAAAATCGCAAAAATTGGTATGTTGAACCGACTTGAGCTCGATCTGGTCGACGCTCTCCCTAAAGCGCAGAAACGGCTCATTGACGCCGGTCGCCAAACGGTTAAAGTCTGCGTCAGTTACACCCGGCTTGGGTGAAATGTAAGCTGTCGACAGAATGCCACGGTACATAGGTAAAAGGTATGGGGTGAAACGTAAGGCAACCTTTTGTCCGGCGAACAGCGACAGCTGCTGCGCGATTTCAGGCGCGTGCTGGTGCTTCGCCGTTTTATAAGCGCGAAAATTTTCATAAACTGTCGAGTAACCGAGGCCATCTTTTTCTTTGCGCCCGCCGGCACCTGATGTGCCGCTTTTCGCATCGACGATCACAGGTTTTGTGAAGTCAATCAGCTCGCGGTAAACATAGAGCGGCAGCAGCGCAGCGGTCGGGTAGCAACCCGGGTTTGCGATCAGTTTCGCGTTCTTGATAGCGGCGCGGTCAGTCTCGGGCATGCCATAGACGGCCTCGGCAAGCGCCGCGGGCGCATTGTGGTCAAGGCCGTAGTAGCTTTTGAAATCCTCACTGTTTTTGAGTCTGAACGCACCGGCGATATCAATGACCCTGATACCTCTCTCTATAAAGAGCGGCGCCCACTTGAGCGAAACTTCGTCGGGGGTCGCCAGAAAAATCGCGTCGAGCGCCGGCACGTCAGCGAGCGTCTGCGGGTGCGGTGAAAAGCCAAGCGCGGCAACTGTTGGTGTCGCCAGCGCGGGAAAAACCTCGCGCAGCTTTTTGCCAGCGTATTCAGATGAGGTTAAATACTGAAGATCTGCGCCCGAATGGCGGCTGAGTATACGAATGAGTTCTTGACCGGTAAAACCGCCCGCGCCAAGAATACCCAGCTTCAGAACGTTCTTCAATTTTCGAGTATCGTGACCTTTTTCATCACGACGGTTTTTTTGGGGCGATCTTGCTGATCGCGCTCGACTTTAGTGATTGCCTCGGCAATGTCGAGACCGCCGATCACGCGGCCAAACACCGTGTGCTTGCCGTCGAGGTAGACATTGTCTGCCACGCTGATGAAGAACTGGCTGCCATTGGTATTCGGCCCGGCATTCGCCATCGACAGCGAGCCCTTGGTGTTCGACTCAGATTCAAGGCCGGGGGTATAAGTAATGCCGCGGGCAGTGAACAGCTCTTCCATCGATTTGTCTTTCCATTTATCCTGTTCGGTCTTGAACAGCGCTTCGGCTTCTTTCTGTTTTGCCGTCAGATCTTGCTGGCTTTTGATGTTCAGCTTTTTGAATACCTCAGTGCGCGCCACCTGGCCGACCTCTTGCATCGCCATGGGCGAAGATGAAACCTTCATTTTATCGAGGCCGAGAGCTTTGGCATTGATCTCGTCAGCAAACTGGTAGCCCGGACCACCGGTACCATTGCCCTTGATATCGCCGCCCTGAATCATGAAGTTGGGTATCACACGGTGAAAGACAAGCCCATCATAGTAAGGGCGCTTCGCTGGCTTGCCGTCGGTGTCGGTAAATTCTTTTTCACCGCGCGCCAACGTCACGAAGTTTTCAACTGTTTTTGGTGCCGCGTGGCGGTAGAGCTCAACCGTGATGGTGCCGAGGCTGGTCTCGAT
>Ga0075163_10010536_pt1 | contig 12086 bp, 9 predicted proteins | sample JI1023141ADNA_FD_71478 | JGI IMG/M metagenome (GOLD analysis project Ga0075163, IMG submission 71478) | Wastewater effluent complex algal communities from Wisconsin, to seasonally profile nutrient transformation and Carbon sequestration -... | ecosystem: Engineered > WWTP > Effluent > Algae...
GCGCCGGCATCGCTGGCATAACCGGAATCGAACTGCAGGGCCACGTTCACCACCGGCACGGTGTGGCGCTGCGCCAGCACGACCTCGATGCCGTTCTTCAGGTGCCCGCGCTCGACCTCGGGGAAGCTGAGGTCGGGGAAGCTGGTCACTTCCGGCACGCCCTTGCTGCGGTCGACGTCGCTCTTCGCGACCGTGAACTTGCTGGTGTCGGCGCCGGGAATGTCGGCCGGACGATCCGGCGAGGCCGGCAGGCCCGCGATGTCCTCCACCTTCGGCGCGGTCTTGGTCGGGACCACGGTCAGGGTGTAATCACCCTGCGCCAACCACTTCTTCGCCACGGCCTGCACTTCGACCGGGGTCGCCTGCTGCTGCCACTCGAATTGCTGCTTCCACGCATCCGGGCTGCCGAGGTACAGCGCGCTTTCGCCCAGGCGCGAGGCCTTGCCCAGCGCGCGCTCGAGGCCGCGGATGGTGCCGGCGCGGTCCTGCGCCTGCACGCGCGCCAGTTCGTCCGCGGTCGGGCCGTTGGCGAGGAACTTCTGCACCTCGTCGGCGATCGCCGCCTCGACCTTGGCTGGATCCACGCCCTGCTTCACGTCGGCCGTGATCTCGAACTGGCTGCTCAATTCGAACGGACTGGCGCCGGCCGAGACCGAATCCACCAGTTTGTCCTGGTAGACCAGGCGCTGGTACAGGCGCGAGGTCTTGCCGCCGCCGAGCACGTCGGCGGCGAGGTCGAGCAGCACGAAATCGCGTTCGCTGCGCGCCGGGATGTTCCATTCGCGCAGGATCCGCGTCTGCGACACCACGTCTTCCATCTGCGACCGCGTGGACGTTGTGCGCGGCGCGACCCATTCGGCCTGGCGCGCGACCGGCGGGCCGGCGGGGATGTCGCCGAAGTACTTCGCGACCTTGTCCTTCGCGGTCTTCGCGTCGATGTCGCCGGACAGCACCAGCACGGTGTTGGCCGCGCCGTAGTAGTCGCGGAACCAGGTCTTCACGTCCTCCAGCGAGGCGGCGTTCAAGTCCGCCATCGAGCCGATGGTGTCGTGGTGGTAGGGATGGTTGGCCGGGTAGGTCTCGGCCAGTTCCTGTTCGCCCATGCGTCCGTAGGGTTCGTTCTCGCCCTGGCGCTTCTCGTTCTGGACCACGCCGCGCTGTTCGTCGAGCGTGGCCTGGTCGATCGCGCCGAGCAGGTGGCCCATGCGATCGGATTCCATCCACAGCGCCATGTCCAGCGCGGTGGTCGGCACGGTCTCGAAGTACATCGTGCGGTCGAGCCAGGTGTTGCCGTTGATGTCGGAGACGCCGGCCTTCTCGAAGGGTTCGAAATACTCGCCCTTGTGGTTCTCCGAGCCGTTGAACATCAGGTGTTCGAACAGGTGGGCGAAGCCGGTCTTGCCCGCGGGCTCGTCCTTGGAACCGACGTGGTACCAGATCGCGACCGAAACCACCGGCGCCTTGCGGTCCTCGTGCACGATCACGCGCAAGCCGTTGGGCAGGGTGAACTGCGTGTACGGGATGTCGATGCCGGCGGTGGCCGAAGCGGCGAACGCGGGCGTGGACACGATGCCGCCGGACAGTGCGGCGGCAAGCGCCATGCCCAGCAAGCTGGCGCGGGGACGGAAAGCGACGGACATGGCGAACCCCATGGAACGTGATGAATCGCACATGGTAGCGGGCCGCGCGAGGCAGCCGCACTAGGCCACAAGTCCCGGACGACGGGCCGGATCGCATCCGGCCCATCGTTTCGCGGACGATGCGCGGCGCTTATTTCGCCGGCTGCACCGGCTTGCCGTCGGCGTCGATCACCTGCACCGGCCCGACGTCGAGCGCGCGGATGCCGGCTTCGATCTTCGACAGGTCGCCGACCACCACCCAGGTCAGGGCGTTGCCGTCCAGCGTATGCGCCGCGGCGTTGACCTGTTCCGGCGTGAGCGCCTCGACTTCGGCGTTGCGGCGCGTCACCCAGTCGTCGGGCCGGTCGTAGCGGACGATGCCGCCGATGGTGTTCATCACCGCGTTCGCGGTTTCATAGGCGCCCGGCTGGCCGCGGATGTCGTCGTCGACCGCCTTCTGCACTTCCTCGGCGCTGGCCGGCTTGGTGCCAGTCGCATAATCGCCGATTTCGCGCTGCATCTCCTTCAGCGATTCCGCGGTCTTGTCGATCTGCACCGGCGCGAACGCCAGCCACGGGCGCTGGCCGACCGCGCCCGGCACGAAGCTGTAGGCGCCGTAGGCCCAGTGCTTGTCTTCGCGCAGGTTCATGTTGAGGCGCGCCGAGAACAGCCCGCCCAGCACGTCGTTGGCGATGCCGAACTTCACTGCGCCGGGATCCTTGGCCGAAGGCACCAGCTCGCCGGCGAAGATGTTGGCCTGCACCGCGCCGGGCTGGTCGATGAGGAACACGCGCGGCTTTTGCGGGCGCGCGACTTCGGGAATCGCCTGCGCCGCCTCGGCCGCGCCTTCGCCCTTCCAGTCGCCGAGCGTGCGGTCGAGCAGCGGCACGATTTCCTTCAGCGTGGTGTCGCCGACCACGATCAGCGTCGCCTTCTCCGGCCGCAGCCATGCGTGCTGGTAGGCGACGAGGTCGTCGCGGCTGAGCGCGGCGATCTGCGCCTCGGTACCGCTGCCGGTGAAAGGAACGCCGTAGGGATGGTTGTCGCCGAACAGCAACGGCGGCAGCACGCGCAGCGCCGCGGTCTGCGGCTGCGCCTTTTCCTGCGCGATGCCGGCGATGCGCTGCGCCTTCACCCGGTCGATGTCCTTCTGGTCGAAGCGCGGTTGCTGCAGCATGGTCGAGAACAACTGCAGCGACGGACCCAGGTTTTCCTTCAGCGACGAAAGGTAGGCGTTGGCGCCATCGAGCGAAGCGCCCGCGCCGACCTGCGCGCCCAGCGATTCGGCCTTGCCCTTGAACGCGAGCGAATCCAGGTCGCCGGCGCCTTCGTCGAGCATGCCCATGGCGAACGACGCGGTGCCGAGCTTGCCGTGCGGATCGGATGCGTAGCCGCCCTTGAACTCGTAGCTCATCTGCACCACCGGGATCTCGTGGCGTTCGGCCAGGATCAGCGTGCTGCCGTTGGCGAGCGTGGCGCGCTGCAACGCCGGGAACTTCAGCGCGGGGAACGTCGTCACCGCCGGCACGCCCTTGCTGCGGTCGACGCTGCTCGGCTCGGTCGTGTACTTCGGATCGACCGCCGGCAGCACCATCGGCGCCGGCTTCACGCTCGACTCCTCGGCCAGCGCGGTGCGCTTGCCGGGCATGACGACGAAGGTGTGGCTGGGATGGCCCAACCATTTGCGGCCGATGTCGCGGACCTGCGCCGGGGTGGCGTCGGCCACGGTGGCGAGCGTGTCGCGGTAGCAACCGGGGTTGCCCTCGTAGATTTCGCAGCCGGCGAGGATGTCGGCCTTGCCGCCGAAGCCGCCGATGCGCTCGATGCCGCGGATGAAGCGCGCGCGGTACACGGTCTTGGCCTGCGCCAGTTCGTCGGCGGTCGGGCCGTCCTTGAGCAGGCGCTGCAGTTCCTCGTCGAGGATCGCCTCGACCTTCGCCGGGTCCACGCCCTGCTTGACCATGGCGGTGACGGCGAAGTTGGACGACAGCTGGCTGCTGCTGTTGTAGGTGCTCACCGAGTCGGCGAGCTTGTCCTCGTGCACCAGGCGCCGGTCGAGGCGCGAATCGGCCGCGCCACCGAGCACCTGCGCGAACAGGTCGAGTTCGTCGGCCTCGCGCGTGCCCGCCTGCGCCACGTTCCACACGCGCTGCACCAGCGGCTGCGGGACCTTGTCCTCCAACACGGTGCGCCCGGCCTGCGCCAGCGGCGCCACGTCGACCTTCGGCTGCGCCATGCTCGGCCCGGCCGGGATGTCGCCGAAATACTTCGCGACCTTTTCCTTCGCGGTCTTCGCATCGATGTCGCCGGCCAGCACCAGCACCGCGTTGTTCGGGCCGTACCAGGTGCGGAACCAGGTCTTCACGTCCTCGAGCGATGCGGCATCGAGGTCGTTCATCGATCCGATCACGGTGTGGTGGTACGGATGGCCGACCGGATACAGCGTGTGCGCCTGCACTTCCTCGAGCTGGCCGTAGGGCTGGTTCTCGCCTTCGCGCTTCTCGTTCTGGACCACGCCGCGCTGCTCGTCGAGCGCGGCCTGGTCGATGCCGCCGAGCAGGTGGCCCATGCGGTCGGATTCCATCCACAGCGCCATATCCAGCGCGGTGGTCGGCACGTTCTCGAAGAAATTGGTGCGGTCGTTGTTGGTGGTGCCGTTCTGGTCGGTCGCGCCGGCCTGCTCGAAGGGCGTGAAGAATTCGCCCTTGTGGTTTTCCGAGGCCTGGAACATCAGGTGTTCGTACAGGTGCGCGAAGCCGCTGCGGCCCGCCGGCTCGTCCTTGGAGCCCACGTGGTACCACAGGTTCACCGCCACGATCGGCGCCTTGTGGTCCTCGTGCACGATCACGGTCAGGCCGTTGGGCAGGGTGAACTGCGTGTACGGGATGTCGATGCCGGTCGCGGCCGGGGCGGCGAAGGCGGGCGCGAAGGCGATGCCGCCGGAAAACGTGGCGGCGAGGGCCATGGCGAGGACGGTGGCGCGGGGACGCAGCGCGATGGGCATTATCGATCCTTGTGGTTGCGGCGAGCCGCCCATGGTAGCTCGCGATTGCACATCACCTCGCTGCATGCCCGCCGGCTCCGCGCTAGGCTGGCGCCATGTCGATGCGCATCGCCCTCGTGACCGGCGCCAACCGCGGCCTCGGCCTGGAATTCGTCCACCAGCTGTTGGCGCGCGGCGATCGCGTGCTCGCCGCCTGCCGCCGGCCGGGCAAGGCCAGCGAACTCAACGTCCTCGCGGGCGGCCACCCCGGGCGCCTGCATGTGCTGCCGCTGGACGTGGCGAACGAACCCTCGCGCAACGCGTTCGAACACGAACTCGCGCTGGTGCTCGACGATGCGCGCATCGACCTGCTGGTGAACAACGCCGGCGTGCTGCATCCGGGCGAACGCTGGGGACAGGTGCGCGCGGCGGTGCTCGAGGACAGCTTGCGCACCAATGCGATCGGGCCGTTCCTGCTGACGCAGGCGCTCGCGCCGAGGATGTCCGATGGCGGCAAGGTCGCCTTCCTGTCGTCGATCATGGGCTCGATCGGGACGCGCCATGAATTCCGTGCGCCCAGCTACTGCACGAGCAAGGCGGCGCTGGACATGCTCGCGGTGCAGGCCACGCACGCACTGGCGCCGCGCGGCATCGCGGTCGCGGTGCTGCATCCGGGCTGGGCGCAGACCGACATGGGCGGCGCCGGCGCCGACGTGACCGCGCGCGATTCGGTCGCCGGATTGCTGCGGCAGATCGACGACGCCGATGCATCGAAACCGCTGCAGTTGCGCGACTGGCGCGGCGAAGCGATCGCGTGGTGAATTGACGCGATGTTCCACGTCATCCTGTTTCGCCCCGAGATTCCACCCAACACCGGCAACATCATCCGCCTGTGCGCCAACACCGGCGCGACGCTGCATTTGGTGCGACCGCTCGGCTTCTCGCTCGACGACAAACAATTGAAGCGCGCCGGCCTCGATTACCACGAGTACGCGACGCTGCGCGTGCACGACGACCTCGATGCCGCGCTCGCGGACATCGCGTCGACCACGGGCGAGGCGCCGCGCGTGTTCGCGCTGTCCACGCGCGGCAACGAGCGTGTCGACGCGCCGCGCTTCCGCGCGAACGATGCGTTCCTGTTCGGTTGCGAAACCGCGGGCCTGCCCGAAGCCGTGTTCGCCGCGATTCCCGAGAATCGCCGTTTGCGCCTGCCGATGCGCGCCGGCAGCCGCAGCCTCAACCTGTCGAACGCGGTCGCGGTGACGGTGTTCGAGGCGTGGCGGCAACTGGGGTTCGCGGGCGAAGGAGGGCGAGGCTGAGCCCGTCGCCGCTCCCGGCGCGACCCGCGCCCGGCCGCAATCGACCCCGCCTGTCCCGTTCCGCAAGCGCGATGCGTTACCCCGTATGGGGATGCCTATCCGCCGGCTTTCGAGCCCGTGCCTCCGCATGGTGAAAGCCCAGGCATCTTCGCGGAGCCTGAACCCGGCCGCGGTTAGAAATTACCGACCTCGCCAGCCTTGGCGTCCATCTGTCACAAGGGGAGACATGGCATGAATGTTCTTTGGAAACGCTCCCGCGGGCTTCTCGCGACCCGCGTGGGCCTGGCATGCGCGCTGGGCATGGCGACGGCGGCGATGGCCGGGCCGCGCGCTCCCGCCACCGATGTGCCGGTGCCGCAGCCGATCCTGACCAACAACCAGCTGCTCTGGCAGGTCGCGCCGGACGAATGCTTCAACGGCATCGGCGTGGACTATCCGCCGATCAATGCGGATGGCACCTGTTCGCAGGGGCAGCCCAAGGCGAACCAGTCCTACATCTGGAGCCTGACCGAGGCGAAGGGCAGGCTTTGGTTCGGGACGATGGCGAACACCGCCTGCGTCCTCAATGGCGTTCGCGCCGTCACGCCGATACTCGACGACACCTTCGTCTGCGAATACGGCGAGAGCGAATACGCACGAACCTATCCCTCGCTGACCGACATCCAGGGGGACTGGCGCCCGCCGCGGATCTATTCCTGGGACCTCGCCAGCGGCACGCTGACCGAGCGCGAAGTGAACAGCACGATGCTGCAGACCACGCTCGGCTTGCGCAGCGCCGGCACGATCGGCAACAACGTGTTCCTCGCCGGCGCCAGCCGCCTGGGCAATGCCGTGAATTTCTTCGCCTACGCCGCGGACACCGGCAAGTACCTCGGCGCTTGCTCGCGCAACGACTACAACTACGTCCGCGGTTCGGCCTTGGTCGACGGCGTGCTGTACCTGGGCGTCGGATCGACGACGCACGGCGCGATCCTGCGCTGGACCGGACCGAACGATTCCCGCGCCGCGGCATCCGATTACTGCAACCAGTTCGTCGAAGTCGGCAGGATCACGGCCAACGTCGCCAACATCACGAAGTACGTCGGTACCGACGGCCAGGACCGCCTGGCCATCACCACCGTGCCGATCCGCGCGGATGGCGGCGGAGATGCCTCCACCAGGAGCATGGCGACCCCCGGCGCGGGCAATGGCGTCTGGATCAGCCCGCCGATCCCGGAAGGCGGCCTTACCCCCGACCAGGCGAACGACTGGCGGCAGGTATGGAGTCCGCTGCAATACGATCCGGACCCCATCGTTTCGCGCTACGGCTATTCCATCGGCGCGATCGTGCAATACGACGGTTGGGTGTACTGGGGCACGATCCACAACCAGAACAGCATGGCCCTGACGATGGAACAGAAGTGCACGAAGCCATACTGCTTCGGCGTGCCGGCCAATCCGAGGGAACAGCGCGCCCTGAACGATGGCGTCTACCGCAGTACGTCGTTCTGGCGCGGCCGCAACCTTGAGGATCCGCGCACGCGCGAGATCCAGTTGCTGTACGGCGAATCGCAACTGCCCGTGTGTTGCGCCGCGCCCAAGACCTTCGGCATGCAGGCGACGGGGTGGACGCCGTTGTACGGGCCGTCCGGGTTCGGCAACCGCGGCAACGAATACACCTGGACGATGGCGGTGTACGACGGGCACCTGTTCATCGGCACCTACGATGCGTCGATCCTGCAGGGTCCTTCCACCGAAGCGGAATACGGCGCGGACCTGTGGCGCATCGATTCCTCCGATTCGCCCGCGGTCAACGAGGACTATTCCGGTCTCGGCGACATCCGCAATTACGGCATCCGCGCCCTGCGGCCGCTGGAGGACGGCAGCGGCATCGTCGCCGGCATGGCGAACCCCGCCAATCTCGCGCCCGGCGGCGGCTGGGAATTGCGGTTGCTGAAGGAAGGGTCGCCGTAGCGACCGGAAAGGGGCGGAAGCGATTCATCGCGTTGATTGCTTCCGCACCCTTCAAACCCGGGCAATGACCCGCGCGCATGCCGGGATTGCATTGCACCCGGCGCAACGTCGCGTTTGTTGCGCACTGCCGCATGAAGCGACCCGACGACCACGAAGGCGATTCCTCGCCCGATTCACGGGTTTCCAACGATCGGCTCCGCGGAGCCGGCTTCGACGACGGCGCGCGACCCGGGCGTTCCGGAAAAGTTCCTGAACCATACGGTTCACTATTCAGGGCATGTTGCGAGGGCTTGTCGATACTGCGCACGCTGGCTGCGAACGGTTCGCCTCAGCGCCGGCCATAACAAACAACATATCGAGGTTCCTCCATGAAGCGCGCCCTGCTGTCCCTCTCCCTGCTTGCGGTCCTGCCTTTCGCCGCCTCCGCCGCCGAAAACGCGAACGGCCTGAATTACAACTACATCGAAGGCGGTTACACCGCCACCAATACCGATTCCGGCGACTCAGACGGCTGGGGCCTGAACGCCTCGGCGGCGTTCACGCCCAACTGGTCGGTCTTCGGCGCCTATTCGAACCAGGAAATCGACAACACCAACGTCGATTTCGACCAGTGGCGCCTTGGCGTCGGCTACAACCACCAGCTCGGCACCAGCGGCACCGACCTCGTCACCCGCGCGGCCTACGAGAAGTTCGACGCCGGCGCCGGCGCCAATTTCGATGGCTACAGCGTCGAGGCCGGCGTGCGCAGCGCGCTCGCCCCGCACTTCGAAGGCTATGCGCTGGCCGGCTACGAGAACGGCGACCAGTACGACGGCGATTTCTACGGCCGCGTCGGCGCGACCGCGAAGTTCAACCAGAACTGGGGCATCAACGGCGACGTGAAGTTCGCCGATGGCGACACCCAGTGGTTCGTCGGCCCGCGCTTCAGCTGGTAAGCGCGCCGCGACGACGCGTCATTCGCGACAGACCTCTCTCTCCCCCGACGTCGCGACCCAAGCCCCGGCCCGAAAAGGCCGGGGCTTTTTCATGTCCATGCCATCGGCATGCGCAGCAAGACTCGACGGACGAATTCGATCCCGCGTTGAGCACGCTTCCATCGCGCGGGTTCTCGGTCACCTGCAACTTGCCGCCGGGCATGGCGATCATCAACACCTACGCCTACTACGACGAAGACGTGGGTTCGTAAGACGCTTCCTGTTTCGAACCGCAATCGACCCCGGCTGGGAACGGCCGGGGTTTTTTGTGGCGCAAGCGATGGCCGCTCCGGACATGGCAATCCGTTGGTATCGGCAACGGCCTTCGTGGCCATGCTCAGGAGACGCCAAATGAAGCTTGTGAATGCCGTGTTGCTTGCGACTGTCGCTGCTGGCCTGATGGTCTCGCCGTCGGCTTCCGCCGTCGATGCCTCGCGCTCTTTCTGGGATCAGGGCGGAGCCGCCTGCCAGTTGAGCAAGCCCACGATCGACACGGTGGTACGTCCGCGCGCCACCGGCATGCGCAACGAGGGTACGGTCAACGCCTTCGTGATCTGCCAGTACGCATCCGGGAGCGGCTTATTCACCAACGCAGGCCTCTACGTTTCGACCATCGATGGCAATAACCATACCGTCAGTTGCACGGCGGTGGTGGGCGGCGCGGATAATCCCATCTACTCCACCAAGCCGGTCGACACCGGTACGTCCGGGTTTCAATCGGTGGCATGGTTCCCTGCGGATTTTGGCGCCAGCACCAACTTCGGCAATTATCTGTTTTCCGTCACATGCACTCTGCCCGCTGGCACCTCGATCAATTCGGTGACCGGCAGCTACTCCGAGTACGTCGGGGCCTGAACGCGTTACGCGGCTGTATCGGGAAGCGAACACCCCGGCCGGCAACGGCCGGGGTTTTGGCGTCCGCTACGGAAACAGCACTTCCGGGTATTCCGCCTTCTGTTCGCGCGCGAGCAGGCGCCCCAGTCCTTCGGCCGGGGTGATGTCGCCGTGCAGCACGTCGCGCACGTTCTCGGCGATGGGCAGTTCCACGCCGTGGCGCGCGGCCAGGCGCATCACCTCGTCCGCGGTCTGCACCGATTCCACGACCTGGCCGATCTCGCGCACCGCGTCTTCGAGCGATTGACCGCGGCCGAGCGCGAGGCCGAGGCGGCGGTTGCGCGACAAGTCGCCGGTGCAGGTGAGCACGAGGTCGCCGAGGCCGGCCAGGCCCATCAATGTTTCCGGGCGTCCACCGATCGCGATATTGAGCCGCAGCATCTCGTTGAGGCCGCGGGTGATGAGCCCGGCGCGCGCGTTCAGGCCGAGCTGCATGCCGTCGGCGACGCCGGTGGCGACCGCAAGCACGTTCTTCATCGCGCCGCCGAGTTCGGCGCCGCACATGTCATCGCCGGTGTAGGCGCGGAACGCGGGGCCGTGCAGCACGTCGGCGACGAGCTGCGCGAACGCGGCTTCGTCCGAATGCACGGTCAACGCGGTCGGCAGTCCCTGCGCGACTTCCTTCGCGAACGAAGGCCCGGTCACCACCGCCAGCGGCACGCTGTCGCCGAGCACGTCGCCGGCGACTTCATGCAGGAAACGCCCGCTGCCGGGCTCGAAACCCTTGGTCGCCCACGCCACGCCCGCGTCCTGCGGGCGCAACGGCGCCAGCGCGCGCAGGGTTTCGGCGAACGCGTGCGAAGGCACCACCACCAGCACCAGGTCCGCATCGCGCAAGGTCGCGGCGAGGTCGGTGCTGGCACGCAACTCCGGCGGCAGGGCGATGCCGGGAAGGTAGTGCGGGTTCTCGTGGCGTCGGTCGATGGCTTCGACCACGCCCGCATCGCGGCCCCACAGCACGACGCGATGGCCGTGCCGCGCGATCAGCGCGGCGAGCGCGGTGCCCCAGGAGCCCGCGCCGAGGACGGCGACCGAGCGTGCGGCCGTTGCGTCCGGTCCCATGCCGGGCTCAGGCGTTGCCGGCGGTCTCGGTGCCGCTGCCGAGGGTGCCGCCGGCCTGCTGCGCGGCGCGCTGGCGCAGGTTCTCGGCGTACAGGCCCTCGAAGTTCAGCGGCTGCATCAGGAACGGCGGGAACCCGCCGGCCTGGATCAGGTCGCCGATGGTCTGGCGCGCGTACGGGTACAGCGAGGCCGGGCACAGCGTGCCGAGCACCGCGTCCAGGGTCTGCGGATCGAAGCCGGCGAGGGTGAACAGCCCGGCTTGCTTCACTTCGGCCAGGTACAGGGTCTTGTCCTCGACCGTGCAGGTGACGGTGATGTCGAGCTGCACTTCATAGGCGACCTCGCCCAGGCGCTGCACGCTCTGCGCGAGGTTCATCTGCAACTGCGGCTGGCTGGTGAGCTCGGTCGCGAATACCTGCGGCGCGCCGGGCGCCTCGAACGAGACGTCCTTCACGTAGAGCTTGTCGAGGCTGAAGGTTTGGCCGGCCGGCTGCGCGTCGGTCGCGGCGCCGTTGGCGGGGGAAGTCTCGGACATCGGGGTACTCCGGCTGGAACGTGGGGAAAGCGGCGATTATGGCACGCGCCCGCGGCGCGGCCGGGCCTGTTTCAGCGGCCTTTCGCCAGCGGCAACCCGGCCTGCTGCCAGCCGTCGATGCCGCCGTCGAGCACGAACACGCGCTCGAAACCGGCCTTGCGCAGCGCGGCCGCGGCGCCCTCCGCGCTCTGCCCGGCCTTGCACACCAGCACCACCGGCCGCGATTTCGCCGCGACCAGCAGTTTGTGTTCCGGCTTCACCTCCGCCAGCGCCAGTTGCTTCGCGCCGGGGATGTGGCCCTTCTCGAAATCGGCCGCCGCGCGCACGTCCACGACCAGCGCGTCCTCGCGGTTGACCAGCGAGGTCAGCGCCGCCGGCGCGAGTCGGCGCCCGCCACGCAGCAGGCGCGTGGCCTCGGTCCACAGGATCGCGAGGGTCAGGCCGGCCAGCGCCGCGGACAGGATGGGGTTGCGGCCAGCGAAGGCCGCGAGTTCGGCGAAGGTCACGTAATGGGTTTCCGGCTACGACGAAACGGGCGCGCATTGTCCCACAGCGGCCGTGCCGGCCCGCCGGCGCGGGTTCACTCGCCGGCCCAGAAATCCGGCAGGCCCGAGGTCACCCCCCAGGTCTTGGTCGCCGGGTCGTAGCGCCATTCCTCGGTGTAGCGCAGGCTGCGTTCGGCCATGGTGTTGCGATTGATCACGCCGATCTCGATCTCGCGCCGGGCGCGATCCTCGAGGATCTGCG
>Ga0075163_10010538_pt1 | contig 12085 bp, 12 predicted proteins | sample JI1023141ADNA_FD_71478 | JGI IMG/M metagenome (GOLD analysis project Ga0075163, IMG submission 71478) | Wastewater effluent complex algal communities from Wisconsin, to seasonally profile nutrient transformation and Carbon sequestration -... | ecosystem: Engineered > WWTP > Effluent > Algae...
CGGCTACAACCGCGTGATCGATGAGCGCCAGTCGATTGGCGTGTCGGTGTATGGAAACGGGGTGAGCACCGTTTACGACACCCCGCTCCTGGGCGGAAGCGGCAAGGACAGCGCCAAGCTGACCCAGATCATCGCCTCGCCCACCTACGCCTTCAAACTGGCGCCGGGCCACGCCATCGGGGTGTCTGTGGATCTGGCCTATCAGCGCTTCAAGATCGACGGCGTACCCGACGCAACGGGCGTGGAAAGCCCCGGCGCCGATTCCTCCACCGGTATCGGCTTCAAGCTGGGCTGGATGGGCCAGGTGAGCGAGCAATTCACCCTGGGCGCCATGTACTCGGCCCGCATCCGCATGGGCAAGCTGGGGGCTTACCGCAACCTGCTGGCCAATCGGGGCGAGTTCGACATCCCCGAGCGCTACGGCATTGGCCTGGCCTGGCGCCCCACCGCGGGCATCGTCGTTGCCGCCGACCTGATGCGGGTGAATTGGGGCGATCTCGACTCCTTTGCCAACGCCCTCACGGCGGCCGAGCCGGGCTTTGGCTGGCGCAGCCAGACCGTGTCGCGGATCGGCGCCTCCTGGCAGGCCAGCCCGGCGCTCACCCTGCGCACCGGGGTCAGCCACGGCCAGCAGATCGTCAGCCGGGAAAACGCCACCCTGAACTACCTGGCGCCGGTCACGCCCCAGGATCACTTCACCCTCGGCGCCACCTACGCCCTGAGCCGGGAAACCGAGCTGTCCTTCATGTACGCCCGCGCCTTCGGGTCGGAGGTGCGCGGGACCGGCCCGAGCACCGGGGTGAGCGTGGACATGTCCCAGCACTGGCTGGGCGCATCCCTGGCCTACAAGTGGTGATCACTGCCGTGCCGGCAATGCCGGCCTGAGAGGGCCGGGCTGCGCAGCGCCGCAGCCCGGGTCTGAATCTGGATGGAAAAGGAGTTTTCATGGTCAGCATTGACCTCTTTCGTGACGGCATGGCCCGCCTGGCAGGCGCCGTCAACGTGATCACCACCGACGGCCCCAAGGGCTTTGCCGGCATCACCGCCACCGCCGTGTGCAGCGTTACCGACCAGCCGCCGACCCTGCTCACCTGCGTCAACCGCAGCTCCTACGCCCACGGCTTCTTCAGCGGCAATGGCGTGTTGTGCGTGAATGTGCTGGCGGCCGACCAGCAGCACCTGGCCCAGCTCTTCGCCGACCGCAACGTCAGCATGCCCGAGCGCCGCGCCCGGGTCTCCGCCCAGACCCTGGAAACCGGCAGCCCCGCCCTGGACGACGCCCTGGTGAGCTTCGACTGCTGCATCGTGCAACAGCAGTCCCTCGGCTCCCACGACCTGCTGATCTGCGAAGTGCAGGCCGTGAAGGCCGGCGATGCGGCCACCGGCTTGACGTACTTCCTCCGCAACTATCATCCTGTCGGCAGCGCGACCCCGGCCCCGGCCGAGGCGCACAGCCAAAACAACGCAAGGTGCGCCTGACACCTCGCACTGGAACAGGAGACATGCAATGACCACCACCATCGCCGAAAGCTTCACCTGGAGCGACCGCTACCTGCTCGGCTACACCGCCATGGACGACACCCATCGCGAGTTCGTCGCCTGCGTTGACGCCCTGCTCACCGCCACCGACGCCCAGATCCCCGAGGCCCTCGAAGCCTTCATCCAGCACGCCGAAGCCCACTTCAAGCAGGAGAACGAATGGCTCGCCGCCCCCGACTTCCCCGGCGGCGGCGAATGCCACATCGAAGAACACGAGAAAGTCATCAACTCCGCCTACGACGTCCGCGAAGTGGTCGCCCAGGGCAGGGTAGACGTCGCCCGGGACTACGCCCAGGCGCTGGTGGACTGGTTTCCCGGGCACGCGGACTACATGGATTCGGCGCTGGCAGCGTGGCAGGTGAAGCGGACGCACAACGGGCGGCCGCTGGTGTTTCGGAGAAGGGAGACGGTGTAGGGGAGGGCGCCGGCCAGCGCGGCCTCGCGGTTTGTTTTTCGGGATCGTTTGGTCTATGATTGAGGATCAAATGATCCTTTGGAGTTTGCCGCCATGGTGCTTGTCAGTCCGGAAAAGATCGCCGCAGTCATGGCGCTGGCGGCCGTTCCCCACTCCTTCGCCGAGCTTGATGAGATGGTTTCGAAGGGCCTCCCCAAGGGCGCCCTCAAAGCCAGCATCGACCACATCTGTGTGAGCGCCGAAGATCGCCGCCAGCTGCTGTACCGCATCATTCCGGAGGCCACCTACAAGCGGCGGCGGGAGAGCCTTTCCGCGGATGAGTCCGAACGGGCCGAGCGTCTTGCCCGCATCTTTGCCACCGCCGCTTACGTCTGGAACTCCGACGACGACGCACGGGCCTTCCTGACGGCACCCCACGCGATGCTCCAGGGGCGCAGCCCGCTCGATGTTTCCCTCACCGAACTTGGCGCGCGCCGCGTGGAAGAACTGCTGTGGCGCCTCTTCTACGGCATCGCCGCCTGATGCAGCTATACCGGATCGGAGACGAACGCCACCCCCTGTGGGATGGCACGGGCGCCGCCTTGATCGGCGGCCGATGGAACAGCCCCGGACGCCCGCTCATCTACGCATCCCTGAGCTATGCGGGCGCGATGCTTGAAATCCTGGCCCATGCCAGCATCGGTCGAGTGCCAACCACACACCGCTACGTGATCGCAGATGTGCCGGACGACGTATCGGTCGAGCGCCACGACGCCGCATCACTCCCACCGGCCTGGGATGCCGAAGGCACCGCAGCCGCGAGGCGCTTTGGCGACCAGTGGCTGAGTGAGACCCGCAGCGCCATCCTGCTCGTGCCCTCGGTGGTAGCTAGGCTGGAATGGAACGCGCTCGTCAATCCTGCACATCCCGAGGCGTCACGGATCGCGCTGACGAAGGCGGAGCGTGTGGTGTGGGATAGGAGGTTGTTTTCGGGTGGGAGGTGAGGGGAGAGGCGGGAGGGTCGGCCTTTGCTTTTGTTCGCCTCTTGGCGGGGCAATGGCCAGTAAGGTGTGGCGACCGGTCATTTGATGGCTCACGCCTTGGGCCTAAGCACCATTGACATCTACATGCGTGCTAGATAGTCTGAGCAGGCTCGCGTCACGGTCCGCTATGGGCCAAGGTAGCATTTGTGCAGGAAGTGGGTGTCCGCCCGAACTGCAAGGTTGGCAGCCTTTGCTACTCTTCTACTGACTATCGCAGTGCGGTGATGCTTATCGGGGGGTTGGTGTGATGCCGCCTCGGTCCGTATACAGGAAGCCACCACTCCGGCTGTCGTACGGCATAACCTGAAAAGGTAATGTCATGCCTGTAAGAAATGCAGTCCTCAAGCAAACCACATTGGCCGCCCACAAGCAGTTGTCGTATGAGCAACTTTTATCTGCTTGGCTTCTAAGCGATGGCTGGGAAGTTCTGATCCCAGTAATTGATCACGGCAAAAAAACTGATCTTGTTGTGGCCGACGATGACAGCTTCTACCGGATACAGGTCAAGAGTATTCAGACCAAAGATGAATCGATCCGGGTTGAGAACAAATGGCAGGGGGCAAAAATTGACTATGTTGTCTATTTTTCAACCCTCGGCGATTGGGGTTACATAACCCCTGCATTCACTGAAACGAATCGCCCGCTAAATTCGAAGGGCCACATTCGGTTCTGCAAACATCCGACTAATTTTCTGAAAGCATTTAAGCTTATATGAGGTAATACACCGTCGGTTGTCGACGGCATATGGCTGATGAGGCGCCGACTGGGTCAGCGACTCATCTTCGGCCAAAGCGGACGGTGAAGCTGCATTCCATGAACGACTGTTGTGCAGCCCCATTGCTGTCAGTCGATCGTAGAGCACTGAGCGCACGGTCGTGACCACATCGCGATCACCGGGGGGGGCAGTTATCGTTGATGGTCAACGAGACGCGACCTCGGAATCAAACAGACCTACCGATTTAGGATTTTGGTCAGTCAGACTCATTGGCAATGCCCCGGCGGGCTATCCTTTGCGTGCGGTGCACGCCACTCCCCCCTCTCCGCCATCTTAGTGGGAGCTGGAAACAGGTGCAGGTATCATCGGATGGCATTTGCATATGTCATCGGAGCAATGTGAGGCGGTGCACTGGTAGAATGTGTGGGGCAGACTCAAGTATCATTTCGCGGTATCACAACAAAAGTCGGAGAGCAGGGATGGAACAAGAGTTTCTGTTGAGGTTTCTGGAGATCGGGGCTATCGACCTCAAAGGTGATGACACCAAACTCGACAAGCTTCGATCTACTGCCAAAGACCTATCAGCCGCTCTTCGCAACGCGCCATCGAAGACTGCTAGCTTCACGATGGTGGCGGCCGACCCCAACATCGCAGCTACAGACCCAACGGTAGAGGAGGCGATGACCTCTCTCCGCAAACAATGGGAGACTGTTGCAAACGCCTTTACTGGGCGCCCAGTTGGCATCTTGAGGGCCATCCTGCTTGACGCGATTGTGCAAGCGGCTCGTTTGGACGATGCAATAGCTGTCGCCTTCGTTAACTCGGCGCGCAATGCCCTGGCCCATGCCGAAACGGCCGATGAAGCTGAGATTTGGCGCGAAGCTGTTAGCGAAATTGAGACGAAGGTCGATGCGCGCGCCGCGGCCGAGTGGGCAACGCCGGAGATGATTACGGTCGATCCGTTGCAGTACACGCCGCCAGCCCCAGTGTCTACAGACTTTGATGCACCCACTGTTGATCGGAGTGAGCTCAAGGCGAAAATCCATTCTGCCGCGGGGCGTTGGGGGCCCATCAACCCGAATCAGTGGGACTCAGGGAACAATCCCCAGCAGTGGTCGCAAGAATTTGCAAACAAAATGAGCGTCGCCATCGCAGAGACCTTGGATGGGATGGCCGACGAGCTTGCGCCAGCCCCCGTCGACCTCTCGGGCCCGCTGTCTACGCTGGCGAAGGCGGTCGCCGCTCACGTTGAAAAGGCGTTGGCCAGCTTCAGCGGCGCGACCGCTGGTCTGCAGCGCCGCACGAACCTGCTTTGGTGGAAAGAGGCGCTGTATTCCCCAAGTGCTCATGCGAGCTACCTTGACCTGCCGCCGTTCGAGGCCTCTGCGTTGATGGCACTCGACTTACATGAACAGGTGCCGACCTATTCACCAGCGAGCGTATCGGCCTTCCTGCGGGAGGCCATCCGCTGCCTTCCGGCGGAAAAGGAGGACCAAGGAAACGGTGAGCGTGACATCGCTAGCCTTGTGCGCGACGCAAGGACAGCCGCATTCATGCAGCCTTTCCGCGCGTTGGCTGCTCAGTACGCACCTGCACCAGTTGGCCGAGGCCCGCTGCTGTCGTTGATTGGACACCCACAGGACTCAGGCGCAGTCGAAGCGACAACCCTGCGCGCCCTCGGTGGCGTGGACGCTTCCACCAAGATGACCCCGTCCGAGTGGGGAACACACCTGTTCCGTGAGCTCCAGACCGCACGCGCCACAAGCAACTGCCCAACCAAGCGGTCCAATGAGAATTAAGGCGTCCATGGACAGATGCTCCCACCCCAACTGTTTCGCTGACGACAACACCACCTGCACGCTGGGCCATATCCGGCTCGATATGTGCCCTGAGTGGAGTTGTGTCAGCAAGGGCGAGGTCGCCACCACTTCTGACTCCGACCAGATGCTTCTCCCATGGAGCGGCTTGGCAATGGGAGAGTCGGACCTCAACTTCATCAGCGGGAAGGTCAAACCCATCACTGTCGGTGTTATCGGCCCGGAAAATGCAGGTAAAACGACTATTCTGGGTGCGTTCTACCTGCTGCTGGGTCGAGGTGCACTGACTACTGACACCAATCCATTCAGCAGTTCGTACACACTGGCCGGTTGGGAGGCAGTAGCAACCAATCTGCGCTGGAAGCCGGGGCACTTCCCGCACTTTCCGCCCCACACACCCAGCGGTGCGGCTCGAGCGCCCGGCATGCTTCACCTCGGCTTTCGTTGTAAGGATGGAGAGCTGCGCGACTTCCTTTTTGCCGATGCACCGGGAGAATGGTTTAAGAAGTGGGCGATCAACGAGCAGGCTGCTGACGCGGAAGGGGCCCGTTGGATTGCCCGGCACGCAGACGTCACGCTGCTGATTGCTGACCGTCAGGCACTAGCCGGTCCTAAGATGGGGGCCGCTCGAAACGACTTTCAGCTGCTTGCGCAGCGCGCAGTAGCCGAGGCCCGCGGACGACGTCTAGCACTCGTCTGGACGAAGGGGGACGTAGACGTAGCGCCAGCCATGGAGGCGCAGATTAGAAAAGCGGTTGCGTTAGGTTCATCAAGCGTCCCAGAGTTCACTGTCAGCGTGTACCCCCATGGCGAGATCGATGCTGCAGAAGGCTTCCGCGAGCTATTTGGATGGATTCTTAGCACGAAGCGCGCGGGTGTGAATTTGCCGACGACATCAGTATCTGGTCACGACCCGCTTTTTCGATTCGGTAGGAGATAGCAGGTGGCTGCTAAACACACCATCTTGTTGGTCGGCGAGTCGAACGTTGGGAAGACACACTACGGGGCTCAATTCTTGAAGCGGCTCATGGCCAAGGCGTGTGCGCTCAAGATGTCCGGTGCTCCGACGAGCCTGGAGGCGTTTACTACAGCCCTCAGTTGCCTAACTGAGGGAAAGGCGACCGACCACACGCCGGCCAACACCTACGTCGAAAGCATCTGGCCCATTACGGACGACGCCGGCAACTACGCCGAACTGGTTTGGCCCGACTACGGCGGCGAGCAGGTCCGCAGCCTTGTCACACAGCGCCGGATCCCGGCTGCCTGGCGTGACCGCGTACTCGGAGCGGCGGACTGGGTCTTGCTCATCAGACTGCATTCGCTTCGGTCCGAAGACGACCTGTTCTCGCGTCCGCTACAGTCATTCGCTGAGGCTGAGGGAGAGGCAGCCGCATACGAGCCGTCAGATCAAGCGAGGATAGTGGAACTCCTACAAATGCTGCTCTACCTGGCGCAGTTCCACTTGGACCGGCCGCTTCGGAAACCTCGCTTAACCATCTTGCTGAGCTGCTGGGATGAGCTTGATACGGCGGAGCTGCCGGCTGACATTCTGGCGTCTCGACTGCCGATGCTGTGGTCGTTCGTGCGCAGCAATTGGATCTCGCCCATCGTCATTGGCCTGTCCGCCCTCGAACGCGCGCTTAGCAAGACGGATGCGGATCAGGAGTACGCAATCCGCGGCCCCGAAGAGTTCGGCTACGTGGTGCTACCCAACGGTGTGAAGGACAACGACATTACCCTGCCGATCCGACGTTTGATGGCTGGCGAGACCTGAGCGAATGCGAGTCGAGCAAGCCGTCTATGGCGAGGTCGAAGGCCGCGGTCACGGACTCAGAGCATCGAGTCCAGATGCATCCATAGCCGCTACCATCGCATCAAAGCTCGACCTGCCAGATACTGTGCCCCCAGGTGTCCAGGCTTGGTCGCCGTTTGTTAGCGGCTTTCCCATCGACGACCACTACGTTCTCGCGCGCACGTTTCTGGATCCGAGCGCGTCGCGCGGCGGCATGGTGCTGACTCACGCGCTAATCGTCAGCTTGGACGATATGTGTGAGGTTGGAAGCTTGGCCACGTTGTTTGAGCGGCTAGCACCATCGGTCGCTCACATCCCCGGCTCGCTAGTGGCGGCCCTTGAGCTTGATACTGCCACCAGCATCAACGCGCCGGCCGCAGACCTGATCGGTGCGGCCAATGCGTTGACCGCCCAAGGACTAGCTCCAGTTATCCGACTGGGCGTCGAGGGATTCGAGCACCTCGTCGATTCACTGTGGAGAAACCTCTGGCCGGCCTTAAGACGAACCTTCGCGTTCCGGCTGAGCTTCGGTCCGAACGACCTGGTAGAGCAACCCACGCCGGCGCTGGTATGCACGCCCGAGCAGCTCCAGGCTCGCTGGGCGAAGCACCGCTTAGTTAAGCCAGACGATCAAACCTGGGAATCTGAATCCGCAGGAGTTCTCTCCGGCCAGCGCGACGTGCAGCCAATCCTGGCTCTCGCCGAGGACCTGGGCGTTGAAGTTAGTACGCTGAAGGAGCTGAGCAGGCTGGAACGTCTGCACACCCTCCTCACTGGCGGCGACAGTTTTGATGATTTGCTGGCTGCCATACGCTTGACAGACGGCCTCTCAAATCAGCCGACGCTCGGCGAGAGCATCAAGGACGAGCTCATCGGTCAATTCACGGCCTTGATTCCACGCGCAGGCTGCAAGCAGTTACTGCCAATGAGGAATCTGGCGCTCTCGAGTTTTGCCAACACCCGATCGCTGTGGTCGGCCGTTGAGCTCCTCGTCAGCAACCTCGGATTTGCGCCAGCGGACGACAGCGACTTAATGGAGATGGTTGCGGCGTCAGTTGATGAGGATGTCGCATTGCGCCCGTGGCGAACTGCGGTGACGGCCGGCTTATCTTCTGCAGCTCGTCGAGACGAGCCCGGCATTTTTCAGGCAATCTGGAGATGGGCCGAGCGCAGTCAAGTTGCGTTTGCCGCGGCCGTAGGCACCCTTCCGGCTGACGCGACAATTGAGCAGCGGCTGGCGGCGGAAGTGCCCAGAAAGCTTCACGTTACTGCTCCGACCGCCTTGCTCGCTCCGCTGCTGAAAAAGTGCTGGCTGACCGCGTATGGCGCCGTGATGGCGGCAACGCTGCCCCCCCTCGATGCCGCAGGGCAGCAGCTCAAGGTGGACAAGGACCCGGACTACAGCGTCGGTTTGCGGTCAGCCCTTCGGTACGCGAGTCCTGCTCAGACGTTGGAATGCGCTCTCGCGCATAAGGACTTGCGCTTGGTCGAGTTATGCGCAGACCTAGCCGTTACCCACCCCCAGATCCTGTCTAACATCCGCTGCGACGATATCACTGAGCAAAAGGTGTGGGGCGCTGCGATTGTTAGGAAGTCTTCCCTGTGGAGTGCACCTAGCAATGCGATCAGCGCTCGCAACGCCGTAGTAGCTCAACTCGCCGAAGGACAGTCCGTCGACACCGGCCTACTTGAGGCGCTGGCACAGACACCCTTGGCGGACCTCAGCGCGACCCCCGAGCGAGGACGGCTATGGTCGCTTCTGCCCGCTTTGCAGCGTGACCACTACCTGCAGGCGACCGCAACCGGTTGGCTAGACGTCGCTGCGAAAGGCGCAGTGATGACTCCCCCTGAAGCCGAGCTTGAGCGCGCAATCATGTCGAGTTCGAGCTTGCAGTCCGTGCTTGAAAGATCGTCGGTGGCGGTTGATGCGCGCCTCTCAATCGTCAGAGCTCTTCCTTCGTTCCGCGAAGAGATGTTCATCACATGGCTGAACAACCTCTTGAGGGTCATTCGCATTCTTTCTCATACAGATTCTGAGCAACTGGGAACGCTTGTGGCATCCCGACGTTGGGACCGCGCGGCCAAGTATCTTTCGGACCGGCTTGCCGACCATCGTCCAGATCTCATGCCGGGGCTACGGCTATGCGCAGACTTGCTCAGCTTTTATACGCGTTGGATGCTTGGAGTCTCGAAACCAAGCGCTGCCGAGAAGTGGAACGCATTCGAGAAAGAGGCTCGGGAGCTCTATCCAAGCGGCCCGGATAGCGACGAACTCTGGTCACGCGCCGGAGGCAAGAATTCCGATTTGCCGGGACGGTCTCAAAACGGGGCGACACGTTGGCACACTGCATTGAATTCAATCCGCTACGGCGCCCGTCCGACTGCGCGTGAGCTCCTTGCGGTGATGCGCCGGGACTTCCCTTTGAACGAAAGGCTGTACCTGTATGCCACCGACACAGACATCATTGGCTGGCGTTGACCCTCCCACATACCCATCGTTGAAACATGAACTCAACTGGCTACCCGCAAGGCCACGCCCTTCTTATCGGCGTTGCGAACTATCAGCAAATCTCTAGCCTACCTGCTGCGATTCTGAACGATGTCAACGACGTCGCCGCGACGCTCTCATCACCGAAGTATTGTGCATATGCCCCCGCCAACGTCGTCACTCTCTTGGACGCAAACGCTACTCGGGTAGCTGTGTTGAAGGGTCTAGAAGAACTGGCTGCTCGAACCGGCCCTGATGATACGGCCTGCGTGTTCTTCTCTGGCCATGGCGGCGTTGTCGGCAGCCCGGGTAGCGAGGACAGCATTCTGGTGACGGCGGATAGCGACCTCGCTGACATTGAAAACACAACCATCAGCTCGAATGAATTGGCTGCAGCGCTCGCGCAGATCAAGGCTAAGCGATTGCTGGTCTTCATAGACGCTTGTCATGCTGGGGGTGCCGCAATCTCGAAGAGCTTGACCGATGGCAAAGGCTACGAGCTCAAGTCAGGCTATACCCAGAACACTTTCGCGAAGTTGGCAGTCGGGAACGGACGCGCTCTGATGGCATCGTGTCGTGTTGACGAAGTGTCAGCCGTGTTTAGCGGCGCAAGGAACAGCGTTTTCACGACTGCACTGCTGGCAGGTTTGCGTGGAGCTGCCGACAAGACTGCCAGCGGCTTCATCAAGATCTTTGACCTTTTTAATTACGTATCCGAAGAGGTGCCCAAGCTGATCCCCGAGGGCCAGCACCCAATTTTTAAGGCTGACAACCTTGAGGTGAACTTCGCTATCGCGCTAAGCCAAGGAGGGAAGAAGTCGCCGTCGAGCCCCGAGACCACGCCCACCGCACAGGAGGGCGACCCTTGGTCGGAGTTAGAAGATATCCTGGTCGAGCTCTACCCATTTGGACCACGTGATCAGGAGGTGTGGAGCCGTGCCGGTGGTGATCTGTCCCGTCTCCAGTTTCATCCTACTGGCCAGGCTGCTTGGCACGCAGCACTTCGCACGCTGAAACATGGAGGCGGAGGCAGGGGGATCAACTTCGGCAGCTTGCTCAGGACAGCGCAGGAAGATTTTTCGAAGCATCCGGAGTTGGCAGTGCTGAAGGCGCCTTGAGAGCGACAGACTTATCACACTTGCGTGCCGCGAACGGATATGGCGGTAGCCAAAGTTCAAGATGAAAAGCACCGCTTTAGTCCTTGTAAGGGCATACAGACGACAGCGGTAATTTAGTGATCCCCAGGTTCGTCATCGGCGTTCGGCAGCTGCCGACATTCGTAAAGAGACGTCGAGCGTCTCAGATCAGCCTCAAGCGGACTCCCTCGGTTGCTGCTTTGGCCGACGAGGAGCCTGTCAGAACTAACGACAGCAACTCGGCCTTATGCGGAGCTCCACATAAAGCTGACTACCAGACCTCCGCCCCAGCAATGGCTTCGACGCCTCAATTCACTCAGCCGACCCCTTCTTCGCTGATCTTGTTTTACCTGCCTTTGGTCCGGCTTTCGCAGCATCTTTCTCCGGCGCCATCATTCGCGCCAACACTTTCTGCTTCAGTTCCTTCGGATATCTCACGTCGTCCTCTTCTTTGCCCCCGGCTTGCAAGCCTGAATTCTAGATCAGGCAAAAGGGACAACTATCCTGACGCAGGGGGGAGCAGGCGGCTATCCGGGAAGGTGCCCACCGCGTACGACCAGGGAGGACATGGTGACCTTGACCATCAGCGGCCAGATGAGCGCCTGCGCTACACCGGCGCTCTGAAAAACATGGCCCCTGCCGCGCGTCTTCAGCGTCTTGGCCAGTTCCAGATCGCGGGAACATCTCTGGCGTGGTGCAGGACGCGTGCAATCGTGATCCCGTCGTCATCAACGAAATAAAAGAGGAGATAGGGCGTCGACGTCGGCCAGCTGCGCAGGCCGACCGCCAGTTCGTCCCGAGCCCGACCCATTTTCGGCTGCAAAAGCAGCGTTCGCGAATCGGCTTGGATCTGATCGAGCAACTGGTCGGCGGCCACGATGCTGTCTTCGGCGACGAAAAGCCAAGCCTCGAGCAAATCGTTTTCCGCACTGGCGGAATGGCGAATCTGGCTCACGTTGTGACTACGTCGGTCGCCGTGCGGCCAGTGTTGCCCGGCCGCGTTGCTTGATCTCGTTCATGTCGAGCTCGCGTACCCGGCCCGCCTCGATGTCGGCGACGCCTTGGGCGATGTCAGCTTTCAGGCTGGCGAGGTTTGCCGCCTGCACGCTGTGGTAGGCCTCGAATAATCGCAATGCTTCGCGGATGACTTCACTCGCAGAG
>Ga0075163_10010539_pt1 | contig 12084 bp, 9 predicted proteins | sample JI1023141ADNA_FD_71478 | JGI IMG/M metagenome (GOLD analysis project Ga0075163, IMG submission 71478) | Wastewater effluent complex algal communities from Wisconsin, to seasonally profile nutrient transformation and Carbon sequestration -... | ecosystem: Engineered > WWTP > Effluent > Algae...
TCCTGTTCCTGTTCCTGTTCCTGTTCCTGTTCCTGTTCCTGTTCCTGTTCCTGTTCCTGTTCCTGTTCCTGTTCCTGTTCCTGTTCCTGTTCCTGTTCCTGTTCCTGTTCCTGTTCCTGCTCCTGTTACTTCCGCCCCTGATGGCTTTTTAAGAATTATCACTGGTTTTAAGATAGGCTTAATAGAAGCAACACTTGTAGGTGTCATTACAACCTGAGTAGAAGTACTTGTTGTACAAGATAAAGTAGTAGTGGCAGGAGTAGTCGCTGAAATAGCAGGAGTAGTCGCTGAAATAGTGGCAGGAGTAGTCGCTGAAATAGCAGGAGTAGCAGCTGAAATAGTAGGAGTAGTTGTGGGAATAGCTGGAACACTAGTGGTTGTTGGGATGTTCGTGGTAGTTGACATAGTTGGTGTGGCTAAGGATTTTTGGCATAAGAAGTATTTGTCGTCATATTTCACAAATTTAGATACATCATTACCAGCAGTTGCAGTAGGAGTACCGAATGCATCCATCCATGCATTCTTTGTCTTAGATTTAAAAGTCGTCTTAAATTTGTCTATGATTGAAGCTTTCGATAGAGTTGATGTATAAGATATAACACCTACCTCTCCTATCCTGCCATAGCGGGTATAAAGACTATAATCGGTACTTCCAGAACCATGATTTAATACTTGGATAATGTAAAACTTATTCTTGTTCGTAGCAATATCTGTTTGATTCAATGTAGCATCATAGGGAACAACGACTGTTGCATGTGGGTATTTCGTCGCATTTGGGTCCAACATATGATTTAGATATTGATGATAGGATATGAGTCCTAGCATCAATTTTCCTGTTAAGACCTTTCCTGTCAAAAGTAATCTAACTTGGGATAACTTGAGTATTCTTATATTTTGCCTGAGTATTTCCAATATTTTTCACATATTTACTACCTCCAACAATACCTAATTCATACTCATTAGATAGAATAATTCTCTCCAGAGCCTGTCTGGTTACAGCAGATATTTTCTGACTAAGCTGCTATAGTACCATCAACATCCATCAATATGAGGTTTTTCATCTATAACATCCATTATTTACTTTTTTTCGGTTATAATAGTATATGAATCGACCTGGATTCTTACTTGATAGAAAATGCGAAGGGACCGCGGTTGGTCCCGATCACTTTAGATTAAAAGAATTACAAGATTTAGCTAAACTTTATAACGTATCATACACCGGTTTATCTAAAGATACTCTCTGTGCTAGACTAAGAGAATTTTACTTACAACAAGAATTGGCTAGCTCATTCATAGTAGGCGACATACAAGTTCCAATTCCATCATCTTCCAGTTCATTAGCACCTTCCTTAGCTGCTTCATCGGCTTCCTCAGCAACTTCATCTACTGCTTCAACTGCTTCAACAACATCCACAGCTGCTTCATCTGCTACGACTAGTAAAAAAGGAGCTAGATTGCCACCTCCACCACCCATGTATGGCAAAAAAACTCAAACCCCTATGAGTCCACCACAAAAAGTACCCAGCCCTCCCAAATTTGTAAGCGCTAAACCTAGTAGTCCTTTAAAACCTGTGAGTCCTAAGAAAGTTACTAGTCCAGGCAGACAACAAAGTCAGATGAAAAAGGAGTTACTTGGTACTGAACTAATAGTAAAGAAATTAAAGGAATTGGGAACTGATAAGAATAGTTTATCTGATCTGAAACCAGAAATAATTTGGAACATTGTAAAGGATTTTGATATAAATGATCTTCAAAAATTATGTCAGACTAATAAAACATTATATTTAAAGCTTTGTGGTTCTACTGAATTTTGGCGACAAAGAATAACCACAGATTTTGGTATTAAAGGACAAAATGCAATTGAAAAAGTTAAGGAACCTAAAAATGTTGTGGCATTAGAAGAAATATATAAAAATTTGCTAGAAGAAGGTCCTGATTATTTCTTTTCTGACACCAATCCACAAGGATACATTAGGAAATTAGAATATCGTAATGTTCAACCTGAAGTACCATTTTTAATCTTCAATCTCGAAAGACAGCTAGGCGATCGAGTCAATAAATCACGCATCGAACCTACTCACTACATAGGAATAGGTGATGCATCCTTTATACATAAAGCAACTGTCATATTTTCTGGAGGAACTGCTGGTGGTCACTATACTACTGTTTTCAACTGTTCAGATCCAGAAGTTCCGGATAGTGATAACTGGTATGCTTATGATGATATACAACCTAGAATCACATTAATAGCAACTTCACATGAAGAGTTATTAAAGAAGAGGAAAGATATTATTACGAATGGTGTTTTACATTTTTATACTAATGCTGACCAAGAAGTAGAATCTCCTTTTAGTCCTTGTGCTACTCTGGGACCTCAGTATTTTTCTAATAGTTGCTATATGGATAGTACTCTTTTAGCCATATTCTCATTATCAAATCAATATCTACTTAATTTATTGCTCAATAACCCACTTACAGACTTTAAAGATAAGAATAAACCAGAATATGTTTGTCCAAAAGAAGTAAAACAGAAAATTAGAGGAGTTTTGGAGAATATGTTGGAATATTTTCTGAGCGGCGAGACAGTACCTAGAAAATTTTGTACTGATTTAAGACCACTATTCAATCAGTGTCGTTTTAGAACTTATGAAAGTTTTGGGAATACAGCACAACGATCACCATCAGAGTTTTTAAGCTATTTATTTCAGATTTTTGGAGTGACTGGTCCAGGTTTAATTAAATATACCTGGGGCACTAACGATTTAGATGCCAATCATGATAGTCTATTCGATGATGATAACCCAGACAAGGAAGCCTTTATTCAGACTAGTGTTAATGACACAAACTTTAATTATGTTATAGAAGTGGGACCATATAAACTAGAACAATATAATGGTGGATCCACAAATGATTTACTAGCTAGTGTTGATGATATTATATTAATCTAATAAGTCATACATAGTTCTATCCTATTTTATTAGATGGGGATCGTACCATCCATATTTAAGACCAAGCCAATCAAAATAATAGGCTACTAACCAGCCTATAAGAATACCTATCGTATCTCCAACTGAGTTTGTTACACTATCAGCATATGACTTTCCTCCCGGCCATATTCCCTTGAAGTAAGTATTAATAAATTTCATACCAACTTGAGTATTCTCAACTAATTCAAATATGGTATGTATGATGAAAGTGTTAAAGAATGAAATACCCCAAAAATAAGCAAGGATACCCACAGCAAAGTGTAGCAAAGTATATTGATCAAATAAACGGGTACCCATAACCTCTTAATATTAGATTGAAAACTTATTGATCTATTCTTTTTAATAGCTCTAAAGTTCTCCTCTAATATCAATCTCATTTCAAAGGTATTTACGCCCTTCGTCGACATGCACGACTTGGAGTTAACGTGTTGTTCAACACAACAAGAATTTAATATATCATTTTGCTTCATAATATATGTACACCTATTTCAGAACATCTAGTAGTTGAGCGGCTGAGCGGCTAAGCAACTGAGTGTGTCAGAGCGACTGGGCGGGTTAGGAAGTACCACGTTAAAATCATGTGATATAAAATCTGTTAACTGCAGACTAGATGTCGTGCAAACAAAATAGAAACGATGTTTAGGTATCGTCTTCAAAATGGTCCTTATAACCTGATATAACCTGTTAGAGAAACTGATATGACCCCTAATATCTATGAAATCCAACATTATGTCTACATCATCTATTATTACCAGACTCTGATTCGTTTCATATGCACTCTCAATTATATGCGTCAAATAATCTAACTTGCCCATTTCATTCTTTTTCAACAGATCGATAGGTTGTATCATCTTGATGTAACCAATCTTACCTACCATCTTGCATAAATGCTTCATAATGTGTGTCTTACCAGTCTTGGGACTCATCGTAAGTAGGATGGAGACCATTTTACTATTAGAAGCTGCGTCCTTGCTAGTAGAACTTCCGTGTATCAACTCTGATATAGCTACGCAGGTTGCTAAATTAGTTTCATCTAAACTTTGTAGATCTTGACCCACCCCGATCTCCTTATTCCCAAAACTGGGAACGATCTCATCGACAGCTTTTTCGAAATGATCCTTTGTTACTACGATGTCTTTCTCTAAAAGTTTACTGTTATTACGAATACTAGTACTATTGCTACTTCCGTTATCACTCGTGCAAGTGAGAAAATCTGAGATGGCATAGGAAGCTGCATTCTTAACAACAGCTTCTATCTCAGCACCACTAAAATTCTTTGTTCGATTAACCAAATGATCAAGATCGAGGCTCTCCACGATGTTATTGTTTCTCATCTTATCTGTATGTATACGAAGGATCTGCAACCTACCCTTCTCATCTGGTAAGGAAATCTTAATCTTGATCTCTAAGCGTCCAGGGCGTATCAACGCTTCATCTATTAAGTCCAAGCGATTGGTCATTCCGATGACGAAGATGTTGGGCAGTTGATGGACACCATCAATAAGTGTTAGCAGCTGATTGACCATCGAATCCCCAACGTTAGAAGAGGTCGAGGCACTGCGTTGTCTACATATAGCGTCAAGCTCATCGAAGATAAAGATATGGAGGGCGGCCTTATCCCCGTCCTTTAAATAACTGTCTTTAGCTGGTTTAAAAATATTGCGTAAATTCTCCTCACTCTGACCAACATATTTATTTAAGAGTTCAGGACCATTTATTACGATGGGTGGTGTTTTGGATAAGAGCTTACCCAGATTTCTTGCTATTAAGGTCTTACCAGTACCTGGTGGTCCAAATAATATTAGTCCTTTAACGTGTTTAATTCCTAGACGATTGACGGTCTCGTTCGAGATAGCTCGTGTGCTCATAGCTCGTCGTAAGATGCTACTAAGTTCTGTGTCAAGACCACCTATTCCGATGCTCTCAAAACTAAAATTGGCCTGAAAGAGTTCCTTACTCATGCCAGCTTCGTCGACGATATGAGTTAGAAGGTCGTCCGAAATAATCTCTATCTTTGAATTATTATTTAAGAAGCCTGAATGAGACCCTAACATAACTTTCATAATGAGGTCTATTCCATCTAAGTTGATAACAAGATGTTGACCTGGATTAAAATAGAAGTCACTCAGAGCTTTTATTATGGCTGCTCTGACATTTTCGGGGTGTAACATGACTGGCTCGACCATATCTTTTTCATCTTTCTTTGCATTGTTCGCATTGTTAGCATTGTTTGCATTATCGTTATTACTGCTACTTTTGTTATTATCCGATTTTTTGTTGCGAAAGATTTCTACATTGATTTTTAAAAGCTGTACGAATCGTTTGACTATATTCGCGGTAGTATTAAATTTGACCACATCTCCCAGCTTAAGATTTAGTTGAGTTCTTACTATACGGCCTATACCAATGCTGCCCTTTGGGATCTGTGTATGAGCGACGGACTTGTAGACGACAAGACGGTTTCTGACAGTATCATTAACAGAAAAATATACATCATTACCCAGATCATCCTTATTATGATAGAAGAGGTTTGTATATGAATAGCTCTCACCTGGTATTCTTACTATAGCGAGATCGTGAGTGGTTGATGACATTTTACTTTGGGAATCAGAGTAAAAAGGAAGGATAATATCAATTTACTAAGGTCATCTTATGGCTAAAGTGCTTTAGCCCATAAAAATGGCTAATTTTTTATGTGGCTTTAGCCCATAAAAATGGCTAATTTTGCGAAGGATGAGCAAAATGCAATGTTTTAGGATCTCTCAAGTTGAGAGAGATCCTATGCAACATTGCTGCAGCGTTTTGCAACAAAATTCACAAACTTGCTAAGTTTTCAGAGCAAAGTCGTTAACTCGTAATAGTTTTAAAGATTCAACCATCACCATTGTGGAATGCATGGTGCATCGAGTGTGCATGACGACGACCATCACGGCGTTCTTTCACTCGACTCTCCGGAGGACGCTATTTTTTGCACCATATTCGGTTAGTTTGTAGGTCTTTTTGGCAATTTATTATTCGTTACTTTAGTATTAGCATCACGGACTAGCGGTCTAACTTCCTTCGGTTGTTTGGCGTTAAGTTGTTCGGCTTTAAGTTGTTGTGTCTTAAGTTGTTCGGCTTTAAGTTTAGCATTTTGAACTTGTTTAGGCTCTTTTAACGGTTTAGACTCTTTTAACGGTTTAGACTCTTTTAATGGTTTAGACTCTTTTAATGGTTTAGACTCTTTTAATGGTTTAGACTCTTTTAATAGTTTAGATTCTTTAGGTCGTGGTGGCTCTACTTTTGTGGAACCAGCTAAAGCTAGAGGAACAGAGATTGGTGATTTCAGAGGTATTATCTTAGTTTCAGCCTTTAAGCCTGTTGTTTGGGCTTGGTTTTGGTTTTGATCTGACTGCTGATTAACTTTTACGTTAGGCTTGGAAATAGCTAAGATTGTCGCTGTTTCGGGAATGTTATTTTCATTCCTTATATGAGCTTGATTTAAAGGATCTGTGATAACGGTTATTAGATTGGTTGATATAATCTTATTCTGTACGATGGAACTATCAATACATACTGGAACTTTATCATTCTCGTATATAATGTCTGATAGTGCTGTGTCCATGGTCACACGAGGATTATTACGTAATAACTTCTTCATATAGACTAATTGCTTATCTTGGTCGTGTAAGTTATACTTGGCCATGCGAGCTAAGACTTGTTTCTCAGAATATCCACGATATTGTTTTACATATCCACCTTTAAAAAAAGTCAAACCAGTAATATAAAGTTCTTTTATATCATGATGCAAAACGTCGATAATTGCATTTACTCCAGTGTTTGGTAACTTCATAATCTCCATCAGGCGAGCAAATAATGTTTTGTCGATATGACAGAAAGATATTGGTGAATTGCTCTTTAAATTTCTCTCAGCAAAATCAAGAACATCTTTACCAAAACGATACTCCTTGTATTCAGTATAGGGTGATACCAAGAACTTCACACCATTTTTATGCAGCAAATCTATGTCAATATAACCTCCACATTCCTGACTTGGATTCATACAATTATATAATACATCAGTTCTTACTCCTATATCTTCGATCAAATCAAGTGGTACTGGTAATGCTTTATTAAGTCTCACAATAACATCATAATTCTCCAGTTTCTCTTTTTGTTTCGAATTTAAGATAGATGGTGCAGGACCCACTATAGCTACACGTTTACCCCTTAAATATTCCTTATACCGTTCTCTACTACTAGCCATATCTGCTTCTAACTTTGTCTTGGTTACCATATTTTACGACTTTATATCTTATGTTTACATAAGATAAATAGTATATTTAATTAGTCTGAAAATTTATTTTAGGTTGAGGAAAACAAAGCTAAGGATCGTAATCACCAAGTAGTTGCTTCAAACTATTATACCGTAGAACCGTTAAAGTGCTTCAGTGCTTTCGTTGTTTTATATTCTTGGTGGGTTTGGATGTCATTGCGAGATCGTGTAGTAATATCTTAGGTGGACTAGCTTTTTTTGGTGATGTCTTTATTGCTTTTCTTCTATGAGTATCACTAGGAAGATCTAAGAAATCTGGATGATAAAGATGTTCTAATTCTTCTAGGGAAATCTTCTTAGTATTAACTTTCCCATCTTTCGAGGTTGTAAGGTAAGCTTCGCCATTATGATACTCAAGATCTTGTGAATATACGGATTCTTTGCCGTTTAAATTTGAATAACTAGACGAGTATGTACGGAAATATACCTGTGGTTCTGGTCTAGAGTCTTGATACGTCTGTAGTTCTTCTAAGTTTGGTTCTCGTTGAACTTTACTCTTCTGATTTTGTGTTTTTCTCATACTTCTGATTTAGTAGGAGAAAATCTTTTACACCACACGCTTTTGTAGATAAAATTCTTAATACAAAGCAAAAAACATGAGTTTTAATAAGAATCTAGTTCCTATTTTAACAGATTAGAAGCTATGTTTCATTAGACACAAACTTCAAGAAGTTCTAAAAACTGAGGAAAAGTGGATAGTAGAATCTCTTTGACTAAATAATTTTCTTTTGAACTAACTTTACAGGAATACGATTCGTTGTTTTTTGACCCGAAGAAGGTACGTATTGAGTACCCGAAGAAGGTACGCATTGAGTACCAGAAACTAATGATGGAATGGTTGGAAGAATAGTTGCAACAGTAGGAACAGTAGGAACAGTCGGAACAGTCGGAACAGTTTCAGATATAGGAACTTGAACATTTGAAACATTATCAGATGACATATGTGTACTATCGTGTTTAAGATCTTTCTGGACCACCGAGGTAATAACGGTCGCTAGTCGCTTGCTTAATATTTCTTTTAATTCAAAAAAGCTGCAATAATCTTGAACTCCTAAAATATACTTTAGTTTGTCATCAACTTTAAAACGGACACCAATTTGTAAATCTTTTTGTGATGCATATAATATGATTGCTCTTCTTAAAGCAGCAGCGGCAATAGAATTATCAGCTGGTAATTCATAGCCTATCTGTCTTATCGCGTTTAGATAGGACGAATCTGTAACGTTTAGTAGTCTTTCTTGTTTAGCTTCTTGAAGCTTTTGTATAGCTAGAGCCTGTTCATGTTGTTTAGCCTTTGTCTTAGAATGAGTCTTTAATTCTGGTTCTATTTTAGCTTCTAGTGTACCTAATACACTAGGTACTTTTACGCTAATTTGGATTTTAATCTTTGGTTTCTGGTTAATGCAGTTTTGAATATCTTCTATTTTGATATCTTCTTTCTTGAGATCTATTTCATAACCCTCTTTTTTCAAATAAGATTCCAAGAAGACTAAGTACTCTGTATCGTGGCTAGAGGATGCAAGCTTGAAATTATCAGATACTTTCTTTAGTAAAACATCCTTCGTTAGAGAGGCATCTAATTTCCAATAATACTTCAGTGCTAGAAGTTCTAAGTCCGAAAATTTATCTGAAATCGGGGATGTTGTTGGGACACTGGAGTCTAAATTTTTATCTGATTTCTCGTATGTCTTAAGCTGATTATCTGTTATAGTTAAACAAGGGTGAAACTGGCTAAGATACTCATACTTATTTTGTGTACCAGACTTATTGATAGAAGCCATACTAATAGCCATACTAATTGCCATATTAATTGCCATAATACCCAGGTTTCATTTTTATAAGATAGGATAATCAAGTAGTAGATAATAATGAAAAACTATGATTTGGAAAAAGCCCTTCACACAGAAAATTTGATCGATAATAAAATAATGATTAACAATATGATAAGGAATTTTCTATTTAAAAAATGGATGCAGAATTAGGGGACTATATGAAAAGCATTGGTTTTGGCTTACAGTATATAAAAGATTTATTACTAGGTAAATTGCGTAACCATTTCCAAAGTTATTGGAGCACGACTTGGAATGGCTCACAAATTACAGAGAATATATGGATATCTGATCTAGCATCGGCACACAATCGTAAAAAGCTTCTTGAAATAGGAATAACCCACGTAGTTACGACAGTCTTGGGAATTTCACCTATATTTCCGGAAGACTTCGAATACTTGAATATACAAGCACAAGACATCCCAACACAAGATTTACAACAACATTTTCGTGAATCAAGTGAATTTATACAAAAAGCTATCAATGGAGGAGGTAAGGTACTCGTACATTGCAGTTATGGTATATCACGATCAGCTAGTGTGGTTATAGCTTATTTGATTAAATCCACTGGTAAGTCATATGATGAAGTACTCAAACTAGTTCAAAATAAGAGAGAAATTGTTCAACCAAACCCTGGTTTCGAAGCTCAGCTCCGTTTATGGGCTAAGAACTGTCTTTCTGGAAATAACAGTTCAGGTGTTCAAGAGACTTTTGAAGCGCTGGAAAAGGTCGACGACACTTCAGCTCAAGAAGGAGAAAAATCCTATGACTCATTTAACTCTGACCAAAGTTTAAATGGAAAAAAAGTAGAAATTACAAATGTTGCTACAGAATCAGATAAAATACTGCCTTCTAAAGAGTCAAATTCTGATAATTCCAATAAAGCCGAAGAAGCTCAAGAAACTGAAGAATCAGAAGAATCCGAAGAATCCGAAGAATCCGAAGAATCCGAAGAAGAATCAGAAGAATCCGAAGAAGAATCCGAAGAAGAATCCGAAGAATCCGAAGAATCAGAAGAGTCCGAAGAAGCCGAAGAATCCGAAGAACCTGCTGATGAAGATGATGTTGTACCTATGGAAGTGGATGATACGCGTTAATTAATATAAAATAATATTTCCTTGTTTTAAGTCAATACCATTGTTAGTATCCAGTCTTCTCATAAGTCTGTCAAGTTCAGATGTAGTCATCTTAATATTAGATGATTTATCAATACCAGTGTCGATACCTGGAATGGGTTGTTTAATCTGACCTGGTTTACAAACTGGCGGTCTGCCTGGCATAGGTTTGGCACAGATGCAATAATTATTACGGCAGCCTAAAGAGTAGCAGTTGTTGCAGACATTGGGACATGAACCGAAACCAAGATCTTTACCAGGACTGTAGAGATTCTTGACGCTAACTTGCCATAATTCAGGATTTATATGATCCCTGGATGCTACTAAATAGACTGATACACCATGATGGATATAGTATTTGTATATATGTTCTTCTAAACCGCAATTCATAGTCTATATACAGATTACATATATTTTAAGTACTAGATTAGGTTTTGTAGGAATGGTTTAGAACTAAAAAGAGATGTTGAAGATAAGAATATCTCCAATATTATATATTGAGGAATACCCTTAAAATGGTTAATCCAAGAATTTGGGGAAAAGCAGGTTGGACCTTTCTTATCAGCTCGGTAGCGGATTATCCCGATAATCCGGATATAAATTTTCAACATAACTATAATAGGTTTTTTCAGCATCTTACATATACTTTGCCTTGTGATGTATGTAGAGCTAATTATTCAGAGCATTTTAAAAGATGGCCTATCGATCAATATTTAAAGAGTCGTGCTGCTCTTTTCCGTTGGATCATGATAATGTATAATGAAGTACAAACCCAACTAAATAAGAAAACAAAAGGACCACAAGAATTGCTATATGAACTATTTGGACCAGAAGAAGGTGAACGAATGATGCAAAGACTTGTTTATGAAGATCCAGATGCCAATATTACTGTTATCAAGCCATTTGACCCAACAATAGACCAATATGGAGGAGCCGTAAAGACAGAGCAGATGGGAAATGTCACTAGTGCCACCGTAAACAATGAGCCGCCAGCTATCTCTGTTATACCAAAGACGACAGAAACTATAAGATATCCTTCCAGAATATCAGACCTTGGTGGTAATAAGGTTCAGCAAATACCCAGTAATATGCCATCCAGTTTTTCTACAAATACTTGGGGTATGATATTGATTCTACTTCTATTATTGTTCTTTGGTTATTATTTATTACGCAACAAAGTAGCTTAGATTCTTGGGGCATAGGGCACAAATTGGCGCAAGTTCATGCGGCTAATGATCGCGTGGAAGTGTTCACGCGCTACCTGTGCCCCGTCGCGGAGAAGCTCGGAGCTGGCGTTTGAGTTCCGGCAGCAATATTGTGTAGTTAACACTTTATAGCACTGATGTTAAAATTTGTTTATGGTCGAAGGCCATCTCAGGCAGTTTATCAACCTCGAACCAATCATAATCAATAGCATCATCACCTGCTCGAATAGGATTCGAAGGAAGACATGGAAGTGCTGTAAGGAAGATGCTGGTAATACAGAAACCTCTGGGATCTCGAGTATTATTTCCTATGGTAGTTATGTATTGTAAATCCACATCTATTAATGAAGTTTCCTCTCTTAACTCTCGTTTAGCTGCGGCTAATAGATCTACATCCTTAGATGGTTCAACTCGACCTCCTGGAAAAGCCCAATAATCCTTATACGGATTCTTACCTCTCTTGATTAATAGAACCTTATTGTTATATAAAACAATAATGTCCACAGTAGCTGATATATTGCCAGCTATAGGAGTACGGGAATGTAGTCCAAGACCTCTTTTTACTGTATTCCACCAACCACCATCATTATCTGAAATCATCGAACTCATAGCCCTATACACCCTGTCTAAACC
>Ga0075163_10010540_pt1 | contig 12084 bp, 9 predicted proteins | sample JI1023141ADNA_FD_71478 | JGI IMG/M metagenome (GOLD analysis project Ga0075163, IMG submission 71478) | Wastewater effluent complex algal communities from Wisconsin, to seasonally profile nutrient transformation and Carbon sequestration -... | ecosystem: Engineered > WWTP > Effluent > Algae...
TTGTACCGCCGGACTGTGGTACATTGCCGTATGACCAAAGGAACAAAACTCAACGTGCCGTCAGCCCTTGTCGCAGTGCTCGATGAGTACGAGGCGAAGGGCGGGGCGTTCGATTGCGTCATGCTGTCGGGCGTGTTGGGACAGGCTCGACAATCGCTGCAAGACCCGAGCGCGGATGACAACCATGCTGCATGGGCGGAGTGCCTGGCGTTCGCGCTGACCGGTCACGAGCATGGTGAGAAGCCATGGGATACGCACTTTGGGCCGATGGGATCGGGCAAAGATGCGGCTGGAAACACGGTCTATTTTCCGGACGCACGCGAGGCGGATCAACGGATTTACGAACACTGGGCTGCCCGCGCGCACGAGGCGCGATCCCCTGTGATGGTCGCCCGCTACGCTGATCTCGTTTGGGACATGGCGCATTTCTTGGGGAAGACGAAGCGCGATGTCACCTACGCCAATCTGGCGGCAGAGGCGTATCTCATATTGGCCGCCCTTCCCGAACGCGAAGAGTACCATGCGTTCCCTGAGGCTGAGCGCGCGCTCAGTCTTGGGATACTGATAAAGAATGACGATCTGCGTGATCGCGCGAGGGCGGTGCTTCTAGCCTTGCAAGATGCGGCCAATGGTAAGGGAGGCAGGTGGTGGCAAGCGTTCGATATCCTCGAAGCGCAGCCAAAGGCCGGCACTACCGATGATGAGTGGACATCGCTCGCCGCAAGCCTTGAGCGAATTCTTGCAGATAGCTCGAACGCTGCGGATACAAAGACGTTCGATCCACACTCCACCGAAGATGTCGCAAAGCGCTTGACCAGGTACTACCGTCGCCTCGATCGTCACGAAGAGATTATGCGGCTGAACCTGATCGTTGCTCAGACCTTCGAGCAATTTGGCGCGATGGCGGGGCCTATGCTCGCGGCCACGGTCTATCAGACCAGCATGGAAGCTTATGAGCGGGCGGGAAAGCCTGCAGATGCGCAGCGCATTCTTGGTTTGATGGAGCAAGCCAATCTGGATTCGGTTGCCCACATGCAAAAGTTCGAGCGTGAGGTGGAAATTCCCAAGGAGGAAGTCGAGAAATTTATCGCTTCCATCGTTGTGCATTCCAAAGAAGAAACCTTCATGCGCATAGCGGCAGAGTTTTTGGGCTCCCAAAACGAAGCGGAAGAAAGCCTGCGCGAGACTGCAAAGAGTTCGCCGCTGATTGCCATGATCGGCAAATCGAAACTCAGCGGAAATCGCGTGGTGGCGCAAATCGGCTCGATAGAGGACGATCCCACGGGCAATCTCATCGAGCGGATGAACCAGCATCTGGGCATGTCCACGAATTGGCTTGGCTGGACAATGCGGGAAGCGCGGGAAAAGCATTCCTGGACCGCAGACGATTTGACCGCCTTCATCAATCGCACAGGGTTATTCGGGGATGCGAAACTGCTGCGTGAAGGTATCGCTGCATGGCTGGACAAAGACCACGTCAAGGCAATCCACGTTCTGATCCCGCAGGTTGAAACCGGATTGCGCACGCTCGTCAGACGATGTGGCCGCCCGACAACGAAGCCGGATCGCAACATGAAGCAGGCGCGTATGGTCATTACGATGGGCGACATCGTAACCAGCGATGAAACGGCGGCTGCGCTCGGGAAGCGCGGAAATGATTTCATGCTTCATTTCCGTGCCCTGTTTGCGGACCCGCGAGGACATAACCTGCGAAACGATGTGGCGCATGGTCTGATGCCTGCCGATGCCGCTGATGCCGGCAACATGCTCTGGGTAGTACACGCGCTATTGCTGCTCGGAGCGTGGCTAACGCCGGTGGAAGGCTAGGCCGCAAGTCAAGGCGCATCCAATCGGCACGGTTGGTCCGGATTCCTAAAAGGGCGGGATTGCCCTTTGGTCGTGGGTACATGGGGACGCGAAAGCCCCCTGTTCGCCTCCATGCGCGATCAGCATGGTGCGGGGTTCACGGGCGGCATACGCCCGGATGCGCTCCATCGGCGTACGGTGGTCTGGGTGGGTTCACAGGGAGGGGCGGATGCGCCCGCTCACCTGTGCGGATGAAACGGCGGACGTTTCGGTGGTGCAGATGACGCTCGATGCGTCAGGCTGCGCCAGGCTGGGGTGGGATCGAACGGGAGGGGGCAGCGCTCCTTCCCTTCGCAAGATGGCGGGTAGTACCCGCACATCTTGCGTCTGCCACTAATCTCAAGATGGATGGCACTATCGACTCAAGGGGGAAAGAAAAATGGCTGTCGCGGGAGTGTATATCGGGGACGCGGCGATCAACATCTGCATTGCGGATTACGCAAGGGACCCAGATGCTATCCCGCGCCTGACAAAGCCGCAGTTCATAAACGTGCCCAGGAGCCGTGGCTTCAAAGGGGCTATGCACGATCTGGTTGAGGCTCTTGAGCTGCATTCGAACTTACAGGCAATCTATGTCGGCACATTCGGGCCTTTGGTTAGCATCGATCCCAAAAAGCGTGGCAAAGACGGCAGCGGTTACGGCCAGCTCCAGCGGATCAACACGCATACGCAAGATTGGCAGGGGGAGCACTTGTATGACACGCTGGCCCGTAAGTTGAAGCGTGACGACATCTGGATTGATGTCGATGTACATGTTGCGGCGCGCGGCGAGATTCTCCATCAATTTGACTCCGAGTACGCGCGCCATTGCGAGAACACAGGGGAGGCAGCTTTGTCCCCTCGCGAGTATCTAGCCGGGCAAGCCTATGCGTTTATCGAAATCTCAAACGGGCTTGGCTGCGGAATAAGTCAGGGACTGTCTCCGTGGCGCGGACGGCTTCATCCCGAATTTGGCCACAGCATTTGCAGGCACGCGGCAGAGGATAAACTTCCAAGCGACTGCCATTTGCACCCGAGTTGCCTCGAAGGCCGTGCTTCCTTGCGTGCGTTTAAAAGCCGTCTCAAGGCTGCCGGTCACGAACTGAGTCAGGTCCTCAACGATCCCAAGTCGAATGAACTAGAGGCGGTGAAAGACGCTTTCCGAATGCAGGCTGCGTACATCGGGCAGCTTTGCATAAACGCCACAACAGCCTACTCGCCCGCCAAGATCGTTATAGGAGACGATCTTGGCCGCTCTTCGCTCTTCCTGCACTACACCCGCTCCTTCTTTCACCAGTACATGGGTGGTTCCCGCGAGCGATATTTCCCGAGCTACCCCGATCTAATGGATCTGCAGCGATACATTGCGGGCGCATCGCAGATCCACCCCGGAAAAAGACTACATATCGGGGCGTTTGGGGCGGCTCTTTCAGCGGGTTTGGCTAAAGAAGCAGCATGACGGTGTATTCACATTGACTTTACACCACAAGGGGATCATAGGGCTCGTCCCGCTCTTCGGCGGGCGGCGCTTTGATTCTCTTTTGGCGAGAGCGGGATGGCAAGAACACCTAAGCCTCTGACCCAGACCCCCGCTGAAAAAGTAGGCCGCGTTTTGCCCAGTCAAAGCAATGAGTTGCCGAATTATTTAGGCGGGCATGACGAGGCCGCATATAATAAAAAATACGGTGAAAATGAAATAATAAAGTTGGCCGCCCAGATAGGCGCGGCGCGGGTGGATTTGGACAAGAGGGCTATTTTACTTTCGAAAATATGGGATTGGGCTGAACGTGCTTCGATAGAAGAGTTGGGCGCGGCCGTTTCGCGCCTTGAGGGCGAGACGGCAGGGCGATCTGGGCTTGAGCGGCTGCGAGCTTCGCCCCCTGAAGCCAAGTACGTTCTGCGCAAAGCGACGCAAGACAGACGGCTTGGCGCGGTGGAGTTCCTGGAAAAGCATTACAGCGGCTTTCTGGATGGCACGGTCACAAGGGCCGATCTCAAAGGCTTTGATGCGGAGCTTTATCAGGGCCTTACGAATTGGCTCCGAACGAATGACATGCCGCCGGATCTCAATCTCCCCTCCGCTCGTTCCGCGCCAGACAGGGATGCTGTGATCATGAGTGCAAAGAAGTCCGGGCAGCTCAAATCCGATTTTGAACAATCGTCAGGCTTCGACATGGAAGCCTTCAAAGCCCACGCCGCCGCGCATCAATGGAAAACTCGGCGTGATCGAGGGTATGGATGGGAAACAAAGGTATTTGACTTTATTAGTAAGACATATAGCGATTGGATAAAAACCGCTAAGGATGCGGGCCGACCTCTCACTCAAGCCGATTTGAGGGCAGTAGATTTCGATCTTTATAGGCGGCTCCAAAAGGAAATGAGCATTTTAAGAGGTCGCGGAGAGTCGGTTCCCGACTTCGGCTTACCGGCAGCCAAAGATGCGTCGATACAGGGTATGACTGAGAGCGAACTTGAGAAGGTCCAGCTTGCTCGGGCGGCTATGCGAGAGGCGAACCAGAGACGCAGAGAAGCAGGGCTCCTTTAAAAAGGATCTCACGATCGATTGCTTTTGTGAAAATTCCATGAAATCTTTCCTCATCGGCTGAGGGCCGTGATGGCGGGCGCAGAATCCCGCCACCAACCGGTGGAGGGTTTTCATGCAGACCAAGGAAGAGACCAAGGGGTTCGGCTCCGTTGCAGTCGTGCTCGTTGCCTCGTCGCTGCTCATTGCGGCGATGGGAGGCTATTCAGCGTATCATCTGTTCGGGACGGTCGAGGCGGCGGTCTTCGCGACGGTCGCGGTGACACTGACATACACGCTGCTGCTCATGGGCGCGCGCTCCAGTGGAAAGCCAGAGATCTATCTCGGCGCGTTGGCGGCAACCGCTTTTGCTATGCTGCCTTTCGATATCGCGGGGATGACTAAGGACATTACCTATAGCGAATATGCTAGAACAGAGCTTCCTCACCTCGAAGAAGACTACAAGGCGGTCGCTACCGTCGTCGCCCTCGTGCGCAGCAAATCGTCGGCGCTACCTTCAGTCGAAGTGAAGTGGCGATCTATGGCTGAGGCCGAGGACCAGACCGGCGCGCTTGGTGGTAATGGGCCGGGCAGGCGGGGCATCTATTTCGCCATAGATGGTGTTGCCAACAGTCTCTCCGATGCGGGCGCGGCGCTTGAGAGTTTTCTGTCAGTCGCAGACTCTGAACTTGCTTCGACCGATGCTCGCATCAAAGAACTGCGCGCGCTGGTCGACGACGGGCGCAAAGACAAGACCACTGAAATGGTCCGAACGCGCTACCTAAAGCTGCAAAACGAGGCGCGTGCTTCCCTTCGCAACATCATCGCGGCCTCTAACATGCCCGCTTTGGATGCCGCCCTTGCCGCGCTCAGCAATCCCATGTCCGGGGCGCAGGCAACCACGGTAAGCGCAGCGCGCAACGAGATTCTTGCTATGCGCAAGGTTAAGCAGCTGGCCACTGCCGAGTCTCACAGTCTTTCTGAAATCCGCACGGCAGTGCAGACGGGTCTGCCGAGCGAGGTTGTTGCTCTAACAGAGCCGTCGCCGCTCGAACGCGTGCTTCGCTTTCCTGGTCTGTGCCTCAGCTGGCTTGTTGTCGCCGGAAGCCTGCACCTCGCACAGATTCTGACCGCGTGGCACGGCAGCAAAAAAGCCGCGCCGCCCAGCGCGCCGTTTGCAGGCGATGGCATGTCTGGGAAGAGCGGTCTGCGGGCCGTCGAATAAATCGCGCCAAAAGACTTCCATCAATGTTCGTTGAGGCCTCCAGTTTTCGGAGTTGACCGATGACCAGTCGTGTTCGTCCTCCCGTTAACCGCCCTATGCTGATGACGCTCGCCTGCGGCTGCATGGCTGCAGTCGTCATGTCGTCCCCCGCAAGGGATATGACCGCGATTGCGCTCACGGGAATGTCGGCTTTTGTCGGCATTCCCGCCGCTATCGCCGCTGTGCGCGGCCTGGTGTGGGACGTGAAGAACCGCAAACGCCTCCGCGCCGCCCAGACATCCTCCGGCGAGCATGGCCGTGCGCGTTTCGCGACATTCAAGGAATGCGAGTCGCGGGGGCTCTATGACCCCTCAAACTCTCCTCTCCTTGGCCTGCATGATGATGTGCCACTCTGGGCTTCGCGCAAAGCGCATATCGCAATCGTCGCCGGAACGGGAGGCGGCAAGACATCGGCGCTCCTGGTCGGCGCGTGCCTCGACGCGCTGCTTAAAGGTCAGTCGGTGATCGTGAGCGACAGCAAGGCCGAGTTCGCCCACATGCTGAGCGAAACCGCGCGTGCCCTGGGCTTCAGGGTGTTCTTCAATAATCCGGCCCGCATCGCGCCATGGCCGCATGACGATGCCAATCCGTTCCGCTCGATTGTCGAAGCGGCGAACGCCGGCGGCAACGCAGTGACACTTGCGGACGAGTTGGCGCAGGGACTGTCAGTTGAGGTGAAAGATGACAAGAACGGCTACTTCGTAAGGTTAGAGCGCAACGCGCTTGTCGTGATCGTGCTGTCGCTTGCGATCTCTCGCCCGGCGCACTGCTATCCCGCGCAGATCTGGAAAACGCTCACCGACCCGAGGCTGTTCGTGGCTGCGCTGGAGAGTGCTGCCAGAAGCGATGCGTTCGAGGGCGATCTGGCTGCGATGGCCAACGACCTCATGGAGCTCTCACGCAGCAACCCGGAACATCTGGGATCGGCGCGCAAGGGAGCTGCCAATGCGCTGACCGATTTCAAATCGAGCAGTTCATTCGGCAAGGTCGGAGCGCTCGATGCGTTCGATCCGCTCACCTTGCGCGACCCTGATCTTCCGCCAGCCATCGTGTTCGATCTCTTCCCTCAGGACTCGTTGAACGTGGCCCGCAAACCTAATTCCATCATGCAAACGGAGCGGCTGACGCGCTTTCGAAAGCACCCCGAAGGCCGTCCGATTACCTTTGTGATCGACGAAGCCACCGCGTTCCCTGTGCATGCGATTGTCGAGTCAATTGAAACCCAGAGGCAGTACGGGATGCGCACGATGCTGGCATTCCAATCCTATCAGCGTCTGTCCGATGTCTACGGTGAAAGAAAGGCCGAAGGTATCCGTTCCAACTGCATCAAGATCTTGTTCGCAGTGGGAGATCTCAAGATGGCAAAAGAGGCATCCGAGTTCATCGGCCCAACGACGATTCAGAACACCACATCCAGCGGCCTCGACGGTGATCAGCGCGTTCAGCGCTCGAATACGCCCACGGGTGTGAGTCTCATGACTCCCGATGACATTCTGGCGATGCCGCCGGGCAAGATGCTTGTTTTCGTTCCGGGCATGCGCCCCATCATGCTCGACAAGTTGCCGTGGTACGAGATCGACCCGTTGAAAGACATCGTCGGTGAGAATCCATTCGAGCGACATCCGAAATCGGAGGTGACGCGCCTTATCATCGACTATCCCGCCGGCGCGCATGAGCTTCGTCTCACCAGAATACCGGATTTGGAAGAGCGCAAAGCGCGTGCCCGCTCTCGCGAGAGCAGGGCGATGCCTCGCGGTCAGTTTCCGCTTTCATGGCGCTCGCTGCTCTGGGCGCCAATCGCTGCGGGCTTTGTCATCACGCTATGGGCCTACGGCACGCCGCACTTGCGGATCTCCTATGGAGAGAGCGCGGCGATCCAGGACTGCACCTATCTGGGCTTCGAGGGTGTTCGCCCCCAAGGCGAAGCCAGCGCTTGCCCGATCTTCGCTCTGCTCAAGCACAAGGAATAATCGATGGCCAACGATGTGCCTCCGATGCGTCGTAACTTCGAGCGCGGCGTGAATGCTGCCGTCTTTTTCGCGCCGGATGCGCGCAACAACGCTGTCGCAATCGGCGATGTGCTGAATCGCGCCGATGCGGTCCGCAAGAAGATCGATGCTCATCATGAGAAGATGCGCCCCGCCTGGGAACGCAAGGAGTATGAGCGCTTGCGCAAAGAATATGCGCAAACGCCCTCTCTTCGCATGCCAGCGCCACGCCCCTCGTTTGGGGGCTCGGCGGAGTATGACCACGACCGTACTTTGCGGGCGCTGGCCAAGGTGAACGTGGCCGAACGCTCGGAGGCAAATGCGATTGCGCGCCTCGTGCACGTTCGTCAGCACGAAACAAAGCAGATTCAAGTTTTGCGTCAGGATCAAAGCCGCCAGCGGCCACGCTAGAAAGGGGAGATGGAGATGGGATTGTTCAAGGAGTTGCCGGACGAAGTGTCGGGTCTGGTGCTTGCCGCCTTTGTTTGGTTTGGGTTCTGCTTCGTGTATCTCGCGCCGCGAGCGATGGATCACACACTGGATCAAGAGGTTTATCCATCGTGCATGACAGCGGCGCGCGCCGAGGCCGACCGTAAAGTCGCGGCGGCGAAGGCGCGCAAGGCCGTCGAAGATATGACGCGGGAATTTCTTCCCTACTTCAAGGAGTTCATACCCACCGATCTGATCCCGACATCCATGCCCACGTCTGACTTGCGGGATGTCACGTCGAAGGCCTCGTTGATGGCGACTTGCACCTGCGCCGCGAGCAAAGCGCTCGCGGGCAAGCGCCTCAATCACGCGATCTCGCTTGCGACCTTCCGCTTGGTCAAGGCCGACGACATTGCCGGCCTCAAGGGCGAGATCATTGGCATCGTCGGCGGCGGTATGTGCAGCGCGTAAGGAGCACTTCGATGAAGAAGACGATCAGATACTACTACAAAGACAATCGCTTCGCGGTAACGGCGAGCGATATCCGCACGCCGATGGCAATCTATCCGATACTTCGGGCTGTGGCGCGCATCCGGCGCGTGCTCATTCTGAGCGCTCTGGCCTTCACCGCGCTCATGGTTGTGGCGCTCGTGCGTGATTTCGATGTCTGGACCCCGTTCGACATGGCGGTCATGGCGGCGCTCGCTGGTGCCGCGCTCTGGTTCGGCTCCACCTTCTCCCTTCTCACGCTCGATGGGATGGGCCTGCCGTCCCAGAGCTTCTTCGTGTCCAGCAAGAACGTGCACGCGATGTTCGAGGGCATCGTCGCCGCAAGGGCGGATGCGCGCGGAGCAACAGCGGGAGGTGGTGGCGAAGAGGACGACGCAGATGATGACGAGTTCATCGAAGACGAAGATATGGAAAGCGAAGACTAGAATACAGTTATATTAGGAATAAATTCCGTGCAAACTTAGTTTGTTCCTGTTATATTCTATTTATATTCAAACATAAACAGGAAAGGAGGAACAGTGTTGGAGGATGTATTTGACAAGGCCCAGCAAGGGCAAGCCGTGGCATTGGCTCCGACGCTGGAACTCGATCCCGCCAAGTACTGGCAGTACGTGGAGGATTTCGACCTCACGGATGCTGAGAAGCTTGAGGTCCTGCGGACCGTTTGGTCGGCATTGCTTCTTTTGATGCGTTCCGGCCTTGGCGAAGTTCCGGCAGAGCAGATCGTGCTGTCATTGGCGTGCGGCAATGCCGACACGGAGGTGCGCCGATGAAAGCCGATATGGAAGGTGTGACATACGCGCGGGTGAGTTCCAGCAAGCAAATGCGGGAATCGGACTCGCTCGCCAGTCAGCAGCGGCGCTGTGAAGATTTCGCAAGGTCGCGGGGAGTCGTGATCGTTCAGCATTTCGTGGATGATGTTTCGGGCAGCTCGGCGCAACGTCCCGGTATGAAGGCGATGCTCGAATATCTTGCGGGCAGGCCGGAAAAGACTGCCGTTGTGATTGATGACATCAGCCGCCTCGCACGCGGCATCAAAACGCACCAGACGCTCCGTGAGGCCATTGCGAGTGTCGGCGGCGTGATGATGTCACCCAACATCGAGTTCGGTGACGATCCGGATTCGGAAATGATCGAATTCATCCAGGCGACGATTGCGCAACACGCGCGTCGCAAGAACGCGCAGCAGACACGCAATCGGATGCGCTCGCGTGTGTTGAACGGCTGGTGGCCGTTCTACGCACCCATAGGATACAAGCATGAACGTAGTCCGGGTGGCGGCAAAGTGCTTGTGCGCGATGAGCCGGCGGCCTCTTTCGTTGCGGAGGTCTTCGAGGGATTTGCCTGCGGGCGGTTTGAGACGGTCGCGGAAGCAACTCGCTTCCTTCAATCATCGCCCGGCTTTCCCAAAGACCCGAACGGGCGCGTTCTTGAAAACAAGATCCACCTGATGCTGCGTAGGCGCGTCTACACGGGGTATGTCTATTCCGAGGAATTCGGGATTGAGCCGCGCAAGGGCCATCATGAGGCGCTGGTGAGCTTGCAAACCTGGCAGCAGGTTCAGGATCGTCTTGAAGGAAAGAACAAAGCGCCGCTGCGCAAGAACCACGCTGTGGAGTTTCCGCTGCGCCAGTTCGTCTTGTGTGCATGCGGTCGTCCGCTGACTGCTGCTTGGTCAAAAGGGCGTACGAAGTCCTATGCTTACTATGAATGTCCGAGCAAAGACTGTCCCGACAGGCGAAAGGCGATTTCTCGCGAAAAGCTGGAACAAGAATTCGAAGACCTGTTGGCCGGTGTAGAGCCACGTGACGAGCTGTTCCTGCTTGTCAGAGCGATGTTGAAAGAAATTTGGGAAAACCAGCGCGCCTCGTCTGTGGCGCATGCTGACTCTCTGAAAGCGCTCGTGCGCAAGCTCGACAAGCAGATCGAGACGACGCTTGATCGCATTGTCGATGCATCAACCACCAGTGTGCAAGCAGCACTCGAAAAGCGAGTGGCAAAGCTGGAGCTGGAAAAGCAGCTCGCGGCGGAGCAGATGGCCAATCTTGGCCGACCCAAAGGGTCGCTTGAAGAGATTTCTCGAACCGCCCTCGACTTTTTGGCTAACCCTCTGAAATTGTGGCGTTACGGCGGGTTCAGCGGCAAGCGTTTGGCGATGAAACTGGTCTTTTCTGAGCGTCTGACATACGTCCGGAATCAGGGCTATCGAACCCCGAATTTGTCATTGCCGTTCAAGGCGATGCGGGATTTTTTTGACCCGAACTTAGGAATGGCGCACCCGAAGAGATTCGAACTCCTAACCTGCTGATCCGTAGTCAGCTGCTCTATCCAATTGAGCTACGGGTGCGTACCGGTTCGTTAAGAACGCCGGACCTTACATCAAGCCCCAGCCCTTTCGCAAGCCAAAGTTTGGCCGATTTGGCATGAAAGTTTTTGTGAGTGTTTTGAAGGGGCTTGGGCTGTTTAGCTTGACTCGGCAGGTGAATTCGGATGATTTAGGGCATCAGCTAGCAGTGTGTCGGCCCTTGCCGCCAAACCCATTGGAAAAAGATATGAAGATCAATATGTTCCACGCCCGTACGATCATTGCAGGAGGCGCGTTTACCGCCGTACTTCTGGCCAGCAGCGCAGGTTTTGCGCAGGTCGATATGAAAAAACGCCCGTCCTTGGTGATTACCAACCAGTCGATGGCAGGCAGCACCGCCACCTCTTCCCCCATATACAATGGTCCCGTAAAGACCCCCGACATCACGCCCGCGCAAGTTACAGGCGGCGCCTATTTCCAGCCGACGCAAACGATTGTCGCTGAAAAAGTCAGTGAATTGAAATCCGACCTGATGGGCCTGCAGGGCCGCGTCAACAATCTCGCAAGCCAACTGAAAGCCATGCAAGGGCGCAGCGCAGCGATGGCCGGCGAATACAACGCATCCGTCGCCACCATCAACACGCAACTGCAAAGCGGCACGACGCCCGGCAACCCGCGTCTCGTTCAAAAACTGCAAACGGCGCAAGGCAACCTTGACCGCCTGTCGCAAAATGTCGCCGACCTGAATGCCATGGCCGTCGAAGCCGCGAATGCCGCATCGATGGGATCCTTCCTTCTGGAAGCCTGCCGTTCCGCGTATGGACTTTCGGGCGCCGTCGAAGAAGATCATGCCGCCCTCGCGCAAGTCGAAGACCAGGTGAACAACACGATCGTGACAATCGACCGCGTTCTGAACGAGGTGAACGATGACATCACGCGCACAGCCGCGTATCTGTCAGCCGAACGCAGCAATATCAGAACGCTTTCGCTTGCTGTTACGAACGGCGATTACTACGGCGCTTCTCTGGCGTCCCGTCCGTTCTCGTCCGCACCTCCTTCCACGCTGATGCAGCCGGCGAACTATGCGCCGAGCGCAGGCATCTCCGCAGGCCCCGGCCCCGCGCCGATCACGCCTGTTGCCGCCGTGCCGCTCTCCAATCCGCGTCCGCTGGTAAAAATTAAATTCGATCAACCCAATATCGAATACGAACAAGCCGTTTAC
>Ga0075163_10010541_pt1 | contig 12083 bp, 9 predicted proteins | sample JI1023141ADNA_FD_71478 | JGI IMG/M metagenome (GOLD analysis project Ga0075163, IMG submission 71478) | Wastewater effluent complex algal communities from Wisconsin, to seasonally profile nutrient transformation and Carbon sequestration -... | ecosystem: Engineered > WWTP > Effluent > Algae...
AGCGGGGCCGAACTCGCGGGCGAACGAATGCAGGTCGCTTACGACACAAAGGAGCAAGAGGACGAGCATTCATGCTTCAGCGATAACACGCTGAAAGATTTGCTCGCGAACGCTCGTGGTATTGAAGACGTATACCTCGGTCGGCATGGCTCGCTCGATGTACCTGGCCTCGACGAGATCGTGCGGACACGAGATGTGCAGCTGGATGGCCGTATGCAAGCGGATCTGAGCGCGGCGATCGCGGCGCTCTCGGCCATTGAGGGCAATTTTGACCAAGCGATCCTAGGCAGCGACGACGCCAAGGGACGCAAGCAAATGGCAGAGGCGATCCAGGCGCTGCGTAAGGTCACGTTGACAATCGTTGAAATCGCCGATGTGCTCGGCATCAAGCTCAACGTCGAGGAATAAGCGTCGTGCGAATCTCCCAAAAGCCGGCCCATCCTGCGGCGCTGCTCGCGCTGGTTATGATTTCAAGCGGTTGTGGTTCGAAAGACGCCTCCCCTCCTGCCGCGGGTGATGGCGCGGAGCCCTCCGAAGAGCTTTCGGGCGGCGATACGACCGTCTTTGATACCTCGCAAAATGCATTCTCGTTATCGGCGCGCAACATGACGCAGGAGAGACGAAGCGCGTTTTACGTAGGAAACTCCTTTTTTAAGGAAAACTGGGTAATCGCGCCTTCGTCGACCGAAGGACGAGACGGGCTTGGTCCGCTTTACAACGCTCGCTCCTGCTCCGGCTGCCATTTCATGGATGGTCGCGGCAAACCGAGTGAAGACCCGAGCGAACCTCTTCTCTCCGTCTTGGTGCGGCTCAGCATTCCTGGAAAAGACGCCCACGGCGGCGCATTGCCAGAGCCCACCTATGGCGGCCAAGTCCAACCTGATGCCATTTCGGGTATCATGGCCGAAGGCGGCGTGTTTGTCGCGTTTTCGGATGTGACAGGGCAATTCGACGACGGCGAGCTTTATGTCTTAAAGAGCCCAACGTATTCGTTTGCGCTCACGCGGGGAGCCATGGTGCCGGACACGTTGCGCTCGCCGCGAGTGGCGCCGCAGATGGTGGGGCTCGGGCTTTTGGAAGCGATCGCCGAAAAGGACGTGCTCGCGGGCGAGGATCCAGACGATAAAAACGCCGACGGTATTTCAGGTCGGGCCAATTGGGTCTGGGACCAAACGAAGCAAACGAAAGCCTTGGGGCGTTTTGGCTGGAAAGCCAACCAGCCCTCGCTCAGCCAGCAAACAATGGGCGCGTTCTTGGGCGATATGGGCATTACGACGCCTCTTTTTCCAAACAACGAATGCTCCCCCGCAGAAGCCGATTGCGCAGCGGCGCCAAACGGCGGCAGCCCAGAGGCGAGCGAAACCGTCGTTGCTCGCGTCACGTTTTACTCGACAACCCTCGCCGTACCGGCGCGACGTGATTGGCAGGACGAGACCGTACTCGCAGGAAAGGCCTTGTTTCGAAGTGCAGGATGCGCTGGTTGCCATACGCCCCGCTTTGAGACGGGTGAACTCGCGGAGTACCCAGAGCTTTCGGGACAAACCATTTGGCCTTATTCGGATCTGCTCCTTCACGATATGGGCGAGGCGCTCGCCGATGGTCGTCCCGATTTTGAAGCGGACGGGCGAGAATGGCGTACACCTCCGCTTTGGGGGATCGGGCTTTTTCAAGTCGTCAATGGCCATACCCGCTTGCTTCACGACGGACGCGCCCGCGACGCGACCGAGGCCATTCTTTGGCATGGAGGTGAGGCCGAGGCCTCGGCCGAGGCGTTCCGCGCCATGGACAAACAAAATCGCGAGGCGCTGCTCCGATTCCTGGGTTCTTTATGAACATGATAAAAGCAAAATCCTCCTCGATAGGCTCCGTGTTGGTTGTTGTTTCGGTCCTGCTTGTCGGCTGTGATTCGCCTGTCGCCGATGAAACAGCGCAACGTTTGGTGATGCACGACCTCGCAACGGGCGTCATGCTGCCCATTCTCGAGGAGGTCGATACGGAAGCGGCCAATCTCTCAAAAGCCGTCTCGGCCTTTTGCGACGCGCCCTCCCCGTCGACGTTAAGCGCAGCCGAAGACGCTTTTCGTGTTTTGCGAGCGCCTTGGAAACGCACGGAGGCCTTTCGATTCGGACCGTCCGAAGATCTGCGCCTCGGGAGCGCGCTCGATTTTTGGCCCGCCCGTACCGATTCCATTGAAGCCGCGTTCTCTGCCGCGCCCGATCCGGTAACGCCAGCGTATGTCGAGACGCTCGGAACAAGCGCGCGCGGAATGCCGACGCTCGAATACTTGCTTTTTGATCCGACAGGAGGCCCCAACGCCGTGCTCGTCTCCTTGGGAGGCGCGGAGGCGGCGTCCGTCAAACGTTGTGGTTATGCACGAGCGCTCGCTGAGGTTATCGCGAAAGACGCGGCGAAATTGCATAACGCTTGGGCCGAGGAAGGCGATGCATTTGTCCTGGAAGTCGCCAATGCAGGCAATGGAAGCGCGCTCTTCCCGACAGGCCAGGAAGGCATTGGCCGCGTGGTCAATTTGCTCGTGAGTTCCATGATCGCGATCAACGAAAACAAACTCACAGCGCCCTTGGGCACAACGACGGGGACGCCCGATCCCTCGCTCGTCGAGTCGAGGTTTAGCGATAACTCCGCGGAAGATCTCTTAAACGCGCTGCGCGGCGTGGAGGAGCTTTATATTGGCCGGCACGGCGAAATAACAGGGAAAGGCATTTCTTCGCTCGTCGTCGGCCGGAGCCCCGCCATTGACGCGGCCGTGAAAAAAGGCCTCGTCGACGCGCAAGCCAAGGCCTCGGCGCTCGAAGCCGCGGGGCCTTTGCGTTTGTCCATCACCAACAACCCAGCCGCCGTTACGGCGACGCATGAGAGCATTAAAACGGCGCGCCGGTATTTTTCAACGGACGTGGCCAGCGTGCTCGGCGTAAGCGTCACTTTGAGCGATACCGATGGCGATTGAGCGGACCTACCAGGCGCGCCTCAAAACGCGCCTCTTCGAGCCAGTGGATATCGCGTCCGTCGCGTTTTTCCGCTTTCTCTTCGGCGCCTTGATGCTGATCAGCGTCGTCCGTTTCTGGGCAAACGGCTGGATCAAAGATTTTTATATCACGCCGAGCTTCCATTTTCATTATCTCGGGTTTTCCTGGCTCTCGCCTTGGCCAGCTTGGGGCATGTACCTGCATTTCGTTGTGCTCGGCGTCTCGAGCCTCTTCGTCATGCTCGGCCTTTTTTATCGACCGAGTGCGATTGCGCTGTTTCTATCGTTCACCTACGTCGAGCTTTGCGAAAAAGCGACGTACCTGAATCATTATTATCTGATCAGCCTGCTCTCGCTCCTCTTCATCGTTTTGCCGCTCGACCGCGCGTATTCGCTCGATGCCTGGCGAAATCCCAAAATCGCCTCCGATACCACGCCTGGCTGGGTGCTCCTGATCCTGCGTTTTCAAATTGGATTGGTCTATTTCTTCGCCGGAGTCGCGAAGCTTGGCCCCGATTGGTTGCTACGCGCTGAACCACTTGGGATATGGCTCGCGGCCCATACGGACCTGCCCCTGATCGGCCCCTTGCTCGCCGAACGTTGGGTCGCCCATGCCGCGAGTCTTTTCGGTGCCGCGTTTGATCTAACCGTCGTGTTTTTCTTGATGAACCGCCGAACGAGGCCCTTCGCGTATGCCGTTGTCGTCCTTTTTCACACGGCGACTGGCCTGCTTTTCCCGATTGGGATGTTTCCGTGGATCATGTCAGGCGCAGCCCTCGTGTTTTTCCCGCCAGACTGGCCGCGTCGTTTTCTCTCCCGGTTCCCAAAGCTCCAACCAGCCAACGCCACAACCATTCGTGAAGACTACGAATCGGCCGCAAAAAAACGGTGGATCGTCGGCTTGCTCGCCCTCTATGCCGCGCTCCAGCTCCTCGTGCCGCTTCGGCATTGGGCGTTTCCAGGAAATACGGCTTTCTCGGAGGAAGGGTTTCGGTTCGCTTGGCGGGTGATGCTCGTCGAAAAGCTCGGGTTCTTGGAATATCGCGTCTCCAATCGTTTGACTGGAAAAACAACAATCGTTGAACCAGCAAAATATCTCACGCCTGTCCAAGCACGGATGATGCCCGTTAGCCCCGACATGATCCTCGAACTCGCCCATCATATCGCCCTGGATTTTCGAAAACGCGGTGACGATGTCGCCGTCTTCGCAGACGCGTATGTCACGATGAACGGCCGCCCGAGCCAACGTCTCGTCGATCCAAGCGTCGATCTCACCAAAGAGCGTGATTCGTTCGCCCACAAAACGTGGATTTTGCCGCTCGATGAAGCCTTCCGAGAGGCGCCACTTGCGCGCGAGGCAGCGGCGCGCTAGTACGCAGGCCGCGCTCGATCCCCTTCGGATCGCGCATCGAGAGAAGCTCTTCATCGTGACGATTTCGCATTCCGCTCCATCCTCCCCGCCCCGCCTTGGCAACCCGCCCCCTCCGAAACGACATCCCGAGGCCCATCTTCCGCCCCTCGCGGCGTCCCCGACGCACGTAACGCACGTAACGCACGTGACGCACGTCCAGCCCGCGACAGACGTGGCGGAGGCGAGCCAAACGACCATGACAGGAACTGAAAACGCTGCACCGAACGCAGCACCCCAAAGCCCCGCGCCTTCGCCTTTCGCTGAGCTAGGCCTTTTGCCCGCGCTTGTTCGTGCTGTCTTGAAAGAGGGGTATGAAACGCCAACCCCGATCCAGCAACAAGCGATTCCGGCGGCGATTGCAGGTCGCGATTTGCTCGGTTGCGCGCAAACAGGGACGGGAAAAACGGCGGCGTTTGTGCTCCCCATTTTGCAACGCCTCTCCGCGTCGCCGCGCCACGGCGGCATGCGCGCGCTCGTCCTCACGCCCACGCGTGAGCTTGCGGCGCAAATTGGAGAACGCGTCAGCGCCTACGGTCGGCACCTCGGATTGAAGCATGTCGTCATTTACGGCGGCGTGGCGCAGCAGCCGCAAGAGCGCGCCCTCCACGCAAAACCCGACATCATCATCGCGACCCCAGGCCGCTTGTTGGATTTGATGCAACAAGGCTACATTCGCCTTGATCGCGTGGAATCCTTCGTGCTCGATGAGGCCGATCGTATGCTCGATATGGGGTTCATCCACGACGTACGTCGGATCGTCTCGACGTTGCCCCAAAAACGACAAACGCTCTTTTTCTCCGCCACAATGCCGCGCGAAATCGCGTCGCTCGCCGACAATATCCTTGTGGATCCCGTGCGCGTCTCCGTGACGCCCGCGCGTTCGGCGGCGGATACCATCTCGCAATCTATCTTTTTCGTCGAACGGGCCGACAAACGCGCCCTCCTGGAGCGCCTGCTCCGCGAGCCGGGCGTCTCGCGAGCGCTCGTGTTTACACGCACCAAACACGGCGCGAACCGCATTGCTGATCAGCTCTCACGGGCGGGCATTGTCTCGGCAGCCATTCACGGAAACAAATCACAAGGCGCCCGCGAGCGTGCGCTCGAAGGTTTCCGTCGTGGAGCGCTCCCGGTGCTCGTCGCGACGGATATCGCCGCGCGCGGCATTGACGTGGAAGGCGTCTCGCACGTCTTCAATTACGATTTGCCAAACGTGCCCGAGAGTTACGTGCATCGTATCGGCCGCACAGGCCGAGCTGGCGCGACAGGGGCTGCCATTTCGTTCTGCGACAATGAGGAGCGCGCTCTGCTTTCGGATATCGAAAAGCTCCTTCGCCGACGGATTCCGGTGGCGGAAGGGCAAACCGCGCCCTTATCCAATGCCGATCCCCGCCCCGCTTCTTCCCCCGAGCGCCGGCCGCAGCGTCCGCAATCGCAATCGCGCCCGCAATCACAGGGCCGTCCGCGCCACCGCAACTAGAAACAAATCAAAGCGATTCAAACGGCGAATCGAGCACGTCGCCTGGCATAAGCGGCAAATCGCCGTGAGCGCCGGGCGTGTCGGGCGCGAGAAACGGCCCGACGACCTGTCCGCATCGCAAAATGCGCAGCTTGTCGCGACGTGCGATATCGCGCAGGCCGCCGCCTTTTTGAATCGCCGCGTAGACCGTTAAGCCCGGCTCAAAAGGCAGCGGCCCTGGGCGCTCAAATTCGCCGAAGAGCTGCACCTTTGTGCTTGTTTGTGTGGGGCAATAGGAGCTTTCGCTCGCGTTCGGCCGCGGCGCGCTCGTGATGGACGACGAGCCGCATCCCGAAAGAAAAACAACCGAAAGCAGGGGAAGCGAGAATCGCATGATCGATATGTTGCGGGATCGCTCGTCCGCATTCGCCCGCTTTTGCGTGACCCATGTTTTTTTATCCTCTTGCCGAGAGCCTCCGCCTCCGCGATGCTGCGCTTGCTGTGCCGACCGACGCTCCGAACCAAGCTGCCCTGAAGGACATCACGAAGGCGCTTCGTGAGCAGAGCCTCGTTGCGCTTCGTCTTCTCCTCTCTGCGCTTTCGGATGTCGACGCGGGCCGAACGGGGCCTTTTGTTTCGTTTTTGGGTGCCCCCAAGGAGGTTCATCGGGCGCTTGTACGGTTTCTCCTTCGAATGGTCGTGGTGTTGTTTGCCGAAGCGCGCGGGCTCTTGCCGGCGCCGTCCCACGAATCTCTTTTTGGCATCTACGAGCGCCTCGCCGCAGATCGAAGCCAAGAGGGTGCGGCCTTTGCATCGATGCGAGGCGCTTTTGTGTGGGTCCTTCGGCGGCTTGAGCTGCTCAACGATGCCGCTTTGCCTTCGAATGATTCCGAAAGAGGCGGTCTTTTTGAAGCTGAAAGCGGCCCCATTTTTGCACCCGGCGCGGCGCATCTGTCGCGTATTGGTGATGCTGTGGTGCTCTCCATCTTCGAGTTGCTCTTGTTTGTTGGCAAAGAGCGGCTCGATTATGCCTCGCTTGACGAAGACCTGCTCGGCTCCGTCTATGAAGGCCTCTTGGCTTTTGACGTCGAGGTCGCGCGGGGCGAAAGTTTCGCGCTCACGCCTAACGACGTAGTCGTTTGCCTGGATGATTTGTTATCACGTTCGGGCCAGCAGCGTATTGTGTATCTTCGCGATATTGCGGGCCTTGAGATTCGCGGCGAAGCGGCTGCGCTCGTGATGGCCGCATCGAGCCGGGCGGCGTTATCGGCCGCGCTCGGCCGGCGTATTTCCCCACGATTCCCGACGCAAATCCCGCCGGGGACCTTTTTTCTTCAACCTGGGGAGGCTCGAAGGCGCCTTGGCGCTCATTACACTTCCAATGTTCTTACACGCATTATGGTCGAAAGGACGCTCGCGCCACTGCTCACGCCCGAAATAACGCCCGAGGCGTTGACGAGCCTGCGTATTTGTGACCCGGCTATGGGCTCGGGGGCTTTTTTGTTGGAGGTTTGTCGATTCTTATCGCGCCATTTGGTCGAAGCGTGGGACCGGACTGGCAGACCAAAGGGGAACCACGACACAGCTTCGTTATCACTCGATGCGGGTCGGCTTATCGCTTCCCAATGCGTCTATGGCGTCGATAAAAACCCGCTCGCGCGTGATCTTGCGAGGGCTTCGTTATGGCTTTGGGCGCGGTCGCCTGCGCATCCATCGACGTTTGTCGCAGACCATCTGCGGTCGGGGGATTCGCTGATGGGGGTTTCAAAAAAAGCGTTGAAGGATCTTTTGGGCGACTCGATGTCGGACGATAGTATCATTGATCGTGCCTTCGCGGACTTGGTGCTTGAAGTGCGATTGGGATCGAAGGACAAGGCGACCGAAACGAAGCGCCTCGCAGCCCTTTGGGCGAAACGAGGCGAAGGAATTGTCGCCGAGCCCAACCAGCCTTTGCGACAACGATACAGTCCTTTTCATTGGGAGATCGAATTTAGCAACATTTTTGAAAATGGTGGTTTTGACGGTTTTGTTGGCAATCCGCCTTGGGTCTCGTATGCGGGTCGCGCGGCGCAGCCGCTTGCGTCTGAGGTGCGACGTTATTTTGCCCGGACCAGCCCCGCGTTCGCGGGATATCGCAATTTGCAGGCTCTTTTTGTGTCACTCGCCGCGAATGCGCTCCGGCCTTCGGGCCGCCTTGGTTTTGTTTTGCCCACATCCATGTCGGATCTCGGCGGCTATGAGCCTTGTCGCCGCGCGCATGACGTGTTGATGGAGCCAGACGAGGAGCTACCCGATTTTGGCAATGCCTTCGACGAGGTCTTTCAACCAAGTATGGGGCTGCTCTCCACGCGACGGAAAGAGCCAGTCAGCATTGAACGGGCGAAGAGTTGGCCTCTATCACGCGATGACCTTCCCGCGTCTGCAAAAGCCCTTTTGGCGAGGCTTTCGCTTTTGCCTGTGTTTCCTGCGACGCTGTTTGGAGAGCGAGGTTTTCAGACCATGGGCGCGGATGTCGAAAAGCTCCACGTGGCCGAAACACCCGATTCTACGTATTCTGTCGCCGTGCGGGTCGGCGCGGATATCGATGCCTTTTCACGAAAGCGACCCCGACTTTATTGTGACCCGACGGAATTTGACGGGCGGTTTCGCGTCGATGCCGAGTGGAAAGCCGTTTCGATCTATATCCGCCAAACTGCCCGCTATCCAATGGCAGCGCTCGCGGACGGTCATGCATTTCGTAATTCTGTGCTCGCTGGTTTTTCTGACGAACAATGGAGTGCGTATTTTTTGCTCGCTTGGCTCAACGCGTCCCCCATTCGCTGGCTACATTTCGTGCGTTATCGCGACGCGCGACAAGGAATGCCGCAAATAAAAATTACGCATTTGCGCTCGATCCCGGCGCCCATTTTCGTGGAGAACCTCGCGAAAATGGAAACAATAGGAAGGGAATTCGGCGAGCGGAACGCCGGCATTTCACGCGATGAGCAAGAACGCCTCGACGCGCTTGTGGCGCAGGCGCTCGGGCTCTCTGACGACGAGCAAGCGATGGTTCGCGTTTGGGCCGAGGAAAACGTATTTCGGAGGATGAGCCGAAACGTTGAATTAGAAACGACGGTCGACCCGGACGCCGATCGTCGGGCCGAGGGCCGTGGGATTGCCGCGGCAGGGATCAACATCCGTGTATTGGCACTTGAATCGGTCGACCAAATAAATCATGCCGAACGAAGCGCCGATGATCAACGTGCCCGGTCCACCATTACCCGTGATGAAATGCCGAGCGCCGAAATTGCCGAAGAACCATAAATCATTGCCCCAGCCGCCATCGAGCGTCAGCGCAAGCTTTCGGTTCACCGGTATGTCAATGGCTAGGTGCGTGTTTGCCCAAACAAACTGCACGAGACCTGTGTAATAATTCCGAATCAGCGAGTGGCTAAGTTCCAGACGCATATTAAAGCCGTCCAGAGCGCCGACACGAAGGTTCGGCGAAAACGACATACCGCTCGGACCAAAATGCTGATATCGAGCGCCGACGCCGAGTCCGACCTCGAGCCCATCGGTCGAAAACGCGCCGCGGGCGCGGATATGCGCAATGGCGCCGAGGCCTTCTTGCGTGCTCACGAGTGCGAGCGGAGAAATCTCGACGCCAATCTTAAACGGCGATTGCAAGTAATGCTCGACAGACATATCCGCGAGCAGCCCCACGCCGGGATTCAGCATGTTGATGAAAGGCCGCAACGTGCCTTGCACACGCGTCATGCCTCTCGTGAGCGGGGGATAAAAGAGAGACGGTGAGGGTTTTTCCGGTGCAGGCGGTGCATCGTGGCCGAGCGCTCGGCCCTCGGCCGAAGCCAAGAGCGCGAGCGTTACAGCACAGAAGAACGGCGTTCGGGTTGCCATGGGGCGACGATCCTCGCTTAACCAATCACCTTTGCGACATCCAGCTCTTGAATCTGGCGCAACATCGAGTTGAGCCGCTCTTCATGGCTGCGCTGGTCGATAAGGTTTCCCGCAATATGGCCATTCAGGATGGCGCCGTCCACCCACGGCTGGCTCGAATAAGGAAAGCCTGCTCGTTTGATGCGCCGCGCGTCGATTTCGAGATCAGGCAGCTTGCCCATCGGCCCTTCCGTCAAACCCACGAGGCTCGGGTCAATGCAGGACGAAAGATCGTTTGCCGCGTCCATACGCTCGCCGAGGCTCTCGATACCAAAACGCGTCTTCATCGTCGCTGCAATCGAGGTATGGTCGAATTGCGTCGATACCACACCACGGCGCACCGTCGGTCCAATCACCAAGGTAGGCACGCGGAAACCAAGCTGCCGGAACTCAGGCCTTTCATCGGCCGTCGTCGGTGGCGCGACGTGATCGAAGAACCCGCCATTCTCGTCGTACGTGATGACCAGCATCGAGCGCTTCCATTGCGGGCTTTGCTCCATCGCCCGCACGACAGCCGCGATAAAGGCCTCGCCTAACGCGAGCGTATGCGGCGGATGCATATCGTTCGACCAAAAATCCGGGTCGAGAACCGAGAAGTTCGGCAACGTTCCTTGCTTCGCATCCTGAAAGAACTTCTCCATCTGCACGCCGTTCATGGCCTCATTGCCGCTAAACGGACGCCCGCGGAACGCCGCATAATACCAATGCGCAGGTCCTCCCGCGTAGTTCTTGCACGAAGCGCAATTCTTGCCGAGCTTCTCCCAAAGTGTCGCCGGTCCATTCACGATCGCTTCGTTGGTCTTTTTGCCGCCCGACGTCGCCGCGTGCAGGTAGAAACGGTTCGGCCACGTGGGACCCATGACGGAGGAAAACCAACGGTCTGCGACGCAATATCGATCCGCCAAGGCATAATGAATCGGGATATCGTCCCGGGTGAGGTATGCCATGGCATCGAGCTTGCGCTCGCCCTCATTGGACTTCACAAACCCGCTGTTGGTCCCGTTGGCGAAATATTTGCGTTGCATCTCCCAGCTATGGTGCGGGCCATCATTGGTGATGTTGGCCTTTCGATGCACAACAACGGGCGTCCCATCCGTGTCGAAATTATGCTCGTCGCCCTTCAGCCCGTCGACGAGGAGCTTCGACGGATACGCCGAGTCAAGCGCGAGCGAGCCGAAGAGATGGTCGAACGAGCGGTTCTCCATCATGAGCACGACGAACGTATCGATTCCATCGAGCAATCGTCGCGCCGAGGGCGCCCCATTCTTGTCGTAGTCGGGCCCAACCACCGTCTCCTGCGGGCCCGCCGGACATCGGTCCGGCCCTGCCAAACAACCGCTGCCAAACGCCGCAGCACCGAGCCCAAGGCCTATCGTTTGAAGAGCAGCCCGTCGAGAAACGAGGTCGGACGCGATAACGGGAAGACGCTTACGTGCCATAACGGATCCCTCGCTTGGAAAATGCCCTAACAACCACCAACCGTCGAACAAAGACGACTCTTACATCGTATTTTCGAGGCCGCTCATCGCGGGTGATATCTTCATAGCGTAATTCAAAATGAGGGACTGTCAATCTCTATTGCGTATTTTCGGCCGGCAAAGGATCGACCCCGGCAGTGCCGGGAGGCGAAAATGACCTGGAAGGCGGCTGTTCTGTCGGAGCCGGGTATTCCGAGATGCACGCATCGAGCGCATTCCAAGCCACCGAGATATGCTCTTCCGTTACGGCAACAAGCTCACGAAGGTGCTTCGCTTCGCCAGCAGGAGGCACAGGATCCGCCGCGAGTTTTTCGTGAGCCTGGGCGCGTGTCGCGGCAAGTTGTCGAATTTGCGATAACTTGTCATTGTAACAAAGAAGTCGCACGACGTCACGTCGTTCACGCGCATCCGCGACACGTAACTCGGTATCACAAATGACCACCGCCACAGGGTCCTTTTTGGAGAGACAAGGTTCGCCGACGCGTTGGTCAATCACGAGCGGCGCAGTTTCTGCGTTTTGCGGCGGCGCTTGGCGCGAGCATGCGATCGGTGCGAGGACGAGCGGGATCAAGAGGCATCGCATCATAACAACATAACTCGGTTGCCCGAGGCCCGCGGAACATTCGAGCCCGGCGTGAAGATTTCTGCGGGAGGCGCTGGCGATTCGCTTGTTCGTATTCAACAGGGCTTCCCGAACGCCCCAAATCCGGGGTAGTGTAGACGCATGCGACACGCCCTCGCCCCTCTCGCACTGGTTTTGCTCGTTTGCTGCGGCGGAAGCAAGCCGCCCGTGGAAACGGCTGCCCCGGAATCAACCGA
>Ga0075163_10010542_pt1 | contig 12083 bp, 10 predicted proteins | sample JI1023141ADNA_FD_71478 | JGI IMG/M metagenome (GOLD analysis project Ga0075163, IMG submission 71478) | Wastewater effluent complex algal communities from Wisconsin, to seasonally profile nutrient transformation and Carbon sequestration -... | ecosystem: Engineered > WWTP > Effluent > Algae...
GCCACCTTGTAGGCGGCGCCATTGGCGCAATCGATCACGATGCGCAGGTTCGACAGGCGCAGCTTGCGCGGGAAAGTCGATTTCACGATCTCGATATAACGCGACTGGGCGTCGTCCACCCGCTCGGCGCGGCCAAGATCGGGTGACGCGGCCAGATTCTCGTCCAGCGGCCGGGCCATCAGCGCTTCGATCGCCAGTTCGGCGTCGTCCGACAGCTTGTAGCCATCCGGCCCGAACAGCTTGATGCCGTTGTCCTGATAGGCGTTGTGCGAGGCGGAAATCATCACGCCAAGATCGGCGCGCAGGCTGCGCGTCAGCATGGCGACGCCCGGCGTCGGCAGCGGCCCGAACAGGCGCACGTCCATCCCCATGGCGGTGAAACCGGCGGTCAGCGCCGGCTCCAGCATGTAGCCGGACAGGCGCGTATCCTTGCCGATCACCACCAGGTGGCGGCGCGGGTCGGAGCGGCGGAAATAGGTCGCCGCGGCCATGCCGAGGCGCATCGCCATTTCGGGCGACACCGGCCAGGAATTGGCCAAGCCACGGATACCGTCGGTGCCGAAGATCTTGCGCGCCGTCATTTGACCTCGATCTTGTTCTAGATTGGCGGACCTGAGCCATGGTCCAGCGGAAACCGCCAGTCCCCTACCGTGAGTTCGTGAAGTAAATGACGAAGCCTACCCATGTTTTGCAATACCTTAAGTCGGCCTGATCCCTATAGAACTCCTCGAACGAGCCCTCCGGAGCGACCCTGATGTGCGGCATTATCGGTATTCTCAGCGACGAGCCGGTCGCGACGCGCCTGGTCGAGGCGCTGAAGCGGCTGGAATACCGAGGCTATGATTCGGCGGGCGTCGCCCTCCTGGAAGGCGGCCGGATGAAGCGCCTGCGCGCCCCCGGCAAGCTGCGCAATCTCGACGAGAAGGTCCGCGAGACCCGGCTCACCGGCCTGGTCGGCATCGGCCACACCCGCTGGGCCACCCACGGCCAGCCCAACGAGATCAACGCCCACCCGCACGCCAGCGGCAAGGTCGCCATCGTCCACAACGGCATCATCGAGAACTTCCGCGAACTGCGCGAAGCGATGGAAAAACGCGGCCGCAAGTTCGAGACCGAGACCGATTCTGAAACCATCGCCCACCTGATCGACGAGGGTCTCAGCAAGGGCCTCAAGCCCAGGGACGCCTTCAAGCAGTGCCTCGACCAGCTGCGTGGCGCCTTCGCCATCGCGGCGATTGTCGAGGGCGAGGAAGATCTCATCATGGGCGGCCGCCGCGGCTCGCCTCTGGTGATCGGCGTCGGCGACGGCGAGATGTATCTCGGGTCGGATGCGCTGGCTGTCGCCCCCTTCACCAACCGGGTGATCTACCTGGAAGAAGGCGACTGGTGCCTGCTGTCGCGCAAATCCTACGACGTCTTCGACGCTGACGGCAAAAAAGTCTTGCGCCCTGAAGCCATCGTTCAGGGCGCAGGCGCGGCTGCCGAGAAGGGCAATTACCGCCATTACATGCAGAAGGAAATCTATGAGCAGCCCGACTTCGTCGGCCGCACGATTTCCGCCTATGTGAATGCGTTTGACCTGACCGTCGCCCTGCCCGCCAGGAACATGAAGAAGCCGCTCGACTTCAAGAAGGTTGACCGCATCCAGATCGTGGCGTGCGGCACGGCCTACTATGCCGGCTTCGTCGCGAAATACTGGTTCGAGCAACTGGCCGGCATCTCAACCGACGTCGATGTCGCCTCCGAATTCCGCTATCGCGACCCCGTCCTGTCGCCCACCACGCTGGCCATCATGGTCACGCAGTCGGGCGAGACGGCGGATACGCGCGCAGCGCTCGAATACTGCAAGGCCAAGGGCGTCACCACCGCCGCCGTCGTCAACGTGGCCACCTCCACCATCGCGCGCGAAGCGGACATCGTCCTGCCGACACTGGCGGGCGTCGAGATCGGCGTTGCGTCAACCAAGGCCTTCACCGCCCAGCTCTGCGCCCTGCTGGCGACCGCCATCGCCGCGGGACGCGCGCGCGGCTACCTCTCGAAGGAAGACGAGACGGCGCACGTCAGGGCGATGCTCGAACTGCCGCGCCTGATCGCGGAAGCGCTGAAGACCGAAGACAAGGTGCGCGAACTGGCGATCGAGATCGCGAAGGCGCGCGACGTGCTCTATCTCGGCCGCGGCCAGCTCTACCCCATCGCGCTCGAAGGCGCGCTGAAGCTCAAGGAAATCTCCTACATCCACGCCGAAGGCTATGCTGCGGGCGAACTGAAACACGGCCCGATTGCGCTGATCGACGAGAAGACCCCGGTCATCATGGCGGCCCCATCCGACCACCTGCTGGAAAAATCGCTGTCGAACCTGCAGGAAGTCGCCGCCCGGCGCGGAAAAGTGCTGCTGGTGTCCGACGCTGCGGGGATCAAGCAGGCGGGCTCGGCGCCCTGGGCGACACTGGAAATCCCGGTCAGCGACCGGGTCATCCACCCCATCGTGTCGATCATCCCCCTGCAGCTCTTGGCCTACCATGTCGCCGTCGAAAAAGGCACGGACGTCGATCAACCCCGAAATCTCGCGAAATCGGTTACGGTCGAGTAGAGGTTCTCTGGCAGATAGATTGCAGCGTTAATGCAATTCCGCGCGAAGCCCCGCAGGCTGTCGCGTCCTGAACCACAAGTGGGGATTATCGATGAAACCCGTCCGCAAGGCCGTCCTGCCCGTCGCCGGCTTCGGCACCCGTGTGCTGCCGGCAACCAAGGCCGTGCCCAAGGAAATGCTGACGGTCTTCGACCGCCCCTCGATCCAGTACGTGGTCGATGAAGCCCGCGAGGCGGGGATCGAACACTTCGTCTTCGTCACCGGCCGCAACAAGCACGTCATCGAGGACTATTTCGACAAGGCGTTCGAGCTCGAAGCCACGCTCGAAGCGAAGAAGAAAGACACGATCCTGGCTGAAGTCCGCGCCGCCGCCCTGCCCCCGGGCGCCGCCAGCTTCACGCGCCAGCAGGCCGCCCTGGGCCTTGGTCACGCCGTCCTCTGCGCCCGCGACATCATTGGCGATGAACCCTTCGCCGTGCTGCTGCCCGACGTGATCGTGAAGGGCAATGGCGGCTCCTGCCTCGCCCAGATGGTCGAAGCCTACAATGCTGTCGGCGGCAACATCATCGCCGTCGATGAAGTGCCGCTTGAGCGCGTCAACCAGTACGGCGTCATCGATCCCGTCACCGCGGGCGATGCAGGTCCCCTGGTGAAGATGAAGGGCATGGTCGAGAAGCCGCCCATCGACAAGGCGCCTTCGCGTCTCAAGATCACCGGCCGCTACATCCTGCAGCCTGAAATCTTCGACCTGCTGGCGACACAGACGCCCGGCAATGGCGGCGAGATCCAGCTCACCGACGCGATGGAGCGCCTGATGGGACTGCAGGATTTCCACGCCTTCAAATACGCCGGCCAGGACTATGACTGCGGCGACAAGCTGCTCTATCTCGAAGCCTTCGCCGCTATGGCTCTCGCCCATCCCGAACTCGGCGCAGGCGCCCGCAAGGTGCTCGAAGCCGTGCTGAAGAAATAGGGATCGGCCCTACTCCTCCGTGAACTCCGCATTGGACTCGTCCGGCAAGAACTGGACGCGTGTGTGGAACGCGGCCTTGCCGTCGCTGCCCACTTCCATGTCTGTCGTGTTGATGAATACGCCCAGCGGGCGCAGCAGCCCCGCGCCGCCAGCGATCCCCGCCTGATAGACCATGGCGATCACGTCGGCATGTCCCGCGTGCGCGCCACGCGCGACAGCCTCGTTGAGGCCAGCAAGCGCTGCCTGGTTCATCGCGCCCATGACGTGGTCCTGCGTCGCGTTTTCGTCGGTCGCGCTGTTCTGGAAGCTGGTTTGCAGCGCCCCGATGGGCCCGCCCTCTGGCTGGAAGATGACATTGACCTGCCCGGCATAGGTGATGCCCTGCGACACAACACTCGGAGCTGACGTCACGGCGGCGTCGAAGGCCCTCTGCGCCAGCGCTTCGGGAGCGGCAAGGCCGACGGCGATTGCGGCCATGACGAACGGGTGGGGGGGTGTGCATGCTGGACCTCGTGCAACAGTCATCGCCCCGACATGACCAGAACGCACACAACCCGTCGCAGGCGTGCGCCCGCGCAGGATTTATTTGTCGCAAAGTGTCGCCTGACCTGCACGCTCCGGTGAAAAAGCTCCTAGAGCCCTTTGTACCCGCGATACCAGTCAACGAAGGTCTTGATCCCGTCCTCGACGCTGATGGCGGGATGGTAGCCGAAATGGGCGACCAGCTTGGAGACGTCGGCATAGGTGTCGCCGACATCGCCGGGCTGCATCGGCGCCATCTCGACGATGGCCTTCTTGCCAATCGCGTCTTCGATGGCGGTCAGGAAGCGCGCCAGCGTCACGGGCTCCGAGTGGCCGATATTGTAGATCTCATGGCCCGGATTGGCGCCATCGGCGATGCGCAGGATGCCGGCGACGATGTCGCGTATGTCTGTGAAGTCGCGCCGCATGACGCCATTGTTGAACAGCCTGATCGGCTGGTCGCGCAGGATCGCGTCAGTGAACATCCAGTACGCCATGTCCGGTCTGCCCCACGGGCCATAGACCGTGAAGAAGCGCAGACCGGCGAGGCTCATGCCGTAAAGGTGCGCATAGGTTTGCGCGATGACTTCGCCGGACTTCTTGGTTGCGGCATAGACCGACACCGGACTGTCGGTGCGATCATCCTCGCGGAAGGGGGTATCTGTGCGGTTGCCATAGACGGAAGACGAGGACGCGTAGACGACGCGCGGCGCGTGCTTCATCGCCCGCGCCAGCTCCAGCATGTTGAGATGCCCGCGTACGTTTGAATCGACATAGGCGCCCGGATTGATCAGCGAATAACGCACGCCCGCCTGCGCCGCGAGATGGATCACGACGTCAGGCTCGAAATCGCCGACCGCAGCCTTCAGCGCCGCGGGATCGACAATGTTCACCTTCGCAAAGCGGAAGCCCGCAGGCTGCCCCAGTGCGCCAAGCCGGTCGATCTTCAACTGGGGATCGTAATAGTCATTGACGTTGTCGAGCGCGAGCACGTCATCGCCCCGCGCCAGCAGCGCACGCGCGAGGTGGAAGCCAATAAAACCGGCAACGCCTGTCAGAAGGATGCGCATTTCACGATTATCCTTGGCCGCAGGATTCGAGGCCAGCAGCATGCGTCGGAGGGCTGGCGACCTTCCCTGCGTCGCTGTGTTTCGTCAACCGCCGGGTCTCGCGCCAGGCGGCCTCGCGCCAACTGGCCTCGCACCACCTGGATCGGCGCCAACTGGATCGACGCCAGCAGGCTCGGCGCGCAGCGGCGGTTCATTGCCGAGGCCCCAGATGCGGCGATGGAAATTCCATGCGCTCGAAACGATCGAGTCGAGATCGTGCTTTGCTTCCCAGCCAAGCATCTCGCGAACCTGCGTCGTGTCGGCATAGAGCGCGACCGCATCGCCCGCACGGCGCGGCGCAACGTCGTAAGGCACGGGACGTCCAGTGGCGCGCTCGACGGCGCGAAGAACGTCCAGCACCGAATAGCCTTTGCCCGCGCCGAGATTGAGCTGCAGGCGCGGCGTCTCCTCGCTCAGCTTGTCGGCGGCGAGGATGTGCGCCTGCGCCAGGTCGTCGACGTGTACGTAATCGCGCAGGCACGAACCATCGGGCGTTGGATAATCGAGGCCGAACAGTTTCATCGCGCCGCCACGGCCCACCGCCGCCTTGATGGCGTTGGGGATCAGGTGGGATTCAGGATCATGCTCCTCGCCGATCTCGCCGTCAGGATCGGCGCCGGCGGCGTTGAAATAGCGCAGCGCAGCGAACTTGAGGCCCCTGGCGCGCGAAATGTCCTCGAGCATCTGTTCGACCATCAACTTGGTGCGGCCATAGACGCTGACGGGCCGCTTCGGCAGGTCCTCGGTCAGCGGAAGTCGCTCCGGATCACCATAGATTGCGCAGGTCGAGGAGAAGACCAGCTTGTCGACCCCCTCCTCCAGCATCACGCGCACCATGTTGAGGGCGCCGGCGACATTGTTCTCGTAGAAGCCCACCGGGTCCTTCTCGCCCTCGCCAACCTCGATCCTGGCGGCAAAGTGCATCACGGCGTCGGGCTTGTGCTGGCGGATGGCGGCCCGCAGGGCGTCGCTATCGCGGATATCGCCATTGACCAGCGGTCCCCATTTGACGGCGTGGTCATGTCCCGAAGAGAGATCATCGAACACGATGGGCTCGCGCCCCGCAAGGCGCAGCGCCTTTGCAGCGTGGGAGCCGATATAACCGGCTCCTCCAGCGATCAGGACGCGACGGACTGTCATGGCCTCTCCATGGTCGGGATGTGCGATGCAAGGAATGTGCTGGAGCGGCAGGACTTGACGCAGAGGCCGGACAGCGTGGACAGGACAGCATGCCGTCTCAATCCGCGGCGCGCCAGACATGGTAAACCACGTAAATGACGAAGACCGGCTTTTCCCCGTATGAACGCGACCGCCTGGCGCGGTTGTTCGCCGAGATTTCCTCTGCGGCAGGCGTCGCCGTGATGGACGTCTACGCCACCGATTTCGCAGCCCGCACCAAAGCTGATGCAAGCCCGGTCTCTGACGCCGACGAACGGGCCGAGGAGATTATCCTCGCCCGTCTGGCCAGGGACCTGCCCGGCGTGCCCGTTCTGGCCGAGGAAATGGCGGCGCGCGACGGCGTTGGTCTCGGGCGCGGCCGCGCCTTCATCCTGGTCGACCCGGTGGACGGCACCAAGGAATTCATCCGCCGCAACGGCGCGTTCACGGTCAATATTGCGCTGATCGACGATGGCCTGCCCGTGGCCGGTTGCGTCTTTGCCCCCGCCCGCAAGGAAATGTATTTCGGCGGCGCAACGGCGCACGGCGTCGACGGCTTCGAGGCGGGCGGCGTGATCGAAGCAGGCGCAGGTCGTGTCCTGGCGACGCGCGCCTATCCGACCGACGGGCTCACTGCGGTAACCTCGTCCTCGCACCTCGACCCCAATACCAGAGACTTCCTCACGCGCCACGGCATCCAGAAGCAGACAGCCATCGGCTCGTCGCTCAAATTCTGCCTGCTGGCCCGCGGCGAAGCGGACGTCTATCCGCGCTGGGGTCCCACCATGGAATGGGACACGGCGGCGGGCCAGGCCGTACTTGAAGCCGCCGGCGGCATCGTCACCACGGCGCTGGGCGCACGGTTCCGCTATGGCAAGAGCGAGGAAGGCTTCACCAACGGTCCCTTCATCGCCTGGGGTCGCGACCCGCTGCCTTAGCCGGCCCAGCTTCCGGGGCTGGCGTTTTTGGACGCTCTGGTGCAGAGACGCCCGATAGTCACAAAGCCGAGATTTTCCGATGTCCCCTTCCGATTCTGGCGCCCTGCCCGACCGCCTGTCGCAGAACCCCAAGAGCCCCTTCCACAACAAGGAGCTGCTGGAGCGCGGCGTCGGCATCAAGTTCAACGGCGAAGAAAAGACCAACGTCTGGGAATACTGCGTCAGCGAGGGCTGGGTGCGCGTCGTCGCCGGCGCCGCGATGGACCGCAAGGGCAATCCGATGACGCTGATGCTCAAGGGCAAGGTCGAGCCCTATCTGGAAAAACCGGAAGCCTAGGCTCCAGCCTCCAGCGACTTCACGAACCGGTCAAAGATCACGATCCCCTTCTCCAGTTCGGAGATGGCGAGAAACTCGTCCGGCTGGTGCGCCTGCTCGATGAAGCCCGGACCGCAGATCACCGCAGAAAATCCGGCGCGCTGGAACTGTCCGGCCTCGGTGGCGAAGGCTGCAACCTTGACGCCATTGTCGCCGGTCAGCGTCCGAATGAAACGCTCGGCGGCGCTGTCGCGGTCGATCCGCAGCGGCGGCGCATCCGCCCGCTTGTGCACATGAACGCCGCACTCCGGCCCCAGCGGCTCCAGCCGCGAGCGAACCTTCTCCACTTCGGCAAAGAACGGCGCCAGCAGCGCATCAGCATCCGTCCCGGGCGAGGTGCGCACGTCGAACACAAAGCGGCATTCGCGCGCGAGGATGTTGGACGCCGTGCCGCCAGCGATCATCCCGATGGTCAGCGTCGTCCAGGATGGATTGAAATCAGAATGCGCGGGCGCGCTGGCCTCACACGCGCGCGCAATCGCGCGCAGCACGGACAACAGCTCGACAGCTTCGTGGATAGCGGATGCGCCAAGCCTCGGATCAGACGAATGCGCCGCCTTGCCCGTGATGCGCACTTCATAGTCGCGAATGCCCTTGTGGGCCGACAGCACGGTCCATCCGGTGGGCTCGCCCACCCACACAATCGCGGGATCAGCGCCGCGCGCGACAATTGCGTCGATCATCGGTTCAACGCCCGCGCATCCCACTTCCTCGTCGAACGAAAAAGCAAAATGCACCGGCTTGGCCAGCTTCATCGCCGCGAAGGTCTCGGCATAGGCCAGCGCCAGTGCGATGAACCCCTTCATGTCGCACGTGCCGCGCCCATAGAGCCTGCCGCCGCGCTCCACCAGATCCCATGGGCTCGTCGTCCACGGCTGGCCATCGACCGGCACCACATCCGTATGCCCCGACAGCACGATCCCGCCGGGAACATCCGGGCCGATCCGCACCCACAGATTGGCTTTCACACCTTCGGGATTGGTGAGACGCACCGCGCTCGCGCCCAAAGGACGCAGGAAGTCTTCCACCCACGCAATCAGCGGCAGGTTGGAATGGCGCGACGTTGTATCGAACGCCACAAGGCGGGCGAGGATATCGCGAATTTTGCCGAGCGTTGTCATCGCGCGGGAGGCTAGCCGATTGGCGCGGAGTGGCTACGGGAAAGTTTGGCGGGTGGAGCCGGGACGGCGCGGGGGGCCGCAGCAAGGCGCCCCGCCCAAGGTCTGGGGCGAGGGCTCAGCGTGCGGGCGGTCGCCGGTTAGCCTGCCTATTTCGGCGTTGCAGGCGCAGCCGGCTCGGCAGACTGGGTGTCCACCACGATCACATCGTCAAGGATGACCTCATAGGTGACGATGGCGTTGGGTGGAATGCGGCCATCGCCTTCCCCGGCATACATGAGATGCGCCGGCATGCGGATCATCCAGTGGTCGCCCTTGTGCATGCCCTTGATCGCTTCGGCCCAGCCGGGAACGAGGTCAGCGACGGGGAAGATTTCCGGCTCCTGCGATTCGAATGTCGAGCCGACGACCGAGCCGTCATCGAGGCGGCCTTCAAGATGCACGATGGCGTAATCCCGGTCACCCGGCACGGGGCCGTCGGCGGGGCCGGATTCCACGACCATGTATTCAAGGCCCGTCGAGGAGCGGTTCACGTCGGAGGAGTCCGTCGGCCACGGCGTCACTTTTTTCCACGCTTCGGCGTTGGATGCGACAGCCTTGACGACGCTGCGCAGCTCGACGCGGAACATCAGGTCGGCCTTGGGCGGAATACCGGGGCGGCCATCTTCGCCGTAAGCCAGCTTCCACGGGATCCAGAACATGAACTCGTCGCCGGGCTGCATGTATTGCAGGCCTTCGGTCCATCCGGAGATCACCTGGTTCAGGCGGAACACCGCCGGTTCCTTGCCATAGGAGGTATCGAACTGCTCGCCATTGCTGGCGAAACGGCCGTCATAGTTCACCTCGACGCGGTCTTCCGGCTTCGGCTTCTCGCCTTTGCCCTCGCCCTTCTTGATGACGATGTACTGGACGCCGCTGTCGAGCGTGACGACGCCCTTCCATTTCGGATTCCACGGATAAAGCGACTTGTAGGGGTCAGCCGCATCGATCTTGGGGGTGGGCGAGCAGGCCGCCAGCGTGATTGCGGCCAGGGCGGCCAGAATGAAACGGAACATCGGGCAGGCGTCTCCTGTGGGTTGTCCGGGTGTTAGCAGAGGACGCGCGCCGGGGCGAGAGCGAGCGTCAGGCCCCCGCCCACACATTACCGGCGCCAAACCCGGTTTTCCGGCAAGGGAAAACAGCTCGCGCGCCGTCCTAGTTGGTGCGGGGCGGGAAGCCGGCGCGGGTCAACGCATCGACAATTTCCTGGGTGTGACGGGCGTCCCGCGTTTCGATCAGAATGTCGAACTCGGCGCCCTTGGCCGGCACGTCCAGCGAAATGCGGTTGTGCGCCACCTCGATGATATTGCCGCCATTCTCGCCGATCACCGCCGCCACCTTGGCGAGCAGGCCAGGCTGGTCGGACCCGACGATGCGCACCGAGGTCAGACGCTTCTCGCGCACCAGCGAACGGGTCAGCACTGACGCCAGCAGGCGCGTGTCGATGTTGCCGCCGCACAGCACCAGCACCACTTTTCGGCCCCGGAACAGCTGCGGCTCGGCCAGCAGGGCGGCGAGCCCCGCAGCGCCCGCGCCTTCTGCGATGGTCTTCTCGACCGTGGCGAACAGCGTGATGGCGCGCTCAAGCTCGTCCTCACTGACGACGATGACCTGATCCATCAGCTTGCGCAGGATCTCGGCCGTCAGACGGCCCACCTTCTTGACGGCGATGCCTTCGGCGATCGTCGCGCCGCCGACCTTGGGCTCCTCGCCCTTCAGCTCGGCCGACAGCGAGGGATACATCGCCGGCTCGACACCCACGATGGACACCGCCGGACGATGCGCCTTGACCGCAACGGCGATGCCTGCCGCCAGACCGCCGCCGCCGACCGGGATGACCATCACATCGAAGTCCGCGAGATCCTCCATGATCTCGAGGCCGATCGTGCCCTGTCCGGCGATGACGTAGGCATCATCGAACGGATGGACAAAGGTAAGACCCTGCTCTTTCTCGAGCTTGCGCGCATGAGCATCCGCATCCGCCAGCGTCTCGCCGTGCAGGATGACGTTTGCGCCGAAATTGCGGGTGTGCTCCACCTTCACGAACGGCGTGCCCAGCGGCATCACGATGGTCGAGGGAATGCCAAGGCGCGAGGCGTGGTAGGCGACGCCCTGCGCATGGTTGCCGGCCGACATGGCGATGACGCCCGCCGCCTTTTCCGAATTGGATAGCGACAGCAGCTTGTTGAGCGCGCCGCGTTCCTTGAACGATGCCGTGAACTGCAGGTTCTCGAACTTGATCCAGACCTGGGCGCCGGTGATTTCCGACAGCGTACGCGAATAGCGCAGCGGCGTGCGCTCGACATGACCTTCGATGGCCTTGGCGGCGGCTTCGACGTCTTTCAGGGTGACGGGCAGAGACACGGGTGCGGTCCTTTTCTTGCCGGCGCACCTATAAAGGTTTTCCGGCTCCGCGAAAGGGCGGCTTCATTTCGAGAGCCGCCAGCGTGTGTCCTCCGGTACCGGGTTCTATTTCTTGCGCCAGGTTACGACCGAGCTGGCTCCGTAGTTCCAGACCGCGCCTACCAGGATGCCGGCAATGGCCGAGAGCCACCAGGAGTAGTCCTGGCCGAACAGAGCGCTTGCGATTCCGACGTTGGCGACCGCGCCGACCGAACACACCAGATAGAAGCTAATCAGGCCGAACAGCATCCCCAGCCCTTTCAGACGCTTGTCGCGATAGGTCAGGAAGTTGTTGACGAAGAAGTTGAAAGTCATCGCGATGACAGCTGCAACCGTCTGACCAACCGTGAAGGCGGTCTGTGCATCAATCGAGGTCAGCCTTGGCGTCAGTTCGTAGATCGCGGTGAGGATCGCCATATGGACGAAAACCCCAGCGCCGCCGACGATCATGAACATAAGGAAGCGGATCGGGACAATGTGACCGACCATCTTGTCGAGCAGCAGCATCAGATATTCCCAGACAACCGCCGTATCGAGCTTGCTCTCGCCATGGATGCGCGTGCGGAATGTGTAGGGCTCCTCTTTCACGCGGATCGGCGTTTTCGAAGACGCCAAAAGATCAAGCAGGATCTTGTAACCTTGGGTGGAGAGCTGGCGGACTGAACCGTCGAATGCTTCACGCTTGAACATAAAGAAGCCGCTCATCGGGTCCGTGAGTGTCTGCTTGACAACCACACGTGAAATCTTTGTCGCGAACGAAGAGATCTTCATGCGGCTCTGATCCCATTCGCCGACGCCCCCGCCAGCGGCATAACGCGAGCCGACCACCATGTCGGCTTCGCCCGCCTGCAGGACCG
>Ga0075163_10010544_pt1 | contig 12083 bp, 12 predicted proteins | sample JI1023141ADNA_FD_71478 | JGI IMG/M metagenome (GOLD analysis project Ga0075163, IMG submission 71478) | Wastewater effluent complex algal communities from Wisconsin, to seasonally profile nutrient transformation and Carbon sequestration -... | ecosystem: Engineered > WWTP > Effluent > Algae...
ACTCGACGTGGTTCCCAGCAAAGGCGGCGGTACTTACTTGCCCCTTGCCCTGGTTGAATCGCGTCAGGCGCCCGGCGTGCCCATTGTGCGCATGCGCTGGAGTGATGCCTTCGGCCTGCAGCCCGAACCCCACCGGGCCGCCGAGGTGGCCGAATGGATCAAGGACACGCTGGCCCCCCACTTCGAGGGCCTCGACAAGGCCCGGCGCCATGGCTTCGGTGAAGACTTTGCCCGCGTCGGCGACTTGACCGTGGTGACGGTGCTTGAGGTGGGGCAAGACACGATCCTGCGCCCGCGCCTGGTGGTCGAGATCGGCAACTGCCCCTTCAGCCAGCAGAAGCAAATCATCGGTGCCATTGGCGACGGCGTGCCGCGCTTTCATTCCGCGGCCTTTGATGCAACCGGAAACGGCGCCGACATTGCCGAGTGGGCCGCAGACAAGTGGGGCCGCATGCGCATCGAGCAGATCAAGCTCTCGGATGCGTTCTATTTGGAACACATGCCCCGCTTCAAAGCAGCCCTTGAGGACGGCACCCTCGACGAGCTACCCCAGGATGAGCAGTGCCGGGACGATCTGCGGGCCATCAAGCGCATCAACGGCATTCCCAAACTGGCACGCGATAAAACCCAGACCAAAGGCGCAGACGGTAAGCGCATGCAGCGCCACGGGGACTTCGCCATCAGCCTATTCCTCGGCCACTACGCCATGAAACGCGACGTGGCGCCCATCGAATTCACCAGCGCACCGAGCCGGGCTAGTCGCTGGGACGGCAAGGGTAGCGATGAAGACGACGACATCCCCTGCGACACCGACACCGGAGCCTACTGACCATGGCCATCCTCGACGCCCAAGGCCGACCGATTGAAACGGCTAAGCTGGCCGAGCCGCAAACCGCCCAGATCGCGCACCTATATCGCCAGTTCGACAACCACCCCAGCCGCGGCCTCACGCCGGCCAAGCTGGCCCGCATCCTGGAAGAAGCCGAGCAGGGCAACATCGTTGCGCAGCACGAGCTCTTCATGGACATGGAAGAGAAGGACGCCCACCTCTTCGCCGAGATGAGCAAACGAAAGCGCGCCATTCTTACCTTGCCGTGGGACATCGTGCCCCCGCGCAACGCCACCAAGGCCGAAGAGGATGACGCGGCCTGGCTGCGCGAGGTGCTGCTGGACTTTGCAGATCTCGACGATCTCTTTCTGGATTGCCTGGATGGCATCGGCCACGGCTTTTCGGCCATCGAACTTGAATGGGCCGCGGTGGGCAAAGAACGCCTCATCGTGGAGGCCCATCACCGGCCGCAAAGCTGGTTCAAGCTCGACGACGAAAACCGGCAGCACCTGCGCCTGCGGGACAACTCGGCCGAGGGGGCCGAACTGCGGGCCTTTGGCTGGATCGTGCATCGCCACGCTGCGAAGAGCGGCTACCTGGCGCGCTCGGGCCTGCACCGTGTGCTGGCCTGGCCCTTCCTGTTCAAGAACTACAGCGTGCGAGACTTTGCCGAGTTCCTCGAAATCTTCGGCATCCCCATGCGGATCGGCAAATATCCGGCCGGTGCCCAACCCAACGAGAAATCGACGTTACTGCGAGCGGTTACCGCTATTGGACATAACGCCGCGGGCATCATGCCCGACGGCATGAGCATCGAGATCGAAGAGGCGGCAAAGGGCAGCGCCGACCCCTTCATGGCAATGATCGACTGGGCAGAACGTAGCGTCTCGAAAGCCATTGTCGGGCAGACATCATCGAGCGAGGCCACGAGCCAGGGGCTGGGCAGCGGCCTCGCCGACCTGCACGGCGACGTGCGGCGTGACCTGACGGTGTCCGATGCCGCCCAGCTGGGCGGCAGCCTCACCCGCCAGCTGCTTTACCCGATGCTGGTCGTCAATCGTGGCCAGCGCGACCCGCGCCGCATGCCCCGCCTGGAGTTCGACGCAGGCAAGCCCGAAGACATCAAGATCTTCAGTGACGCACTGCCCAAGCTCGTGGCCGTGGGCATGCCGGTGCCGATCAATTGGGCGCAAGACAAGCTGCGCATTCCAGCGCCGAAGAAGGGCGAAGCGGTACTCGCCGTGCCCACGGCGCCAGCCCCCTCCGACGTGCCGCCCGCTCAGTTGTCGGCCCTGCTCGCCGCGGTGCTGCGCGCAGCCCGGCCCGACGAAGACGAGTTCGACCGCCTGGCCCGCGAGATGGGCAGCGACTGGCAGCGTGTCACCGCGCCCTTGATCAACCCGCTCCAGCGCCTGGCCGAAGAATGCGCCGACCTGGAGGAGTTTCGCCGCCGCCTGCCGGAGGCTGTGGCCAAGATGGATGCCAGCCAGCTGGCCGAGTTGCTGGAACAAGGCAACTCGGCTGCTGCCCTGTGGGGCCGGGTGGGGACTTGATAGATGCCCAGCATCGAACTGAAGCCCCTCATCCCTGCCGAGGCCGTCGAGTTCTTCCGCCAAAAGGGCTACGCCGTCAGCTTCGACCACCGCGACGTGGCCGCCCAGGAGCATCAAGCGGCATTCACCGTGGCCAAGGCGATGCAGATGGATGTGCTGGAGGCGATCCGCGGGCAAGTGGATGACGCCCTGGCCAATGGCACGACGCTGGCCACCTTCATTAAGGATCTGAAGCCCGGCCTGCAGAAGGCCGGCTGGTGGGGCGTGCAGCAAGTCACCGACCCGAAGACGGGCGAAGTGAAGGACGTGCAGCTCGGCAGCCCGCGCCGGCTCAAGACGATCTACGACACGAACCTGCGCACCGCCCATGCCGAGGGGCAATGGCAACGCATCCAGGACACCAAGGATGCCCTGCCCTACCTGATGTACGACCACACCCCCAGCGCCCACGAACGCAAGGAGCACGCCGCATGGGACGGCCTTGTGCTGCCCGTGGATGACCCGTGGGTCGCCGCGCACTTTCCGGTCAAGGCCTGGGGTTGCAAGTGCCGCATGGTGTCCGTTACTGCGCGCATGGCCGCCCGCCTGGGCAAGACCATTGGCACGGCCCCCGACACCCCCACCTATACGTACACCAACAAGCGCACCGGCGAAGTGAGCCAGGTGCCGGCCGGTGTCGACCCCGAGTTCAACTACCCGCCGGGAGGCCGCCGGGCCAGTCTTACCGACAACATGGCCAGCCTCATTGAACGCCTGCCGGCCGACCTGCGCCCGGCTGCCGTCCGGGCCATTGGCCCCGACGCCTTCAATGCCTGGGCCGCCAAGCCAGCCGGCGCGTGGCCGGTGGGCACGATTCCGGCGCTGCTTGCCCAGATGCTTGGCAGCCAGTCCAACCTGGTGCGCCTGGCGCCCGCCGCCGAGGGTGTTGCCCCAGCCATTACCGCCGTCGAACTCAACCAGGTGGCCGATGCGCTGGCCGCCGCCGCACCGGGCACCGACGACATGGTGCGCATCGTTATCGACCGCGATGGCCAGCCTGTCGCGTTCGAGATCCCGAAGCCGGCAGAGGGCGCCGCCCTGGTGCTTCACCCGACCAAGCCCTCGAAAACCAAGAAACGCCCGTAGCGCGATTTTTTACGCCCGGACAAGCCTGCGTAGCAACGCAAGGCCTCGCGTCAAAATTAACGGGGTAGTAACGGGGTCTATGCGCGTCCCGCGCCTCGCGCCGGCGGTGCAAAAGCCGAGATCACCCCGGCAACGATCTAACCCCGGTTAATTGGCCTCTCCGGCCCGGCCCCTCACGATGGGGCCATGTCTCGCAAAACCACTCCCTCCGCCGCCGCACTCACCTTCGAGATCGCACCGCTCTCCGATGGCGCGCAGTTGCTGATTCCCGACGGGCTCTTCCGCTCCACCGACGGCAGCGGCCGTCCGGAAGGTGTCCCGGGCTGGCGCCTCGATGCCCATCTGGCTGCGCGCATCATCGCGGCCCGCCAGGCCCGCGGCATCGACATCGTTATCGACTACGAGCACAGCACCGTGCTGCGCGCCAAGAAGGGCGAGAAAGCGCCCGCCGCCGGCTGGGCCAAGCCCGCCACCCTCGAATACCGCCCCGGCGTTGGCCTGGTAGCCCGCGCCCCCGACTGGACGCCCGTTGCCCGTGCCCACCTCGACGCACGGGAATACCGCTACGGCTCGCCGGTCATCTTCTACGACCCCGAGACCGGTGATGTGACCGGCTTACACAGCTTTGCCCTTACCAACGACCCCGGGCTCTCCGGGATCAACACCGCGCTCAGCGCACCCGACTTCATCATCCAGGAGACTCCCGAAGTGAATCCGCTTCTCGCAGCACTCATTGCGTCCCTCGGCCTGCCCGCCAGCACCACCGACGCCGCCGTTATCACCGCCGTTACGGCCCTCAAGGCCAAGGCCGACACGTCCGATTCCGAAATGGCCGTGCTGCGTGCCGCAGCACCCGACCCCGCCAAGTACGTCCCCATCTCGATGCTCGCTGATGCCCGCGCCGAACTGGCTACCAAAACGGCCGAGCTCACCGCGGTGCAGACCAAGGCGCGCGAAGCTGAGGTGGATGCCCTGATCGCATCGGTGCCCGACAAGATCACGCCGGCCATGGCGCCCAACTTCCGGCTTGTGGGCCTGCAAAGCATCGAATCCCTCACGGCCATCATCGCAGCGCTGCCCGCAGTGCCGGGCATCCAGGGTGGCACCCAGACCAACGGTAAGCCACCGGAAGGCAACCAGGTCGTCTTGAGCGCCGACGAACGTGCGGTGTGCAAGGTCATGGGCATTGCCGAGGCTGACTTCATCAAGACCAAGGAGGGCAAGTAAATGGCAGCACTTGCGCAAGACCGCCAGACCGCACGGCGCCGGAATGAAGACTTCGAGTTTCCGGTGGCCGCAGCAACAAAAATCTACGGCGGCAGCATCGTGTGCTTGAACGCCGCGGGCACTGCAACCAAGGGCGCCGTATCCACCACGCTCAAGGCTGTTGGCGTTGCCGATGCGCAGGCCGACAACTCGGCGGGCGCGGCCGGTGCGATCCGTGTCAAGACGCGGCGCGGCTGTTTCCAGTTTGCCAACAGCGCCAGCGGCGACCTGATCGCACTGGCCAACGTCGGCGCTGATGCCTACATCGTCGATGACCAGACCGTCGCCCTGACCAATGGCGGCGCCACCCGCAGCGTTGCCGGCGTGATTCGCGATGTGGACGCGAATGGCGTCTGGATCGAATTCAAGTAACCAGGAGACCTACCACCATGCTTTTCAAAACCTCCCGCTTTCAGCTCGCCAGCATGTGCGCGCTGATGTTGATTGGCACCACCCAGGCAATCGCTGGCGAAGCATTCGCTCCCGAAGTGCTGGGTGCCCTCGTTATCAACGCAAGCAACCTGTCGGCGATCTACCAGGGCTTCAAGACCGCGTTCAAGAATGCGTTCTCTGGCGTTACGCCGGACTGGATCAAGATTGCAACCTTGGTTCCCAGCACAACCAAGACCGAAAACTACGGCTGGCTTGCTGCTTGGCCGCAGTTGCGTGAATGGATCGGCGATCGGCAGCTCAAGAGCTTGCAGGCATTCGGCTATGCCATCACCAACAAGAAGTTTGAGAGTTCGATTGGCGTGCCGCGCGACGATATTGAAGACGATACCTTCGGCGTCTTCAGCACCCTCTTTGCCGAGATGGGCAACGCTGCAGTAAGTCATCCCGACAGCCTTGTTTTTCCGCTGCTCCCGGCCGGTACGACTTCGTTGTGCTACGACGGCCAGTACTTCTTCGACACGGATCACCCCGTGGGTACGGGTGTTGTCTCCAACTGGGGGGGTGGCGCCGGCACTGCGTGGTATCTGCTGGAAACTCGCCGGCCCCTCAAGCCGCTGATCTTCCAGAAGCGGCGCGACTACGACCTGAAAGCAATGACCAGCATGGAAGACGAAGGTGTCTTCATGCGCGACGAGTACCGCTACGGCGTTGACGCTCGCTGCAATGCAGGTTACGGCTTGTGGCAGATGGCATTCGGCTCCAAGCAGACCCTCGACGAAGCGGGTTTTGAAACCGCATGCATCGCTCTGGCCAGCATGAAGGACGACGAAGGCCGCCCCCTTGGCATCAAGGGCAACCTGCTTGTCGTACCGCCCGCGCTCGAACTCAAGGCACTCAAGCTCGTCAAGTCCGAGAAGCTCGCCTCCGGCGCCGACAACCCGTACTACGGCCGCGCCGAAGTGCTCGTAAGCGCCTACCTGTAACCCATACCCCGCCGCCCGGTCGGGATCGCCCGGCCGGGGGCGCAGGAGAAGAGTTCATGCCCCCGATCAGTACCAAAGCGAAGGCCGGCGCCGATGCCGCTGCCCAGCTCGAAGCCCAGGCCGCAGCGCCTGCCGCCCCCCAGCCGGAGGGCCTGCCCACCGTTACCAATCAAACCGAAGTAACGGGCACCGAAACGCACCCCGACAACGCGGCGCCCGCCGAATCCGTTGAAGTGCCGCCCATCAAGATGGTTGTGCGTTGCCATCGCCCGCAGGGTATCTGGCGCGCCGGCATGTTCTGGCCCAATGAAGACACCCCCGTGCTCGCCTCCGACTTCACCGTCGAAGAACTGCAGCGCCTCGCCGCCGAGCCGCTGCTGTCCATTCGCCCCCAAGCCGACCAGGAGTAACCCGCAATGCCGATGACGCCCCCTACCGCGAAGCGCCTTCCTGACCACGCCGCCGCCAATGAGTCGCGTGTTCCCGCGATGCTCCGGGTCTCGCGCGAGGGAGTGCTCGTCGGCATCGAAGACCACCTCGGCAATGACCTTGGCCTGCCGCTGACCGTCCGTGCATCGTCTTCGGATTCGGGGGTTGGAAATGTGCTCCCGATGGTCGGAGGGAAATTCGCGCCGACGCAAGCCGATCTGCTGCGGCTGTTCCCGCTGCCGACGCACCGGGTGATTGCCGACCCCTGGACAGTCAATATCGCTGGTGCCACGAAGCCGGCCGGTGCAACTATCACCGTCGAAGCGGCTGCTGATGAGTACGGCGGCAGCGTGATCCGTATCGACCTGCCTGCGGGGCTCGCTAATCAGGTTGTGACGCTGCCCATCAATGCTGATCTGCTCGGCGCCTACCCCAAGGCGCTTCCTGAAACCTGCTGGCGTCTTAACGTATCGGATTGGGCTGCTCTGTCCCGGCTTTACGGGAAGCTGGGCGATGCAACGCTCGCTAATTGCAAGCTCTGGGTCATCATCGACGATTCGAGCGGCGGTAAGAGTCAGTACGGGTGCTATGCCGGGGGCGCGCATCCGACGCGTTGGAATGGCGTTTATCGCACCCTGCGCGCAAATCCGTTTGCCCAGGTCTCCAATGTCGGCACGATGCCGTGGGATGAAAATAACCCGGAGGCTGAGATCCGGGCTTTGTCGTTTGTCGTCTCGACGAGCGCAGCAACGACGATCCGACTCTCGCGCATCTATTCGCCCGAGTGGTCGCGCGGCGCTATCGTGAGTATCCACGACGGCGGGTACCAGACGGCACATGACTACTTTCTGCCGAAATTTGCGGAGCGCGGCTGGCCTGGAGTCGTATCTCGGCTTGCTCACACGGAGGCAGCCTTCACTACCGCTGCTCAATGGGTTGACTACGTCCGGGCCGGCTGGGATGTATGCCAGCACATCTCGATTGCGGGCAATCAATGCACGGCAGCGACAACGCCAGCGCAGATCGAGCAGTCTATTCACGAGTTCAAGCGCCTCGTTGCGACCCTGGGAGTAACCGGGCAGGGGAACTACACGTTCTCGCAGTTTTTAGGCAACAGCGGCCGATACACTGGCCAAGACATGGCCGGGCTGCTGCGCCAGCATGGCATTCAGTCGTGTCGCGGCATGTGCTCCGATGCAGAGTATGGCATTGATCCGTATGAGCCTAAGTTTTCCAGCAACGGCGGAACTGTCGTACAGCCGCACGGGTTTGTGCCGAAATACGGCCGCTACAACCGCTGGCAAATGGCTGCTGGCAACGAGCCGACTGCTGAGGGCCGTAGCAACTACGAGGGCTCCGACCTGCAGAAACAGCTCGCGCTCACCGAAACCGCCAAAAACGCCAGCCTGATCTACATCCACCGAGTTGTGGATTACGACGGCACGAATCCGGTAGTCGGCAATGTTGGGCCGCGCTACGTTGATGGCTATATCGCTGACCTCTCCAAGCGATTATCGACTTGCGGCGTAATCCCGATTACCGCCGCACAGCTCGACATGCTCACCTATAACCGCCCCGGCGACATTTATGTCCGATGGGACGGCGAATGGGTTAGCCGAGCGACCGGCAAGATTGTGATCTAAAATCTAACCCCCGCAGCAAATCGATCCGTTAAAGATCTCGGTTCTCTCGCCTCCTTCTTTTCCGCCCCGGCTCCAGCCGGGGTTTTCATTTCAGGATCAGCATGTCTTTGATTTCATCGACCCTTGGTCGATTCGTTCCGAAGTACCGAACCCTTGCCCAGTGGGAGCCGATCTATGCGCAGATCGTCGCAAGCCGGGATATCGTCGAGAAGACCAAAGAGAACCGCCGCACGCATCGCGCCCGGATCGTTACTGCATTGGGGCGCCGGACGATCAGCGCTATCCGGCCACATGAGATTGCCGGATTGATCAAGTCGATCGCAGCAATGCAGCCGCACACGGCATTGCGCACGCTTGTGGAGGCGCGAGACATGTTCAATGAAGCGCTGCAGCATGGGTGGGTCGATACCAATCCAGCGGTGCCGGTGAAGCTGCCCCGGGTCCGCGTCGCTCGCGAGCGTTTGAGTTTCGATCAATGGCAGCGCATTCACGATCATTCGGATGCGTGCAGCCCGCCGTGGGTTTCGCGGATGCTGGTGCTCGCACTAGTGACCGGCCAGCGTCGGGGTGATCTGCGCAAGATGCGGTTTTCGGATGTGTGTGACGAGCATCTCCGAGTCGAGCAGCAAAAGACTGGCGCACGGCTGGAGCTGCCTCTGGACCTGCAATTGGGTGTGATTGGCGTCAGCATCCGGGAGGCTATCGAGTCGTGTCGTGGATACGCCCCGCTCGATGCCGACGGTGACGGCTACCTTTTGCGAAAGACCACCGGCGGGCCGCTGGTGGGGGCGTCGCTCTCGTGGCGGTTTGAGCAGGCCCGAGAAGGTGCCCTGCCGCCCCACTCGGGAAAGGGGGCGCCGCCCTCGTTGCACGAGTGCCGGTCACTGGCTGAGCGGCTGTATCGTGAGCAGGGCATAAATACGATGATTCTGCTTGGGCACAGCCGGCAGGCGATGACAGACATGTATAACCGTGACCGGGGATTATCACGGCGTGCGGGAAAGTGGAAACGGTTGGTATTGGGTGTTCCGCCCACCTCAGTCTAACCACGGTTACTCCACTATTCCCCCGCCTCATCTCATGATGAGGCATGCCTTACGCCACTCCCGCTTCTCTCTTGACCCGCTTCTCCGACGAGGAGATCGCCCAGCGTGCCGACCGCGCCATTCCGCGGCTCACGACGGGTGATCTCCTCGTTGCCGTTGTAGCGGGCGCCAGCCTCGACGCCTGGGCAGCCGACGAGCAAGCCGCCGCCGTAAAGGCGCTGGGTGTGATCAATCGCGCCCTGGCGGATGCCGACTCCACAATCGACGGCTACCTGGCGGCCCGCTACCCCGTGCCCTTTGCCAATGCGCCCACCATCGTCGAACGCCTGGCGTGTGACATGGCGCGTTACTACCTCTACGACGACCAGGCGACGGAAACGGTGCAGAAACGCTACGACGCGGCGCTGGCGTACTTTCGCGACGTAGCCGCCGGCCGTGCCAGCCTGGGGCCGGATGCCCAGGCCGAGAGCAGCACGGGCGCCGGCAGCGTGGAAATGTCGAGCACGCCTACCGTGTGGGCACGCGACCGTTCCAGGGGGTTCATGTGATGGAAGCCTGGCTGCGCGTTGAACATGGCGAGATTGATGCAGCGCTCTACCACCTGCTCGCCTTCGGCAACAACATGGCGCCAGCCATGGGTGAGGTCGCCGCCATCGGCGAAGCGACTACCCGCTTGCGCTTTCGTACCGAGACCGGCCCGGATGGCCAGCGCTGGAAGCCCAGCCTGCGCGTGCAGTTGCAGGGTGGCATAGACGATCAGCACCCCGATGGCGGGGGTGGCCGAACCCTCACGAAGGATGGCCACCTCTCCGGTTCGATCAGCGCCAACCACGGCAAGGACTTTGCCGAGTGGGGCATGAACCGCGTCTATGCGGCCATCCACCAGTTTGGCGGCGTCATCCGCCCACGCTCTGGCGGGAGCCTTCGCTTTCGTCTTGCGAATGGGGCCTTCGTTTCAGCCAAGTCAGTGTCCATCCCTGCCCGCCCGTCTCTGGGTGTCAATGACGACGATACCGACGACATCCTGGATGCGCTGGAGCGCCGTATCCGCACAACCAATTCTGCGATTACGGGAGATCTGAATGCTCGCCGAAGCTGAAGCCGGCCTTGTCGCTGTTCTCAAGGCCTCGCCGATGGCCTTGCGCCTGCGTGCAGTGGGCACCCTGCCGGGTCTGGATGGCAAGATCCTGGTGCAGCGTTTTGCCTCCGACGCGCCGGGTGCCTATGTGCTGATGTCGTCTTTTCCGGTTCGCAATTCGGGCGCAGTTATCAAGGCTGGCGTTGTGTGCGTAGCGCGCAACGCTGCCGGTTTTGAACCCGCTCGGCAGGGCGACGGCAAGCAGATTGGTCTTTATCAGATCGTCGATGCAGCCGCCGCCGCCATCGACCAGGCCAGCGCCGGCCCCGGGGTGTGGCAGGTGACGGGTATCGACATGCTGGAAAACGACCAGTTCTACGAGTCGGGCATCCAGGTGGCGGTGGTGCGTGTTGAGACCCTCGGCCCCGTTGCCCTTCCTCCGGTGCTCGACACCACTGGCCTCGACGACTTCGAGACCTTCCACGCCGACTACGACTTCGACCCACTTGCCACGCCCGAAGCACGAGCGGGCTGGGTTGCCGAGCCGGCCGACACCTCCGGCGCTGTGCCGGAGCTCACTGACATCATTCAACTCCAGGAGCACTGATGGCCACCGTAACCGTTACCCCCGCACCGGGTGTTCTCGTTCGCAAGGAAAGCGGCGAGCAGCTCAAGGCCACTGGCGAAGACCTGCCCTTGACGCCGTGGTGGATTCGCCGCGCCAACGATGGCGACGTGTCCCTCGCCGACCCCACTCCGGCTGTCGAAGCCAAGCCCAAGAAGTAAGGAGCCGCAATGCCTGACAACATCACTTTTCTATCGATCCCGGTTAACTGGCGTGTGCCCGGTGCCTGGATCGAAGTCGACCACACCAAGGCCGTGCGTGGCCTGCCGTCGATGCCGCACCGCATTCTGCTGCTGGGCCAGCGCCTGGCCACCGGCAGCGTGGCCGCCAACGTATTGACGCGCGTTACCCGTGCTGCCGACGGCGTCGATTACTTCGGCCGCGGTAGCCAGCTCGCGCAGATGGTCGCGGCAGCGCTCAAGGTGAACAGCACGACCGAGATCTGGGCGATGGGCATGGATGACCTGGTGGCCGGCGTGAAGGCAACCGGGACCATCGCGCTGACCGGCACGGCCACCGAGGCCGCGACTCTGTATGCCTACATTGGCGGCGGCCGGGTGGCCTTCAACGTGGCCAGCGGCGACACCGCCGCCGCGGTGGCCACGTCGCTGGCGGCAGCAATCAATGCCAACGCAGATCTGCCCGCTGTTGCCGCGGCTGTCGCCGGCACCGTAACGGTAACGGCACGGCACAAGGGTTTGACCGGCAACGATATCGACCTGCGCATCGGCTACTACCAGGGCGAGAAGAGCACGGCCGCCGGCCTGACGGTAGCGATTACCGCCATGGCCAGCGGTGCCGGCAACCCGGATGTAACGGCGGCGATCGCGGCGATGAGTTCCGGCGCGTACTACACCATCGTGACGGCCTGGACGGACCCCGCCAACCTGGTGGCGATGGAAGCCGAGCTGGCCGGCCGCTGGGGTGGTCTCGACATGCGTGCCGGCCATGTGTTCGGCTGCCTGTCGGGCACCTTCTCGGGGCTCACGACCTTGGGCAGTGCCCGCAACAGCCCGCACAGCACGCTCTTCGGGCTGAAGAAGAGCCCGACCACGCCGTGGGTGATTGCCGCCCAGGCCGCAGCCGCCGTGGAGTTCTCCGGGGCCAACGATC
>Ga0075163_10010545_pt1 | contig 12081 bp, 10 predicted proteins | sample JI1023141ADNA_FD_71478 | JGI IMG/M metagenome (GOLD analysis project Ga0075163, IMG submission 71478) | Wastewater effluent complex algal communities from Wisconsin, to seasonally profile nutrient transformation and Carbon sequestration -... | ecosystem: Engineered > WWTP > Effluent > Algae...
CCCTCGTCCTTGAGGGCCTTGCAGGCCTGTGCGCCGGAATAGTCGAACTCGCAGGCCTGGCCGATGACGATCGGACCGGCACCGATGACGAGGATGGTGCGTAGATCAGTTCTTCTTGGCACCAGGCTTGCCTTCGGTCGGGGTTGTTTCTGTCGGAAACAGGGGATCGGCCGCACCGATCTCGACCATCACCTTGCGGATGGTCGATCGCGGCACGGCCAACTCGATCGAACCGCTCTCCGGGCCCAGCTTCACGACCAGGGTGACATTCGAATAGCTGATCAAGCTGCCAGTGCGTGTCGTGTTGTTGGTCGTGTGGATGACAAGCTTCGCGCCGATCTTGTTCTCGAGATCCGGGTAGTTGACCTCACGCAGGCTGGTCTGCTCGGACGCCGGGCGGGATTTGCCGCCCTTCGCCGGCGTCGCAGCGAACGTCGCGCTCGCGAATACCAGTGACACGATTGCTACGGTGACCCGGATCAGCATGGCTGGAATCTTCATGTTTCTACGCCGCGGCAGCCGCGTGCGCCTCCATCAGATGAATGAAACGATCAAACAACGGAGCCACGTCCTGTGGTCCCGGACTTGCCTCCGGATGCCCCTGGAAGCCGAAAGCCGGCGCATCCACGAGCTCGATACCCTGCAGCGAACCGTCAAACAACGACCGGTGGGTCGCACGCACGCCCTCGGGCAGACTGGCTTCGTCGACTGCGAAACCGTGATTCTGGCTTGAAATCATCACCCGCCCTGTGACGAGGTCGATCACTGGATGATTTGCCCCGTGATGGCCGAATTTCATCTTGAGCGTGCGCGCGCCGGTCGCAAGACCGAGCAGCTGGTGGCCCAGGCAGATTCCGAAGATCGGAATACGCCGTTCGACGAAGCGGCGGATCGCCGCGATGGCGTAGTCGCAGGGCTCGGGATCGCCGGGTCCGTTGGACAGGAACACGCCGTCCGGCGACATCGCGATGACGTCGGCGGCCGAAGTCTGTGCAGGCACGACGGTCAGCCTGCATCCGCGATCGACGAGCATGCGCAGGATGTTGTGCTTGATGCCGAAATCATAGGCGACGACATGAAATCGCGGCTCGCTCGTCCGCTCGACGCCCTGGTCGAGATCGAAGCTGCCGCGTGACCACGCATGCACTTCCCCGGTCGACACGACCTTGGCCAGGTCCATGCCGGACAAGCCTGGAAAGGCGCGCGCCGCATTGAGCGCATCATCAGCAGAGAGATGTTCGCCAGCGACGATGCAACCGCCCTGCGCACCAGTCTGGCGCAGGATGCGGGTCAGTCGGCGCGTGTCGATATCGGCGATCGCGACGACACCGTGTCGCTGCAGGTAGCTGTCCAGCGATTCCTCGCTGCGCCAGTTGCTTGCGAGCAGGGGCAGGTCGCGGATGACCAGGCCGGCTGCCTGCACGCGATCGGATTCCTGATCGATCGCATTGCAACCGGTATTGCCGACATGCGGATAGGTCAGGGTCACGATCTGCCGCGCGTAGGACGGATCGGTAAGGATTTCCTGATAGCCGGTCATCGCCGTATTGAATACGACTTCACCGGTTGCATTGCCTTCGATACCGATCGATCGGCCGCGGAACACGCTACCGTCGGCAAGGGCAAGGATGGCGGATCGAGTCATGCTTTCGCCTGAATGATGGCCCGAACGCACGGCACGATTGTGGCGTGGGTGCGACGAAACCCGCGGGCTGGTTCAGCCAGTCCGTGGTTCGGGCGGAAGATATGGGGGCAAGGCGAGGTGGAATGATAGGCATCGCCCGCCGTCATGTCCACCGCAATCCACCGCCGCGAGGTTAGAATCGGTCGATCACGAATCGTCCACACGGCCGTCACATTGAATCTGCTCGATCCCCAGTTGCTTGATCGCGACGACACCGTCGCCAGCCGGGAACCCTTCCCGTTTCTGGTCGCGCGGGGACAACTGCCGGATTCCGCAAGAGCGGACCTCGACCGCGATTTTCCGCGCTACCCGAGCGCCGGTTTCTTCCCGCATGAACAGGCGGATTGCGGTGCCTCGGTCAACGGCCTGATCAACGAACTGACCTCCGCTGAAGTCGCCGATGCGATCGGCCGCCATCTCGGCATCGAGCGGCTTGGCCAGTACCCGACCCTCGTGACGATCTGTCGCGCCCTCAATCGCCGCCACGGCACGATACATACGGACAGCCGCTCCAAGATTGCCACTGCACTGCTCTACCTCAACGAGTCGTGGCCGGAGACCAGCGAGGGTTGCCTGCGATTCCTCGCCCGTGCCGACAGCATCGAGGATCTCGTCATTCCCGAAATCCGGCCGATCTACGGCAACCTGGCAGCCTTCAAGCGCTGCGACAATTCCTTTCATGGCCATCTTCCGCATGCAGGCGAGCGCCGCGTGATCCAGGTCGCCTGGCTGACCAGCGACGCGGAGAAGCAGCGCAAGACCCGTCGCGGCAGGTTTTCACGACTCTTCAAACGTCTGTTCGGTGCGATCGATCGTCGGATCGGCGCCCGACGCAAGAACGATGCCGCGCATCTGGATTGACCAGGACACTTCGATGAATTGCCGATTCCGCCACACCCTCCTCGCTTTCCTGTTGGCATTCGCTGGCAGCGCCGAGGCGCGCCAAGGCGAGCCGCCCTACGGCATCGGCCCTGCCGCCAAGCGCGGCGTGCCCGCGCCGACGGTGACCCTTCCGGGAATCGACGCGCCGGCCCTGCGTCTGGCCGATCCCACCGATCGGTCCGCTATCGGCGGTGCTCGCGCCAAGCGCCTCGCCATCGCCCTTGGCAACCCGGTCAATCTCGACCCTGCACAGGAGGGTCGCTGGCAGGTTCTCGAGGACGGTTCGCTGCTGTGGCGTCTTCGCATCCAGGTGCCAGGGGCAACCGACCTGCATCTGGGTTTCGACCGCTATGCGCTCACCCAGGGTGCCTCGCTGTGGGTGATCGGTGCGAATGACTATTATGAGGGACCGTACACCGCCGACGACCCGGCTCCGCTCTGGGTGCCGGTCGTTCCGGGCGATACCGCGATGATCGAATTGCACCTGCCGGCGGGTTCGACGATCGAACGCACCCTGCTCACGCTGACCGATGTCGGGGCGGGTTACCGCGACCTCTTCAATGCGGCTCCGCGCATCGGCAATCCCGGCGCTTCCGGTGCCTGCAACGTCAATGTCGTATGCCCGCTCGGCCAACCCTATACGGCGGAAGAGCGTGCGCTCGCCTACTACGAGTTCCGCGCCGACAACGGGACTACTTATATCTGCACCGCAACGCTGCTTTCAGACGTGCCGGCGGATCGCAAGAACTACGTGCTGACCGCCGCACACTGCATGTCCACGGCATCCGAAGTGGCGACGATGCGCCTCTACTGGAACTATCAATCGACCAATTGCGCAATCAACACCGGGATTTCCTTCACGCAGAACCAGACCGGCGCGGCCTTGCGCGCAACCCGCGCTGACGCGGATTTCACCCTCGTCGAGCTGAACCAGAATCCGGATCCGTCATGGAACCTGTTCCATGCGGGATGGGATGCGAGCGGAGTCGCGCCTTCCGGCAGCATCGGCCTGCACCATCCCAGCGGCGACGTGGCCAAGGTCAACCACAGTCCGGTTGCGCCGCGCACGATCAACAATTGCATCGGGACCGGAGGGGTCAGCACAGGTACCCATTGGTACACGGGTCCCTACGATGAAGGGACGACGGAAGGCGGATCGTCGGGATCAGGCCTGTGGATCCCGGCTGATGATGCAGGTGGGCGCGGTCGTCGCCTGATCGGCGTGCTGTCGGGTGGAACGGCGATGTGCTTCGGCAGCGTCCCCGATGACGGTTTCGATTGCTACGGGAAATTCTCCGCCGGATGGAATGGCCCGACAGCCGCATCGCGACTTCGCGACTGGCTGGATCCGGCGGCCACGAACACCCTGAGCATCCCGGGAGTCGACCACGTCGCAGCGCCGACATCCAGCGATCCCGTGCTGGCCACGCGCATCGCCGCCGAGAACCAGGCCAGGCAGCTGCGCGGCCAGGGTCAGGGAATCGGCGCGCATCCGGCGCCGGTCAATCCAAACCTGCGCAGGCAATAAGCCGTCAATGTGTGCCAAGGCCGAGCACATCGGCCATCGTGTAGCTGCCCGCAGGCCTTCCTGACATCCAGCGTGCGGCGACCAGCGCGCCGCGTGCAAACAGGTTCCGGTTCGTCGCACGATGCGCGAGTTCGATGCGTTCACCGAATCCGATCAGGCGCACGTCATGCTCACCGACAATGTCGCCGCCGCGGATCACCGAATATCCGACCTGGCCGACATCGCGCAATCCGCTGCGCTCGACCAGGGGTTTGCCCGCTACGGTACCCCGCGCCTGGTTGACCCGATCGCCGAGCATCAAGGCCGTGCCCGAAGGAGCATCAAGCTTGAGGCGATGATGCGCCTCGAGGATTTCGCAATCCCAATCCGGCAGCAGGCGAGCCGCTTCGGCAACAAGATGGCCGAGTACCGCGATACCGGGACTGAAGTTCGCTGCCCACAGCACCGGAATCGACCGGCTCGCCGACTGCAACGCGGCGTGCTGGGCGGCAGTCAGCCCGGTCGACCCGCTGACCAGTGCAACGCCGCGTTCCAGCGCAATGCCGAGCGCCGAATCAAAACCGCGGGGTCCGGAGAAATCGACGACGGCATCGACGAGTGCATCGGCTGGCGGCCTCGTCACGAATGAAACGTCGGCAATCGGCAGCGTGGCTGCCTCGCTTCCCGATCGGACCAGCGCCGCCGCAATCTCGAAATCGGCGGATTCGGCGACAGCCCCAAGCAGCGCCCGGCCCATGCGTCCGGCGGCTCCGCAGATCACGAGACGAACAACTTCGGTCATCAGGAGCTACCAGCAGGATCTGTTGCGGGCACACAGGGTAAACCGGAGCCGCCGCTGGACGCCATCGACCTCAGGAGGTGACGCGATCCCAGAACTGCTTGACGCCGTCGAGCCAGCTGCGATTGCGTGGCGAATGGGTCTGGCCATCCTCACCGCCGAAACTCGTTTCGAGTTCCTCGATGAGTTCGCGCTGACGTGGCGTCAGCTTTACCGGTGTTTCAAGCACCACACGGCACATCAGGTCGCCGGTGCGCCCGCTACGGACCGACTTGACGCCCTTGCCGCGCAGGCGAAACAGCTTTCCGGTCTGCGTCTCCGGCGGGATTGATACGGTCGCTTCACCGCCAAGCGTCGGCACGGCCAGCTCGGCACCCAGGGCGGCCTGGCCGAACCGTATCGGCAACTCGCAGTAGAGATCGTCCCCTTCACGGGTGAAGATCGCATGCTCGCGGACGCGTACCTCGACATACAGGTCACCGGGCACGGTTCCAGCGGGACCCGCTTCGCCCTGCCCGGTCAGACGGATACGGTCTCCGTTGTCGACACCGGCCGGAATCTTGACTTCGAGCGTGCGTTCGTCGTTGACACGACCTTCGCCACGGCAACTGCGGCACGGATTGGACACGGTCTTGCCGGTGCCAGCGCAATGCGGGCAGGTCTGCTGTACCGAGAAGATCCCGTTCTGCATGCGCACACGACCGTGTCCGCGACAGGTATCGCAGGTTGAGGTCTTGCCGTCCTGCGAACCACTGCCTTCGCAACCGGAGCACGCAACCAGGGTTGGCACCTCGATCTTCTTCTCGATGCCGAACACGGCTTCCTCGAGATCGAGTTCCATCAGATAGCGCAGATCGGAACCACGGCGCGGCCGACCTCGGCCTCCACCGCCCATACCGAAAATGTCGCTGAAGATGTCACCGAAGATGTCGCCGACATCGCCGTTGAATCCGCCACCGCGGCCGCCCATGCCTTGTTCGAAAGCAGCGTGCCCGTACTGGTCGTACGCCGCACGCTTTTTTCCGTCACCAAGGACTTCATAGGCTTCCTTGGCTTCCTTGAAGCGCTCCTGCGCCTGCGGATCGTCCGGACAGCGGTCCGGATGACACTTCATCGCGAGGCGGCGGAAGGCCTTCTTGAGATCGTCCTCCGATGCACTCTTCTGAATGCCGAGGACTTCGTAGTAGCAACGCTTTGTGGTCATGGAGGAACCGGCAACCGGGATCGATGCAGCGAGGAAACGTGAACGGCGGAACGGCAACGGCGATCATTCGCCATCCACCGTTCCGCCCGGTCACTCGGTCTTACTTGTCGCCGTCCTTCACTTCAGTGAACTCGGCATCGACCACATCCTCCGGCTGGCCCGGACCAGCCTGCGCTCCGTTGTCTGCGCCGGGCTGGCTGCCCGCCGAGGCCGCCGCATGCAGCGACTGAGCGACTTCCTCGACACGCGCGATCTTCGCCTCGATCTGCGCCTTGTCATCGCCCTTCATGGCCTTGTCGAGGTTAGACAGCGCTTCCTCTATGCCACCCATCTGCTCGGGTGGCACCTTGCCGCCGTGCTCCCTGAGCGCGGCCCGGGTGGCGTGGACCAACTGGTCGGCCTTGTTGCGCGTCGTGACGAGTTCCTGGAAGCGCTTGTCTTCCTCGCGGTTCGCTTCGGCGTCGCTGACCATGCGCTGGATTTCTTCATCCGACAGACCCGAACCAGCCTTGATCTCGATGCGCTGTTCCTTGCCGGTCTTCTTGTCTTTCGCCGACACATGCAGGATGCCGTTGGCGTCGATGTCGAACGTGACCTCGACCTGCGGCATGCCGCGCGGCGCGGCATCGATGCCGGCCAGGTCGAACTTGGCCAGCGACTTGTTGAAACGGGCCTGTTCGCGCTCACCCTGCAAGACGTGCACGGTCACCGCGTTCTGGTTGTCCTCGGCGGTCGAGAACACCTGCGATGCCTTGGTCGGAATCGTCGTGTTCTTTTCGATCAGCTTGGTGAACACGCCACCGAGCGTCTCGATGCCGAGCGAGAGCGGAGTCACATCGAGCAGCAGCACGTCCTTGACCGTGCCGGAAAGCACGCCACCCTGCACCGCCGCACCAATCGCGACGGCTTCATCCGGATTGACGTCCTTGCGCGGTTCCTTGCCGAAGAAGTCCTTGACCGCGTCCTGCACCTTAGGCATGCGCGTCTGGCCGCCAACCAGGATCACTTCGGCGATATCGGAAACCTTGAGGCCCGCATCCGAAATGGCGGTACGGCAAGGCTCGATCGTGCGCTTGATCAGATCCTCGACGAGCGACTCGAGCTTGGCCCGGGTCAGGCGCAATTCGAGATGCACGCCCTCGCCATTCACCTGGGTGATGAACGGTTCGTTGATATCGGTCTGCTGGCGCGAGGACAGCTCGATCTTCGCGCGCTCGGCGGCCGAGCGCACGCGCTGCAACTGGATCGGGTTCTTGCGCAGATCCACGCCGTGCTGCTTCTCGAACTCGTCGATGATGTAGTCGATGATGCGCTTGTCGAAATCCTCGCCACCAAGGAAGGTGTCGCCATTCGTCGCAAGCACTTCGAACTGCTTCTCGCCATCGACTTCGGCAATCTCGATGATCGAGATGTCGAACGTGCCACCACCAAGGTCATAGACCGCGATCTTGCGATCGCCGCCCTTCTTGTCGAGACCATAGGCCAGCGCGGCCGCAGTCGGTTCGTTGATGATGCGCTTGACCTCGAGACCGGCGATGCGGCCGGCATCCTTGGTCGCCTGGCGCTGGCTGTCGTTGAAGTAGGCGGGCACCGTGATGACCGCTTCGGTGACCGCTTCGCCGAGATAGTCCTCGGCGGTCTTCTTCATCTTCATGAGCACCTGCGCGGATACTTCCGGCGGTGCCATCTTCTTGCCATCGGCCGTCTCGACCCAGGCATCGCCGTTGTCATGGCCGATGATCTTGTACGGAACGAGATCGATGTCCTTCTTGACCTCCGCATCCGTGAACTTGCGTCCGACCAGGCGCTTCACCGCCGAGAACGTGTTCTTCGGATTGGTCACGGCGCCGCGACGCGCGGTGGCGCCGACGAGGACTTCGCCGTCCTTGAATGCGACCACGGACGGCGTCGTGCGGTCGCCTTCGGAGTTTTCGATGACGCGGACCGTACCGCCTTCCATGACCGCGACGCACGAGTTGGTCGTGCCGAGGTCGATACCGATGATCTTGCCCATGTGTTTCTCTCCCAAAATATCGTATTCGGCCAATTCGGCCACTGGCGCAAAACTGGGGGTGCTGTGTCGGCTTTCAAGCATCCAGGTCAAGGGTTCGACCGGTTTGCGCCGATTCAGCGATGGCTTACTGGGCCACGTTGACCAGCGCCGGCCGCAGCAGGCGCTCATTGAGCAGGTAACCCTTCTGCAGGACGGCCACAACCTGGTTCGATTCATGGCCGGCGGACTCGACCATGCTCATGGCCTGGTGACGCTCCGGGTCGAACTTCTCGCCCAGCGGATCGACGATGACCAGCCCGCTCGCGGTGACCACGCGCAGCAGTTCCTTGAGGGTCAGTTCGACGCCCGCATGCAGGCCACTGGCTTCGCCCTTGTCAGCGGCGAGGCCCCTTTCGAGGTTGTCGATCACTGGCAGCAACTCGCCGAGCAGGCGCTCGTTGGCGAACTTGCGGGCCTGGTCGAGATCGCGCTGCAGGCGCTTGCGCTGGTTGTCCAGTTCGGCGCGCTCGCGCAGGACCAGTTCACGCATCTCGCCGAGCTTGATCTCATAGTCCGCCATCAGCTGGCTCAGCGCCTCTTCGCCGCTGGCCAGGGTCGATTCGTCGACGCCTGCCGCTTCGGTCGGACCCCGGGTCGGGTCGGTATTTTCCATCTCGCCTCCAGAAACAAGGAAAACGACCAGGCGAAATTTCCGCCTGGTCAACCTGCACATCAAAAATCGTTCAATGGACGGGGCGGATCCCCCGGAATCCGCCAGTTCGCGGCTCGACGCCGGAAAACCCTGCCACGGCCACGCTATGGGGGCGTCGTCGAACGGTTCAAGGCACCCGAGATGAGCTGGGCAGTCGTCGCGACCACCGGGATGACCCGCTCGTACGCCATGCGCGTCGGTCCGATCACGCCGAGCACGCCGAGTACGCGGTTGCCAACGCCATACGGGGCAGTCACCAGCGAGTATCCGCCGAGTGCGGCGAATCCCGATTCCTCGCCGATGAACAAGCGCACGCCCTCGGCGCGCGAGCAGCGTTCGAGCAGTTGCAACAGGTCACGCTTGCGCTGGAACGCATCGAACAGGTCGCGCAGCCGATCAACCTCGGAAAGCTCGTTGACTCCCATCAGGTTGGTCTGGCCGGTCACCAGCATGTCGTTGTCGATCGGCGACTGGAACGCCTGCTGGGCGACCTCGACGGCTGATGCAAGCAGCCGATTGAGATGCGCGCCCTCCTCGCGCATCTCGCGCAGAAGACGCTTGCGGATCTCGTCGAGGCGCATGCCGGCGTAGTTGGAATTGAGGAAATTCGCAGTCTGTTCGAGCTCGCTCGGCGAATGCGGTTGCTGGGTCTCGATCACCCGGTTCTGCACCTGGCCATCGGTGAAGACCAGGATCACCAGGACACGATTGGCATCCAGCGCCACGAAATCGATATGCCGGAACGGAAACTCGTCGTGCCTCGGCACGCTGACCACGCCGACAAAACGGGTGATCTCCGAAAGCAGGGCGCTGGCACTGCCGAGCAAGGCCGGCGTCGCCGCTCCGGTCGGCAGCTCGCGGCGCAACTGTTCGACCTGCGGTTCGCCGAGCGGGCGCATTTCAAGCAGGCTGTCGACGAACATCCGATAGCCCTGCGCGGTCGGCACGCGTCCGGCCGAGGTATGCGGCGCCGCGACCAGGCCGGCCTCTTCCAGATCGGACATGATGTTGCGGATCGTCGCCGGACTGACATCGAGTCCCGAGGATTTCGCCAGGGTCCTCGATCCGACCGGCTGGCCATCCGCGATGTATTGCGCGATCAGGGTGCGCAGCACGGAGCGCGAACGGGCGTCGAGTGAATCGGGATGGCCGGAATATGTCATCCCGGCAGCATACACAGCAGTGCCCGGCAGGCAATAGCCGAAACGGGTGCCCCGCGGCATGATGCGAAGCAAGGCACCGTCTCACCGAATGAGCACGGGCTTGCGACACTATCCGCCGATCCGGACACTCCGCGACTGAATTCTCAAGGTAATCGCATGCTGCGCTCGCTTTATGTAAAGGATTTCGCCATCGTCGGCGAGGCTGATATCGGGTTCGGTCCGGGCTTGACTGTCGTCACCGGCGAGACCGGCGCCGGAAAATCATTGCTTGTCGACGCCTTGCTGCTGCTCGCGGGCAATCGTGCCGAAGCGAGCCTGGTCCGGCACGGCTGCGAGCGAGCCGAGTTGTCGGCCGAGTTCGATCTGGGTGGACGGCAGGACCTGCTTGTCTGGCTGCGCGACGAGGAACTCGATGACGACGACGCCTGCCAGTTGCGTCGCGTGATCCGCAACGAAGGCAGCTCCCGTGCATGGATCAATGGCCGTCCGGTCACGTTGTCGCAGATGAAGGCACTCGGCGAGCGCCTGATCGAGATCCACGGCCAGCATGAACATCAGGCACTGCTCGACCGCAACCAGCAACTGGCCTTGCTCGATGCGTTCGGCGCCCATGGCGATGCGCTGGAGGAAGTTCGCACGACAGCCCGCGCCTGGCGTTCCGTGGTCGGCCGGATCAAGGAAATCTCGCGTGGCGAGGATCATGCCGAACGGATTGAATGGCTGAGCCACCAGGTCAAGGAACTCGACACGCACGCATTGACTCACGAAGCACTTGCCGAGCTTGAGGACACGCATCGACGGCTCGCCAATTCGGGACAGCTCGTGCAGGGCTGTGCCGGCCTGGCCGACCTGCTCGACGGCGACAGTGAATTCAGCATCTCGCGCATGATTGCCCGCGCGCATGGCGAGAGCCAGCGACTTGCCGCACTCGATCCGGCAATCGAACCCTTGCGCGAACTCCTCGACGCCGCGCGCATCCATGTCGAGGAATCCGTTGACAACCTGAGTCGCTACCAAGGCTCGCTCGACCTGGATCCCGAGCGTTACGCCGAGCTGGATGCGCAACTCGGCAAACTGCACGAGCTCGCCCGCAAGCATCGATTGGGCATGGCCGAGCTGAAAGCCCACGGCGATACCTTGCGTGAAGAACTCGAAACCCTGCGCAATGCCGGTACCCTGCTCGTGAAACTGGAATCGGAGCGCGACGAATTGCTCGGCCACTACCAGGCCGTGGCGAAAGAACTCGGCAAGGCGCGCCGGCAGGCTGCCTCGCGACTCGGCGAATCGGTCGGTGCGCTGTTGTCGGATCTCGGCATGGCCGGCGGCAGGTTCGAGGTCGAGCTGGAACCCAGCGGCAGCGACGAACCCGAAACCAATGGCGCCGAACGCTGCGAATTCATGGTCAGCGCAAATCCGGGCCAGCCGTTGCGCGCATTGCGCAAGGTCGCCTCCGGTGGAGAACTCTCACGCATCAGCCTTGCCATCGAGGTTGCTGCACTTGGACTCGACGACGTCGGCACGATGGTCTTCGATGAAGTCGACTCAGGCATCGGCGGTGCGATCGCAGAAGTCGTGGGCCAGAAGCTGCGCAGACTCGGCAGTCAGCGGCAGGTGCTTTGTGTCACCCACCTGCCCCAGGTCGCCGCGCAGGGACATGCCCATTTGCAAGTCAGCAAATCCAGCGATCGCGACAACACCGAAACGCGCATCGAACGCCTTGACGACAAGGCGCGCCGCGACGAGGTTGCGCGCATGCTGGGCGGCATCGAGATCACCAAGGAGACGCTCGCGCACGCAAGGCAGATGCTGCAGGCGGCGCAGAGCGGAGATTGATGTGGGCGTTGCATTGGGTCGAACCTCAGACTCCGGTCACCGCTCTCTCCCCCGCCAGCAAAAAAAAAGCCCCTTGCGGGACTGCTTCGGTGGATCCTGGCGCAACGTGACGAGGGATATGCTCGTCCCATCCTGGGACTCACCCTCCGCGCTTCGCGCTGCGGGCCAGCCATTCGGCTGTCCAAAATTGTTCCAGACAATTTTGTCGAACCTCAGGGTCCGTTCACCGATCTCTCTCCGCCAGATACGAAAAAAGCCCCTGTCGGGGCTGCTTCGGTGGATCCTGGAGCAACGTGACGAGGGA
>Ga0075163_10010546_pt1 | contig 12081 bp, 11 predicted proteins | sample JI1023141ADNA_FD_71478 | JGI IMG/M metagenome (GOLD analysis project Ga0075163, IMG submission 71478) | Wastewater effluent complex algal communities from Wisconsin, to seasonally profile nutrient transformation and Carbon sequestration -... | ecosystem: Engineered > WWTP > Effluent > Algae...
CCACACACAACATTCCGTGATGTCTGATCCTTCGATGACGCACTTTGTCGATGGGACGCCCGGGCCCAGACTGCCCATCGGCACCGCCTTCAGCCTGCACTGACCGACCGCTCCACCATGGCCACCTCTCGCCCGCCACCCGCCCCTGCCGGCCCGCTGTCCGGCGTGCGCGTGCTCGACCTCAGCGCGTACATCGCCGGACCCTATGGCTGCACGCTGCTCGCCGACCAGGGCGCCGAGGTCATCAAGATCGAGCCGCCGGACGGCGACAACCTGCGCCAGTACCCATCGACGCTGCAGGCCGAGGGCCGCGCCTTCCTCGGCGTGAACCGCAGCAAACGCGGCATCGCGCTCGACCTGAAGGCTGCCGAAGGGCTGGCGCTGCTGATGCGCCTGGTGCGCGACGCCGACGTGCTGGTGCACAACTTCCGCCCCAGCGTGCCGCGGCGGCTGGGCATCGGCTTCGAGCAGCTCAGCGCGATCAACCCGCGGCTGATCTATTGCGCGGTGACCGGCTACGGCGAACGCGGGCCGATGAAGGACAAGGCCGGCTACGACCAGGTGCTGCAGACCATGACCGGCATGTGCGCACTGCAGGGCAAACGCGGCGGCCCGCCGGAGATCATCTACGGCTCGGTGGTCGACTACTACGCCGCCGCGCTGCTGGCCTCGGGCGTGGCGTCGGCGCTGTACGAACGCGAGCGCACCGGGCTCGGCCAGCGGGTCGGCGTGTCGCTGCTGCGCAGTGCGCTGACGATGCAGTCGGCGCGGCTGATCTGGGCCGACGGCGAGCCGCTGGACATCGGCCGCGACATGCGCTCGGGCGGCGTCACCGGCATCCACCCGGCGCGCGACAGCCACCTCTACCTGTCGGCCAACACGCCGCGCTTCTGGAAGGCGCTGTGCGAGAAGACCGGCCTGGACGCGCTGGCCGCCGACCCGCGCTACGACAGCGTGCGCAAGCGAGCCGAACATGCCGCCGAGATCGTGCCGCGCCTGCATGCCGCGCTTTCCACCCGCAGCGCGCTCGAGTGGGAGGCGCTGTTCGGCGACGAGGTGCCCTGCGCCGCGGCGCGCAAGGTCGAGGACATGTTCGACCACCCGCAGGTGCTGGCCGAGCAGATGATCGGCACCATCGAACACCCGGTGATCGGACGCTACCGTGGCGTGACGCGGCCGATCGAGTTCAGCCGCACGCCCGGCCCCGAGCCCTTTGCCGCGCCGACGCTGGGGCAGGACACCGACGCGGTGTTGACCCAGGCCGGCCTCAGCGCCGACGAAGTGAACCTGTTGCGCTCCAAACGAGTCCTGAAATGAATCCACCGATCCCGAGCCCACCGACGGCCCCGCCGCTGCTGCGCAGCAAGCTCTTCGTGCCAGGCTCGCGGCCGGAGCTGTTCGCGAAGGCGCTGGCCAGCGAAGCCGATGCGCTGTCGTTCGACCTCGAGGACGCGGTGCCCGAAGCGCGCAAGGCCGAGGCCCGCGAGGCGGTGGCGACACTGCTGCGCTCGGAGGCCGCGGCGGCCTGCGGCAAGACCCTGATCGTGCGCATCAACGCCTGGAGCAGCCCGCATGCCGCGGCCGACCTGCAGGCCGTGGCCGTGCCGGGCCTTCACCTGGTGAACCTGCCCAAGCCCGCCTCGGTGCAGGAAGTGGTGGCCGTGGCACAGGCGCTGGAGGCGGCCGAGCGGGCCCACGCGGTCACGGCGCCGATCGGGCTGCTGCTGAACATCGAGTCGCCCAAGGCGCTGCGCCTGGCCCATGAACTGGCCGCCGCGCACCCGCGCGTGGCCGGCCTGCAGCTCGGGCTGGGGGATCTCTTCGAGCCGCTGGCCATCCACCGCCGCGACTCCGCCGCGGTGGCGCAGGCGATGCTCACGCTGCGCCTGGCGGCCGGCGAAGCGGGTGTGTGGGCCTGCGACTCGGCTTTCGCGGACGTCGCCGATGGCGAGGGCTACCGCGCCGAAGCGTTGATGGCACGGCGCTACGGCTACATCGGCAAGAGCTGCATCCACCCGCGCCAGGTGCCGCTGGCCAACGCGGTGTTCCGTCCGACCGACGACGAGATCGCCCACGCGCAGGCCGTGCTCGTCGCTGCCGACGATGCCTCGCGGCGCGGCCTCGGCGCCTACGTCGTCGACGGCAGGATGATCGACCCGCCGTTCGAGCAGCGTGCCCGCTCGACCGTCGCCACGGCGCTCCGCCTCGGCCTGCTGGCGGCCGGCACCTGCCTGGCGATGGGCAGTGCGGCCCAGGTGCCCGACAAGTACCCCTCCAAGCCGATCACCATCGTCGTGCCCTACCCGCCCGGCGGCTCCAACGACGTGTTCGCACGCCAGGTCGGCCGCGGGCTGGGCGCAGCGCTGAAGACCAGCGTGGTCATCGACAACCGGCCGGGCGCCAGCGGCAACACCGGCACCGCGGCCGTGGCCAAGGCCGCGCCCGACGGCTACACGCTGGTGGCGGTGTCGTCGAGCATGGTCACCAATGCGGCGATCCAGGCCAACCTGCCGTTCGACCCAGTCACCAGCTTCAGCCCGGTGGCGATGTTCGCCAAGGGGCCGTTCATCGTCGCGGTGAACAACAACTTCCCGGCGCAGACCCCGGCGCAGCTGATGAGCCTGCTGAAGGCGAACCCGGGCCGCTACAACTACGCCTCGTCGGGCCAGGGCAGCAGCAACCAGTTCGCCACCGAGATGCTGAAGGCGATGTCGGGCACCTTCGTCGTGCACGTGCCCTATCGCGGCATGGGCCCGGCGGTGACCGACCTGATCGGCGAGCAGGTGCAGATGCTGATCGCCAGCGGGCCGTCGCTGCTGCCGCAGATCCGCGCCGGGCGCATCCGCGCGGTCGGCATCACCAGCCTGGCGCCGAGTGCCATCGCGCCCGACCTGCCCCCGATGGCCGGCGCCGTGCCGGGCTACGAGTTCGAGCTCTGGTGGGGCCTGCTGGCCCCCGCCGGCACGCCGCCGGAGGTCGTGGCCCGGCTCAACGCCGAGGTCAACAAGCTGATCACCGCGCCCGAGCTGAAGGAATACTTCCTCAAGGAAGGTGCGACCGTGCAGCCTTCGACGCCGGCGCAGTTCGCGGCAACGATCGCCGCCGACATCGTGCGCTGGAAGCAGGTGGCGGCGCGGCAATCGATCAAGCCCGAATGACGACGACCCGCGGGTTCGTGGCCGGCTGGCGTGCGTGTCGTCGTGCGTGGCAGCGTGCGTGGGCGAGCGCGCTGGCCGTGACGGCCCTGCTCGGCCTGCTGACCGGCGCGGCGCAGGCGGCCAACCTGGTGGGCGTGCGCGCGTTGTCGCTGCCGGCACTGCCGGTGCCCGACGTGGTGTCGGCACTGGCCGTCGTCGACGGTCGGCCGGTCGCCTTCACGGCCGCGCAGGCCTGGGTGCTGGCGGCCGACGAGCGGTCGTGGTCGGCCACCGCGTGGCCCGACGGCCCGGCCGTGCAAGGCGTGGCGGGCAATGGCAAGCAGGCGATGCTGCTGCTCGGCCGTGGCGGCACGGTCGACCGGGTGGCGCGCCTGACGCTCGTCGACGGCCGCCTGCTGGCCACTCCGCTGCCGGCGCTGCCGACGCCGCTGCGCCAGGCGCACGGGTCACTCGCCGGGACGACGCTTTTCCTCGCCGGCCTGGACAGCGGCGGCGCCGCGCGCTTGATGCGCATCGATGCGGCGGCGGTCACACCGGCCTGGTCCGCCCTGGCCGGCTGGCCCGGTGGCGGCGCCGTGGACACCCTGGTGGCGCAGTCGAAGGCGGTGTTCGTCACGCAGGCCGATCCATCGTCCGGCAACGACCGGCTGTGGCGCTGGAGCGCCGACGCGGGCTGGACCGCGAAGCCGCCGGTGCCGGGCCACGCGCTGGCAGGCTCGGGCCGCGCCACCGGCCAGGCGCACATCCTCTTCCTCGTCACGCCGGCAGGCAACGCTGCCGATGCCAAGCCAGCGCTGATGAGCTGGCACACGATCACCGGCTCGTGGGCCACACAATCCACCACCGACGCCGCCGAGCCGCGCGCCATTGCGGCCTGGAAGGACGGCCTGCTGTGGCTGCAAGGCGGCGGCTTCAGGTCGCTGCAGATCGAATCGGGCAAGCTGCTGCTGAAGTGGCTGGACTGGATCGTGATCGTGGTCTACCTGGTCTCGATGCTCGGCATCGGCCTGCACTTCTACCTGCGCGAGAAGCGCAACTCCACCTCGGACTTCTTCGTCGGCGGACGCAGCATCCCGTTCTGGGCCGCCGGCGTCAGCCTGTACGCGGCCAACACCAGCTCGATCAGCTACATCGCCATCCCCGCCAAGGCCTTCGAGACCAACTGGCAGTACCTGACCAACAACCTGGTGGCGGTGATCGGCCTGATGTTCGTCGCGGTGTGGATCGTGCCGGTGCTGCGCCGGCTCGACCTGATGAGCGTGTTCTCGTACCTCGAGAGGCGTTTCCACCCGGCGATCCGCATGCTCTCCAGCGGGCTGTGCATCCTCGTGCAGCTGGGCAGCCGCATGAGCGTGATCCTGTTCCTGCCGTCGCTGGCGATCGCCACCATCACCGGCATCGACGTGGTCTGGAGCGTGCTGATGATGGGCGGCTTCACGATCGTCTACACCGCGATGGGCGGCATGAAGGCGGTGGTCTGGACCGACGTGGTGCAGCTGGTCGTGAAGATGGGCGGCGCCCTCTTCGCGATCGGCTTCATGATCTACGGCCTGAAGGGCGGCTTCAGCGAGTTCGTCAGCGTTGCGGCGGCGGAGGACAAGACTCGGCTGTTCGATTTCAGCTTCGACCTCACCAAGGCCACCGTGTGGGGCTTCATCTTCCTGGTGCTGTTCGACGTGGTGCTGACCTTCCCGAAGGACCAGGTGCTGATGCAGCGCACGCTGTCGACCAAGTCGGACAAGGACGCCGGCCGCTCGATCTGGACCTTCGCGCTGATCATGATCCCCGGCGGCTTCGTCTTCTACACCATCGGCACCGCGCTGTTCGTGTACTACAAGGCCCACCCCGAGCGCATGAACCCGCTGCTGAGCATCGACGCGACCTTTCCGCTGTTCATCGCCGCCGAGTTGCCGATGGGCATCACCGGGCTGATCATCGCCGGCATCTTCGCGGCGGCGATGGCCACGCTGTCGAGCATCATGAACAGCGTCTCGACGCTGGCCTCGGTCGACTTCTACGAGAAGCTGGTCAAGCACCCGACGCCGCGCAAGAGCGTGATCTTCGCCGAGGTGATGACGGTGCTTGCGGGGCTGATCGGCATCGCCTTCGCGCTGGTGCTGTCGCGCTACGACATCCACTCGCTGTTCGACGTCTCGATCGAGCTCGCCGGCCTGCTCGGCGGCGGCTTCGCCGGTGCCTACACGCTGGGCATGTTCACGCGCCGCGCCAATTCACCGGGGGTGGCCATCGGCGTCGCCTCGGCCATCGTGCTGACCACGCTGGCCTGGACGATGAATCTGGTGCACCCGTACTTCTACCTGGCGATCTCGATCATGCTGTGCATCGTGATCGGCTACCTGGCGAGCCTGTTCTTCCCGGCGCCGACACGCTCGCTGAAGGGCCTGACGATCTACACCGACCACGACTGAGGGGCCTGCGTCAGCCCTCGGCGGGCCGCGCGTCCTGCGGCACGTCGCAGGCCTCGATCGGTTCCAGCTCGGCGATCTCGGGCCAGTCGGGGTAGCTGGACAGGCGCGCGACGAAGGTCTTCACGTGCGCCGCCAGCATCGTTTCGTCGAGGCGGTGAGCACCGTGCTGCACCAGCGGCGGCAACAGCCGCATGCCGGTCAACGCCGCGGTCTGGTCGTAGGGCGGCAGGAAGGCGTCGAAGAAGTAGCGGTTGTAGCTGTCGGGCCGGTAAGACGACTCGGGGCCCCCCGTGGACAGCACCAGCCACAGGTCCTTGCCCTGCAGCGCCTCGCCGCCGGGGCCGTAGGCCCAGCCGAAGGCCAGCACGTCGTCGAGCCACAGCTTCATCAGCGGTGGCATCGAGTACCAGTGCACCGGATGCAGCCACACCACCAGCTTCGCCGCCGACAGCGCGGCCTTCTCGGCCTCGACGTCGACGATGTAGTCGGGGTACAGCGCGTACAGGTCGCGCAGCTGAAGGCGCTCCGGCGGCAGCTGGCGCGCGGCCTGCATCAGGGCGCGGTTGACCCGTGAGTGTTCGAGGTGCGGGTGGGCGGCGATGACCAGGATGTCGGGCATGGGGGCGGCTGGTGGAGCGGAACGGCGGCTCGGGTTGGCCCGCTGCAGGGGCGGCAGCGGCCCCGTTACCATACCCCAGGGCAAACGAGGAGTGGGCGATGCCTGTCATCGTGATCGCCAACCCCAAGGGAGGGGTGGGCAAGAGTACGCTGGCGACCAACGTCGCCGGCTGTCTGGCCGCGGCGGGGCACAGCGTGATGCTGGGCGATGTCGACCGCCAGCAGTCCGCCCGGCAGTGGCTGGCGCAGCGCCCGGCGCAGCTGGCCCCGATCCGCGGCTGGGATGTCGCCCACGACGACATCGTGCGGCCGCCCAAGGGCACCACCCACGTGGTGCTCGACACCCCCGCCGGCCTGCATGGCAAGCGGCTCGACGCGGTGCTGCGCATCGCCGACACGGTGCTGGTGCCGCTGCAGGCCAGCCTGTTCGACATCCAGGCCACGCATGCCTTCGTGCAGGCGCTGCAGGCGCACCGGCGCGCAGGCGAGCTGCGCATCGGCCTGGTCGGCATGCGGGTGCGCGAGCACACGCTGTCGAACGAGCAGCTGCACCACTACCTGGCCACGCTGCCGGTGCCGGTGGTGGCCTGGCTGCGCGACACGCAGAACTACGTGCAACTGGCCGCCCGCGGCCTGACCCTCTGGGACGTGGCACCGAGCCGCGTCGAACGCGACCTCGAACAATGGGCACCGCTGAAGACATGGCTCACGCAATGAAGCACTTCCCCCACCTGCAGGACCTTCAGGCCCTGGTCGGCCAGGAGATCGCCGTCAGCGACTGGGTCACCGTCGACCAGCGCCGCATCGACCTCTTCGCCGAGGCCACCGGCGACCATCAATGGATCCACGTCGACCCGGTGCGCGCCGCCGCCGGCCCCTTCGGCGCGACGGTGGCCCACGGTTTCCTGACACTGAGCCTGATGCCCGAGCTGTCGCAGAGTGCCTTCGCCATCGACGACGTGCGCATGGGCATCAACTACGGCCTGAACCGGGTGCGCTTCATGTCGCCGGTGCGCGTGAACAGCCGGCTGCGCGGGCGCTTCAAGCTCACCGAGTTCAAGCCGCTCGAAGGCGGCGCGCAGCTGACCACCGAGGTCACGATGGAGCTCGAAGGCACCGACAAGCCGGCCTGCGTGGCCGACTCGGTGTCGCGGCGCTTCCTCTGACCGCCCCAAGGGCCGGGCCCCCAAAGGAGGGACCGGGGGCGCGCCGGCCTGCACTAGCATGGCGGCCATGCGGCCCCGGGGAACTCCATGAAAGTCCTGCTCGTCGATGACCATCCGCTGATCCTGTCGGCGCTGCAGCAGTTCATCGAAGGCTTCGACGCCAGCCACCGCGTGATCGGTGTCGACAGCGCCGCCGCGGCCCGTGTGCAGCTGCAGACCCATGACGACTTCGACCTGGTGCTGCTCGACCTCTCGCTGGCCGATGCCGACGGCTTCGAGGTGCTGGTCGAGTTCCGCAACACCTGGCCGGCACTGCCGGTGGTGGTGGTCTCGGCGTCCGACCGCACCAGCGACGTGATCCGCGCGCTCGACAGCGGCGCGATGGGCTTCGTGCCCAAGCGCTCGTCGAACGAGGTGCTGCGCGAGGCGCTGGGCACGGTGATGAACGGCGGCCTGTACATCCCGCCGACCATGCTCGGGCTCGATCGCGACCGCCTGCTCGACCCTGCCGTGCGCAGTGCGTCGCTGCTCGGCGAACACGCGCAGCCGTCGCCGGCGCAGCAGGTCACGTCGCTCGACAAGATCGGCCTCACGCCGCGCCAGAGCGAGGTGCTGTCGCTGCTGCTCAAGGGCCTGCCGAACAAGCTCATCGCGCGCGAGCTGAACCTGTCGGTCGAGACCGTAAAGGACCATGTCGCCGCGGTGCTGCGGGCGCTGGGCGTGAGCTCGCGCACCCAGGCGGTGCTGGCGGTGAGCCAGATGACCCAATCCCCGCCCCGGCAACCCGGGTGAGCTCTGCGCCACCGGGCCTTCCGCGATGACCCGCGCTTCGTCGGCCGCCGACGTCAACCACCTGCGGGCGCTGTACCAGCAGACGCCGGCCTCGCTGACCGGCAACCTGATCGGCACGCTGCTGATCATCGGCATCTACCTGCCGCTGAGCGACGGCGTGCGCGTGGGCGCCTGGGCCAGCTGCGCAGCCGTGCTGTGGGTGCTGCGGCTGGTGCACTACCTGCGCTACCGCCGCCAGCCCGACGCCGACGACGACACCCTGCGCGGCTGGCGCGAGAGCTGGAAGGCGCTGGTGCTGCTGCAGGGCGGCATGTGGGGCCTGGCGGTGTGGCTGTTCTGGGGCCTGGGCACGCCCTACCACCTGATCTCGCTGATCCTCATCGTCTACACCTACTGCCAGGGCTCGGTGCAGCTGCTGGCCACGCAGCCGCATGTGTTCCTGGCCTTCCTCAGCATCGTGCTGACGCCGACCATCGTGCGTGTCGCCAGCGACCCGTCCACGGGCTGGCACCTGCAGCTGGCGGGCATCCTGACGCTGCTGTTCTGCATCACGGTGCTGATGGCCCGCACCTACGGCAGCGCACTCGGCCAGGCGGTGACGCTGAAGTCGCGCACCGACGAGCTGGCGGCGCAGCTGCGCGTGGAGGCCGCCGCGGCCGAACAAGCCCGCCGCGCCGCCGAAGCGGCCAGCCGTGCCAAGACCCAGTTCTTCGCCGCCGCCAGCCACGACCTGCGCCAGCCGCTGCACGCGATGGGGCTGTTCGCCGAGGCGCTGCGCCAGCGCACGCGCGACCCCGAGGTGGCGGCGCTGGTCAACAGCATCAACGAGTCGGTCGACGCGCTCGAAGGCCTGTTCGGCGAGCTGCTCGACATCACCCGCATCGATACCGGCGGCGTCGAGGTGGCGCCGGCGCCGGTGCGCATGAAGGATATCTTCGCCCGGCTGCGACTGCACTTCGAGCCGGTGGCCTTCGAGAAGGGCTTGATGCTGTCGTTCCGCGGCGGCCAGCACGTGGCGCACGCCGACCCGGTGCTGCTCGAGCGCGTGCTGCGCAACCTGGTCAGCAACGCCATCCGCTACACCGACGACGGCGGCGTGCTGGTCGGCTGCCGCAGCCGCAACGGCACGCTGCGCGTGCAGGTCTGGGACACCGGCATCGGCATCTCGGAGCAGGCGCTGCCGCGCATCTTCGACGAGTTCTTCCAGGTGCACACGGCGCGGCCGCTGGAGGCGCACCACCGCAAGGGGCTGGGGCTGGGCTTGTCCATCGTCAAGCGCTTGTGCGACCTGATGCCGGCCCCGCTGAGCGTGCGCTCGGTGCCTGGCCGCGGCTCGGTGTTCACGCTCGAGCTGCCACCGGGCAAGGCGGTGCGCGCCAGCGACACCGTGCCCGGCGCGGCCAAGGCACCGCTGGGACTGACGCTGCAGGACCGGCGCGTGGTCGTCGTCGAGGACGAAGCCGCCGTGCGCGAGGGCCTGGTCGTGCTGCTGCAGGCCTGGGGCGCCAGCGTGGTGGCGTTCGAGGCCTTCGAGGCGGTGCAGGCCTGGCTGGCCGGCGACCCACCCGAGGCGCCGCACCTGCTGCTGGTCGACTACCGGTTGCCGAACGGCCACACCGGCATCGATGCGCTGGTCGCGTTCCGCGCCCGCTGGCCGGGCCGGGAGCTGCCGGCGATCGTCATCACGGGCAGCAGCCTCGGCGGCCACGAGGACGAGGCCGAGACGCACGACTACCACCTGCTGATCAAGCCGGTGCTGCCGAACAAGCTGCGCGCGATGATCGCCTTCAAGCTGGGCATGCGATAGCCCGCCTGATGGGCCTGCGCAACGCTTCGGGCCCGCGGGTTTGCGAGCATGGGACAGGCAGGTTCTGTCTTGGGCAGAATATGGACGAAAGTTCTTCCCCTTCACTCCTGAACGACACACCATGGCTGTTCCTGCCCCCCGCCTCTACCCCGGCAGCGCCCGGCACGCCCCCACCCTGGCCCTGCTGGGCATCGGCGCCTTCCTCGTCAGCACGGCCCTGGTCGGCAACCTCGGCGGCATGATGTCCGACGCTGCCTTCCACCGCAGCCTGTCGCGCGTGCTGATCGTGCTGTGGGGCCTGGTGCCACCCGCTTGGTTCCTGCTGGAGCACTTCTACGTCTTCCCGAAGTTCGGCGATGGCGCCGCCACCTTCGAGCAGCTGCGCGGTCGGCAGAGCGTGCTGAGCAAGGCCTGGCTGGCCGCGGTCGCGACGCTCGGCCTGCTCTACTGGCAGGCCCTCCAGGCCGCGTGAGGGCGCTGGTCGCCGCGCCGCTGGTGCTGCTGGCCAGTGCCTGCGCGCAGTGGCCGGCCCCCGGCTGCGGCAGCGGGCAGCAGTCGGCCGTGCAGGACCTGCTGTACTTCGGCACCGCCACGCCCGACGGCGTGGTCTCGGCCGCCGACTGGCAGGGCTTCGTCGACGGCGTGGTGACGCCGCGCTTCCCCGACGGCCTGAGCGTGTGGCCCGCCAGCGGGCAGTGGAAGTCCGCCGCCGGGCCGATCGTGCGCGAGGGCTCGTACGTGCTGAGTCTGGTCCACCCGGAAGGTGCCGCAGCCGAGACGGCCATCGCCGACATCGTGCGCGCGTACAAGGCCCGCTACCGCCAGGAGGCGGTGATGCGCGTGCGCGCCCCGGCCTGCATCTCGTTCTGAACGCCGGCGGGCCCGCCATGACCCTGCTGTTCGACACCGACGGCGTTCGCGGCGTGGCGCTCGGCGAGGCCGAGCTGCCGCGGCTGCAGGCCTTCTTCGAAGCCAACCCGACCTACTTCGAGACCGTCAACGGCTCGCCGGTGCGGCCCGACGAAGCGCGCCAGGAGTTCGACGACCTGCCGCCGCCGGAGATGCCGTTTCGCCAGCGCTGGATCATCGGCCTGGAAGAGCCCGGCGGCCAGCTGCAAGGCATCGCGATCGTGCTGGCCGACTTCATCGTGCCGGCGGTCTGGCACGTGGCGCTGTTCATCGTCGACACCACGCTGCACGGCCGCGGCGTGGCCGGTCGGGCCTACCGGGCGCTGGAGGACTGGATGCGTGGCCAGGGCGCGAACTGGCTGCGCCTGGGCGCCGTGGTCGGCAACGCACGCGCTGAACGTTTCTGGCCGAAGTTGGGCTACCACGAGGTGCGCCGGCGCCACGGCATGCAGACGGGGCTGAAGACCAGCACCGTGATCGTCTTCGTCAAGCCGCTGGGTGGGCGCTCGCTGGACGACTACCTCGGGCGCATGGCACGCGACCGCCCCGACGAGGCGCCGTAGCCGGCCGCCTCAGGACAGCCACAGCCGCTCGATCTCGTGCCGCTGGATCTTGCCGGTGCTGCTGCGCGGCAGGGCCTCGGCGTCGACGAAGCGAATCTCCTTCGGCAGCTTGTACGACGCCAGCCGTTCGCGGCACCAGCGCAGCAGTTCGGCGGCATCGACACCTTCGCCATGGAGCGCGACGAAGGCCACCGGCACCTCGCCCCAGTGCGCGTCGCGCTGTCGCACCACCGCCGCATCGCGCACGGCCGGGTGCGACAACAGTGCACGCTCGACCTCGGCCGGGTAGATGTTCTCGCCGCCGGACTTGATGAGGTACTTCAGGCGGTCGACGAAGTCCAGGCTGCCGTCGGCGTGGCGCACGAACAGGTCGCCCATGTGGAACCAGCCGTCGACGAAGTCGCGCCGGTCCAGCCCCCCGGGTGTCCAGTAGCCCGAGAACAGCGTCGGGCCGCGCAGCGTCATCTCACCCGGCGTCTCCGGCGGGACCTCGTGGCTGTCGGCGTCGACCAGGCGCACGCTGCACGAGCCGGAGACACGCTTGGACAGGCTGGTCGGCAGCTGTCCGGCGGCCAGCAGCGCCGCGGACGCCGGCGGCATGCCGGTCTCGGTGGAACCGAAGGTGTTGAGGTAGGGCGC
>Ga0075163_10010548_pt1 | contig 12081 bp, 13 predicted proteins | sample JI1023141ADNA_FD_71478 | JGI IMG/M metagenome (GOLD analysis project Ga0075163, IMG submission 71478) | Wastewater effluent complex algal communities from Wisconsin, to seasonally profile nutrient transformation and Carbon sequestration -... | ecosystem: Engineered > WWTP > Effluent > Algae...
ATTGGTAAAGCGATTTACGAAGGCAAAATAAAACTGGAAGAACTAAAAGCTTTTCAGAACTCTTAACTCATTCGCTTTGCTTACCAAACGCATTATTCCTTGTCTTGATATTAAAGATGGCCGCACAGTTAAAGGTGTGAACTTCGTAAACATTCGCGATGCTGGCGACCCGGTTGAATTAGGGGCAAGCTATGCGCAACAAGGTGCTGATGAGCTTGTGTTTCTGGACATCACCGCTACAACTGACAATCGTAAAACATTTGTTGAACTGGTTAAAGATATTGCGCGTCATGTAAACATTCCGTTTACCGTTGGCGGGGGAATCAGTTCTGTAGCCGATGTAGAACCTTTGCTGGAAGCCGGGGCGGATAAAATAAGTATCAACTCGGCTGCAGTTCGAAACCCACAGTTGATTGATGATCTCGCGAAAGCATTCGGTTCGCAGTTTGTAGTGTTGGCAATTGATGCTCGAAAAGTTGCTAATCAATGGACGGTACACACGCACGGTGGGCGTAACCCTACCGATAAAAAATTATTTTCATGGGCGCGTGAAGGACAGCAACGTGGAGCCGGAGAAATTCTCTTTACAAGCATGGATCACGATGGTACTAAACAAGGTTTTGCAATCGATCCGTTAAGTAAGTTAAATGAGTTGTTAGATATTCCGGTTATTGCTTCCGGAGGTGCGGGTAACAAAGAACATTTTCTGCATGCCTTTACATTGGGAAAAGCCGATGCGGCACTGGCAGCTTCACTTTTTCATTTTGGCGAACTTTCCATTCCCGATTTAAAGTCATACCTTAATAGTGCTGGTACTCCCATCCGAATCTAAAGCCTTATGATTGACCCCACCAAAGTAAACTTCGAAAAATCGAATGGCCTTGTGCCTTGTGTTGTGCAAGATTCAGCAACAAACAAAGTGCTGATGCTTGGCTACATGAATCCCGAAGCACTTACTAAAACACTCGATGAAAAAAAACTAACTTTTTACAGTCGTTCTAAAAAAAGACTCTGGACAAAAGGTGAAACTTCAGGAAACTTTCTTTCATTGGTGGATGTGCATCAGGATTGCGATAACGATACATTATTATTTAAAGTAAAACCAAAAGGCCCCACGTGCCATACCGGTGCCGATACCTGTTTCAACGACAAAAATCAAAGTGATGGGTTAGAGTTTTTAGAGGCCATTATTCAAAACCGTAAAACCAATCCTAAAGCAGGTTCTTACACCAATCAGTTATTAGATTCCGGTATTAATAAAGTTGCACAGAAGGTTGGTGAAGAGGCTGTCGAATTGGTAATCGAATCAAAAGATAACAACCGCGAACTATTTCTGGGCGAAGCAGCCGATTTAATGTACCATTACCTGGTGTTGCTTACCGCCAAAGGGCATACCCTAAAAGATGTGATAACCGTTTTGAAGAGCAGGCATTCTTAAGCTTTTAATCTTTTCCACATCATGATACCTAAAGTTAAGACTATAGATGGGTTTCCATTTGTAAAACATTCTTCTAAAACTGTAGATGGTGCTACACTTGTTGCAAGAAGTAAAACTTATTATGAAAAGCTGGATACCAGAAGAAGTGTAAGAGACTTTTCCAGCAAACCTGTACCCTTTTCGGTGATTAAAAATCTGATTCGTACAGCTTCCACTGCACCTTCTGGCGCGCACAAGCAACCGTGGACATTCTGTGTAGTTAAGAATAAAAAGTTGAAAAAAGAGATTAGGCTTGCTGCTGAAAAAGAAGAACGAGAAAGTTATGAAAACAGAATGAGTGAGGAATGGCTAGATGCCATTAAGCCTTTACAAACAAACTGGGAAAAACCCTTTCTTGAAACTGCGCCCTACCTAATTATTGTGTTCAAAAAATCGTACGATTTGTTACCCGATGGAAGCAAACGAAACAATTATTATGTCTCTGAATCGGTTGGCTTGGCTTGTGGTTTTTTACTTACAGCTATCCATCAGGCTGGGTTAGTCGCGCTAACGCACACACCAAGCCCTATGAATTTTTTATCAGCACTACTTAAGCGGCCCATAAATGAAAAACCGTTTTTGTTAATACCTGTTGGGTTTGCTCATTCAGACGCCTGGGTTCCGAACCTTAAAAGAAAGGCGTTATCAGAAATAATGGTGGACTACTAAAGCTTTACCTTTTTAGGATGAAGCTTTGCATACGTAAGCGTGTAGGTAAATTCTGAGTTGCCTGAATTTTCTTTCCGCACACCTTCCAACATATCGTGTACCTCGTCATACGTAAAGGTATAGGTTGTTACCTGTTTGCGTGGTTCAAAGTGGCGGTATATCAACAGGTTTGATTCGGCCAGTTTGGTAAACTCTCCACGCACCGAATAAGATGGTAGTTGTGTTTTATCAAGAGAGATTTCGAGGTATTCGCGATTGGAATTATTAGGATCGCGGATTATGGCTACTGTAGAGTAATTCTCTTTTCGTTCAACAATCTTTTCTCTCTCGGTGGATGATAAAAATGGTTTACCCTTGCGCAATACCACCACCGACACGGCATAAATACCTTCAATAGAATTGGCATTGTCTTCTTTGTACATATAACGCTGAGTCAAATCGTGAAAATCAATCTGCTCAAACTCTGATAGCTTCTTACTTTGCTTAAGCGAATAAAGCTTACTTATTGAGCATGACGACAGCATCATCATAACCAACAGGACTATTGCTAAACTTTTTCGCATACTAAAACTCAATATCGGTATAATCACCTTTTATGCAGGTGCGGCAAGATAACCGGCCGCGCAAACCAGCAGGCTTTAGTAAAGATTTACCCATTAACATACGCACACATTCCTGAATACCTTCTGTAATGCTGGGGTGTGGATGCACGCACTCAGCTAATTCTTCAATGCCTTTGTCCATACTAATCAACACGGCTACTGCCTGGATAGCACTACTCGCATGAAGTCCCGCAACCTTCATTCCCAAAATTTTCATATGATCATCGCAGGTTACCAACAGCTTAATAAAACCTTGGGTGTTCCGTTTGGCTATTGCCCGACTAATGGTGCTATACTCCAGTGTTACCACTTTGTAATCAATACCTTTTTCACGCGCCTGAGTTTCATTCATCCCTACTCCAGCCACTTCAGGACTCAGAAACATAATCGTGCTGATATTTTCATACACCAGTTTGCGATCGGGCTTACCAAAAATTCTTTCTACTGCATACCGCCCTTCCAACTCGCCCACATTCACTAAAGAAATATCGGCAGTCAAATCGCCAACGGCATAAATATTGGATACATTGGTTTGAGTATCGTTGTTATCAATTCCACGTTTGGTAATGTTAATACCTACTTTGTCGGCCCACAGTTCTTCAATATTTGCTACACGCCCAACCGAGACAAGCGCTTTCTCTACATTGAAAGTATTACGACTGCCATCGGTATACTCCAATTCATACTCTACACGGCCGTTTACTATTTTCATTCCCACCAACTTAGAGTTGCGATGAATCAGCACGCCATTGTTTTCCATGTTGCGTTCCACAATGCGCACCACGTCTTCATCCTCAAAAGGTAAAATACGATCACCCTTGTCAATCAGGTGAACTTTGGTACGACCAAATCCGCTGAAGATAGTAGCATACTCGCAACCAATTACCCCTGCTCCCACAATCACCATACTCTCCGGAAAATCATCCAGATCTTCAACGCCCTCACTGGTGAGAACAATCTTTTCATCAATGGGAAGTTCAGGCAAATAACGTGGTCTGCTTCCTGTTGCCAGGATAATATTTTCAGCATAAACAGTTTCCTGTCGCGTACCATTCGTTATTTCAATCTCGTGTGGAGTTATTAATCGGGCGTGACCCGTTTTATAAACCAGCAGGTTTGCATAACGCGAAGCATTCAACTCCTGCATGTGTTCTTCCAGCAAAGTTTTGCGTTCAGCTACAGCTTTACGCACTTCACTTTGAATTTCTTTAAAGCTGACGGATGGCTCCTGAATATTGTAACGCTTTAGGTTTTTACGGAAAGCTGAAGCTTCGCGCGAAAGTTCCCACCAGGTTTTAGATGACAACGCACCGTTTGTAACACCGGCACCACCTACTTTATTTTTTTCGATAAGCAGTGTGCGCTTTTTAAAATCCATAGCCCGCATGGCCGCTGCATAACCTGCAGGACCCGCGCCAATAATTACCAGATCAAATTTTTCCATACGATAAGCCAAATACAGGCGTACAAGGTACAATTTATGGCCGGTTTTCAAGAACAGGTTTACACGATTAATCTTACCTTTAACCCATGTTAGATAATCTGATTGAATGGGATAAAAAGTTATTGATCTGGCTAAACAGTCACCATGCCGATTGGCTCGATCCGGTAATGTTTTGGATTACCAAAACGTGGTTCTGGATTCCGCTTTACGGATTTTTGATTTACCTCATTTTTAAAATCTATAAAAAAGAAGGTTGGTTTATTATGATTGGAGCTGCACTAACCGTGTTACTTTGCGATCAGATTACTTCCACATTTATGAAACCATTTTTCGAGCGGTTGCGGCCCTCGCACGATCCAACACTAGAGGGGCTTCTGCATCACGTTAATAATTACCGTAGTGGGCTGTATGGATTCTCCTCCGGCCATGCCGCCAATACGTTTGGTGTAGCCTTGTTTGTTTGGCTTGCTTTACGCGATTACTTTAAATGGATGTGGGTAATTTTTTTCTGGGCTGCTGTAATGACTTACACCCGGATTTACTTAGGGGTTCACTTTCCGGGCGATATTCTGGTGGGTGGATCAATTGGGCTCTTGTGTGGTGGCCTTAGTTATAAAGTATCGCAAATACTTTTAAAGCGCTATCGCAATAAAAAAGGGCTGGCTCAAACCTGAGCAGCCCCTCTATTGTTCTAAGGCAATTTTTATTTCTTGCCAAAGAGCTTACCAGCCAAGCCACCCAGCGCACCAAGCGGATTTGATTTTGAATTACTGCCACCGGCCAACTGACCCAGAATGCTGGTAACATCAAGGTTGTTGTTGCCACTCATGCCGCGCATCATGTTCGTTAAGTCAAATGAATTGTCTTGCGGATCATTTGTCTTTTTTACGAACTGATTCATTACAACTGGCAAAAGGTTGGAAACAATACTTTGTGCCTGGGCTGAAGATACTCCAAACTTGGAAGCAAAGTTTCCGGCCACGGAGGCAATTATTTGCTTTACCATTGGATTAGAGGCAAGGCTGCTTTGGCTTGCGCCACCCTGAAACATAGAAACAACTTGTTGCATGTTTCCTTGTGCTACCTGCCCTTTCATAGCATTAAAAATTCCGCCTGCTACTTCCTGAATCGCTTCATTGTTGAACTTATTAGGAATTGCATCGTTCTGAACAATTGCCTTTCCGGCATTTTGCTCTACAAGTTTTACGAGTTGATCTAACATAGGTTGTTTTGGTTTAGAGGTAAGGTACAAAAATTAAGTTAAGCTTTATTCAATAATCGTTTAACGTACTTTCCGATGATATCAAACTCCAGGTTTACCCTATCGCCAGCTTTTAATTTACCAAAACCCGTATGTTCAAACGTGTAGGGAATTATGGCAACCGAAAATGCACTCTCGCGACTATTAAAACAAGTTAAGCTTACACCGTTAACTGCTATAGAACCTTTCTCTACTGTTACATTTCCTAAAGCTGCATCATATTCAAAGTCAAATATCCAACTTCCGTTTTCGTCCTTTACGGACTTTACCACCCCAACCTGATCCACATGGCCCTGCACAATGTGGCCATCAAACCGGCCGTTGGCAATCATGCATCGCTCCAGATTTACTTGTGTGCCTGCTTTCCAATCACTCAAGTTTGATTTTTGTAATGTTTCGTGAATGGCAGTTACCCAATGGTTGTTGCCTCCCACCTTTATTACGGTAAGACAAACACCATCGTGCGAAACACTTTGATCAACTTTAAGTTGATTGCTGATTTCACTTTCTACACAAAATGTAACATTCGAATTTTCAGCCTCAACTTGCTTAACTATTCCAACTGATTCAATAATTCCGGTAAACACTTATTTCGATTTTTTCTCTTCTAATTTCTTTAACTCTTCTTTCTGTTCCGGTTTAACGGTTGGGTACACAATACCTAACTGTTCTAAATAGGTTTTGTACTTAGCCGGATTGTAATAGAAGGGTTTTAGCTTGGGCGCATAATCCTCCATTATTTTTTTATTGAGGGTAATGGCCGGATTATCTTTATCGCCCACCAGCGGAGTATATTTCAACTCTTTGGTTTGTTCATCTTTATAATAAGTCCAGGCGTTGGCTAACAACTCGGGCTTTAACAACATATCCAACACGGTCATAATCTCAGCCTTGGCGCCATATACAATACCTTTGTGTGCTATAGGGGTGGCCATCGAAATGGCATTACTCCAATGGTGGCCCGGCAAACCCGGAATGTTGGATGGATATCGCAACACAACCGTAGGAACCGTCCAGCTGATATCAGCAATATCATCAGAGCCACCACCCATTGACATAAGTTGTCGGCCCATAATGTTAACCGAGCCAGTTGGAGAAGGTAAGCTGATCGTATCCAACTTAACAGCAAGTCCGTTAGTGTTTGGTGCTTTTAATTCTAATTGTGTAGCCTTGGCTAAAAGTTGATCTTCATCGCTCCATTTCGGTAAGCCCACCACTTTCATATTCTGATACATCGCTTCGGCAATAGGTTTATTAAAGTGGCCGGGCCATGCAGAACCCAATACTTCGTAAGTAAACTTTGTATCGGTCATTAACGCTGCGCCTTCGGCAACCTTAACACCTATATCAAATAATTTCTTAATGTTAGGATAAGTACGTTCGCGAAAGTAATACCATACCGATGCTTTAGAAGGAACCACATTGGGTTGATCGCCCCCATCGGAAATTACATAATGCGATCGTTGTGTAAGTTCAAGATGTTCGCGTCTGAAGTTCCAGCCAATGTTCATTAATTCAACAGCATCCAATGCACTGCGCCCGCGCCACGGGGCACCAGCAGCATGAGCCGCAGCACCTTCAAAATTAAACCGAACCGACACAAGACCATTTTGACCAGCATCGCCATAGCCAACACCCAGGTTGTTGGCTACGTGGGTAAAAATACAAGCATCAACATCTTTAAAGTATCCGGCCCGAACATAATACGCTTTTGTTCCCACCAACTCTTCCGCTACACCAGGCCAAAGCATGAGTGTGCCTGAAATTTTTTCTCGCTCCATAACTTTTTTAAGTGCTAAAGCGGTAATGATGTTAAGTGCCTGCCCTGAGTTATGACCTTCACCATGACCGGGCGCACCAACCACAATCGGATCGGAATAAGCCACACCTGGTTTCTGCGAAGCTTTTGGAATACAATCTACATCAGAACCTAATGCAATAACCGGTTTACCCGAGCCATAACTCCATCTCGCAATCCATGCCGTGGGCACACCGGCTACTCCCTTCTCCACTTTAAAGCCTTGCTTCTCGAGTAAAGCAGTCAGGTAATTAAAAGTCTCATACTCTTGAAACCCCAGTTCAGCAAAACTGAAAAGCATATCGTTAATCTGCTGGCCCAACACTGCAAGCTTTTCAACTTCGAGTGCGGCTTCTGTTTTCAGTTTCTCAACGCGCTGTACTTCCGTTTGAGCAAACACACCAAAGGTGCTGCATAGAATTAATGTAAGGAGTAAGAGTTTTTTCATGGTAATGGCTTTAGGTTAAATGCAAGGTAAACATTAGCCCTACTCTTTCAAGCATTCTGGTAGGAACGAAAAATGCTGATTTTGAGCGGTATTTCAAACGTTTTCAAATATTTTGGTTTATATTATAAACTAATTTACATTTGTGCCGTTATCAGGAATATAAACCCAAAACACGATAACTATGGAAAAGGAACTAACCCCGCAGCAAAGTCTGGATGTAATTACATCCATGATTCAACAAGCAAAAGGCAACATGCAAAGGAACAGCTTCTACTTTTTATTATGGGGCTGGACAATTGTAATTGCTAACCTTGGCGTTTATGTGCTATTGAAGTTCACCGATGTGGCTGACCCCTACCTGATGTTTATGATTACCATTGTAGCAGCAATCATCTCTGGTGTTTATGGGTTTAAACAAGGCAAGCAAGCGACCGTATCCACGCACCTTGACAGTATTTACAAATGGCTATGGATTGGTTTTGGTGTAAACTGTTTTATCTTTTGGTTCTTCGGTGTAAAAATGGGCTGGCAACTAAGTGCTATCATCACAAGCATGTGTGCAGTCCCCACGCTGCTATCGGGTGTGCTGTTAAAGTTTAAACCCTTAATGGTTGGTGGAGTTATCTTCTGGATTTTTGGTGCAATCATTTTTATGGTTGATACCGAAACTCAATTTCTATTAGCAGCAGCAGCCGTAACATTTGGCTATCTGGTGCCTGGCTATATGTTAAGAAAATCTGACAAGCATGCTTAAGGATTTAGATCCATTATTGCATTCGCAGTTGCGCCTCGGGGTTATCTCGTTGCTGATGAGTGTGGATTCTGCAGAGTTTACGTGGCTGAAAGAAAAAACAAATTCAACCGCAGGCAACCTGAGTGTACAGATCGACAAACTATCAGAAGCCGGATACATTACAGTAGAAAAATCCTTTAAAGGAAAAAAGCCATTAACAACATGCAAGATTACCAAAGCCGGCATTAAAGCATTTGAAGAATACGTGGCAGCACTGAAACAGTATATCAACAAGTAATTTTTTTTATCCACTTAGTTTATAATGTAAACCAATTTACAAAAATGAAAAAGTTCATGATCCTTGCAGCAGTCGTTCTAAGCTTAGAATCCGCAGCACAAACATTTAACGAAGAAATGAAAAAACTGGAACCCCTTGCCGGGCAGTGGAAAGGGACTGCCTCCTACCGGATGGGCCCTGGTGAACCTCAACAAGTACAGCAAAACGAACAAATTGAATTTAAGCTGGAGGGCGCAGTGTTGCAGATTGAAGGTTTAGGTAAAGCAGGTGATAGGATTGTACATCATGCATTGGCTCTTGTGAACTTTAACATACAGGAGAACAAATTCAACTTTCGTTCTTACCTGCACGATGGTCGCACTACCGAAGCTTACTTTGAAATAACTGCACCAGGCAAGTATGCGTGGGGCTTCAGTACGCCCCAAGGTAAGATGCGGTACCTCATAACGGTATCAGGCAATTCCTGGACGGAGACCGGAGAGTTTTCTGCTGATGGAAATACGTGGATGAATTTTATTCAAATGAATCTAACCAAACAATAGCCATGAAACTTGCCTTCGCCATTTTTATATGTTCAGCCAGCATTGCAATGGCTCAAACTGAAACAGACGAAATGATGTATCAGGCTTACTTGCAGCGGTCGCAACCGTTGTGGGAGAAAGCACTTGTTACTCAACTCAAACTGCCAACTAAAAACTCATTCGAAAAATTGAGATTAGCATTTACCTATTACTCCTTGTTAAATGGAACTATGGCTTCGCAAAACGAAACCTTGTTCGATAAACATGTAGATGCCGCAAAAGACCTGATTAAAGAATTCATGGACCAAAATCCTAAAAGTGGCGAGGCCGCAGCTATGTTATCGGCCATTTATGGAAATGAGATTGCCTATAGTTCTTTAAAGGGAATGTTGTTAGGCAGCAAAAGCAACAGCCTTGCTGAAAAAGGAATTAAACTTGAACCTGAATCGGCATTAGCCTGGCGGATTTATGGTACTAATAAATTTTATACTCCCGCAGCCTTTGGTGGTGATTTAGAAGAAGCTTTAAAAGCATTTGAGAAATCAATTGCTTTGTTTGAATCGAAACCTGATCAACTGAAAAGTAACTGGCTTTACATCGATACATTGGCGCTGCTGGGGCAGGCTTATGCAAAAACTGGCGCTACCGATAAAGCCATTGTTACCTATGAAAAAGCCCTGCAACACGAACCTTCTTTTGGGTGGGTAAAATTTTCGCTATTGCCTGCGGCACAAAAGAGCAAGTAAACTCACCATACTTATCAGAATTTTATGAGAGCAATATTATTGCTTGTGTTGTTAGCTATTGCCTTTAATAAAGCCGAGGCGCAACCTTGCTCTGAAACTAAAGGTATAGTCAGAGATGCTCTGCTTCTTCCGCTGCCTGGCGCTAACATCTATTTACAAAGCAACTGGCGCGTAGGTACAAGTACCGATACACTTGGCAGATTTACTTTACCAATCAGTCAACCCGATACGGTAGTTGTTTCATTTATTGGCTATCGGGAGCAATTCATTCCCGTATCAAATTCAACTTGCGAAGTTGTTATTACCTTGGAGTCAATCACCACACAAACTCAAGAAGTTGTAGTTGTTGCTGAGCGTTTAATTGCCGAAGAGTTTCGAACTTTTAAAGCAACTAAACTTCAAATCTATACTAATCCGGCAGCAAGAGCCGATCCGCTGCTTGCCGTTAATGCGATGCCATCTTCTACTACATTAGACGAATCGGCCAACATAAGCTTGCGCGGAAGTACAGCTCAGGAAACTGGTATTTATTTGAACAATGTACCTATTTATGATGGCGTACGGTATAGTCAATTAAATGGTATCGGAACGTTTAGCATTTTTAATACAGCTATTATAAACAACGTTCAGGTATTTCCGGGTAATCCACCGCTGGAATATGGAAATGCATCTGCTGGATTAATTGCGCTGCAAACAGAAAGCACTGTGCCCGAAAAAAATTCTACTCAGGTTTCTGTTACACTTGCCAATGTTGGTATTAACACGCAGCTGCGTATTAATCCTAAAAGTTCTTTAATTGTATTTTCAAACTATCAATACTCTGGCCTGTTAACCGGAATCAATAAAAAAGCTTTTAAACGCATTAAGAAATTTAACACAACCGATCTTGGTCTGCATTATTTCCATGCCTGGAAGCCCAATACATCGGTACGTATTTTTAACTATAGTTTGAAAGAATCGTTTGTTTATGATTTTATTCATCCCTCCTACCGTGGCGATTTTAATGCGGGTAAAATCAGAAATTTTACTACACTATCTGTTCAACATAGAATTGGAAATGGTGAATTATCTTTTAATCAGGGAGCAAGCTTTGGAAAATCAGACTTTGCGTACAGTGCTTCTGATATTCGGATCAATTATGTGGATTTGTTTAGCTCATTGAATTATCATCATACTTCGCGGTGGATTGATTTCAAAACCGGATTCTCATACGATGCCCGAAAACAAAAGTTTGCAGGAGTTATTCCTCTGCTGGGTTACGCACTTGGCACCGAACATCCACACTTTAATGCAGCATCTACCACCAGAATCCCGCTTACGGAATGGTACGGTTATGGCAAACTTACCATAAGTGAAAAATGGCTTGCAGGTTTAGGGCTGCGGAAGAATTTTCCAGCAGGCAATCAACCCAACTACACCAGTATGCAGGTAAATCTAAAATGGCAACCTATTGAAAAACTTTCATGGTTAGTAGGCATTGGTCAGTATCATAAACTTGATTTCGCTCGAAACGAAGAAACACCGACTGTACAGTATGAAAATCAACAAGCATCATCAGACTTGAGTTTTAAAACCAACCGGTATGAACTAACGGCTTCTGTTTTTTCTAAAAGCACGGTTACTCAAATTAATCGCCAATACACGAATGGATTGGAGTTATTTGCACTCTATAAAAACCCGAAAATAACTGCCCAGCTTTCGTTTACTACGCTGCAAGCCCGAATTAAAACTGAGAACTTAAGTTATCGCTCTTCGTATGATCTAGGCTATTTTACAAAAGGAAATATTCAATATCGATTTAAACAAACCTGGAGTGTGGCTGCATTTGCCCTGTGGCGACAAGGGGCCTGGTATCAGCCGGTTGTTAGTTCTGTATTTGATCCGCAATGGCAAGTGTATGAACCCACTCTTGCCCCGTATAATCAACAAGAAAGAATGCCCGATTATTTTAGTCTGAGTGGCAACATTAGCAAGGTGTTTGCTCTGAGTGAAAAGATGACTCTTATAAGTTTTCTAAGTGCTGAAAACATCACCAACCATTTTAATGTGCGGGCTTACACTTACAATTCTGATTACAGTATGGC
>Ga0075163_10010549_pt1 | contig 12080 bp, 9 predicted proteins | sample JI1023141ADNA_FD_71478 | JGI IMG/M metagenome (GOLD analysis project Ga0075163, IMG submission 71478) | Wastewater effluent complex algal communities from Wisconsin, to seasonally profile nutrient transformation and Carbon sequestration -... | ecosystem: Engineered > WWTP > Effluent > Algae...
TGGAGCAACGTGCGCAAGCCGGGGTGGAGCGACATGGAGTTTCAGTTGCGCAACTGGCTGTACTACACGTGGCTGTCGGGCGATCACATCGTGGAGCAGCATGTGCACAACATCGATGTCGCCAATTGGGTCATGGGCGGACATCCTGTGCGCGCCACCGCGATGGGCGGACGCCAGACGCGTACCGATCCGCTGTACGGCCACATCTTCGATCATTTCGCCGTGGAATACGAATACAGCGATGGTCGCCGCGTGTTGTCGATGTGCCGCCAGCAGGACGGCACGGCCAGCAAGGTGGGCGAGTCGTTTCAGGGGTCGCTGGGCCAGAGCAATGCGTACGACACGATCGAAGGCAAAAACGCCTGGAAACACGCGCGCCTCGAGGGAATGAATCCGTACGTCGAGGAGCATCGCGATCTTGTGGCCAGCATTCGCGCGGGAAAACCGCTCAACGAGGGGCGTCAGATTGTCGAAAGCAATCTCACCGCCATCCTCGGTCGCGAAGCGGCGTATACAGGCCAATCGCTGACGTGGGATGAACTGCTCGCGTCGAATCTGTCGATTCTGCCGACGACGTTTGCGCTGGGCCCTCTCGCGACACCCGCTGTGCCGACTCCCGGCGAAACGACGTTGCAGCGCACTTTCAGCGAGGGCTGGTGAGATGGAGCGACGCGAGTTTGTGCGCACCGGCGCAACGGCAGCCTTCACCATGGCGGGAGTTGATATGGCGGGAGTTGATATGTCTGTCTCGGCGATGAACGGCGAGTCCGCCACGTTTGCGCTCGACTATGCGCCGCACTTCGGCATGTTCCGCCAGAGTGCCGGCGCCGATGTGCTTGATCAGTTGCGTTTCATGCATGACCAGGGCTTTCGCTCGCTCGAGGACAACGGCATGCGCGGGCGTCCCGTGGCCGAGCAGGAAAAAATCGGCGCGGAACTCAAGCGGCTGGGGATGCGCATGGGGGTGTTTGTCATCAACCCCGATACCGCGTGGACGATGACGTTCGCCGCTGGTGAGGCGTCGTTTCGCGAGTCGTTTCTGAAAGACATCGACGCGTCCATCGAGGTGGCGAAACGCGTTGGCGCCACCTGGGCGACGGTTGTGATGGGCACGGTGGCACCAAAACTCGAACCGGAATACCAGACGGCAAACGCCGTGGAGATTTTGCGCGCGGCGGCAGAGCGATGTGAGAAAGCTGGTCTCGTGATGGTGCTCGAGCCGCTCAATCGGCGCGATCATCCGAGCATGTTTCTGACGCGCGTTCCGCAGACGTTCCAGATTTGCCGCGCGGTCAATTCACCGTCGTGCAAGATTCTTTTCGACATCTACCACCAGCAGATCACCGAAGGGAATCTCATCCCGAACTTCGACCAGGCGTGGCGCGAGGTGGCGTACGTGCAGGTGGGTGACAATCCCGGCCGCAAGGAGCCGACGACGGGCGAGATCAACTACGCCAACGTGTTCGCGCACCTCAAGCGCAAAGGCTTCACCGGCGTGGTGGGCATGGAGCACGGCAATGCGAAGCCGGGCGCCGAGGGCGAGAAGGCGGTGATTGCGGCGTATCGGGCGGTGGATCCGGTGTAGCGCCCCTACCCCGCCTTCGCGAGCAACCACTCGGCGCCCGAGCGCCACTTCTTCGGCCACGATCGTTCATATGCCGCTGCTCCGCAGCAATGCCGGCCAGTTGGGGATCAACGTGATCCGCGGCTTCGCTTCCTCAGGGGCGCGCAGAAAGACGAACCCCGCGCCATCAGGACGCACATCGTACATCGCGCCATCTCCGTCCTTAGAGAAAGTGTCGGCGAAGAGCGAATCGCGGCGCGCCACGACCGCGGTGCCGTCGCGGAACTCCAGCGTGGCGGCCATCAGCGCCTGCTGGCTTCGATAGAACAGCCGTCGTCCATCGGGTGACCAGCGCGGCTGCACGGCGCCGCGCGTCGAGACCGACAGGCGCGCTCCCGGTCCAGGCACGGGACGCAGATAGATCTCCATTTGTCCCGATTCGTCGGACTGGTAGGCGATCCAGCGTCCATCAGGGGAGAGTGCCGGCTTCGTCTCGTTGCTCGGGCCAGTCACCAGCGGACGTAGCGCCGAAAGCGACTCGGTGGGGGCCAGAAAAATGTCGCGGGCCCCGAGGTTGCGAATCGCCGACAACCCGTTGTCGGGGCCAGGCTCGAAGTCTCCGACCGCGCCCGCAGCGACAGTCGGCGCATACACCAATTCCTCGCGGCCGCTCCCATCCCACGGACGGCGCCAGACAGCGACCAAACGTTTTGCCTCCCACCGAAGGAAGTAGACCATGCGCCCATCGCGCGACCAGCTCGGGCGGTGTGACCCGCCGTCGGTCGTGAGGCGCGAACCGGCGCCGGTCGCCAGGTCCATCACCCACAGGTCACCGCGCTGATAGGTCGTACCGGCCGCCACCTCCTGGAGGATGAGGCGACGACTATCGGGAGAGATACGCGGATCGCGCCAGGCGCGCCCCTCCTCGCCGATCGCGCGTTCGCGGCCGGCGCCATCCACCAGCACCACCTGTTTCGGTGGCGCGGCGGTCCTGTTGAGCACCGCAACCAGCCAGCCGTTGTCGGCGACGGCGACGTCGAGATTTACCGCACCGCCGCCGCCCTGTCGCACGTTCTCCAGAATGACTGTGGCCGTTCCGCTCACCGCGCGCTTGGAGACCGCGAAGGGCACTGCTTTCACAGACAGCGCATTTCTCGTCGAGAACAGCAGGTACCCCGGTTCCACGTACTGAGGCGTGACGCCATCAATACCCAGTGAGCGCACCGTTCCCGCTGCGACATCCAGCACACCGATGATCGCGGAATCCAGCCCCGCTGCCCCGTACGCTGTGGCACTCGAGTAGTGCAGGACTGTCACCAGTGCGTGCGTACCACCGGGCAACCAGTTGGGCTGTCGAAACAGCCTCCTACCCGAATCGCTACTGTCGCCGGCAATTACCGTGCGGGGCTCACCTCCAGAGGCACTCACCAGCACGACCGACCCCGACGGCCCGTCGATAAGAATGCGGTCGTCCGCCCCCCACGACGAGGACGCGGCCGATCTCGTCGCAGCAATGCCGGAGACCGACTGCCGCGTGTACACCGTGACCGGTTCGCCACCTGCCAAAAACAGGCGGCGCACAGCCCCCCGCTCGTCGGCAAACAGCACGGCACGCCCGTCGGGGGAGAGGCTGGGCCAGCTGGCCCCCGTCGTGCCAGGAATGAGCGAGAAGGTGGGATCGTCGGCGCTCCGCATCCAGAGCGCCGTTCGGCCATTCGAAGCCTTGGCCACCACAACCAGCACACGTCCATCGTGAGACAGCACCATCCGCGGGCCGTCTTGTAGTGGGGCGAGCTCGAGCGAGTCCGGGAAGGCCACCTCGAAACGACCAGCCACCGGCGCCACGGGTGCCTTCTCGCCGCGCGGCCACAGCGCAGCACCAAGCGCGCCGGCCGCGGCAATCCACGCAATCCCTTCGCGCCACCGCGGACGCGACGCCGATGCGGCCGCCGCGCGCTGCGCCGTGGTTGGTGCGACCGGTTTGTCGCCAGACACCGCGGCCGCAAACGCCGCCGCTGACGGCAATCGATCGGCCGGGAGTTTTTCAAGCGCGCGCGCAATCGCGGCATCAACATGCGGCGGCACCGACTTGCGCAGCACCGACACCGGACGCGGCTCTTCGGTCATGAGCTTGGCAATGATCGCCTGCGCGGTGGTGCCGGCATGCGGCGGTTCGCCGGCGAGCATTTCGTACGTCATCGCGGCCAGCGAGTACACATCGGTGCGCGCATCAATGGCGCGATCGCCGGTCGCCTGCTCGGGGCTCATGTACTGTGGTGTCCCGAGGGACAGCCCCGTTTGCGTGACGCGCGTGCCGCCGGCGTTGCTCACCGCGAGCGCGATCCCGAAGTCGGCGATGACCGGCTGTCCCGCCTGCAGCAGAATGTTTTCCGGCTTGAGATCGCGGTGAATCACCCCGCGCTCATGCGCGTACTGCAGCGCCGCCGCAAGCGCCGCGGTGATGCGCAGCGTTTCGTCGATGGGCAGCTGTTTCTCGCGGTCCAGCCGCGCGCGCAGTGTCTCGCCATCGACGAACGGCATGACATAAAACAGCAGCCCCGCCGCTTCCCCACTGTCGAAGAGCGGCAGCAAGTTGGGGTGCTGCAGATTGGCCGTGACCTTGATTTCGCTTAAGAAGCGCTCAACCCCGAGCACCGCGCCCAGTTCGGGCTTGAGGACCTTGATGGCCACGTCGCGGTCATGCTTGAGGTCGCGTGCCAGGTAGACGGTGGCCATCCCCCCAACGCCGAGTTCGCGTACAACGCGGTAGCGGTCCGCGAGCGCGGTGCGGAGCGGGCTGATGTAGTCGGTCATGGAGGCAATTTGCCGCAGGACGGCGCCGTTGGCGAGCAAGGGACGGGGGGGGCGTCACGTTACGGCGGATCCGTCAGCGTACCGATCCACGTCTGCCTCCGCACGGCGCCGTCGACAAATGCGAACTGGTAGCTGATCTGGTTCTTGGTCTTGAGAAGTTGAAACGGCTCTGCGTCTTTTCCGCGCGGCGGCCGATCGAAAACGAGATAGCGCGGTGCCTGGCTATCGCAGGTGTTGCGCTGCTGCCATGGAAGCCGAGAGGAGTTGATTGTCCATCGCGCTCGCACGCCATCGGTGAGTACCCATCGACGTTTCCCGTCTGCGGAGGCGAATTCGCCCCACCACAGCACTTCATAGATCGGCGTGTCCGATCTGCTCTCCCGCAGTTCGCGCCACGCGAGCAGCCGTGACTCGACAAGCTGGCCTGGCACGCTAGCGACAACTCCGCAGAAGAAGTCTGGATTTGTGAGCACGACACGCGAACCCTCCCAATCCCAGCTTGGCAGCGAATCAGGTGCGGGCGAGGCGAGCGGTGATGGCACGACGGGTGCTGAGTGTCGGCACGCGGCGAATACCAGCAATGCGAACAGGCAAAAGATGCGGCTCATGAGTCTGAGTCGTGGCTACCGAAACTCCACCCGCACCACACGCTGCACCCCGTCCTCGTCCTCGGCGATGGCAATCCCGCTCCGTCCGCGCACTGTCCAATGGTGCAGCTTGACGTTCGCGGGCCACTGCATGACGGCACTCCATGTGCCGTTGCGGTCGTAGACGTCTGCCTGGTTGGGTTGACCGTCGGCGACTGAGCGTTCGATCCACAACCGACCGTCGAGATCAAAGCCCAGCGCATTGAGCGGCGTCTTGGTGGCGGGAATCTTGAGCGGCAGGTTGGCGCGCGGAATGCCGGTGTTGCGCGCGATGGCATTCAGTGTCTTTTCGGCCGACGCGCGCTCACTCTCGGACAACGCCGGTGCCGAGACGGAGGGACGCGCGAGCAAGGCACGACGCGTGCCGTTTGCCGATACCCACAACACCGCGTACCGCGAGCTCACGGCATGCGCCGCTTCGCCATTGGCACCATAGGCGTGCAGCTCACGCGCACCAAACGGCTGCGGGAATGATGCCGCGCCGCCCGGCATGGGAATGGTCACGTCGCTCAGACTATCGGCCGGCGGTTTGGGGACGGTATCGCTTGCCACGACGTTTCCGCCCGAGTCGACGCGCAGACGGACGTTCCGAAACAGCTTGGTGGCTGCGTCGAACGTCGTACCGAGATCGACAATCCGTCCCTTGCTGTCGAAATCGACCTTATCACTCGACCCTACACCGCTCGCAGTGCCCCTCACCGATCGCACGTAAGTGGCCGCCGTCGGTCCCAGTCGAAACTGACTGTAGCGATGGTTGGCGTTCTCCTTCACCCACAACGTTCCATCCTCGGCGATCGTGAGGCAGCACGGCCCGTCAAGGTCGCCCGGCCCCTTCCCCTTCCGGCCAAGCGAATAGACGAACCGACCGTCCGCGGTGAAGACGCGAATGGTGTTGTCCTTGCTGTCGGCCACGATGATGCGGCCGCTCGCGTCCATGGCGAGACCGTCGATGGTGCCGAAGACGTACGCGTCACGCGATTCATCGGCGCCGCCGATGTTGAGGGTGATGGTAGCGGTGAGGCGCGGGGGCTCGGATGGGCGCTTGCTGGCTTGGGCGCCGAGGGTGAGGGGGGCGAGCGCGATCAGCGTGAGGAGCTGCGATGTGAGTTTGGCAATGTTCATATGGCCGCCTCGTGTGATTGGCTACTGCGACGCGCTGATCTGCACAATCTGCGTAGCGTGCTTCGTCTCCGCGAGCGCATGCGTCGGATCAATGACGGACCGTTGTTCGAGGACGATGTTCACGATGACACCGGTCACACCGCCGCTTCGCGGTCCGACTATTCTCACCGCTTCGGCCCATCCGGCCTGCGACTCGCGCAAAAGACACCCGCGTAGGGGCGAGGTGTGCTGCCGTCGGGTGCCGACTCGACAGCGTTGCCCCACCGACGAGTCCAACGACCACCGAATCCTGTCTCGGAGATCCATTCGATGGTGTATGTCGTGGGAGTGGCGTGAAATCGCTGCACGACCTCGCGCACCAGGATGCCCCGTACGTAGAGCCGCCAGTCGAAAAATGAGATTGTTCGACGTGTCCAAACGCTCCGCTGCCGACACGAGGCGCGGCAGCGAGTCGCTCGCTCGCGAACGCCCGTCGTGCCGCTCCCACCGTGCGACCTTGGACACCAGCGAGGAGTCGCCGGCGCGCAGCGTCCCTGAGTCTGTGACTGGCCAGCGTAAGCTCGCCGCAAAGCGCACAGTCTTCAAACTGTCGAGAGGGAAGGCGAATTCCCTGCAACAGCCGGCAGAGCCGTCACTCTGGGTACGTTCCGCAGAGAGGTCTTCCCGTCTTGCGCTGGGTGCGGCCCCGCAGCACGTGGACACTTGTGATCGCCACACGATACTCGCACCGTTAGCCGCGGCCGGCGGGTATTTGTGAATCGATGCACTCGGGAGGATCCTGACTACCGAAATCCGGTGGTCACTCAAATCGTCATGTCACTGAGACATGCTAGTGAATGAGTCCAGAAGCGTGTCGAGAGGAATTGAAGCCCTCGGGCGTTTGTTGGGTCCGCCCAAGTGACGAATAGTGAGTCACGACCAACGAGCGAGATGCTAGGTGTTCCGAAACTCGGCGTACTGGCCTGCCATCGTTTTGTCCAACGGCCGCGACTCCAGGTGTAGTACACCGGCGTAGTCGTGCGTCCTGAGGTCCGCAATTGCGCGATTATGTGCACTGCGCCGAATTGGTCCCCAACGGCGGCCATTGCTTCTATTCCGACAGGCAACTTCGGATGCTGACGCCAGGAAATCCCGCCGTCCGTCGATGTTGCAGCGAAGAGCCCCTCCGCTGATCCGTCCACCATCCACACGATGGTTAGCACCGACTGACCTTTCGCGATAACGGGAGCGTATGCGTTACCAATCCCAGGTGCGCTCACCCTTAACGGAGTGCCAATTCGTGCTCCGTGACGATCCAGACGCTTCACATAAACAGCATTTCCATCCGGAGCGCCGTAGTTTACAAAGGCAAAAAGGAAGTTGCCGTTGGCCGCCGTCACGGCCGTTGGATACAACTCAGAAACACCAGCAAACACGTCTGCCTTCAACTTTGATTCTGAGTGATATACTCTCGTCGAACCTTTCGCTTCACTATCGCCCTGACTGTAGATAAGCCATGGTGCACTGCCGTCCGACGTCTGAAAACGGAAGATGTTCGACGCGATCCAACGGAATGGTGTGGCGTTCGCGTCAACAATCTGCGCAGTCGACCATCGCCCCCCGGTCCACGTGCTACCCATAAGGCCAACTGGATCCCCCGCGATCCGTGGCTCTGGCATCCAGAGCATGTCAGCGGACTTACCCGGCGAGAGGAGAATGCGTGGAGTTCTTATCCATCGCATAGGCAAAGGCGACGGTATCGGTTCAATCGAGTCGCGGGCGTGCAACAGCACCCCCGCGAGCGTACTAATCTTTCTTCCATCCACCGAAAGCGTGAAGGGTGAGCCGTCTCGGTTTGTTGCAATCGCAGGCGCACCAACTATGAAGGTAACCTTCCCTTGCCGCACCACGTCCGGACTCTCCACGTAAACAATTGCACCTGTCGCAGTTCGCAGCAGCTGTTCGGAAATTGGTCCGCAGCCGATCTTATCAAGGATCTCGAATCGAAAATCAGTTCTCGCAGTCAAGATCACTGAGAGACATGACAACGTCACCAACAATGCGCGGGTAACCGCTTGCATATAAGCGACCTTGCTAAAGACTGTTAGAAGAAGCAAAACGTGCGGCTCCTACGTTGGCACTCGCAGAAACCGCACGCTTCACCTATCGGTGCATCAGAGTCCTGTGCGACGCGCTTGCGGAGACGGCGATCGAGATGCAGTAATGCTCCGTACCATCCCGAGACCGTCGACGTTCCGTATTGGACTCCTTCGAAGTCGCTCGATCACGCCTGCCACGCTTTGGCGATCAGTTGCGCGCTGCGACGCCGTCTGTGGGGCTTTCCATCGAACTTTCGGAACCACCTCGAGGTCGCCACTGAGCGTGTCTCGGTGGATTCGTTGAAGTCTCTCTCCAACCATGAGTGCCGCGCGATACGATGACCAAGTGACGACGTTGGTGTCAATCAACACTACCACGCGAGGAATCTGCTTTGATCTCACGAGCACCACAGCGCCGGCGCCTCGACGAATCGGCGTACTGGACGCGGCAATGCGCACGACCTCCAGCGGTTGCTGACTGTGGGCCTCTATACCGAACGCGATGGTGATGGCTCCGAAAACTGAAACTGCGATGTAGAATTTCATGTCGCATACTCCTCGAAGCAGACTTCGCCAAGATAAATTTCAAACAGGAAGTTCCCTTGTGCATCACTGTATACGGCATACGCGTCGTAGCACACCTCCATGCCGCCACTTCCATTGCTGGGACCTCCTCCTCCTCCACCGCTAGGAGGGCAGGCGGGAGCCGTCACCGAGGCACTCGTTGATGTCTTGGTGGTGAGTCCGTAACGCCCGCCGGGATACTGAACGCCTGCAAATTCGCCGCCTACGGTGAACGATATGACTCCGAGCCACCAAGCGTGATGCTGGGTGACGCCCGAGAGCGAAATGCCGCAGTTAAGGCTGACTTCATGATCACTCATTGACTGCTTCTGAAAACAAACGGGAGTAGGCCCGCCGAAACCAAAATCTTCAGGCATCACAACCAAGCTGGTGCAAGCGTCGTCGTCTTGAGTTAGGCCTGGTCCCGCCGCGCCGTTGAACCGTAGCTGGAGAATCTTTTCGGTGTCCAACCAGATGCCAGAGTGAAAGGTACCGACGTTTGCGTCGCAAGGAGGTCCTCCTGAGCAGTCGGTGATACCAACGACAGTAGACTGGCCCACGATCTTCGCCTGCAACGGCCCACTTGGGTACAGCTCCCCGAAATAGGGGTAGAGATCTCCGCCCGTGATTCCTGCCATATACGAGTATGAGTTCGACGACGGCCCGCGTTGAGGACCTTTGGTTGTCTCATCGACAATCATGGTGGGCGGATCACCGGCACAAGCAGCGATCAGTGCAAGCTGCGCAGCCAAAAGGAATCCCAAGTGCTTTCGACGTCGAAGCGCGATCTCTTTGCACTTACTTTCGAGCGGAACAGCATTTCGAGAGTGCATTTTCGTCCTCTCCCTTTGGGAAAATGAAAACATAACGCAGACCATTCGGCCGCGAGCGCCAACGTACGGAGCCATCCACTTCTGCGCAATAGGTCAATCGCGCAACGAGAGCTCCACGACGGAGAACCATGCTCGATGCGATGGCACTCGCCGAGAGATCTGGTCACTCGTCCCTGGATGCGGCTTCTTCGGCATGTGCGTCGTTGATCGTCATTCCACTCCGCCTTGTTGTCGTTGGTCCCAGTCGATACTGACTGTAGCGATGATTGGCGTTCACCTTCACCCACAACGTACCATCCTTGGCGATCGTGAGGCAGCACGGACCATCTAGGTCGCCGGGGCCCTTCCCCTTCCGGCCAAGCGAATAGACGAACCGACCGTCCGCGGTGAAGACGCGAATGGTGTTGTCCTTGCGGTCGGCCACGATGATGCGGCCACTCGCGTCCATGGCGAGGCCGTCGATGGTGCCGAAGACGTACGCGTCACGCGATTCATCGGCGCCGCCGATGTTGAGGGTGATGGCGGCGGTGAGGTGCGGGGGGTCGGAGAGGCTCTTGCGGGCTTGTGCGCCGAGGGTGAGGGGAGCGAGCGCAGTCAGTGTCAGGAGCTGCGAGGTGAGCTTGGCAATGCTCATGTGACCGCCTCGTGCGATTGGTCAATACGACGCACTGATCTCTGAAATCTGTGTAGAGTGCAGCGTCTCGACGAGCGCATGCGTCGATTCAGGGACGGGCCGTCGTTCGAGTAAGGCGTTCACGAGGACGCACATCAGACCGTCGCTTCATGGTCAGACTATTCAGGCCGGATCGACCCGTCCACCCGACGAATGGCGCAAAAGACGCCGGCGTAGGGACGCGGAGGGCTGCGGTCGGGCGCCGACTCGATCCCGTGGCCCCATGGACGAGTCCAACGACCACCGAATCCACGCGCAGAAGTCCATTCGATCGAGTACGTCGTGGGCGTGGCGTGGAATCGTGCCTCCTCGCCGCGCTTCAGGTCACCTCGCAAATACAGCCGCCACTCAAAGGCGAAGAGATAGTTAGAAGTGCCCACACGCTGGGCCGGCGACACGAGGCGCGGCAGCGAGTCGATTGCTCGCGAACGCCCGTCGTGCCGCTCCCATTGCGCAAGCAGCGGCACGAGCGAGGAGTCGCCGGCGCGTAGTGTCATCGTGTCCGTTGCCGGCGCGACCCACATGTTGGCGGTGTCTCGCTGAACGACAGTGAAGCTTCCCGCCAAGGATGGGATGGATGCAGCCGAGAACACGCGTTTTGCGCGCGCGGCGATCGCGCAGTCGGAAAGGGTCGTTGGAGTGCGCAGGCGCTGGTGCGGCGCGCAGGCCGTGAGCGCGAGGGCTAGCGGGAAGATCGAGCGGTGCATGTTCGCGTGTGATGCCGTCAGCAGGTCCACAGACGCCTCGCAAAGGCCGATTTGGACGAAGAGAATGAAGATTGGTGCGAGCGCGACGGATGTTTCGTGACCTACTGCAGGTACGACGTGCTACCACACGCGCATCGCCGGAAATGCCTTATCGCGATTCGCCGTGAGGAACACGAACGAAGCGACGATCACCGCATTTCGGCGCACGTCCTCCGGCACGATGCGCTCGTAGGTGTCCATGTTCGTGTGATGCGTGCGGGTGTCATAGTCCAGCCAATCCTGCAGGAACTGAAAGCCGGGCAGACCGCGCTGATAGAAGCTCACGTGGTCCGTGCCGCCGCCGCCACGGGCTGAGACGATGTCCGCGCCAAGGTCGCGCATGAGACGGGTCCACACGCGAAACGTCGAGTCTGTTTCCGTGCTCAGTTGTTCACGCTGATCCACCATCGGGCCCCGAATCGCGCCCCCGCCGTTATCGAGGTTGTAGTAGGCGGCCAGCTTCGCGAAATCGGGGCGACGGACACGCGCGACGGTGTCCACGAAATGGCGCGCGACATACGCGTGCGATCCCAGCATTCCCTGCTCTTCACCGGTCCACAGCGCGAGGCGCACGGTGCGACGCAATGGCACGCCGGACGCCTTGAGGATGCGCATGGCTTCCATCATCACGGCGACGTTGACGCCGTTGTCGGTGGCGCCTGTCGCAAAGTGAAACGAGTCGAAGTGCGCGCCGAGCATCACCACTTCGTCGGCTTTGTCGGTGCCTGGCAATTCCGCGAGGATATTGAATGCGCTGTCGTTGCCACCGGTGAAGGTGTTGCGCACGTCCGCTTCGAGGGTGACCGGGATACCCTTCGCGAGGATGCGGGCGATGCGCCCGTAGTGCTCGCTCGCGAAGGTGAGCGTTGTGAGTGGCGCCGGCTGCGCGGGATCCGGCGCGCCCTGGCGTTCACCGAACGCACCGAGAAGCACGGTCCCGCCGGATCCCCCGCTCGCATTCACCATGGCGAGCGCGCCTTCGGCCTGCAGGAACCGCGGCAGTGCGGCCGCAAATTCGCGCGCCGCGTGCATGCGTGGA
>Ga0075163_10010550_pt1 | contig 12080 bp, 13 predicted proteins | sample JI1023141ADNA_FD_71478 | JGI IMG/M metagenome (GOLD analysis project Ga0075163, IMG submission 71478) | Wastewater effluent complex algal communities from Wisconsin, to seasonally profile nutrient transformation and Carbon sequestration -... | ecosystem: Engineered > WWTP > Effluent > Algae...
TTCGGCAGCCGTTCCAACACCTTCGAGGTATAGTCCCTATCCATCATCCCCCGCTTTTCCATCATCGCGGACAGCTTCTCAAAGACGGACTGGACCTCCCCTCTCGCGATCATATCCCGATACCGCTCCTCCATCTTCACCGTGATCAGGTCCGCCACAAAAAGCTGGTCCAGCATATCCCCAGCCTTTCTCTTCATTTCCACCAGGCTCCCCTTCTCTTCCTTCGAGGGGGCGGCTTGCCCTTTTACCTTCTTCTTCCCAGCCAGTATCTTTTCAAGCTCCGCCGTCAGCTTTTCCTGTTTCTTCTCATTCTTCGTCTTGTTCGCGTCCAGTGCCTTCTTCCCCGCCGCCTTCACAATCGCCCGCTGCTTCTTCATCAGCGCCGGAGAGAGTTCAAAGTTCGTCCCTTTAAACCCGCTTTCCTTCGCTCTTAACGTGAGGGAATCCATCCAGTCTGCAAAGGTAGTTCCCGGCTTAATTATCTTCTCCCCGGAAATGCCTGACCAAGTCTTCAGCCGAATAAACATATCCCGAAGCTTTTCCATCGTCTTCGGAAACAGTCTTCCCAGGGCGCTCCCTTGCAAATCCCCACTTGCGTAGGCATGCTTCGAGAACTGCTCCGCCATGTACTCTTGCAGGGACAGATACTCCTTCAGATACCGATCTTTCCCAGCTTGACTCTCCCCAGCCGCGGTTAACGGGGCCAGCACCAGTTCCAACGCGGTACGCCCTTCGATTCTTCCCCCCAGCCGCTCTTCCGCCCACAGGTACAGGCTCTGATTCCGTTCCGCCTTCTTAACCGCCGCTCCGACCTTCCGCCCACCAGCCCACTTTTCCATGAACTCAGCCGCGGTCATATTTCCCGAGACAATGGCTTTCCTCAGCCCCAACCACTCATCAATCACAGCAGCTTCCACTGGCGCGCTGGCTCGGATCGCCTTCAGCACCTGAGGTGAAACCACTCCTCGATTCGCCTGCTTGTTAAGTTCCGCAATCAACAGCGGGTCCACTTTCCCTTTAAGCCCATCCGGAAGAGCCTGGGACGTCAGCGCATGACCAAACTCATGACTCGCTGCCATCATCAAATTTACCACAGTCCGTTCATCAGAGACCCCATGCCGGCCCATGTTCAGCATGTCCATCGGGGAAATCACATGAGTCATTTCACCCCCAGCACTCACCACAAACTGGTGCCGGCCAAAGTCGTCTCGTGCAAGCCTAGCCAGGTCAATCACCACCCGCGCCTCTGGCATGTACTTCGTCACGAACTCCTCGTACAACTCCCGCAGGGGTTCCACCACATGAGCGGGGAAGTTCTCGTTCAGCTCCCCAACCACCACCACCGATCCCGCAGGTTGTATCCCGGTCTGACCAAGAGTAAGGCCCAAGACACGCCCATCCGCAGCTCCCACAATCGGCCGAAGCGCCGTAGGAATACTCACCAAGTTCGGGTCCTCAGCTCGTCTCGCTTGCACCAGCGCGCTGACCCCGCCGGAGTCCCGCAGCCCATCAACCGTATCGTTCTCCCCGAGCAGGTCCGCCTCCAGCATCCCTTGCCCAAGACCTTCCGTAAGTTCCAGCCCGTACCGGATAGCCGCATCCGTTGCTGGAACGTCCAGCCCCTTTACCCTCTGCTCTTTCTGGATTACGGCCAGGGCCTCCTCCTCCGGCGTTGGCACGAAAGGCACCTCGAGAACGGTCCCATCTGGCTGCGGTACTTTCCGCATAGCCGGGCGAGAGGCCGCTCCATCCTCCAGCGTGGGAAGCGTGGAATCCACCCCGGCTAGCACTCGGTAAAGTTCTTCCGCCTGGCGCTTCAGTTCCCGCACAGCTCCTTGCACTTCCTCCTCCCGCGTTTCCTTCTCCAGCCCCAACGTCTGCAGCGCTTTTTGGGAGGTGTAATCCAGCCCCTTAATCATCGTCGCACCGCCAGTCGCCGACAGTGCCGTCACAGCCAGGTCATGCACAACCTCGTCTGCCGAGTTCCACTTCTCCGGATTATACAGTCCCTTCTCAAACAGACTCTGTGTGATAGTAGCAACTTCTTCCCCGCCAATCTCCTGCACGAGGAACTTTTTGAACCACCCACTCCCACCTTTCAGCAGGGTATCCAGCCCCATCTTTTCCGTAACCACCTCAGCCCCACCGCTCAGCACGGCCGCCTTCAGCGCATCATCCGGAGCTGCCCCGGCAGCCTTCGCTTCGTTATACGTCTGCCCAAATTGCATAGCCCCGAACTGGGTAAGGCCAGCCGCCCGCGTAAAGCCAGCACCCAGGCCAGCCCGGTTCGCAATCACCAATGGAGCCATCTGGGCCGCCGAGTTGATTGCACTCAACCCCGCTTCCTGGAACAAGTTCAGATCCTTCGGAGTGTCTTGTCGAATCTGCTCCCGCTGTTGATCCGCGAATTCCGCACCAGCCCCTTGCAGGTTCTTACCAAAGAGATCGATCTCACCTCCAGGCTCAACTACTCCCCTCGTCAGCTTTTTCCGAGTCGTATTTGCCGCTGCCTCTACCAGACCCGTACCAAGCGCCAGTGCCCCTTTTCCGACATTCGCCCTCAGCGCTTTTTCCATCTCCCCAGCATAGGTGGTATCCTGCGGAGATATGATATCCCCGGCAGCTTCCATCATGCCACCAATCGCCTGCTGCGGAGCATGCTTCAGGGTCGACGCCACGGCCCCACTAAAGGTAGGCTTGTCCCCAAAGAGATCCACCTCTGGCGTAACCTGCCCTCGAAGGGGCTTCTTCCCCTTTCCGAACAGGTCGATTTCCAGCGAGTCACTCCCGCCGTCCCCACCAAACAGATCGACTTCCATTACTTCTCTCCCTCAAGTTTGTAGCCCTGGGTACGGGCGGCAGCTATTGTCTCTTCCCGAGTCTTATTATATTTCTTCATCTGGGATAGAATATTCGCCTCTGAGATAACTTTCCAGCTAACGGCTGGGGTTTCTTCCGCAGGTTTTACAGATTTCGTCGACTTTCCTTGGGCACCAGCCAGCAGCTGTTCTTCCGCCCATTTCGCAGTCGCCGGATCAGCGCTTTGCGCGAGAGCCTTCAGCCTCTCAAAATCCTGCCCCTTCTTATCTCCTGAATCCTCATAGGCTTTAGCATACGCCTCCTGCTCCGTCTTCACCAGCCCGCCCTTAAGCAAAGCTGCGGCGCGAGCGTCAAGATCCCCAAGCTTCCCACCACCATAGGTTTGCCCCTTGCGAAGGGCTTTTTCCGCCAAGGCCTTGTCCTCCGCACTTGCCTTCGGATCAGCCAGTGTAGCCTGGAGTTTCGTATCTTGTTCCCGATCCGCCGTCAGCGCATTACTTGCCCCAGCTCCGGCGTAGCTTTGAGCGGCATTCCCGCGTTTTACATCTAGATCCGCCGCCAGCATCTTCCGCACATACTCAGGGTCACTAACGAGCTTTTCCTTAACCAGTTTCAACTCATCCAGCCGATTTTCGTTCTTGTACTTCAGCACAAGCTCCTTCGCCTTCGCCAGCTCTTCCGGCTGCAGCTGCGCCTTGAAGTCTGTATCTTGCTGAGTACGAACTGTGCTCGCCCGAGTAGAGTCCATCCGTACCCCGGCCTCTTCTTTCTTCAGCCCAAACTCCGCCTCCTTCCTCTGCTGTTCCCCTTCATTATATTTCAGCATGTTATGCGAGACAGCCCCGGCCATCATCGCATCCCCTACCATCCCCATCGCGTCCTGCCCGGGCTTCTGGCCCTGCATCATACGCAGGCCGACCATCATCATCGCCTGTGACATTTTGGGGTCAGTCCGGAGTTTATCAAAGAAGCCCATACCGTCCGGGGAGTTGGCCTGCGCCCCCTCCTCCTGCATGACTTGCGGCAAGGCCGCTGCCATCGGGTCCGGAGCCTGAGCTTGGGGCAAAGGCATCGCCTGCGGAGGCGGCATCATAGGAACCGGAGTCGCCACAGCTGCTGGCGGCATGCCAGGAGGTAATTCCCCAACTCCCCCCTGAGGGGGCATCATAAAGTCGAATGCCATTTTAGAACTTCCTCCCACCGTAGATTATCTGCCCAAGACTCGCCCGAGGAGCCGTTGGCCCGCCAGCACTAAGTTGTTGCATCTGCCCAACTTGGCCCCGAGGCGCAACTCCCCCACCACCGCCTCCGCGAGGAGCGTTATCAGCCGCCCCCATTCCGGTAAGCCGCTGCAGCGCCATTGCCTGTTCCGGGGTAAAGCCTACCGTTGGCTTCTTCGCCTTCTCTTGTTCTGCCTTCTGCTGTTCCACTTGTGCCGGTTCCGCCGGTGCCATCATCTTCCCGGCTTGCCAGCCCTCCGGCGAGTACGGAATAGGTGCCTGATCCTGCGCCTGCGGAAGTTGCAAGTAGGCCGGATTTACGCTCGGGTCTTCGGTCCCACCAAAGGAGAACAACCCGCCGAGATTACCATATTGCCCTGGAGCTTGTGCCATCTTACACCCCGCTTCCGAAAAGAATCTGCGCAAGGCTCGGGCGCTGGCCCTGCCCACCACTCGGCGCAGTTACCGGAGTCGCCTGAATTGGGGCAGCTCGGGCTACAGGTGCAGTAGCCCCACCACCAGTAGGAGCCACTCCCCCACTCTGCTGTTGCCCAGGCTGCGTCATCATGTTCACACCGTTAGCCCCTTGCTGCACCAGCCGAGCGTTCTCCATAGTAAAGGGGGAAGTATTTGCCACATTAACCCCGGCACCGCCTTGCACCGCCAGCCCACCCCCACCATTCATCCCTGCCGCCCCTCCCGTACCTGCGCCCCCAACACCTCCGCTCGAGCCCATTGTCAGCCCAGCTCCTCCAGCCTCGCCACCGGCACCAGCCCCTAGCACGCCGCCGGAACTGCCAGCGGAAATACCACTCCCACTCCCGCCCATCGCGCCGGTACTGGCCCCGGAACTGCTCAAGGGATTGATAATCGAGGCGAAGCCCGTAGGCGCCTGTGTGCCCGCTGCCCCGCCAGCGTTAGCGGCCGTAAAGCTTCCCTGTTGCGCGGCCAAGCTTCCAAGGCCGGCATCGGCACCCCCAGCAGCGGCCGTACCTGCTGCGGTCCCAGTACCAGTCCCCGCAGCAGCACCGGCTCCGGCTCCTGCGCCTGCCGCTGTCCCGGCACCAGCAGCGGCGCCAGCTCCTGCCCCAGCTCCAGCCGTTGCACCTAGCGCCCCCGTAGTCGTACCTAGCGCGGTTCCTGCCCCCGCTGCTGCCCCAGCTGCTGCCGCCGCTTCCGCCGCCGCAATTGCCGCGAGTGCCTCAGCCGACAACAATGCCCCAGTTGCTATACCTGCCATTTTAGTTCTCCAATCTCATAGTGTTGTACTTCTCAAACTCTTCAAACGTCGCGAAGGTCATATCGTCCAGTATCTTTTCCGGGTCCGTCTCATCTGTCCGGATGAAATTCGCCCAGACCGTGTCCTCATACGCCACCAGCACGCGTTTGGTTCCAGCCGGACTTACAAAAGTGTAAGGGGCCATGTACATCTCCTCCCCCTCTTCCGTCAGGACCGAGACCCTCCCTCTGGAGATCACATTAATACAGGCGTTTTTATGCACCCGGCTGACCACGATACTCCCCTTCGGCATGGACATTTCCCTGGAACAGACCCCGTTCGCAAACAGATGAGTAATTGGGAACAGGTCCTCCCAGTCATCCTCTGCAATGCTCTCCACGATCTTTTCCAGGGCAAGAATCCCATCCCTCGAGGCAAAGGGAGCGAGGTGCCCTCCCACCCGCTGGACCGGCTCCGGCAGCGGCTCATACCAGTTAAAAAGGCTGAGCACTTTTTCAACAAGTTTCAGCACTTTCTTCCCCTTACGCGTTCATCATTTGATAGATGCTCGCCCCGGTCAGGGCCGCCCCTGCCGCCTGCCCGATCGGATTCCTGGCCACCCCTGGAGCTGTCGTCATCGAGGAGGTACTCGGCGCGCTTCCGCCATAGACCAAGCTAGCATAGTTCTGCAAGGGAATCCAGGGCGCATTCATATCCCACATTCTCGCATTGGCCTGGTAGTCCTGCTCCGCCTGAGCCTGATTCTCCTTCTGGGCGCCTACAGACGAGAGCCAGTTCACCGGCGTCATGCCCGCCTCCATCGCCTGCGGCGCAAACGTGAGCGTTTTCTGGAACGTCTCTTGCCCCTTGTTATAGGCATCGCTCGCGATCTTCGCAGCGGTATCTCCCTGGGCCTGCGCCATTCTCCCCGCAGCAAGGCCCTCAGCAATACCCTGGCGGGAACCCCCCACCTGCCCTGCTTGCCCAGCATTCGTCCGAATCTGGCTCATCACACCGCCAGCATCGGTATAACTCTGTTCTATTGGCCGAACCGCAGCCGAGATGGCCTTCGCCAGATATGGATTATTCTCCACATCCATCGCACCATTCAGGCCGTAATTCACCCCAGCATTGATATTCTGGACTTGGTCCTGCGCCGCAGCCGCGTTCTGCACAGCCAGCTGCTGGCTTACCTTTGTCTCCGGACTAAACGCAGCCGGGGCACTTCCCGGATAGGGGGAGTTGGAAATTTGCCCAGAAGTCGCATCATATATCCGCCGACTCTCGTCCATCACCTGAGTGCGGCGAGCTGCCTCTTCCGGGGAGTAGTTAACCGAGGTAGTCGTGGCCGTTGTTTGCCCTCCGCCACCACTCCCCCCACCATTCATCATAGAGCGCCCAGGAGCCATCCCCTGGTGCCGGTGCATAATCCAGTTCATTTCTTTTCCTTCCTGACCAGAGTCTTCTTATAGACCCGATAGGCTTCCTCATATCCATGCCTACGAGAGAGTCGCATGGCGGCCTCTGGCCCATACCCCCTCATCTCGACAGCTCCGTTATCCATTGCCCAGTTTTCCAGTCCTTCATTAAACCAGTAAAAGTCTCGCGCTTTCCCGGCATAGCCGACAACATCGCAGACTCGCATTAAAGGGTAATCAGTGAATGCGGTAATCATGGCCGCATTAATTACGCCATTAATCTCCCCAATAAAGCACTGCATCTGCCCCAGGGCACACAACTTCAGCGCGGACCAAACGTCTATCTCCCCCGCGGCTCTGGCAAACGCCGGGGAAAGGAGAGCCGCCAGCTCCTGCACATTCTCCATCACCTCATCGGCGGTTAGCTGCCTAGCCTCAAAGCTTGTTCCAACTTCCAGACCTGTACTCATATGCTCCCTTTCCTGCTCCTGGGTCCCAACCTGGGCTGCCGCCTGCAATCACCAGCATCCCTTCTCTTGGTTTTGCGGGAGCAACCTGCCATATCTTCAACCCGCTACCTTCTTCCACCATATTCAATATGGCGCTTATTTGCAACAACTCCGCGTGTAAATACTCCACCAATTTAGCAGGATCATTGGGCGGGACTGTCGGGGAGTAGGACATTAATTTACCCCCGCCGGCTGTATATCCATATCAAAGCCATGATAGGACCAGATCCCCTTCACCGGACTCGTCGCCTTGGTTTCCAGCCTTACCGCCAGCATCTTCCCGGTCAGGGTAAGCGGTACCTTCTTCGTCACCCCGATGGTGTAGGTCTTACTCGGCCGCCAGTTAATATCCTCACTCACCGTATCCGCCGTCCCAAAGGTAATCAGCAGCTCCATCCCTTGCGGCCCTTTAATCCGCGGCCAGATCATCGAGATGAACTTATTCATGGAAAGGTCAGGTGGTTTCCCAGCCTGCATCGGTACCCCTACATAGGTCCGCTCCAACACCGCCGGTTCCAGCCCACCACTCGCCCCATCCGTCCAGTCCAGCTTCAGCTCGCCAACCCCGAGCAAGCGCATGAACGCCGGAATACTCGCGTATTCCCCCCAGGCAATCCCAGAATCATCCCAGCCAGAAGAAATCGTATCCCACTGCAGAGTCGCCGTTTCCTGCGGTTCCACTACACCAGTCCCAATATACCGATAGTCTGGCAAGTCCCGTAGCGACCAAGTTTCATCAAGATGGTTAAAGACCAGCGCCGTATCAGCCGCGATCTTCCCATCATCAGCACGCCTCCAGCAGAACCAAACCTCGTTCATCGCCGGATGGGAGACGACAAAGCAAGCCTGGAGCTGATTCGCCGAGATGGTCCGGAAGAGCCCCTTTATCCGATTTGTAGCCACACTGCGAGAGCTATTCCCATCATGTATAACTATATCCGTCCCGGTAAAGACAAAGTGCTTCCCGCTCGTATACTCCACGGCACAGTTCCGAACCGGCATCCCAAAGTCGCCAAAAATCTTGTAGAAGCGGAAGATGAACACTCCACCTATGTACTGCATCCCCCAGACCGAATCCGTCTTATAAATGATATTCACATCCCGCAAGGGGAGGCAATCTACACAGGCTCCTGGAGTCTCGGCAAGCGGGTACTCCCCAGCATCCTTCGTCGGGTCCGCCTCATCCCAGCTCGGCGGCACCACGCCAGGATCAGCCGGGTGGGACCACTTCACCAGCATCGGGTAATTCCCACCTGGTTTACTTACGCTCAGCGCTACCAGATACTGCTTAAACGCGCGCAGGGTTTTCGCCGTGGTATCAACCGGCCAGTTGGCCAGTTCCACCATCGGGGTAGCCGGATTGTTACTTAGCCAAACCCAGGGCTTCTGCATCCCATTATTCAGGAAGCACAATCCCCCCAGACTTCCACCGCTCCAGTTCAGATTACTTCCGCTAACCCCAGGTGCCGCTGTCGGCGTCACATCCGTGAGTGTCTGGCCCTGCAACGCCCAGGCCTTTGTATCGCTCGCCAGCAACCAAGACGCGCCAACCCCGCTCACGCTCTGGGCCGAGATCCCATACTCCAGCTGCTCCGAGGTAACCGCCAGTTGCTGATCCCCAAGCATGGCCTTTGCCGACTTCGCATAGAACCGCATATTTTCCACCGAACTCCAGGCTTCGGCCGGTAGCTCGCTCGGTTCCACATCCAGTATTAAGCCGATCCCTCCTGGCGCAGCGCTAGACACAATCCCCATCTTACACCTTCTTTCTTTTGTAGCTAAAAGCTCCGCCTAGCCTTACAGCAGCGTACATCAGCTTCCGCCTCCAAAGGCTTACCCCGACAGCTGCCAGCGCCTCATGGAAGACCAAGTCACAAACATGTCTGGGATATTCACCAGTCCGGTACAGGTAGTCATGCACGACCGCAGCCGGATGGCCTGTATCCGCCATAAGCAGGTACACAAACGGAAGCCTCGGCACGGAGGCAAAATCGGTCAGAAAACCCTCCGGAACAATGACCGAGGCCTTCACCAAGGCTGACTCAAACACGAGGGGATTCGCAAGTTGCCAAAGGCTTCGGCCTCCCTCGTACCCTCCAGTCGCCCGCACATCCAGCACGGTTAGAAATCTACCCATTATTTTATATGGTCCTTAGCCCAGATCGTAATAGCCGCAACGGTGGAACCCACTGCAGCCGCCCACTTCAAGAAGGCCAGGACTCCCTTCGCACCTTTCCACATATCGAGCATTTCCTCCATGTTCTTCTCGATATTTTCCAGCCGCGTTTCTAAGGCAGCATATCGTGCCAATTCGTCCACCTCATGCGCGGAGAGTTTATTGATAATCGCATTAGTCGCCGGTGCCCGCCTATCATCAGCCATTTTCCAGTCCTCTTATAATATATCTAGTGGAGCGCGCTCATTACTCGGCCAGCGATATCCGAGCACCTGTGAGGCCTCGAAGGGAAGAATCGACACCTTATTCCCCTGGTTCCCCCCAAGAACAAGCAGCTTTCCGTCTTCTGCTCTTCCCGCTACGAAGCCAACGTGGCCGCCACCTTTCCGCGGAAAGATCACAATACAGCCGAGACTCGGGGCCGTGAGCGGGGTGCCCCAGGCGAGCCAGGACCGAGCACGCATCCAGTAGTGTGGGACAGGGTAGCCAGTCATCTTAAGGCTCTGCGCCACGAACAGCCCACACCACGGGGTCTCGTCATCCTTCCACCAGGCTTTCAACTTTTGCAGCCAGTTCGAGATTACAGGATTCGTTCCTTCCCCAGAGACTTCAGCCTCCCCGAGGGACTTTCTGGCTTCTGTCATCCAACGAGGTTCTGTCATGCCACCCCCCCGAGAGTCGCCACAGAGATACCATCTGAGAAGAAACTGTTCGCATCTTCCAGAACAAGGGAGAAGACTGGTAATCCAGTTGCCTTCAGCTCGTAAAAATCAATACTCGTCACCGGGACCAGTCCGGAAAGCGTAATCAGCATGTCCCCGAGTTTAAGCTTCGAAGCCTGCACTGTATTCGCCCCCACCACCAGCATACCATCCAGAGTCTTCACCGGATGCTGCTTCCCCTGGTCGTGCAATTCATACTCTTCCGTATCAACCGCAGCCCAGGTACCGTCACTGAGCGGGAAGAGGTGGCCTGGAGTCACCACGACGCCGTTGTTGATGGAGACCATCTGACGACTCCCAAGTGACGATTCCCATGAACCAAGCACGGTCTTATACCCGGAGTTGGTAAGAACGGAATCTCCTGGGCGAATGTCACAAACGCAACAGCGGCCGAGCGGCGTCACAACTCGCGAGTGTGGGTGGAGGCAGGCGCCAGCGACGACGTTTGTAGTAGTGAAGGAAAATGTGCCCCCCGCTGCTGTCGTACAAATATGAGGGTACCCAAGTTCCGCACTGGCAATACTCACCACGGCGTTTGTTCCTGCATAGCTGTGGGTATGCCCAGGGAAGGACGGAGTTGCGCCCCAACCCGCCACCGCCGCTGTCGCCACCTGCGCGTTGGTCACCGCAGGGCCTGTGTACCCCCCAACCGAGGTTATACCGCCAGCCCCAGCCAGAGTCTTATAGGAGGGGTCCACTCCTGGGCCACCAGAGGTAAGCACCTGCCCGGCTGTACCTTCTCGCGCCAGCTTCGCTACCCCGACCACATTCGCAGCGATTTTCGCGGCCGTACTCACCGCCCCGTCAGCAATATTCGTGGCAATCGCCGCAGTTCCTGTCGTGTTCTGATTCAGCGTCGGAAAGGTACAATTCGCCAGATTACCGCTTACCGGCGTACCAAGTGCCTCACCTGCTTCGTACTTCGAAGATTGCAGCTCCGCTAGTGCCCCCGCCACTGTAGTGGCAACGATTCCCCCCGCCGGAGTGAAGGGCACCATCGTAGCATTCAGTTGTCCAATTACCAGCGGAAAGCTCGCCTTGAGCGCCGCCTTCATCAATCGAATATGGTCATCGCCCTGAGCAAGCGGATCACTCGTCGACGGATTGGTAGCTACCAAGTCCGAAATGTAAGTCGCAATTTCAAGTCCCATTATGAATTTCCTCCCATAGAACGGGCTTGGTTAATTTCCTGCTGTGCAATGTGCCTGTCGTACAACTTCTTCCAGGAGGCCTGTGCATCGGCCTGGAACGCGGCGGCCAGCCCTGCATCCTTAATATGTTTTCCAGCAAGGACAAAGCCCAACTCCGCCAGTACCAAATCCGCGCAGTACTTGAGCCAGCGGGAGGGCGTACCTTCGTCTGTTATCCGGGAGTCCTTCTGGTTATACCGCATGAAAACCTTATACGGCAGGTCCGGAATCGGGAACAGGTGGAAGTATTCGCCTTGCACGCTATACGCGAGTGGTTTGCCCTCCCCTTGATACTTCCGCGCGAGTACGTCGAACGCCCCCTTCGGCAGCTCTTCCGTAGTCCCATCAGCCAGTTCCAGCCACAGGGCACTCTCTTCCAGCTCCGAAAGGAAGTCAGAAGGTAGTGGAAGCCTCCGCTCGCCTGTTACCAAAAGGGCCTCAGACTCTTCCGTGACCAGGAACCAAGGAAGCCAAGCATTAGCCTCAAGCACGTAATCCTGAACAAAGTTAAGCTCGGTGTCCATCCGTGGATTCAAGTCATCACGATCCCCAAGCCTCCAGGCCAGGATTTGAAACAATTCAGTTTTGGTCATACCACCTCTCCTACGTAATCATGAGTAAAGGTCAGGTTCCCAATATGCCCCACCTCGCGTGAGAGCTCATGATCCACATAGATTGGAATGTCACGATCCTGACAGGCTTGGCAGAAGGTCCAATCCTCGCCCTGGAAGGTATCCGCCTCAGGAAGGTACTTCATCGCCCAGGCCGAGTTGGGAATCTCTTGAATTACGTCCTTCCGGATCAGC
>Ga0075163_10010551_pt1 | contig 12080 bp, 6 predicted proteins | sample JI1023141ADNA_FD_71478 | JGI IMG/M metagenome (GOLD analysis project Ga0075163, IMG submission 71478) | Wastewater effluent complex algal communities from Wisconsin, to seasonally profile nutrient transformation and Carbon sequestration -... | ecosystem: Engineered > WWTP > Effluent > Algae...
TTCACATCGTAAACTTCGACGAGCGCCACACCGCTTCCCTCGCCCACCCCCGTGACGACCGCCGTGTAGGCTCCCGGTGCCAACGTCACGAGCAGTGCCGCATCGAGACTGTCCGCCGCAAAAACAAACGCCCCTGCGCCCAGCCCGGTCGCCGCGACCGCCGCGGCGTGCCGACCGCGCGACCAGTCGTCGTTCTCCGCGACCAATGTCGCCCCGCGAAACAACGCGAGCTGCGGATCCGCGAGCGCCTGTGCGACGTTGAGCGCGGCGATCGCCGGACCGGCGGCGCGGATGAGCACGCGGCGCGGCTGCGTGCCGCCAATCACAAATCCCGCGATGAGCAGCGTGCCCGGCGAGACCTCGCCGCGCGTCGCGACATTGATGAGCCGCGGACGATCCAGCGCGCCCGGACCGGCAGCGAGGTCGTAGATTTCCACAAGTCCGACTCCGCTCTGTCCGCCCGCGCCCGATACGACCGCAGAGTAACCGCCCGCCGCGGGCGCCGCCGTAAACACGAGCGCCGCATCCTTGCTGCCGACGGGTAAACCGAAGGCCCCCACCCGCGCAAACGCCGTGCCGTCACTCCAATCATCGTTGGTCGCCACGGCCGTGGTTTCGCCCGCGCGAAACAGCGCGAGTTGCGGATCGGCGAGTGCGCTCGCCAACCCGAACGCCCCCAACGTCGGCCCGATCGCGCGCACCAAGAGCGGCAGGCTGCCGCCCGTCGTCACGACGCCCGCGATGAGTTGCGCGCCGCCCGTCTTCACCGCGCCGCGCGTGGCGAGATTGACGAGACGCGCGTCGCCGTGGGCCACCGGCGCGTCGGGCGAGTAGAGCGTCGTGGCGCCGAGCGAATACGTCGCGCGGAAAAACGTCGGTCGCCCCGCCGGCGCATCGAAAAGCCCTTGCGCCGGTGGCGCCACGATCGCGGCGGGATTGGCGAGTGCCGGAGTCCAGCGCACGCCATCACTCGACGTTTCGAAGTCCCGCGTCACGTCCCCGCGCCCCGCGGCCCAGCGATCGCCGAGCGCGACACCAAACTGGCCAGTCGCAAAAAAGAGTCCGCTGCCACCCTCGGCCATGCGCGGCGCGGTGCCCTGCGCGTATTCGAGCAAGTTTGCGTAGCCGTCGCCGTCGGGGTCGGCTCTCGGACCGCTGCGCGCGGCATCAGCGAGTTCGGTGCGGTTAAACTGCGCGATGCGCCACGCCTCGAAGCCGGCATTCGCCGTCGGCGTGAACCGCGTCGCCAACGGATCCGCGTCACCCGTGCGCGTATCGCACCACAACGCGACCGCCGGCTGCTCCGGGCCGAGCGGACCCACGAGGCCGAGATAGTCGCCGAACATATAACCGCGATTCGTCGGCGCCGCGTTGCGGATGTCGCTCGAGCGATCCGAGAGGCGGAGCGCCGGCGACCACGTCGCGCCGCCGTCGTGCGAGAGCGCGGCGTAGTGATCGACCACCGGCAGCGCCGCCGTCGAGTGGCGACGGTCCATCCACATCACGGTTACGCCGCGGCCATCGGGTGTGGTGACGATTGCGGGATTCATCACCGAGACGCCCGCAGGATTATCGCTCACCACGACGGGCGCGGCCCACGTGGCGCCGCGGTCCGTGGACTTCACGGCGAAGATCCGCGGCGAGCCGGCCGCCATCGCCGTGTAACACACCCACACGTCGCCCGCGGTGCGCGCGACTGTAGCGCCGATCAAAAAAACCCCGTCGCGCAACTCGGGATCGTCCCAACCCGCGATGCCGTTCACGACGACGGTCGCGTTGGCCGGCCACGTGCGCCCGCCGTCGGCGGATACTTTGGCGTCGATACGAAAATTCAGCACACTCGTATTCGGCGTGGTGAAGGTGATGGAGGGCACAATCAGCGCGCCGTCGGGCAGAAACACCGGCTGCGTGCCCTGCGCGGAAACATTCGTCGGCGTCAGGTTCGCGGGCGCGCTCCACGTCGCACCGCGGTCATCGCTGATCGCGCTCTGCAGGTAGTTGAAGTTGCCCGCAAACGTCGTCCACGTGACGGCAATGCGACCCGGATTGGCCGCGCCGGCGTAGTCGTTCACCGCCATCCAGTTTTTATCGAGCTTCAGCGCCGTCGTGAACGATTGGGCGACCACCACGGGCGGCAGCCACGTCGCCCCGCGGTCAAACGAGCGGCTGAGGACAATCGCAGAATGGGCAAACGCGTTGTCGAACGTCGCGAGGCCATTGAGGTAAAGTTCGCCCTGTGGACCAATCCCAGCGACCGGATCGGTCGCGCGCAAATACACTCCCCCGCTGGCCACCGTGAGCTGCGGGATGAGCGCACGCCGCCACCTAAATCCACCATCCTCCGAGACCGCGTAACCGCCACCGATCGCGCCGCCGTCGACGGCGAAACGTCCGTCTTGAAACGTCGCGAGCAAAAGATCGGGGTCGGTGACGCTGCGCGCGAGGTGCGGCTCGGCCTGGCCGCGTTGAGTCGCCGGGAGCGGCGCGGGATCGTCACCGAGCCGGACGTTGGGCCCGACGCGCGCATCGAGCACTGCGAGCGCGCGGCCTTTCTCCGGTCCGGTGAATTCCCCCGCACGCGCGACGGCGGGTCGCGTCCCCGGGCCGGCAGATTCCGCCTGCGCCGTGAGCGCCGCGTAGAGGCCCCCGGAGAGCATGTCGGGGTTAATGCCCACCGGCAGCGACGGCTCGGCACCGCGGCCTGTCACCGCCAGTGCGGCCGCGACGCACAGTGCGGAAGAAATCCTTAACCGGGAAACGTGTTCACAAATCCCGCGCATGAAGATTCATGAACGTCCCGCCGCCCTCCGTCGCGACGAATCCGAGCGCACTGCGCGCCGGCGCCCCGGCGGGCAACGCCACGACGCGCTCCGTGCGCACCGCACTCGGCGCGGGCTCCTCGCGCCGCACCCGCACTTCGGACCCGCGCGCGGTGAGTGTGAAGCGGCTGAACTTTCCGCCCTCGGCGCCACTCAGCTCGATGCGTGCACCGCGAAACATCACCGCCGCGCCCGCCGCTTTCGCTCCCGCCGTCGCCCGCGCGGGCTGAAAATCCACGATGAACTCCGCGTCGCCAAATTCCGCCCCGGTCTCGAGCGGCGCTGCGGCGGCTCCCGCCGTTGCCGCCTTCAACGCGATCTTCTCGCTAGCCACTGCCCATCGCTCCGCCGTCGACGCACTCGTGCGCCAGCCGCGCAGATCGACGGAATTGAAGATCGCCCGCCAGCCCGGATCGAGCGGCGCGGTGTTGCTCTCGTTCGCACCGGTCGACGGCAGCTCTTTGATGCGCAGATTGCGAAACTCCACGGGCGCGCCCTCGGATTCCAGCGCGAGGTAGCCTTTGCGGTAGTTGGCCGCATCGCCGCCGCTGATCTCCTTGCCGTTTACGTGTAGGCGCAGCGAACCGTTGTTCGCCACGATGCGGTAGTGATTCCACTCGGGCGACGGCTTGCTGCGATCCTCGGTCGGGAAACTGCGTTTCCCATTCGTCTTGCCGACGTAGTTCATCGTCGCGCCATGGATCGCGAAGACATCGCCGTGCGTCGTGAACCAGTCCGACTTCTTGCCGTTCTTCTTCTCGAAATCGTCCGCGTAGCCGTGGTCGAGCATCTGCACTTCGATGCCGCGGAGAAACGGCACGCCGGGCGCGTTGATCGCCGAGCCCCACGCGAAAAAGCCGGAGTTCCCGCTGCGCTGGAGGTGACGCCACTCGAGCTCGACGATGAAATTCTCGTATTGCTTCACCGTGCGCAGGCCGCCGACGGGTTTGCCGGTGCAGTAAATTTTTCCGTCGCGCACGCTCCACGTCTCGGGCGCGCAATTGATATTCGTCCACCCGGTGAGGTCGCGGCCGTTGAACATCGGCACAAAACCGTCGGCGTCGGGTTTCGGTGTCTCGGCGGCAAAAGCGGACGCCACGAGAGCGGTGCAAGCTAACAGGGTGGAGGTAGAGCGGAGGTTCATGGCGAAGGTGATTCTTGAAAGGTCCAGCTGACTTTACCCGCCTGCACGGAGGCAACGGCGAAGCGGCCCTTGAGCGCACGGCCACCCGCGTCGGCCGCTAGCACGCGCGCGCCACCCGCCGGGTTCGACGAAACATAGTCGGTGCCGAGCGCCGTCTCGATCGCGAGCACGCCGGGCGATTGCCAGGCAACGCCGCGCACAAAAGGTTTTCCGGCCGTGTAGCCCTCGAACACCGACACGAAGAGTTTCGCGCCCTCGCCTTCCGTGCGCCGCACGATGTAGGGCAACGTCGCGCCCACGTCGGAGTTTTTCCAATCACGCTGGCCCCAGCCGTCCGCGATCCACGCGCGTTCGCCCGGTTGGCTCACGTTCCACGCGACACAGGTCAACTCGGCGCCCGCCGACCACGTCGTGCGCCACACCGCCGCACCCGCGAGCGCGCGCACGCCAGAAAAGTCGTAGAGCTTCATCGCCTCTGGTTCTGCCGCCGTGGTGCGTCCGAAAATTTCCGCCGTCGCCGCGGCCGCGTGGTAAACGTAGTCCTGTTTTCCGCCGCCCTCCACGCGGAAGAAATCCACCACGTAGCTGCGCCCGCCACCGTGATCGATCAACGCGGAAGTGCGGCGATATTCCTTCGCCTGCGGATACGCGCGCGACGAGGCTTCCATCACTTTTACGTGCTCGGACGTCCGAAAAAACGCCACATCGCCGCCGCGCTCTTTTGTCACCTGGTCCTTTTCATCGAGGACGACCGTGTGGTGCGCCACCGTGCGCGAGGCCTGGTGTTTGCGCGGATGATCCCAGAGGTAGCCGAGGTCGGAGAGCAGCTCGCGGCCGTTTTTCCAATAGGTGAGATTGAGACTGTCCTGATGGTGGTGATTCGCCCAATGGCTCGCGCTGAGCAGCAGCAAACTCTCGCGCCCATCGGGGCCGGTGCGCATGTGGCCGATGCGCAAATCCGGGGCGCACCAATCCGGCAGCACGATGCGCGGCGTGAGTTTCTTTTCGAGGCCGGGTTCGCGGTAGTAGAGCGCGAGTGGCGCGTAACCCTTCGCGAGATCTTCGCCGCACGTCTCCTTCAGCAGCGCGAGATACTCGGGGCGCTCCGGATAGTTGGCCGCCATCAGCTCGAGGAAATTGCTGCCGATCCGCGTGTCGCGGTAGGAGTCGGCGTAGGCGGGAAACGTGAGATCGCCCTGCAGGCCCTTGAAACAATTTTCCCAGATCCGCTCATACGCCGTGCCGTGGTAGAGATCGACGGCCACGCGGCGCTTTCCTTCAGGGCCGCGATAGCCCACCGGTTCCGTGTAGCCGCGGAGCGCCTGCGGCATGTCCCAGACATTGTGCAGTGTCATCATCGCGTAGGCCGGCGATTCCGATGTCGTGCCGTCGGGCAAAAACCACTCGTCGATCGTCTGCTGAAAACCATCCCAACCGAAACGCACGAGCCCCGGATGCCCCACGCACAGGCCGACAAGCGCAGCCGCGGTGCGGTTGCCCACGGACTTGTTGTTGATCTGCTTGTCGCTCACGAGGAGCACCGTGCCTTCGAGCAAAAGATCGCGTTCGATCAACCGGCGCTCAGCGTCGGTGTAGAGCGGCGTGCCGTCGGCCTCCTTCGCGTCGCACGTGAAATCGTAGGCTTCGACCATGCGCCGCACGAACCACGATTCCTGCCCCCCGCCCGTCGCGCGTCCCGCCGTCCAGTAGCCGGTATGGAGGCGATGGTCCGGCTTGTTCGGTGGCGGACACAGCTCCGGATCGGGCAGCTTGTTGATAAATTGCGAGGCGACGCGCGGGTCCATGTCCGCGTATTCCCCATACGCCGTGTGCACGAGCCAGCGCGGGTAACACTCCGCGAACCGCAGCAAAATCGCCCGCACCGCACGGGCCGCCTCGAGATTTCCCGTGAGCAGATGCGCCTCGGCCAGCGAGCGCACGGTCGACGACAGGTGGGCGATTTTGTGCGCACGGATATTCGCCGAAAAACTCGGCCGCCCCGTCTTGTAGCCGAACACCACAAACGGTTCGCCGCCGTAGTAGGTCAGCGTCTGCGGCCGCCCCCACTTCGTCTGCAACGCGATCGTCTCGGGATATTTCTCATGGGGAAAAACCGTGCGGCAAACTCGGCATGTGAGCCGGTCCGGCGCCGTTTCCGTCCAGCTCCACTGACCGTGCGGATGCACCGGCTTGCCGAGATCGCGACAGGCCGGACACGGCGTGAACTTCGTGTCGCCCGGCGTCGTCTCCGGAATCATCGCGCGCAGATACTCCGGCGTGAGCTTGCCCGCTTGCCCCCGGACACTGCGTTCCAGCCCGGCTACATAGAACTTCGCCCACGTGTAGCGCTGCAAATTCTCCCGCGCCCGCGCGACATCCGCCGGCTTAAACGCCCCGCTCGGGTGCACGACCGCACCCCGATATTTCTCCGCATCGCTCCAATCGAAAAGCGGCTCCGCGTCGGCCGCAGCCGCGTGAGCAATCGCGCCGAGCGCGACCAGTGCTGCGCAGGCAAAAACAAAAACACGCGACGGGGTGGGGCTCGACATGGTGGCGAAGACGACGGCCGACCCTGCGGGTTGCAGCGCGAGGTTGCACGCGCAAAGGCTCGACGCCGCGAGGCCGCCCGTTGAAGTCCATCTGCCCCACCCTTCCGCCCCGCCCGCCCGATGCCGCACCCCACCCGCCGCGCTTTCCTGCGCCACACCTCGCGCCTCGCCGCCGCCCTCCCGCTCGTCCAAATGACGGTCGGCGCGGCCGAGCGCACTTCGCCAGCCACGGCTCCGGCCACCCAAGCTCCCGCCGACGGCGTCCTGCGCGAAGTGCTCTTCAGTCCCGGCAACATCACCGAGCGGAAAAACTGCTACGACCGTTTCGAGCCGTTGAAAAAATCCGCGCACAATCCGGTGATGACCGCGCAGATGCCCTGGGAGAAAAGCGGCATTTGTTGGGGCAGCGTCCTCCGCTCGTCGGTCGACGGTAAATTCAAGTTTTTCTACAGCACCGATTTTCCCGGCGCCCAGGAAGGCGCGGTGACCGTCGACAATTCGATGCAGGGCAAAAACCACTGCGTCGTCTGCTACGCCGAGTCCGATGATGGCCTCGTCTGGCGCCGCCCCGCGCTCGACCTGTTTTTCCAAGACCAATTTCCCGGCAACAACATCGTCCTCACCTGGGCCGCCTACTACAACGACTCGCCCTCCGTGATCGAAGATCTCCACGAGCGCGATCCGCAGCGGCGCTACAAGCTCATGATGTTTCACATCGACACGAAGAACCGCGACCTCACCGGCTGCTGCCTCTTTGTGTCGCCCGATGGCCTTCGCTGGACGTTCACCGGCACCGTGCTCCCCGCGCAGGACGCGTCGTGCCTCTGGCAGGATCGGCGCACCGGCCGCTACTACGCGTTTCTGAAAGACCGCCTCGGCAACAACCGCAGCCGGATGCTCGCGCACAGCGACGATTTCACCACGTGGAGCGAGCCGCAGTGGATCTTCACGCCCGACCACGGCGATCACGACGGCACGAATTTCTACAACCAGTCCGCCTTCACGCTCTGCGGCCGCACGCTCGGGTTTCTCAACCTCTACGACCTCACCACGCAGACGACGTGGGTCGAGCTGATCGAGAGCGGCGACAACCACACGTGGCGCCGCATGCCCTCGCGCGCGCACGTGCTCCAGCCCGGCGCACCCGGCAGCTACGATAGCGGCGGCGCCTACGTCGGCCTCGCCGCGCCCATCCTCGTCGGCGACGACTACCGCTATTACTACTACGCCTCCGCCGACCGCCACGACGCCGCCGACGTCGGCGGCAATCCCGCCCAACGCCCCGCGCTCGCCTTCGCGACCTTCCGCCGCGATCGCCTCGTCGGCCAGCAGACCGAGCACGAAGGCGCCTTTGCCACGTTGCCCTTCGTTTGCCCCGGCGGCCGACTCTTCCTCAACTTCGTCTGCGCCGGCGAAGTCACAGTCTCGATCAAACGCCCCGGCTACGGCGGCGACTACGAGACGTTCACGACAGCCGACTGCGTGCCCGTCACCGGCGATCACCTCCGCCGCGAAATCCTCTGGAAAAAGCAGCGCTCGCTCGATGCCCTGAAAGGAAAATATATCCGCCTCAAAATCTCCGGCCGCAACGTCGTCGCCTACAGCGCCCGCTTCGAAGCCTGATCTTTACGCCCCACCCCACCCATGAAACACCCCTCGCCCCGCCACGCATTCGTCCGCTCCGCCTCCGTCGCGCTCATCGCCGCCATCGCCAGCCACCTGCTCGCCGCGGATTTCCAAATCACCGATGCCGCCGAATTCGCCCGCTGCGTGCCCGCCGGTGCCAAGGTCGAAAAAATCGCCGGAGATTTTTCCTTCATCGAGGGCCCGGTGTGGATCAAGAGCGCCGGTCACCTCGTGTTTAGCGACATACCGAAGAACGAGCTCAAGCAGTGGTCGCCCGGCGGCGGCATGAAGACCTACCGCGCGCCGAGTTTCAACGCCAATGGCAACACCCTCGATCTCACCGGCCGCCTCCTCTCCTGCGAACACACCGGTCGCCGTGTCGCCGTGCAGGAAAAAGACGGCACGCTCCGCACGGTCGTCGATTCGTTCGAGGGCAAAAAACTCAACTCGCCCAACGACATCGTCGTGAAATCCGATGGCACGCTCTACTTCACCGATCCCGAATACGGCCTGAAAAACGATCCCGCCACCAAGCAGAAAATCGGCAAAGAGCAGCCCGGCCAATTCGTCTACCGCCACAATCCGAAGACTGGCCGCACCACCGCCCTCGTGCGCGATTTCGTCCAGCCCAACGGCCTCGCTTTCTCGCCCGACGAAAAATTTCTCTACGTCGCCGACTCCGGCGCGCCCAAGCACATCCGCCGTTTCGCCGTCGCCGCCGATGGCTCGCTCTCCGGCGGCGAAGTCTTCTGCACACTCGATGCCGGCGTGCCCGACGGCATCCGCGTCGACACCGCCGGCCGTGTTTGGTCGAGCGCCGGCGACGGCGTGCACATCTTCGCGCCCTCCGGAAAACTCATCGGCAAAATCCTCGTCCCCGAGGGCCCGGCCAATCTCTGTTTCGGCGGCGCCGACGGCCAAACGCTCTTCCTCACCGCGCGCAAATCTCTCTACGCCGTCAAAGTCTCCGTCACCGGCGCCGCGCGCTGAGCCGTCGCAGCCGGTGATTTTCTACCCCTGCAAATCCTTCTTTGACTGCCGGCTTCACCCGCTTACCTGTGAAACCCGATGCTCTCCGAACTCCTCCAAGATCGCGCCGCGCTCTACGTCGCGGGTGCCCTCATGGCACCGGAGCGGGAGAACTTTGAGCTGATCCTCGAGTTTCACGACGAACTGCGCGTCCACGTCGCCGCGCTGGAGGACGCCGCCAATTCCATCTGGCTGGCCCGCCTCGCCGCGACTCCAGCCCCCCCACCGCCGGCCGAGCTGAAACACCGCCTCTTCGCCGCGCTCGACGCCCATCCGCAGCCCGTCGCGCCGGATGCCCTCGTCGTCGCCGACGGCGCCGGCCTCATCGAGTGGGTCAACCCCGCGTTTACCGCGCTGTGCGGCTTTTCCTTGGACGAACTTCGGGGCCGCAAGCCGGGCCATTTTCTCCAGGGCCCCGCGACCGATCCGGCGGCGGTGAGCCGTATCCGCGAATCCGTGCGCGCGCGCCGCGCCTGCCGCGAGACCCTCGACAATTACCACAAGAACGGCGCGCACTACCGCGTCGATGTGGCCATCACGCCCATCCTCGACGACGAGCAGCAACCGCTCTGGTTCGTCGCCCGCGAGCGCAAGTTGCCCGCGTAAGGCCGGCTCCGCGCCGGATTTTTTTCGCCCGCGCGCCCTGTCAGGGTTCGGCGGAACACTTGTCAGCAATTCGCGCAGAGCGTTTGCCAAACCGTGCGCAGCACTGCGCAGCGATTGGTGGCATAACTAGCCTGACTCATCGGGAAACCTTCCGGTGACGCCCTCCAACTTCCGCAGTGACCATGAAAAACTATCTCTACCTGTCACTCATGCCCGAGTCGCTCGTCGCCTCGCATCTCGCCCCGGACGATTTCGGAGCCTATGTTGCCACCGGCACCAAGAAACGCGCCCGCGGCCAGGCGATTTTCTTCAAGCTGACCGACGACTACGCGGCGAAGGTCATCACCGGTGATCTCGCCCAGCGCATGCACGAGCGCTCCCCGCGCCGCTCGCTCTATCTTTCCATCTACCGCGTATTGGAGCGCACCCCGCTCGAGGCCTTCGAGTCCCTCCATCTCACGACCGACGACGGTCGCGTGCTCTCCCTCCTGCCCACCGTCTACAAACCCGAGGCCGGCCCGCGCTTCCATCTCTACCAGGAGTTCTGCCCCGTCACCCCGCGCGTCGTCAGCGCGCTCGAGCCCCGCGAATTCGCCGCGCACATCACCGATCCCGCCCAGGCCGTTTCGCTGCCCGCGCTCGTGTTTGCCGAGCTGAAACTCAACCGCCTGGGCGACGATCCCGAGGCCCCCGACATCGACGATCTGCCGTATCCGAATCTCGAACACTTGCGCGACTGCTTACGCGAGCTCCGCACCAAACACGGCAAACCCACCAAGACCGTCATCCGTTACCTCCAGCAGGACGTGCTCTTCCGCACCTTTACCGGCGGCCTCTACATCGCGTCCGCCGGCCAGGGCCTGCGGCACTTCCCGATGCCCAGCCAGGGCGAACTCGAAACCAAACACTTCCCGTGGTGGCGCTCCGCTCTCCGTTCCTTCGGCGCCTGATTTTCCCGTTCAACCCATCCTGCCATCATGCAATCGTCGCTCTTCTGGCTCACGCCAGTATCCTCCGTCCTCGCCCTCGGCGTGGCGGCACATTTTTATTCGCGCATGAAAGCCGCGCCCGAAGGCACCGCCAGGATGGCGGAGATCGCCTCCCACGTGCGCACCGGTGCCATGGCCTATCTGCGGCAGCAGTATAAGGTCGTCGGCATCTTCTTTCTCGTGCTCACGCTCGTCTTTGCGTGGCTCGCCTACGGGATGAACCTGCAAAACAAGTGGGTGCCGTTCGCGTTCCTCACCGGCGGCTTCTTCTCCGGTCTCGCGGGTTTCTTCGGCATGAAAACGGCCACGTATGCCGCCGCCCGCGTCGCCCACGCCGCCAGCCACTCGCTCGATGCCGGCCTGCGCCTCGCCTTTCGCAGCGGCGCCGTCATGGGCCTCGTCGTCGTCGGTCTCGCGCTCCTCGACATCTCGGTCTGGTTCCTCGTCCTGATGCGCTTCGTCGACGATCCCGATCCCGCGCACAAACTCTCCATCATCACCACCACGATGCTGACCTTCGGCATGGGCGCCTCGTTGCAGGCCCTCTTCGCCCGCGTAGGCGGCGGTATCTTCACGAAGGCGGCCGATGTCGGCGCCGACCTCGTTGGCAAAGTCGAAGCCGGCATCCCCGAAGACGATCCCCGCAACCCCGCCACCATCGCCGACAACGTCGGTGATAACGTCGGCGACGTCGCCGGCATGGGCGCCGATCTCTACGAATCCTACGTCGGCTCCATCCTCGCCACCGCCGCCCTCGGCGCCGCCGCTTACGCGCAGATCGCGCAGCCCGACAACGCCTACAAAGCCGTCATCGCCCCCATGGTGATCGCCGCCATCGGCACCGTTTTCTCGATCATCGGCATGTATGCCGTGCGCGTGAAATCCGGCTCCACCCAACGCGATCTCCTCAACGCCCTCGGCCGCGGCATCAACCTCAGCTCCGCGCTGATCGTCGTCTTCTCGTTCTTCGTCCTCCGCTACCTCGAAATGCCCAACTACCTCGGCATCTGGGGCGCCATCGTCACCGGCCTCATCACCGGCCTCGTGATCGGCAAAGTCACCGAATACTTCACGTCGCAGGAATACGCGCCCACCAAGGGCATCGCCGACAACGCCACCACCGGCCCCGCCACCGTGATCATTTCCGGTCTCGGCACCGGCATGCTCTCCACCGTCGTCCCCGTCGTCGCGATCGTCATCGGCACCGCGCTCTCCTACTGCTTCGCCGCCGGCAGCTGGCACTTCTCTCCCGCCAGCATGGCCCTCGGTCTCTACGGCGTCGGCATCGCCGCCGTCGGCATGCTCTCCACCCTCGGCA
>Ga0075163_10010552_pt1 | contig 12079 bp, 7 predicted proteins | sample JI1023141ADNA_FD_71478 | JGI IMG/M metagenome (GOLD analysis project Ga0075163, IMG submission 71478) | Wastewater effluent complex algal communities from Wisconsin, to seasonally profile nutrient transformation and Carbon sequestration -... | ecosystem: Engineered > WWTP > Effluent > Algae...
CTGCCGCAGGTACGCGGTGCCGAGGACGATGTTGGTATCCGGGTCGTACAGGCTGTCGGCGCCGCCCCAGGGCAGGCCGAGCTTGCGCGCGACTTCGGCGCCGGTGCCGGGCAGCAATTGCATCAGGCCGCGTGCGTTCGCGGAGGAACGCGCCTTGGGATCGAACACGCTTTCCGAGCGGATCTCGCCGGCGACCCAGGCCGGGTCGAGGCCATTGCGTTGCGCTTCGCGGCGGATGGTGGCGTCGTGGTGCATGGGGAAGCGCAACTGGTAGAGGCGCGATTCCTCCGGATACGACTTGCCGCCGACATTGACCAGGCCGAACACGCCGCGGTCGAACCAGCCCGCGTCCTCGGCGAGGCCGACCGCGATCCGGCGCTGGTCGTCGCCGAAACGCGACAGCGCATCGTCCCATTCGCGCTGCGCCCAGCCACGGCGGTCGATGCGGTACAGCGCCAATGCGCGAATCAGCGCGGGCGTGCGAACGACGGCGTCCTTCGCCGCGGGCGTGTCGTGCGGGATCCACGGGCACAGCGTGTACGGCTGGTTGATGCGGTCGGCGGCGAGGAATCCGTGGAATTCCGGCTTGGTCGCGGCCTTGGCGTACAACGCCTGCGCGCCGGACTTGTCGCCGGTGAGTTCCGACAACCGCGCTTCGAAATAGGTCCAGCGCGACTGGCTGCGCTGCGCATCGCCCATGCGCCGGATCGCGGCCAGTGCCCCGCGCCAATCGCTGCGCGCGATGGCCTCGCGCACCTGCAGTTCGTGCAGCTTGTCGTCGTAGGCGGACAGGGGCACCGCGGCGAGCCGGCGCGCGCCTTCGGGTTCGTAGGACGCCGCCGACTGCAGCGCGACCTGGTACAGCACGCGGCCGCGGTCGGCTTCGGTGAAGCCCAGCGCCTGCGCGTATTTCGGCAATTGCGCCTCGGCCGCGACCGGCACCGATTTCGCCAGCCGTGCGAGTCCCTGCGAAGCCATCCAGCGGCTACGGTCGGTTTTCGGCCAGTTCAACGCGCGTTCGTTGATGGCCTCGAAAAAGGAAGCGTAGTCGTTCGCCAACGCCGCTTCGTCCGCGGGCAGGCCACGCGCGGCTGCGCGCATCACTCCCGGCTGCCATTCGCCGGCGGCCTTGTCGATGCGTTCCCAGCGCAGCGCCGGCGGCAGCCCGCCACGCGAGGCGAGCAGGGCGAAGGGCGCATCGCAATCGGTTGGCAGCGATTTGCCGGTGCTGCGCCAGATCGCCTGCGCATCGGCCGTCCAGCTCGCGTCGACCTGGCCGAGGGCCTGTCGCGCATTGAGCGCGACGCAGCGCAGCGAGGTGTCCTGCACCGAAGGCGACCATGCGGCGAGGAAGCTCGTCCAGTCCTGGCGTCGCGCAAGCGCCGGAAGCCAGACCTGGCGGAAGGCTTCGGCGACGGCCTGGCCGCGGTAGCGCGCCAGGAAATCCTGGCCGCGTTGCGGCGGCAGGCTATCGATGTTGCGGCGCAGCGAAGCGTATTCGACCCAACTCGCGACCGGGCTGGCCGCGATCGACGCCGGATCGTAGGGCTGGCCGGCCTCGGCCGCCTGCAGCGCCGCCAGGACTTGCGCGTCGCCGGGCTGGGTGGCCGCGAGGGCCGGGGCGGCCAGCGCCATGGCCAGCAGCGGGGCGACGATCCTCATGTCTGGACGCTCCGGGGGTCGTATTACCCGACTATAGCCAAGCCGGTCTGAATGGCCGGGCCGCCGGGGTCGCGACGAACCGCTTGATCGTGTTTCACGAATTGTTTACAAGGACGTCACATTCCCATGGGGCAGGGGGCCACCGGGGATGCAACCTCTCAACTCCTTCCGGGGATCTCACATGAAGTCGTTGCGCCGTCACCGGCTGACCACGGCCGTGCATGTTTCGTTGCTGCTTTCGTTGCCTGCAATCGCATTCGCGCAGGATGCGACGACAGATACCACCAACCAGGCCAAGACCCTCGACACCATCCAGGTCACGGGCTCGCGCATCAAGCAGACCGACAAGGTCACCAGTTCGCCGGTGCAGGTCATCACCCGCGCGCAGATCGACCAGAGCGGCGCCACATCGATCGGCGAGTTCCTGCAGGACCTCACCGCCAGCGGCAAGGCCTTGAACGCCAAGTTCAATTCCTCAGGCAACTTCGGCTACCCGCCGGACGGCGGCGGCATCGGCGCCGGATCATCGCAGGTCGACCTGCGCAACCTCGGCTCCAACCGCGTGCTGGTGCTGGTCGACGGCATCCGCTGGGTCAACGAGTCCTCGGCCTCGGGCGTCAGCGGCAGCGCCGACCTCAACACCATCCCGCTGGCCATCGTCGAGCGCATCGAAGTGCTGGAAGACGGCGCCTCGGCGATCTACGGCTCCGACGCGATCGCCGGCGTGGTCAACGTGATCACGCGCAGGAACTTCGACGGCGCGCTGATCCATGCCAAGTACGGCAGCTACGGCCATGGCGGCGACGATACCGAAGCCGACATCACCATCGGTGGCGGGAGCGATCGTTTCAACGCCGTGTTCAATGCGAGCTATGTCGAGTCCAAGGGCATCAGCGCAGCTGACTGGGCGCGTTCGTCCGTGCCTACTCCAGGCGGAGGCGAGGCCGGCAGTTCGGGGACGCCGCAAGGTCGATTCATCTTCTGCGATCCGCGCATTACCACGCCCGGAACCTCCGGCTTCTGCGATCCAGGCACCAACGACTGGTTCGACATGACCCTCAACGACGGCACCACCGTGCCGAACTACAACGGCGGCGATCCCACCGGGACGGGCGGCACCTACCACAACTTCAATTTCACCGCGGACGGCTTCAATTTCGCGCCCTACAACCTGCTGCTGACGCCGTCCAAGCGCAAGTCGGTCTACGCCAGCGCGCGCTATGACTTCAGTGACGCCGTCTCGCTCCACGGCAAGTTGTTGTACAACAATCGCCAGTCGGCCAACCAGGCTGGTCCGGAGCCGATCTTCGTCGGTCCGTTCGCCGGTACCGGCGGCATTGCCGATGGGATCAACATTTCGGCGTTGAACCCGTACAACCCGTTCGGCATCGACCTATGCGCGGTCGCGTCCCCCGACTGCGGCGACGGCACCGCGAATTTTGGCTTCATCACCAAGCGTCCGGTCGAACTGGGGCCGCGCAAGTTCTTCCAGGATGTCGATACCTGGTACGTCAACCTCGGCCTCGACGGCAGCTTCGGCGAGAGCACGAGCTGGAACTTCGACTTCGTCCACTCCGAGAACAAGGCCGAACAGACCTTCCTCAATGGTTTCAATGTCGGCAAGCTCAAGCTCGCCCTCGGCGACCCCGCGATCTGCGCGCAGTCCCCGGGGTGCATCCCGCTGGACCTGTTCGGCGGCGAGGGCCGGCCGATCACCCCGGCGATGTTCGACTACATCTCCACCGACCAGCACGACGCCAGCAAGCAAGTGCTGGACCTGGTGACCGCCAACATCACCGGCGACCTGTTCGCGATCGGCGATCGGCATGCCGGCTATGCGTTGGGCGCCGAGCACCGCCGCTACCAGGGTGATTTCACCCCGGATCCATTGCGCCAGACCGGCGAATCGCAGGACTCGTTCGCGGCGCCGGTCTCGGCCAGCTACAACGTCAGCGAAATCTACGGCGAAATGCAGGTGCCGTGGACCTCGACCTTCTCGACCGACTTCGCCTTGCGCTATTCGGATTACTCGACCTTCGGCGGCGCGACCACCGGCAAGCTCGGCCTGCGCTGGCAGCCGATCCAGGACCTGGTCCTGCGTGCTTCGTACTCCGAAGGCTTCCGCGCGCCGAACCTTGGCGAGTTGTACGGCCTGACCCAGTTCGGCGATACGCTGGTGGATCCCTGTGGCTCGGCCACGCATCCGGGGCCGATCGACCCGAGCTTCGCCGCGGCGTGCGGGGCGCAGGGCATTCCCACGAACTTCACCCAGGCCAACACGCAGATCATCGTGTTCACCGGTGGTAACCCCGACCTGCAGCCGGAGAAGTCGAAGAACTACAACGTTGGCGCGGTATGGAGTCCGTCCTGGGCCGAAAACCTGTCGTGGTCGAGCAAGCTCGATTTCGAATTCGACTACTTCCACTACAAGGTCACCGATGCGATCCGCGCACCGGATACCCAGTCGATCCTGAATGGTTGCTACGACGGCAGCCTGAGCGCCGCCGCTTGCGCCGGCATCACGCGTGGCACGGGTTTCCAGCTGAACCCGCCGACCGCCTTCCTCGACAACCTCGGTACCATCGAAACCAGCGGCATCGACCTCAAGGCCAACTGGCTCAGCCCCGAGCTTTCGTGGGGCCAGCTGAGTGCATCGCTGCAATCCACGCATACGATCAAGTATGAAGATGGTTCGTCGCGCGACGTCGGCATCGAGGTCAACGACAGCGCCATCCCCGACTGGCAGACCAACGTACAGCTCGGCTGGCACAAGGGTGACTGGAGCGCGACCTGGGACGTGCGCTACATCAGCGCAGTCGACGAGGATTGCGGCAATGCCGGGACGACGCCATCGACCGGTTGTGCCGAGCCTGTCGGGATGCATGAACTGCCGGCCACTACCTACCACGACGTGCAATTGGGCTGGAACAACGCCTTCCGTGCCAGCGGCCTGAAGCTGACGGTAGGCGTGAACAACCTGTTCGACAAGGATCCACCGGTGTGCGTGACCTGCTCGCTGAACGGCTACGACGCGGGTACCTACGACCTGCCGTTCCGCTTCTGGTACGTGGACGTGCAGTACAAGTTCTGATCCTGCGGATCAGTGCGTAGACGACGGGCGGCGATGCGAATCGCCGCCCGTTTTTTTGTCTGCGAGATGCCCATGCGGGAAGGGCTTTTGCCCCCGCTGCCGAGATCCGTTGCGGCTGGCCAAAACCGCTCCCGCGGTGGCTGGTCAGGAGGCCAGTGCCGACAAGGGCACGTCGAGCCGCAACGACAGCGCGAGGTGGTCCGACCGTGCCGCGGCCTGCGCCTGCATCTCGCCGTGGCCGAGGCCGGTCGTCACCAGGATGTGGTCGATCGCGCGCTGCGGGCGCCATGCCGGGAAAGTGGGCACCGCATGCCCCGGCGGTTGCAGGCGCGTGCGCTGGTACAGCAACGCCATCTCGGGCCGGTCGGCGAGGCAGTTGAAGTCGCCCATCAGCACGGCGTGGCGATGGTCGGCGAGCAGTTCGCCGATGAAGGCCAGTTGCGAGCGCCGCGATGCCGTGCCGAGCGAGAGGTGCGCGACCGCGACCACGAGGCCGTCGTCGCCGGCGCCGAAGCGCGCGAGCAGCAGGCCGCGGCCCTTCACTCGCCCGGGTAGCGGATGGTCGAGTACTTCCACCGGTTCGAGGCGGCTGAGCAGGCCGTTCGCGCTGGAGGCGACGCCGCCGACGCGACGATTGGGCTGGTGGCTCCAGAACTCGAAGCCGCCGTGTTCGGCGAGGTAATGGGTCTGGTTGGTGAATCCCGAACGCCAGCTCCCCGGGTCGCTTTCCTGCAGGCCGACGATGTCGTGCCCGCCGGCGAGGCGGGCGATGGCGTCGAGCGCGTGCTGCTTGCGTCCGGCCGGCAGCACGTGCGACCAGCTGCGGGTCGCATAGTCGCTGTAGCGACGGGTGCTGGACCCGGCCTGGATGTTGGCGCTGAGCAGCCGCAGCGGGCGCGTATCCATCGCGCGCGGCTTACTTCGCGCCTAGCGCCGCCTGTTCCTGCGCGACCAGTTGGTCGAGGATGCGGATCTGGTCCTCGCGGGTCTTGCCGAGCACGCGGTACTTGCCGTCGACGATCAGCGTCGGCGTGCCCTCGATGGCGCTGCGCGTCGCGAACTGCTTGGCCTTGCGCAGCTTGCCGTCGATCGCGAAGCTCGACATGGTCGATGCGAACTGCTGCGGGTCGACGCCGAAGCGCGCGTAGAAAGCGGCGATGTCCTGCACAGAATCCTCGCCACGCTCGCCCTTCAGCGTCTGTTCGACATGGATGGCCTTGTAGAGCAGGTCGTGGGTGCGCGGCACCAGGCCCATCGATTCGGAGGCGTAATACGCCCGCGCGTAACGGTCCCACGTGCCGCCGAACTGCGCCGGCACGTAGGTGAAGCGCACGTTCGCCGGCATCTGCGCTTTCCACGCGCGCATCAGCGGCTGGAACATGTTGCAGGCCGGGCAGACGTAGCCGAACACCTCGACGACCTCGACCTGGCCGTTGGCCGGATCGAACGGCTGGCCGTTCGGTATGGTGGCGTAGTCCACGCCCTCGACCGGCGGCGGGCTGCCGGCGGCGATCCTGGCGACGTTGGCGATGATCGAGGCCGATTCCTCGTCCACGCCCGGAGGCGGGGGCGGCGTGTTGGCGTTCGCGGCCGCAGTCGGTGCGTTCGCCCCCGGGGCATCGCCGGCCGCGGCGGGCGCTTCGGATTTCGAGCATGCGGCCAGGGACAGGACGAGCAATAGCGGGACGAGTCGCAGGGTCATGGGGTCGCGCCTGTGGTTCGGGACATGGTGTCCGAGAAACGGGAGTTTAGCGGCGTTGGCGTTGCAGCATCGCGATCAGCGCATCGGCGGTGCGCAGCATCGCTTCGTGGTCGCCGCTGGTGATGCGGTAGCGGCCGTTCACGACCAGCGTCGGCGTGCCCTCGATGTCCACCGCGTGTTCGAACGCGCTGGCATGGCGCAGGTTCGCTGCAGTTGCGGGCGAATCCCACGCGGCCTTCAGCTTCGCCGCCGACAGGCCCTGGCCGGCGAGCCAGGCTTGCAGTTCGCCGTCGGAAGGATTCATCGGCATGGTGCCGTCGTCGTGCATGGCGCGGAACAGCGCGGCATGCGTGCGTTCCACCGCACCCAGCGCCTCGGTCGCGAAATATCCACGGCTGAGCGGGTCGCCGTTTTCGGTGGCCAGCGGGACGTAGGCGAAACGGACCCCGGCGGGCAGCGTGCGCCGCCAGGCCTCGAGCTTGGGCTGGAATTGCGCGCAGTGCGGGCACCAGTAGGCGAACACCTCGACCACTTCGATCTTGCCTTGCAGCGGCCGATAGGGCTGCGCCCCGTCGATCACGACGTAGTCGATGCCCTCGATCGGCGCGGCAACAGGCGTCGCCGCGAACGCGGTCGCGGGCAGGAGCAGGGCGAATAACAGGCCAAGCAGGGTTCGGGTCATGGCGTCGGGCAAAAAAATGCCGGTACAGGGATCGTACCGGCAGGTTGATACAAGGGCTGTACGGAGTCGGACTGCAACGGTCGCGGGAAGTTCCCGCGACCTCATCCGGCCTTGGGCGGCGCGCTTGCCGTTTCGGCGTTCGCCGCGGCAGGGGTCGTCGAGGCCGGTGTCGCCGCGGTGGCGGGCGCAGGCGCGGTGGCAGGTGCCGGCGCGGTGGCGGTCGGAGCCGCCGCCGCGACCTGCGCGTCGCCGGCATCGGCGCCGCGATCGTGCAGGCCCTGCAGGTAGCTGCCCAGCGACTGGATTTCATCGTCGCTGAGGTTCTTGGCCACTGTCGCCATCATGTCGAACAGATGGTGGTCCTGCTCGGTCGTGGTGCCGGTACGGTATTCCTGCAGGCGGCGCACGACATAGGCCGACTGCTGGCCGCCGATGTGCGGGAACGCGGGGCCGGGGTTGCCGGCGCCGGCGGGACCGTGGCAGGCCATGCACGCCGGAATGCCGCGGACCGGGTCGCCGCCGCGGAACAGTTTCTGCCCGACCTGATAGAACTTCATGCCGGCGTTCGGGCCCGTGGCGATCGCGCTGTCATCGGCCACGCCCGCGCCCGCCTTCTGCTGGGCGAAGTAGGCGCCGACGTCGCGCATGTCCTGCGCGCTGAGAGGCGCGGCCATCGGCGCCATCACCACGGCCATGCCGCCGGTGCGCACGCCGGCCTTGAACAGCGCCAGCTGCTGCGCGACGTAGCGCTCGGGCATGCCGGCGATGCGCGGATACTGCGGATCGCTCGGATTGCCGTCCACGCCGTGGCAGGCGGCACAGGCGCCGGCCTTGGCCTGCCCGGACTTGGCGTCGCCCCAGTGGGTCTTGGCGAGGTCGGCGACCGGATCGCCCAGCGGCGCGGCCTGCGCCGGAGCCTGTTCCGGCAGAGGGGTGACGGTGGACTGGGCGAAGGCGACCGCGGTCGCGGCGACCACGGCCAGGCCGGCGATGCCAAGGAGGCGGGGATGGCGCATGCGCATGCTCCGGGAATACGGATGCGGCCCCGCGGGCCGCATGAACGCGAAATTATCCGTGCGCGGCCCGGCAGCGGTCAAACCGCCATGCCATCCTTGGCGCATGAGCAAGCCCAGAACGCCCGCATCGACCGCGCCCCGCGACCAGCCCACGCCCTTCGACCGCGCCCGCTACCTGCTGGCCGCGCACCAGCCGCGCCAGTTGCCGCCCGACGGCGGTTTCGAAGTCGCCTTCGCCGGGCGTTCCAACGCCGGCAAGTCCAGCGCGCTCAATGCCTTGTGTCGGCAGGGCGCGCTCGCGCGCGTGTCGAAGACGCCGGGCCGTACCCAGCAACTGGTGTATTTCGAGCTGCCGCAGTTCGACCAGCGCTACCTCGTCGACCTGCCCGGCTACGGCTACGCCAAGGTGCCGCAGGAACTGCAGGCGCACTGGCAGGCCTTCATCAAGACCTGGTTCCGCAAGCGCGAGGCGTTGCGCGGACTCGTCGTGGTGATGGACATCCGCCATCCGCTCAAGGACTACGATCGGCAGATGCTCGGCTACGCGGTGGAACGCGGGATTCCGGCGCATGCATTGCTGACCAAGGCCGACAAGCTCTCGCGCGGCGCGGCCGCAAACACGGTGCAGGCGGTGCGGATGGAACTGTCGCGCGCGTTCGGGGAAGGCATCGGCGTGCAGGCGTTCTCGGCCGAGGCGAAGACCGGCGTCGAACAGGTGCGCGAGGTCGTGGCCAGCTGGCTGCAACTTGAAGCTTGAGGCGGTCCGGCCCATATCATCCGCCTCCAGCACGCGAGCCGCCCATGTCCGGACCCAGCAGCGCCAGCGACGCGCCGATCACCGACCATCGCCAACTGGTCGAGGTGCTCGCGTCCGGCGAAAAGCCGCGCGAAGACTGGCGCATCGGCACCGAGCACGAGAAGTTCGGCTTCCGCCTCGACGACCTGCGCCCGCCGGAGTTCGATGGCGAACGCGGCATCGAAGCGCTGCTGAAAGGCCTCACGCGTTTCGACTGGCAGCCGTACGAGGAAAGCGTCGACGGCAAGCCGGCGCGCGTCATCGCCCTGACCCGCGACATGGCCTCGGTCACGCTGGAACCGGCGGGACAGCTCGAACTTTCCGGCGCGCCGCTGGAAACCATCCACGACACCTGCAAGGAAGTCGGCGGGCATTTGCGCGAAGTGCGCGAAGTCGCGGACGAACTGCGGCTCGGTTTCCTCGGCATGGGTTTCCAGCCGAAGTGGCGGCGCGACGAGATGCCGTGGATGCCGAAGGGACGCTACCGGATCATGCGCGATTACATGCCCAGGGTCGGCAAGCTCGGCCTGGACATGATGACCCGCACCTGCACCGTGCAGGTCAACCTCGACTACGCATCCGAAGCGGACATGGTGAAGAAGTTCCGCGTCTCGCTCGCATTGCAGCCGGTCGCGACCGCGCTGTTCGCCGATTCGCCGTTCACCGAGGGCAAGCCGAACGGCTACCTCAGCTACCGCTCGCACATCTGGACCGACACCGACCCGGATCGCACCGGCATGCTCGACTTCGTGTTCGAGGACGGCTTCGGCTACGAACGCTACGTCGATTACCTGCTCGACGTGCCGATGTACTTCTCGCACCGCGACGGCGAATACGTCGACGCTTCCGGGAAGTCGTTCCGCAAGTTCCTGCGTGGCGAACTCGACGTGCTGCCCGGCGCGTTGCCGACGCTGCGCGACTGGAACGACCACATGACCACCGCGTTCCCGGAAGTGCGGCTGAAGAAATTCCTGGAAATGCGCGGCGCCGACAGCGGGCCGTGGAGCCGCATCTGCGCACTACCCGCGTTCTGGGTCGGCCTGCTCTACGACGACGCGGCGCTGGATGCCGCCTGGGACTTGGTGAAGGACTTTTCGCTGGCCGAACGCCACGCATTGCGCGATGGCGTGCCGAAACTGGCGTTGAAGCTGCCATTCCGCGGCGCGAGCGTGCGCGAACTCGCGGTTGAGGCGCTGAAGATCGCGCATGCCGGCCTGCGCCGCCGCGCGCGCGCCGATGCCTGCGGCATCGACGAAAGCGGTTTCCTGCAGCCGTTGCTGGAAATCGCCGACGCCGGGCAGACTGCGGCCGAACGCAAGCTGGAGCTGTTCCATGGCGAGTGGAACGGTTCGGTTGATCCGGTGTTCCGCGAATTCGCGTACTGATGTTCTGTTTTTCCTCTCCCCTTGTGGGAGAGGATGCCGCATGGCGGCAGGAGAGGGGGCTTTGCGAGTTATTTCACCCTCTCCCGGCCTTCGGCCACCCTCTCCCATCAAGGGAGAGGGAAAAGCTCGATTCAATACCGCGACGCGGTCAACGGCGCGTCCGCCCACTGCCACGCAAGCTGGTAGCGGCGTTCGCTGTCGGCGGCGCCGGCCGTATCGCCCAGCTTGCGCTGCGCCTGCGCCAGCCCCAACAGCGACCAGCCGTTTTCCGGATAGGCCTTCAAGTCCTGGCGATACGCTTCCGCTGCACCGCGCGCGTCGCCGGCTTCCAGCAACGCCGCACCGAGGTACCAGCGCGTCGGCAACGGCCAGTCCGCGGGTTCGTTGTAGTTGACCTTGTCCTCGGCCGCGACGGCTTCACGCAATGCGATGAACGCGTCTTTCCCGTGGCCCTTCGTGCGCAGCAGCTCGCCGCGCAGCAGCGCATCGGCCACCTTCAGCAGGCCATCGGCATGGTTGATGTCGAGGAAGCTGATCTTCGCCGTCGCCGGATCGATGGCGATGGCGTGCAATGCGGCGAGGTCTTCCTGTGCTTTCGCGGAATCGCCGCGGCGCGTGTGCGCCATGCCGCGCGCGAATCGCCAGACTCCGGTCGGGAACGGCAGCGTCGATGGCGGCTCGGCCTGCGCGAGGATCGCGTCCCATTCGCCGAAACGCACCTGGGTGAACAGCGGCGCGACCAGGAACAACTGCATCGCCTCCAGCGGTGGCGCGCCCATCGTGTCGCGGTCGGCGCGTTGCGCGGTCTGTTCCGCGGCGCGCAGGGCCAGCGTGCGCGAGCCGGTCAGGCCGGCGGTCATGGTCGCGAAATGCCAGTTGTGCGGCACGTAGCCGAGCGGATACACGCCGTTGCTGCCGCGGCAGAACGACAGGAAGGCCTTGTCCGCGGTGGTCGCGGCGAAATTGGTCAGGGTCGCGTCGTGGTAGCGACCGAGGCGGATGTAGGTATGCGCCGGCATGTGCACGAGGTGGCCGGAACCGGGCGCGAGCGCGGCCAGCGCATCGGCATAGGGTTCGGCGCGTTGCGGGTTCGGCGAAGCCTCGGTGGCGTGGATGTAGTAATGCATCGCGCCGATGTGGCGCGGATTGCGTGCGAGCACGCCTTCCAGCGCAGCGAGGATCGCGGGCGTGTATTCGGTCTGCTGGCCTTGCGCGGTCCAGTAGGACCAGGGCGTGAGATCCATCAGCGATTCCGCATACAGGGTCGCGGCATCGTCGTCGTCCGGGAATTCGGCGACGACCTTGGCCATCGCCTGCGCATAGGCCTTGTCGAGCGGCCCGCGGTCCTCCGGCGCGGGATCGGCATAGCGCGCCTGCAGCGCTTCGATCAGCGCGCGATCGACCGGCGTCGCGTGCGCGGCGAGCGCGGCGGCGCGACGCGAGAATTCGAACGCGGGCCGGTTCGCCTCCGGCTGCATCGCCAGGTTGATGTTCGGGCCCAGCACCAGCGCCTGCCCCCACAGGCACATCGCGCATGTCGGATCGAGCCGCGCGGCCTCGGCGAACGAGCGACCGGCGGCCTCGTGGTTGAAGCCATAGGCCATGCGCAGGCCCTGGTCGAAATAGCGCTGCGCGGCCGGCACCTTGCTGCCGATGTCGCGGTGCAGGTCGCCGAAGTCGTCGAACAGCTTCGGCGCGTCGGCGGCGGACGGCGCGGTTTCGGCCTGCGGCTGCGGCGCCTTGCA
>Ga0075163_10010554_pt1 | contig 12078 bp, 2 predicted proteins | sample JI1023141ADNA_FD_71478 | JGI IMG/M metagenome (GOLD analysis project Ga0075163, IMG submission 71478) | Wastewater effluent complex algal communities from Wisconsin, to seasonally profile nutrient transformation and Carbon sequestration -... | ecosystem: Engineered > WWTP > Effluent > Algae...
AGAACCTACAGGAGCAGCACAGAAGTTTCCGAGCAATGCACCACCATAAGTATCATTATCTAAGTCAGCATAGTAATCAGCGAATACTAAACCTTCGTCAGTTGAACCATCGCAATCATCGTCGATAGAGTTACAAACTTCAGTTGCACCAGGATTAACTGCTGCATTGTTATCATCACAATCAGTATTGCTAGTAGAAGTTCCTACAGGCTGAGTACAAGCAAGGATTGCTGCACCAGCACCGTAAGTATCATTATCAGCATCTGCATAGTAAGTGTTCAGAACACCTTCGTCAGTTGAACCATCGCAATCATCATCGATAGAGTTACAAACTTCAGTTGCACCTGGGTTAACAGCTGCATTGTTATCGTCGCAATCACCACCAACAGTTACAGAACCTACAGGAGCAGCACAGAAGTTTCCGAGCAATGCACCACCATAAGTATCGTTATCTAAGTCTGCATAGTAATCAGCGAATACTAAACCTTCGTCAGTTGAACCATCGCAATCATCATCGATAGAGTTACAAACTTCAGTTGCACCAGGATTAACTGCTGCATTGTTATCATCACAGTCAGTATTGCTAGTAGAAGTTCCTACAGGCTGAGTACAAGCAAGGATTGCTGCACCAGCACCATAAGTATCATTATCACCATCTGCATAGTAAGAGTTTTGAACACCTTCGTCAGTTGAACCATCGCAATCATCGTCGATTAAGTTACAAACTTCAGTAGCACCTGGGTTAACAGCTGCATTGTTATCATCACAGTCAGTAGCATCGAGAACATAACCTACTGGAGCACCAGTACAAGAAACCTGACTAACTGCAGCGTTACCGTAAGTATCGTTATCAGCATCAGCATAGTAAGTTACACTTGGAGCACCATCATTAACAGTATAAGAAGCAGTAGCAGAACACTGACCACCGTCTGTAGAAACAGTAACAGTGTAAGTACCTGCAGTTAAACCAGACAAATCTTCAGTAGAAGCACCATTACTCCAAACGATAGAGAGAGGAGCAGGTGTACCACCTGTAATTGTCAAATCAATAGATCCATCGTTACCACCTGCGCAAGTTGCTGCTACAGTAGAAGCAGACAGCACTGGAGCTGTACAGGTAGGAGCGTTGAGGATTGGGTTAGATAATGTAGAATTGTATACAGTTGTAGTTAAATTCAAACAAGTTGAAATAACAACACCTGGTACACAAAACGGGGTATTAGCACAAGCACTTGTGTAATAGTTCGCAGAAGTTCTTGGGTTAATCGTAACCAGATTAAATACAAGATTCGCCTGAACTGAAGCAAAAGGAACTGAGTTGGTTAAACGCATACGACCAACACGAGTTCCAGGTGAAGTTGCAATAATAGAACCAGCACCACAACCAGGAGCAGGAGGACCTGCCAGACGAATTTGTCCGTTTGTTGCAGTGTTAACTGTATTTTGCAACTGAGCCGGGTTAGATAACTGAGACGAACCCGATACCCAGGCACCAGTCATCGTACCACCATTTTTCATCGCAGTATTATATGCGATATTGTACTGATGTCCCGCCAACTCAAAAGAAGTAGGAAATGTACTGATCATGTACACATCAAACTCCAATTGATTGGGAGCCACCTGCACGTCGTTCGAGAGCAGGAACTGCACACCATCTTGTGCAAGACCCACCCGGCCGAACATGGTACACATCAGCACCATGAACAGCGATCTAAGCAGTGTAATTTTTGTTTTCATTGTATGTTAATTTATTTAGTATTTCCAGTATTGTTACTCGCGGAACCCGCCGTTGAGGTAGTTGAACCGGCAACGCGGAACCCATTCGCAGGGCTAATGACTCCAATGAAGTTGAAGGCATTATTGTCCAAGATAGCCTGATCCAGAATATCCACGAAAGAATCTCCGTTAAGGTCGCTTAAAACGTAGCCAGAGGCGAAATTTGATAGGTCATTGTCCAAAACCGATTGGTCAAGGATATCGATAAATCCATCCTGGGTAATGTCCCCGGAATAGATTGCAAACACCCCTGGCTCCACCTCTTTCTGGTTATCGCCATATGCATTGTTTTGAGCCATAACGGCAGCCGATGAGCACATCAGCATAAAGATAAGAATAGTTTTTTTCATGTTATTCTGTTATTTATATACCTTAAAATAGGGGGGAGAGAAGGGTTTCTCCCCTCCCCCTATTTTTAACTTTTATGGATGAATTGAACCGATGAAGTTGAAGATATTGTTATCAACGATAGATTGATCTACGATATCCACGAAACCATCACCATTCAAGTCAGACACTACATAACCACCAGCGAAGTTAAAGATATCATTATCAATCACTGACTGATCCAAGATATCAATAAATTCATCCTGAGGAGCAAGGTCACCGCTGTAGAACGCCCAAACTCCAGGAACTACTTCACGCTGGTTACCAGAGAATGCCTGAGTTCCAGCAGTTGTGAAGTTATAATTCGTTGTAGCAGAGAATGTTACAAGATCTGACCATGTTTGAACCGCATTACGGTGGAATATCGCGATATAACCGGTAGCACCATTAATTGCAGCCGGGAAGGTGAAGCTTGCCTGTCCGTTAGTTCCAAGAACAGCTGTTCCTGAAGCAAGTACAGAAGTTGGGCTTACCTGATCACGGATTTCAACCAGGATGGTATCACATTCAGTAGTGCTAACACCAACACCTGAATTCAACAGGGCAGGCACCAATCCGCCAGCACCGTCATACATACCCTCAATCAACATAGTAAGATTCAGGATAGCATTGGTATTTGTGTAAACAGAGATAGTATCGAAACCTTGACATCCGTTTGTATCAGTTACAAGACAAGTGTAAGTACCTGCTGTTAATGAACCAATTGGAGTACCAAAGCCCATCGAAGTAAATCCGGCATCAAACCACTCAATAACATAACCAGGAGTTCCACCAGTGATAACCACAGAAGCGGTACCATCATTAGCACCAGGAGCACTTTCATTTGTAGAAGAAAGTGACAAGGAGATAGCAGCAGGCTCATTGATAGTTACAGAAGCAGTATCTGCACAACCTGACAAGTCAGAAACGATTACTGTCAATGTAGTAGCAGTTAATACCGCACGGGTAGCATTTACATCACCATCACTCCAGAGTACACTGAATGGAGCAGTACCACCTGTCCAGCTTACAGTAGCTGATCCGTTACCGAATCCGTTACAAGTAATATCTGTACCGGTAGCAGTTGCTACAATCGGGTTAGATCCGCTTACAGTGTATGCAATCACACCAGAGTTACAGCTTCCAGGGTTACCGAACTCATCAGAAACGCTCAGGTAATAAGTACCTGCAGACAATCCGCTAAGGAGATCCTGTGTAGAAGAAGTATTTGTAGTCTGGATGATATTGGTTTGAGCCAAATCAGTAGACCAAACATACTGGTATGGAGCGATACCGCTGGTAACAGTTGCAAGGATAGATCCACCACCAACACAACTTGCAGGTGTGATTGTATCAACGATAGCAACAGCTTTGGTAAGGATAGTAGCAGTGTCAGACATAGCAGAACATCCATTACCCAATGTTACGATAGCGAAGTAAGTAGAACCGAAAGTTGAAGGAATAGAATCGAGATCAGGAGTTGGAGGTACAATCTGTCCACCAACACTTAACCATTCGAAAGTAGTTCCTGTTGGATATCCACCAGAATAGATACCGGTATCAACTACGTTAACATAGATGAAGTTCGGACTACAGAGTGAGGTATCGTTATCAGAGATAACTGGTTTCGGAGTAAGAGCAAAGTTGATCTGTACTGAATCAGTAACGAAGCAACCGGTAGCAGGATTTGTAACTGTTACAGCATAGTAGCCAGATACTGTTGGAGTAGCCTGAATAGTGCTGGCAGTAGTAGAACCGAGAATATTAGCTCCAGCCCACTGAATAGTTGCGGTTGGTGGCAATTCGAAACGGAATGCATCATTAGCCGCAGACCAACCGGTAACACCATTTCTACCAGTTACAGGAGTAGCCTCAGTACCGGTACTGTTTTCGATACCCTGAGTAGTATTAGTACCGTCATCAGAGTAAGAAGCAGTATGCACTTCCACAACGTTGGTTCCTTCGTAGAGTTTAATCTGACCAGTCAAAGGTGTACCTGTTCCACTTAAGTGAGCCACGCTATTATAATCAACAATGAACACACGATTTGGAGCGGTTCCAACAGTAGCATAAGTAATTTGACCGATTGCAGCAGTTAAGTCATCCCAGCCAAGAGAAACCAGGTTATTAGGAGCAGCAGTATTTGGCAGTGTTTGACCAGAGCAACATCCTGAACCCGGAGCAGCATCAAATGAAATAAATCCATTCGTTGAAATGCTCACATCAGTGTAAGTATTACCATAGAAGGTAAAGCTGAATCCAATTGGTGCAGTAGATACTACATCATCACCATCAGGGCCGGCAGTACCAGCAATAGTTGTTGGAGCGTAAGTAATTGGGGATACGTTATAGCTTGTTGCAACCGGTGATATAATCGTTACTTCAACTTCTGCAGTATCACCACCACACAGATTTGGAGTAGTAGTAGATACAGCAATTACCGGATTAGGATTAACAGTAATTACAGCAGTATCAGTTGTAATACAACCATCCACGTTACCACTAGCAGTAACAACATAAGAGATGCTAGCAGTTGGAGTAGCAACTACACTTGGACCTGAAGTTGTATTCAGATCAGTTGCAGGAGCCCAAGAGAAGGTAGTGAAGTCTGAAAGACCTGTTGTTACATCAATATTTACAGAACTACCTTCACATACAGAAGCAGCTGAAGGAGTTACTGCAAGTGCAGGAGGAGTAGTTACAACTGCGATCACAGGAACACGAGCTGTTTGACAAACTTCAAATCCGAGGTTTACAGCATAATCTTCTGTTTCGCCAAAAGTATATACTTGATTGAAGACTGGACTTGCAATTCCTTCAGCATTGATAATACGAACGCGGGTAAGTCCCAATGAAGCAGTAACAGGGACGGTAAATGTACCGGTAAGGGTATGAATACCATTTGTAGTTACAGCAGTAGTGAATACCTGCTCACCTGGATCTGCAAAATCCGCATCACGGTTGAAGTCAACAAACATAGAAGTACCACTTGCGAAGAAACTAAGCCCCTCACAGTCACCAATAGTGATTGAGAATGGAACAACTGATCCTGGAGCAAGTGTTGGAGCATTAAGACCAGTATAGTCAGTGTATAAAGCACAACCACCAGCTGGCTGATTATTTACCAACGAACCGATAGTAACGGCATCGATATCTTCATCGATTGCACTACCAGCTGTATTTACAGGATAACCAGTAGGCAATGGATCTGGCACAGGAATCGGAGCAACTGCAGCTGCAACCCAGAAGGTATCAGTTGCTGTTAAGTAGTTAACTAATGTATCTCCATTCTGGATGAAGTTACCACCAGTTTCGCTATCATACCATGCAGCGAAGAATCCGGCACCTGGAGTACCTACGAGTGTAGTGATTCCCTGACCGCAAACTGTATCATTTTCTACAGAAGACAATACTGGATTGCTAACGTCATAGAGCAGACTTGAAGAGAATGAGCTATCAACACAAATTGATTTCACACGGAACCACGTATCAACTGATACTGATTGAGTAAGTGTATCATTTGTTTCACCTGAAAGATCAGTAAAGTTGATACCATCAGCGGAAGACTGCCATTGGTAAGCCGCATTCGTTCCAAATGCACGCATTGAAACAGTAGCGCTCACACATACATCAGTATTAGAGATCGCAGCAACAGTAGCCACTTTCGGAACATCAGAAATTACGAAGTCCAGATTAGCAGTAGCCACACAACCATTTGAAGGGTCGGTTACTGTCAGAACATAGTTTTTAGTACCAGTAGAAGTTGCAGTGAATGTAGGATCTTCAATTGTTGTTGAACTCAATTCAGTTGAAGGAGACCATGAATACAATACAGCACCACCAGTGAAGCGGGTATTCGGACGATTCAGATTTGGAGCACCGGTTAAAGCAGTACATCCAAGCAAGTTACCTACAATGGTCATTTCAGTTGCAGTAGGTGTATTTTGAATCTGGTCGAAACCGGCAACAGTAGGCGTACCATTACATACTTCAACCAACACATTACTTACACCATCCCAGAAGAATGGAGTAGTGAAATTGTGTTGATTCCAGCCTAATACAGTTGTTACAGTACCACTGAACACAGTTGTGAATGTACCTGTTACATAATTGGCAGTAAGAGGAGCAACAGCAGCTGTGTTTGCCATACTAATACTGAATCCATTCAATGAACCAGTACTTAATTTATTTACCACATTGAATGCAATGCTGGTAATGTTACCAGGACCGATCAGTCCTGCAGCATTTAACTCAGCAGCAGTGTAAAGAATCTGGGTTTTGATATTAGTATTAACACCATCATAAACTGCGATAGTATTGTTTGCAGAGTTCGAACCAGTTCCGATTGTTTTAACACTTGATGATCCTGCAGTTGCATTGATAGCAAAAGAAGAACCATTACACAGTGAATCAAATGGAGCAGGATCGATAGATACAGTAGGACCACTGTTAACAGTTACAGTAATTGATGCTGTATCAACACAACCTCCGCTTACTCCATCATCTGCAGTAAGAATATAAGTTGTTGTTGAAGATGGGCTAGCAGTTACAGTGTTACCTGTTGTACCGCTCAATCCTGTAGCAGGTGACCAGTTGAAGTTAACCCAGCTAGGATCACCGGTAGCATTCAACACAACACTTCCTGAATTACAGTAAGAAGGAGTTGAACCTGGAGTGATAGATAATGCCGGAGCAGGAGTAACAGTTGCAGTTACGATACTAGGTGCAGAATAACATCCTGAACCAACACCATCAAATACAGTTACAGACCAGTTGTAGAAGAATACATATAAGGTAGTAGCGTTTGGAGGTCCCCAACCTGTAATTGACACCTGACCAGGTAAAGTATATGGGTTAGTGAATCCAGTCTGGTGGTATTGTAAGTTCGGATTTGAAACCGGACGCAGACGATATGCGGTACCCTGTGGAACAAACATATTTAATGTAATAGTCTGAACTGTACCTTGAGTAGTAGTTACAGTAGAAACAGGTGCGCCAAGTGCATTTCCGGCAGCATCTTCTAACTGAATCGCAACAGCAGTTCCCAGCGGAGTAGCTGCATTAGGAACGATATCTACCGTACGGATAATAATTCCGCCCGGATTAAGAACATTGAAGGTTTGGTAATTTGCAGTAGCACTTGCGAACGCCGTAGTACCTGCAGCTGTTGCTGAAAGACCTACGTTCGTGTTAGTACCACCTTGATCTTCGATAACATAATACGTTTGAGTAGTAGATACAAATGGACTATAAGTACCACCGGTATTGATGATCGGACCACCGATTGTATCTAACCAGATTAATGTACCACCCGATCCAGCTGCCAACAGATTTGCAACACCTTGACCACACACTGCATCGTCAGTAACTACAGGAGCAGCAGGAGGAGCAACTACAGTTACAGGAACTGTTGTAGTTGCAGTACAACCTCCAGCATCCGTTACAGTAACGGTGTAATTTACAGAAGTTGAAGGAGTAGCAATCGGATTAAGAATATTGGCATTATTCAAAGAACCGGCTGGTGACCATGCATAAGATAATGCACCACCACTAAGTACAGTGATTGTGTAATCTTCTGTTTCACCAAAACCAATTGAACCTTGTGTACAAGCATTAGCGAGGGTTGCGGTATTTCCAAACCAGCAAATCACTCGCATTTTAGTTTGTCCCTGAATAGCTGTAAGAGGAACTGTTACGTTAACAGTAACGGGAGTTGTACCAGATGCAGAAAGCATTACCGCTTCAGAAGCATCAAAGATAGCATCACGGTTCCAGTCAATATATACACCTTTACCTTGTCCGAAAGCTGGATCAGTTGAAACTGTCAAGGTATAAGTAGAACCGGCACTTACAGAAGTTGTTGTAGTACCTGCAGCAGGGTATTGCTCATAATCATCAGCTTCTTCACCAGAGATATTACTCAGGGTGTTGAAAGTAACATTATTGATGAAATCACCAGTTATACCTGGACTTGTAGGTATAACATATGCACAATATCCGGATGGCTCAGGTGGAACAGATCCACTCGCTAAAGCAGAAACCTGTAATTGTGAGCTAGATCCCTGACAAATAACAGAAGGTGATGCAGTAGCACCGGAGATAATCGGAGTTAAACCTACACCGATAGTAACATTAGCAGCATTTACGCAACCAGTCACAGTATCAGTAGCAGTAACAGTATAAGTAGTAGTTGCTGACGGAAGCGCATTCACAACAGGACCTGTTGTAACATCCAATCCAGCAGCTGGAGACCATGCAAACACATAGTCAACATTTGAAGTTGTTACTGTAATGGTTGAAGCAGGCTCACCATCGCACAGAATTAAATCTGTTGCAGCAACACTTATTGAAGGTGCAGTTATTGGCGTGACAGTAAATGCAGCACGCGCACCAGTTTGAATACAACCTGTAATAGGGTCATAAGTTTCAGCATAATAAGTCTGAACACCACAAGCATAAGGAGTAGTGAAAGGAGTACCGGTTCCAATTTGAGTTCCACCTACGGCAGAATCAAACCAGCGGATCTGACTTCCAACTGTTCCAATTGTAGCATGCAATACAGCCTGACCACAACCGCAGAATACGTTAGTAACACTGTCAATTACCGCATCTACAGGAATTGGGTTAGCAGTAACGTTCACAGAAGCCTGAGTTGTACAACCCGCCAGGTTAGTAGCCAGAACCTGATAAGTATTGGTTCCTGAAGTAGTAGGAGTAACAACAGGATTTGGAATAGAACTATTGCTGATAGATCCGCTACCTGCAGTTTGTGTCCAGTTGAAATTCAAGTTTGGATCTCCAAAGGAATAGTATATACGACCATTGAAGACACGTGGTACGTTAACGAAACTAAATGCTCCGCCATTAATTGCACCACCACCACGTCCCTGAGAAACCGAAATATTGGCATCCGAGGCTGCAACCGCACATTCGGTTGTTCCGTTAGTATAATAGTTTGAACCATTACAAGAAACAGCGAATGAATAAGTCTGACCTGCAGGGATCGTTACGTTAATATACAAAGGAATGATGGTCAAATTAGGCGATGCACCAGCAGGGGTGATGGGCACAGTGCCCACCAGAGTCCAACCGGCATTAGTTGGCGCAACTCCGCATGTGTAAGCACTTGGCAAGTACCAAACTTCTGCAAGTGTTCCGCCGGTTATACCCATCGAAACAGAGTCGATACGAATTGGAGATGCCCCATTCACGTTAGAAATAGTGAATACGTTAGAAGAAGCTCCATTACCGGCAGCAGTGGTAGTAACCAAATTACCGGATACAAAGTTGTTTGCGGCTAACTGAGACGAAGCTCCAAGACACAGAACTGAAGGAGTAGCAGTAGGATTAAGAACAGGCTGAGGAGTTACAGTCACTGTAACAGGAGTTCGTGCACTTGGACAAATTCCATTGAAACTTTCTACCCAGAATGTAGTAGTAGCTGCAAAAGTACTTGTATAAGAGGAACCAGTATTCACAAGCGTTCCACCTGTTTGAGCGGTATACCAGTTCAGAGTACTTGTTCCAGATGCGGTCAGCGTAGCCGGCACACCAGCACATACGCTAGCACCGGTAGTTGTTGGAGCAGCATCACCGGCACCAAGATTATTAAGTAATACTGTATCAGAAACTACACAACCTGAAGATGGATCAGTTACTGATACTGTATAAGTTTGAGAAGTACCAGGAGCTAATGTAGCAACCGGATTCGCAATTGTAGAACTACTCAAACCTGTAGCCGGACTCCAGGCATAGCCCAAAGTTGGAACGAAGAATTTCCATCCTTCATTGGTTACTGTTCCAGTTCCCCAGGTTCCAAATTGACGACCAGGAGCAACAACACCGGCAGTACCAGCTGCATTTTCAACACCGCAAACCGCAAAATTACCGGCTTGAACGATATTGGTAAGGAACATGTCAATAGAATTGTCATTCTCATTCAAAACAATCTGACCGGTAACGTTACCTGATGCAGAAAAGAAGAATACGCTATTCCATGAAATAACAAACTTTCTATTCGGAGCAACTCCATCTGTCCAGTATGTAATGGTACCAGGAGAAACATTTAAATCTTCCCACGCCAATGCTGCAATATTATTTGGTGTTGCAGCTGTCGGAATAGTAGCACCATAAGTAGTCGTATTATTAGAAGAAGTACCAAACTGAATATAACCATTTGTAAAAATATTCACATTGGTATAGGCAACTCCATTGAAAGTAAATGCAAAAGGAATAGTAGCAGCAGCTTCAGCATCATCACCGGTTGGTCCTGCAGAAGGAGATCCGGGAGGTGTGATAGGAGCATGAGGAATACTTTGTACAACATATCCGACAGAAGAAGATGTATTTAACTGAGGACTTGTTCCGTCACAGAAAGTATATACGTTAGAAGAACCAGTAACATTGAACGCATTTGTCGCAGACCAGTTAAATGTATTGTTTGTAGCAAATCCGTCTGGAGCCCAGGTTAAATTTGCACTGAAACCATAAGAACCGGATAAAGAAGCGTTATAACCAGTAGCTAAAGTCACTACCTGAGTAGCACCAGGAGCAAGAATTCCGGTATTCAGAGTAACTGTAGAGAAAGATGTTGGGTTAGGACCAGTAACTGACCCGTTAATATCAACAGGAGTTACACTGAAGTCAACCGGATTCGTTCCATTATTACGTAATGTAACTGAAACGTTCTGACTTGCACCATTACAAATAGAACCGTTACCATTTGGAACGGCAGTAGCCTGGAGACCGAGATCATCGGCTGCACCAGGTGAGTATGAAATCTGTGTATTATAGAAGCGTGTTTGTGTTGTCCAAGCTGATTGAGTTCCTGGAATCGCAACACTGTTAGAAGTACCCATTGCCTGAGCACCGGTAGTTGTTGTGTATTGCCATGGGAAGGCTGCAGAAGTAAATGGTGAAACCATCGTTCCTGCAGGGAACCATTCAACATAACACTCAATAGCTCCACCGGTATATACGAAACCAGTAACCGGCCATGCCCAATAACCAGCAACAGCCGGAATATTGGATGAGTTGATAGTTGCCGTGTACGCCAATGTTGCACCTGAAATCATGGTATTCCATGCTGTTCCTGAAACCAGTGAGGTTGCAGAAGAGTTTTTCAGGTAAACATTCAGGGTCCATGAATTCGCTCCGGAAATAGTCGCGGCCGTAGTCTTATTGTAAGCCCACGAGTTAATGATAGCTCCCGAAGGAATACCTGCCGCAGCCAGGTCCGTCGCAGTCAATAATTGTATTGACTTTGAATGATGGAATGCGCTCGTTGCAGATGAACGATAGATTGGAGTACCATTCGTACCAGAGGCCGTTAATGTACCCGTACCGATCGTCACCGTCGTCTGAGCAAACAGGGGATTCAACCCCAGTCCTGTTCCTAATAGTAGGATCAGGACTCGTAGCCACGTCATCGCTTTAAGATGAGGTGACCACCTTTTGTTGTAGTTGTTAGTCATGAGATTATTATTGATTAGATTAAATTTTTCATTGCCAATAGGTACAAAAATGAATGTCCCGCGCATGTACAGCAAAGTGCGCAGAAACAGAGGAAGGAAATAATTAATGTAGTAGTTTTTTACCATGGTTTTTTTATACCGGTCTCTTTCCCTGCTACTATCTCACCGGGGTGAGAATCCCAACATCATTTCGCGATGATGACATCAGGTATTCGTAACAGATTTGGAGAATTTCCTTTTTCAAGGATTGTTAGTGCAATTTAGAACTATACCCTATACAATGCAAGTTTTTCGTAAATTTTCACCCAATAAAATCGACTGTTGGCGAATTTCTGCCTGAAAATCAATCATTAAAAGATTAAACAATCTTCATGAAAACTGTTTACACAATTTTACTGCTGACAGGTTCTAACATTTTTATGAATCTGGCATGGTACGGGCACTTAAAATTCAAGGATTTAGG
>Ga0075163_10010555_pt1 | contig 12077 bp, 7 predicted proteins | sample JI1023141ADNA_FD_71478 | JGI IMG/M metagenome (GOLD analysis project Ga0075163, IMG submission 71478) | Wastewater effluent complex algal communities from Wisconsin, to seasonally profile nutrient transformation and Carbon sequestration -... | ecosystem: Engineered > WWTP > Effluent > Algae...
GGTCCTGGCGGTAGTTGTCCGCGGTCGCGTCCCGCAGGCGGTTGGCGACGACGTACTGCTCCATCCAGCGCTCGGCGAACTTGGCGAGGGTGGGGATCTCTTTCTTCGGGGGTTCTTGCGGCTTCTCCTCGTGCTTGGGCTTGGCCTCGTCGGCGAGGAAGCCGAGGGCCTTCTCGCGGGCCCACCGCTCGCTCGCGGAGCGCGAGGGCATCGGCGACTTCCATCGCCGACGAACCTCGTGGCCTTGAACGAGCATGGTGATGTCCGCTTCCCAGGTGTTGGGTTCGTGGCGGTAGGGACGAAGGTCGATCTTCGTGATCACGGCGCGTGCTCCAGTGCATGCGCCCGTTCGCCTGACAGCCGAGCGTTATCACACCTGCGCGGTAGCGTCCACGATTCCTATCGGAACGACACAAACTCGCCGTTGAGACGTCCGACCCCGTCGGCAGCGCAGAGGCTTGGGCGGGCTGCGGCGGGGTACTGCGACTGTTGCGCGACGGCCGCGGCGGTGAGGGGCGCGGAGCGAGCCGCGGCCTGCGCGCGCGACCTGGTCCCGGACACCCTCGGCCCGCTCCATCGTGCGGACAGTTACGCCATCCTAGCCGCTAGCGCCGCGCTCTTGGGCGCCAGCAGAGTCTTGGCTGCTACCGAAGGTGATCAGCGCGCGCCGGTGCGGGCCGCCGCACCGTCGTGGAGATAGACGAGGATGTGCCCGCAGGGCTCCCCACCTCGCAATACGGGATACGCGTAGTACGGAAACACCGGCGAGCTGGAGAATTCTGCGAACTCCTTATCCGCAGCATCCCAGGTCAGAACTCCGGCACCCAGGACCTCGCCTCGTGTGAGTTGCTCGCCCGCAAGGCGCCGCGCTGCCGTCGCGTCGAGCCCCGCATGACGCTGGACGTTTTCGGGGACGAAGATCTGTTGAATCGACAGATCCACCTCGGCGAGCTGTACGATCGCCGCCAGCCCGCCGTCGGGGCCGTGCAGCGGCACGACGTAATACGTCCACGGCGCCCCGGAGGGATCCGCGCCCTTGACGAGGTGCGCGCCCCTGGCCCGGCCGTGCTCGACCAACGCCACGTACAGCGGATCGTCGGCGAGGCCCGCGTCGGCGAGCGCCCGGACGACCCGCTCCTCCGCGAGCGCCGCGCTCACCGTCTCCTCGGGCTCGACGACTCCGGGGGCGTGCCAGTACTCGACGTTCAGCGATTCGGGCGCGGGCTCGGCGTTGCTCGACTGCACCGGCGGTTCGTAGGCCAGGAGAAACTTCTTGCGGTAGGGGTCGGCGGGGTCGGCGATGCTGAGCACCTGGTAGTACACGAGCTTCCAGATCTCGCCGGAGACCTGGTAGGTCCCCTGTATATAGCTGTTTCCCTTGCTGTCCGTCGCGCCGATTTTGCCGGTGTCCCGAAACTTCACCCAGTTGAGGGTGCTGCAGCCGAATGTGATCTCAATGACCGTGGCCCAGTGGTCGGCCACCCCGTAGAGCGGGACGAACGCCGGCGAGCCCCAATGGAGAAAGCCGTGGATCATTTCCGATACGGCGGCGCTCTGCTGGGTTTCACTCTTGACCAGACCGACCCAATGATCGCTGTCGAACAAGTAGTTCATGGCGTTCACAAAGCCTCCGAAGTCGCACTTCTCGGGCCAGGTGGAATTCGGGTGCAGCGCGTTCGTGACGTTCTTGCAGGCGCTCTTCAGCATGTCGAATTTGTTCTGATCCGGGACGAACGCCGCCTGATTGGGTGTGACCTTGGTAAAGAAAGCCTTCGCCGTCAGCCCCGAGGCCACCAGCGCTCCCGCGGTCGACGCCCCAGTCGACGCGTTCCAGGCCTTCGCCTGCGGATTGTTCGCCGTGCGGGTCATGGAGCCGTTGCAAAGCTGGCGGAACTGCGACGCATCGGGCTCCGATCCGGTATCGCAGGCGGTCGCCAACAGCGCGAGGAAGAGGGTCTTGTTCAGGGTGTACTCGGTCGGGGTATTCATCGTCGTGGTCCTGAGTGGTGCGTCGGGCAGGCCGACGGTCTCACTCAGGTATTACGCGACGAACGGCTTCATACTTGTCACTTTGATGGGCCACCGGCACCTGACCGAACGGCACGAGGCAGATGCCCTCGACGGCCTCCTCTATCCACGCCTCGTTCACGAGCACCCGACCAAGGGGCTCGACGTGGAGTAGTTTGGCGTCCCCGGCCTTCGCGGCGGTAATCTCCAGCCAAGTCATGAGCGGAACCTCCTCCGAGCCTTCTTCCAGAGTCGCGTCGATAACCGCGCTCGACGTCTCGAGCACTCCGTCGGCCGCGACAACCCACTGCTTGGGCTCCTTTTTGACCTCCTGGATTCGGACCCTAACGCCAAGCTTTCGCCGTTCTCTCGACGCAAGCTCCGCGAAATCTTTCATCATCGCGGGTCTCAGGTTGAGCACGGTCTGAACCGGCGTGGGACCATCCGCGATCAGGTTGCCGCCCTTCTTTCCTGTGCTCGTGGAACACAGCGTACAGGCGCGATCCGAGGGCATCGGCCGCGCGAATGGATCCACGTCGGTGCAGAAATCGTCGTCCGGTGGTTCGGGGACGACGGCGCCAACGTCGATCAAGGGGGAGTACACCTCGCACTGAAGACTTACTATTCTTGAATTCTGGGGCGACTCGTATGCAGGCAAAGCCCAGCTCTCCCGCGCCGCCTCAAGGAGGACGGCCGCGTAGGAGTAAGGCGCGTCTGAATTTCCGACGGCCTGGTCGGCCCCGGTCAGCGCGTTCAACAGCGTGCGCATGCTGTAAGTGGTCATCCCAGTCAGATTTGCCCGCACCTTCCCGAACGATTCGCCCGTGAGGGCCTGGACGAGCGCGAGGTTTCCCGCCACGTTCGCGGCGCCGATCGACGAGCCGGACCACACCATCCGCCACGGCCGGGGATCCGTCTTGTTCTTCAGGCTCGTCATATGTATCATGGCAGGGGTATCGATGTAGATCCTGCTGGGGCGACTCGTATCCGGCTGCCACCAGATCCCGGGGGCAAGGAGCGGCGGGTTTGGCCGGGAGTTCGGGAGCGGCGCTCCGTCGAGGTCGCTCCCGGCCGCGACGATCAGTCCGAGCTCATCGGCGTACGCGCTCGGATACTTATTCAGGTCTTGCGCCCCGCAGCTGCGTTGGTCGTGGTTTCCGTACGGCACCACGACCGCCGCCCCACACGCCTGGGCACGCTGGATCGCGGACTTGAAGAACTGGTCGACCCTCCAACACTCGCTCGACCAAGCGAGCGGGATGAGCAGCACCGCAGGGTCGTCGTGCCGGCAGATCACTACCGTGGCCAGCTCGACCGCTTGCGCGACGTCGCTGAGGTAGCCCGTCGCGCTGCGGGCGAGCCGCGAGATCTCGGGGACGTTGTAGTGGGCGGTGTGCAGCCCGTCGCAGTCGATACCGGCGCTGCTGCAGGCGTACCTCGCCGCGGTCTCGACCGCGCAGCGATGGGTGGATACGTCGTCGCAGGGGAGGCTCGGTTCGACCATCACCGATTCACCAATGTCAACGATATGCAACCATGGGAGGTCCTTCGGCAAGGTCTTCAGCGGGATCACGTCGAGACGCCTCGGGATCAGCTCCCTCGCCGCGGTCCCGGGCCACGGCAGGGTGTTCTTGCCGGTCATCGCCATCGCCGCCGGGCATTCGTAGTCCGCGTCGACGGCGTGCTCCACCAGGGCAGCCTTCGCCGCCCATGCACGCTCGCGCGGATCATGGAAGCGGCGAAAGTCGACGATTGCGACGACATCGGCGCCTCGGGTGGTCGAGTCCGTGTGCAGCGGTCGTCGCTCAATAGACACACCCAAAATCGACTCGAGCTCTGCGATCCGTTGGCCCTTCGCCTCGATCCACGCGAGCCGCGGCCGATCGCATTCGGGGGGCTCCACTCGAAGCGGCGACTGCTCGTGGCCGCCGCCCTCGTCCGGCTCCGTGGCTCCGGTCGGCCCGGTGGACCCATCGTACGCCGGTGGATCTCCGGTCGTCGAGGCGCCTGCGGATCCGTCGTCGCCAGCGGCAGTCGTGAACACGGCGAGATCGACCTCTGCGGGCAGGTCCGCGTGGCATCCGAACGCTGCCACTACGAAGGCCGGGAGCATGACGTGGAGTGACGTGGATGAGAAGTTCATGGCGCTCAGGGTGAGGCGGGGACGAGGACGAAGAATTTGGCGAGCTCGCGGGTGACGATGTCCTGCAGGACTGCCGAGCGCGCCAAGTCGCAGGCAGCGGGACGCTCTGGGCCATTGGTCGAGCCGCATCGAAGCAGGCGCAGGCGGGCTCGGTGAAACGCCGCGGGCAGCTCGAGTCGTTCGTCCTCCGCAAGGACTTGCGCGATCTCTGCCGTCAGCGCCGCGCCGACTTCTGGATCGACCATGTCGCTGGTGGCCACAACCCCGCGGGTGCCGAGTTGCACGAACACTTGCCCCAGTCCGCCGAGGGCGCTGGGCGCCTGGCCGCCAACACTCGCGCTGAAACATGCCGTCAGAACCACCCACGCTGGGACCTGCGGAAGCGCCATCAAGTCGCGGACCGCGAGTTCACTCTCATGAAAGGCGAGCGCACCGGTCCACGGATCGCCGGGGCGATCCGACGCCGTATAGCGCCCGTGCGCATATAACAGCACCGTGTCGGCAGTCGCCAGTTGCCGGCGCACTTGGTCGGCATCGAGCCGCTCCGACACCGGCGGGGTCAGGGGACAACGCCGATCCGGCCAGGCCGCGGCGACCGCCTGTTTCAACCGGGTCACCATGTGCTGCGCCGGGCCAGAGGTGTCGAGTTCCGCCCCGAGATAGACCTCACACCGGCTTTCTCTCGGTCCGGCGTCCGCCCGCGGCGCCGCGACGCTGGTGAAGAATACCTCCCGCGACTGCCACAGCGGGATCCCGCGCCACGGCAGCAGATCGACGCGGATGCGGTGGGGAGAGCCGTCCTGCAGCACGTGGATGGCCTGTGCGGCGGCGATCGGCGCGTCGAACGCGGCGGTGGCGTTCTCGAGTCCGCCCCGGTCGAACCCGGCGACCGTGATGTCGCGGTCGGTGACTGCGACGCCGATCCAGCGCCGGTTACCGCGGACGAGGCCCAGTTCCAGCCGCCCGGGTTCGAAGGGGCCGGGCAGACAGACGTCCTGGCGCGCAGCGCGCTCGGACTGGAGGTGGGCGATCGCCGCCACGACGCTCCCCGAGTCCAGCGAACCCCCGCTCGGGTCGGCGAACATCGTGATCCGGGCGTGGGAGCGGCGGATCAGAGTCACGAGTTCATCCCGTCGGCCGGACTCGTAGTAGAGATCGGCGAGCCCACGCTTACTGGCGTCGTAGGAGGCGAACGCCCGCTCGCGGATGGCTCCCAGCTCGAGGGCCAGGCTCATCTGGTCGACCAAGCGCTCGGCGTCCTCAAGTGCGGTGATCGCCCCGGTTCGGTCGCCCATGTCCCGCAGCGCCTCTCCGGTCCACAGCGCGCTGAGCCAGCGGCGCGGCAACGTCGCTGGTCGCGGCCGATCGTCGCGCTCGGCGACCGCGGCCTGCATGCGCTTCAACTCGTCACGCCACGCCCACGCCGCTCCGCCACGGATCGCCAGGCGCAGGCGCAAGCCATGGTACCAAAGCCGCAGTTCCTCGTCGTAGATCGGCTGGCGCGCGAGCACCTCGACGAGGGCGATGGCCGCCGTTGTATCTCCGTACAACGCGCTCGCCCACCCGCGGAGGATTGCTATGTTCTGGTGATTCCAGCGAGTTGCGGGCGCGCGCGGGTAGAGCAGCGCGGCCTGTTCGAGATAGGGCCGCGGATCCCATACGCACGGCTCCGGGCCGAACAGGTCGAGGATGACGCAGGTGTTCGCCAACTCGACCGCCAAGGAGGCGCGAGCCACCCGCGCCTGGTGAGCTTCGTCCGGGATCGCCTCGCACGACCCGTCTGCGACTTCCTCTCCGGCGATCGCGGTAAGACTCGTCGCTCGTCGGCTCGCCGCGTCGCGGACGGCGCGGATCTCTCGCATGTCGGAGAGGGTCACCGCGAGGCTGAGCCGCTCCTTCAGCATCCTCCAGAACACGCTGTCTAAACATTTGTCCTCGCATAGTTCCGCAACCGCCGCGAGCTCGGCGCGCGCGATGGCGAGGTCGCCGTCGAACTGCCGCTCGTGCGCCGCGGCCTCAAGGTGCGCCTGAGGCAGAAACTCGCGGGCCTCGCTCGCGCACCGCACGAACTCCCGCGCGCATGACCCCGTAGTATCCGGGTCGTCCACGATGGCTGCAATCTGCGCACATTTTCCGTAATCGAAGCATGCCAACGCGGTCGCACCCTCGGCCTCGCGCGCCGCGCCCAGGCCGCGCAACGCCCGTGCCAGCGCGAGCGAGGGCCCACGCCCGGCCTGCTTGTCGCAGTCGACGCGGAGCGCCTCGGTCGTGGCGCCGGGGACATTCGACGGAGTCTGGATAGTCGCCCCCGATGCCACGAGCAGAAGTGTAAGCGCTGAGGGCATTACTACCTCATTCCTCCGACACCACCTGGATCTCATCGGACTCTCCGCAGTGCCCGGAACGCAGGCATATTCGCAATCTCCCGTCACCCAGGACGTCGACTGGGAGTTCGCAGGTACCGAGCTCCCCGCGCAGGGTGCACGCGAGAGGTAGCGATCGATCAGCCTGTATCCATCGCCCCTGCACAGCTTCCGGGTCGACGTGGTTCGCGCCGGCGAAGATTTCGAATTTGACCGTGTCCCGCGGGTAGAACTTCCGTGGCACTGGGGCCGGTTCTTGGCCTGCGAGCGTCGACGAGTAGCCGTTACGGAGGCCGACATGGAACGCCACCGGCGTCGATATGCGATCCGGGGTCGAAGGAGCGTCCCGTGGAATCCAGAAAAGGACCGCGGCGGCCACCGGGGCGGCGAGCCCAAACCCGATGAACAATCGGTTACGCGGTCGACGGAGCGGTACGATTGTCGCGTCCACCTCCGTCACATCCATCCCAAGCTGTCGCAACAACATTGCCGTAGCCCGGGCACGCCGCTCCGGATCAGGAGGCTCGGCCAGCGCGCGGTTGTAGGCCAGCTCGACTTCCGATTCGATCCCCTTGCGGCGCTCGTATGCTTCGTTGGCACTGATGATGCCGTCGGCGACGTCCTGCCAGATCTCGGAGCCGTCGGAAGTATTCGGGGACTCATCGTTATTTCTTGCGTTCGTCACCGGACGGCCTCCTGCGAAACCAGATTCGCGTGAAGAAATTCTTAATCATCCTCGGCAGCCGTTCGTGAATAAGAGGATCGACAGTGCCGCGTGGTGCACCGATTCTATCGGCAATCTCGGTAGCGGTGCACCCGAGAAAGAACCACATGTACATGGCGTTACGTTCACGCTCATTGAGCGTGGCGGCCCACGCAGCGACGTCCAGTCGATCGAGTGCGGGTTCTGCGGGCGACAAGTCACATCGATCTTTCTGCGAAACAACCCGCACGAGGGTCTCTTCGGAGCGCCTCACCTTGCGTAACGCGTCACGGAGGATCCAGTCGACCCTCCTCCGGACATACGGGAAGAATGGTCCGCGTGCGTCGTCCCAGGTTGCCAGATCCATCTGGACGACGAGGCACTGCACGGCGAGGCTGCGCGCCTCATCGGCCTCGAGGTGGACACGTCGGCGGATCGCCTCCGGGCTCAGTGTGGCGAGTTCAGGCAAGAATACCCTGAACTTCGATTGCATGAGTTCGTGATGGACGCTGCGTACGATCGGCTCAAGGCGACATTGAAACCACCGAGCGGCCAGATTGGCGAGGCGATCGACGGCGCCTGCGAGCGGCGGCGTCGGCGGCGTCACACCGGCGAATCGCGGCAGGGCGCAGACGGCGAGCAACCGAAGGACGAATAACGAGGAGGGCTCCGTCCGGGCCGTCGCAGGATACAAGGATAGGTCGGCCACGAGGGCCAAGGGGTCCCCTCTGAGCCAGCCCGTGAGTTCGCTATACGTCTGTACGATGGCAGACCTATCCCTTGCATTGGCGGTCATGAGCACGTCGCGAAACTCGGCCTCGGTGAGCGCCATCGAATCTCCTTGCGCTGATCCTATCCGATGCGACGTGTGCTGGACAAGCAGCGGCGCTGCGAGCCATGAGACGCTTGCTCACCCCGATAAGCAAAAATTACTGCAAGTATCCTTCGACGGCTGTCGTACGCCCACATGCCGATTTCACCAAAAACGACGATATATTCGCGTTCTCCGCAAAAAGATGCTTGTAGAACGCGCCCTTATGGACGTTTCGATGACATGGCGCGAGCTAACGATGTTGCCCTCGGTTGCCATGGCCATGGCACCGAAGGTAACTGCCGTCCGCAAAATAACGTTACTGCTGTGCAATAGCCCACACAGAGCCTCCCCCCTGTCGTCTTGGCGCGAGGGGCGCAAGCTGGGACGGCGCTAAGGCCGCTGGCCGCTGCGCGAGCGCGCTGCCCAACTGTCGCAGGTTGGATGGGGTTGTGCTCTCAAGGTCGACGTGTCAAGACGGCCGCCTTCGACGCCCGTGCGCAGGCTGCAAATGTCGGCGTAGGCGTCAAACGGCGATTTGGACCGCGTTCGCTGCTTCGGGGGCGTAGTTCGGGCAAGCGGCCATGTTTCTCCGGAGTTTATCCGGGTTATCGGGTCGGGTCGCGGCCCCTGCCGATGCCCTATCGTTGTCTCGGTCGACGTACCGCGTGGACCGGCGCGCAGGCGCCTTGCTGTGACCGGCGAGCGGTCGCATCTGTTGTGGAGCGGCGCCGGTGCGCTGGCCAGGACCCTGGCGTACATGGCGCGGTGGTAGCGGCCGGGCTCAACGGCGTGATGGCAGCCGAGGACCGGTGGCGCCCCTAATAATCAGCTTTTGCCGTAATATTTTTTACGTCGGTGCATCAGGTAGGATAACCGCAGCTTCGGAGCGCCGCACCGACGAGTTCTATTATGGCCGACAACATCCCCCTACGCTGGCTGCTGGCTGGCACCGCCACTTCGCATAACGCTCGCCCGTCGGCCCGCGACCTGGATCTCGTCCGACGGCTCTACGGCGCCCGCAGATCATGAACACCTCCAAGACCGGCCTGTTCGTCGTGGGCAGCCCGCACACGGCATGGGGGGGACTCGCCGACCTCGCTGGCGTGAGGGGTGATGTGAAGACGATCTGGGAAGCCTTTGTCGTCCGAGGTCTCGCCGACCGTTCCACCTCGCAGACGTTAGTGGATGAGACCGCAGGCGCGATCAGGCCACGCTTCCAGGCGTTTCTCCAAGAGCTAGGACTGGACGCCTTCGCAATCTTTTATTTCGTTGGACATGGCACCGTGGTCGGCGTGAACGACCTGCGCCTGCTGCTTGTGGATAGTTCGTCATCGAACCCAGACCAGACGACGCTATCTGTGCTCGAAGTGATTCAACGACTCGAGAACAGCGGCGTGGCAGAATGGGCTGTCGTCCTAGATTGTTGCCACGCGGGGGAAGCCTCACGTAGCCGGGCTATTGAGGGCTTAAGAACCAAGAACAATCGGGGCAGCCTCATTGTCTCCGCGACTGGCAGCGGCCCGGCTTGGGAGACGCCGCAACACGGCGGGCTTCTGACCCATTATCTGACTTCGGCCGTTCGTTCTGGCGCCTGCATGCCACCTGGCGAGGAATACGTGGACTTGGCGAGCGCCGCGCGACACGCGGGTCGGCAGATCGCGGAGCGGCACTCCGCGTTTGGCGCCGTTCCTCGCATCGAACTGTCCGGCCATGCCAATCTCCGGGTAGCCAGGACCCCTGCCCCCGAGCAAGACAGGCTCCCGGCGCCCGTCGAGTCGGTCCTGTTTATCGGCGCTACCCCTCCAAACGCCGACGCGGCGACCGAAAGGTGGATGCTCGGCGCATGCACCACTCTCGGCAGGCTCCTCGCAGAAAAGGACATTCGGCTGCTCATCTGTAACCCTTGGAACGGATCGCTCGATCATCATGTCGCTCTGGGATACGGGGGGTGTACGAGCGCCCGGCACATTCATCTGTTCATGCCTGAGGGGAAGAACACCCTGGCCAACTTCGAAGAATTTAAACAGGTTCTCGACAACGAGCGGGTCGCGCTCGAAAGATATTGGTATCCCGTGGTCGGGGCCCAGGAATTCAGTCCAGAGACGTGGCTGTACTGCCAGCTCCACGCGCTCGACCACGCGGATGCAGTCCTCGCGCTGGGGGGGGCGCTTGGTCGCAGCGCGAGCATCCTTCTCCGACTCGCCGAGGCCCGCGGGGTACCGGTGGTCCCGTTTACGTTCATGCGTGGCGAGGCCGAAGCAGCGTTCGAGCGACGCAAGGAATTTTACTCGAGGCTCGATATCGCCCGTCACCTCACGCACCGCAACGGAATGGAGAAGCTCTCTGAGATCTTCCATGCGGTGACGGTCGCCCGTATAGACCGATCAGCCGCAGTCCAGAGTGTCTTCATCAGTCGGGCCCAGGAGGACTCTGGACAAGCCCTACTCCTCGTCGACCAGCTGACGAGCCGCGGTATCCGGCCGGTCTTTGGAGACGAGCCGAAGGTCCACGAGGGTGATCCGTTGGCCGTCATCCATCAGCGGCTGCGCAGCGTCGACACCTGCGCGCTCCTGTGGAGTGCGCACTTTGCCATCAGTCCCCATTGCTACGACGAACTAGTGCTTGCGCTGAAGCGCTATCGCCAGGAGAATCTGCGGATCTGGCTGTTCCGGCTCGACGATACACCGATTGTTTACCCGGAAGCACGCTCTCTCGACTCTTGGTATACGCCGACGATGCGAAGTTTCCAGGCGTGGGCGCGCACGATTCTGGATTCTACCGTACCAACGCCTAAGTAGCCAGCGCCCAGCCTGAGCGGACGTGTCCTATGAGACAGGCGAACACGTGACCCCTCCCAACCCATGGTCCTCACCGGGGGCGGCGCATGGCATTCCTAACTCGGATCGGAAAATAAAAAGGATTTTGCTCAATCTTATCATTGCCTGGCGACTGACGAAGCAATACTATTGAGCTTAGAGTATTCAAGATAGCGACAATCGCACGGGCAACAATTGGACTAGGAACACCCAACATGCAGACTATCCCGGCTACCCTGCCGATGAATGCCGCCAGGGTCTTGGGGTGAATCTTGCGAATGGAAGCTATCGATCTATCAAGCTCTCGGATTTCGGCCTCGACCCTTTGGGCAATTTCCCTGAATCGACTAGGATCGTCACACTCCTCTGACTCTTGGGCAAAACGCAACAGGGCCTTTTGAAACCTAAGAAACTCCTCGTGGTGGTCTCTTCGAAGCTTGTGAACGTCCCTAAGAGGAAGGCCATCGAGCGATGGTAGAAGGATCCCGAAAGGCACCTGATTGTCCAAATTATCAACGGTCTGAAGGTTAATGCGTAGCGCACCCTCTGGCAATCGCGTCACCCGCGTGTGCAACTCAACATCGCCTTCGTACATTCTTTCGATGTCGAGCCCAACTTCACCGCTCAGAGCCCTCTGATGGTAGTCCATGAGCCCTTCGTGGTCTATTATTGCAACATCTTCCGGTACAGGGAGTAACAGGCCGGATCGGAGGTCGGTTTTGTACCTAAAGGCTGATTGCAAGCAGCCATCAAGATCCGGGCCAGCCTCATAGGTTACGCCAAAATCCGAATCTTGCCGTTCCCAAGGGGGCGCATCAATTCCCTCCACCGGGAAGAGCGTCAGTTTCGAGTAGACGGCGATCTTCTTACGGTGACTGAAGTTAATTTTATCGCGCCCATCCTGGATGAATAAATATAGTCCTTCCTCTTTATCTGCATCCCTATTGAGAGCCTCCAGCCAGTCGTTCGCCTTGCCTGCAAACCCTACTTCGATCTTAGTAAGCTTATCACTGTCTTCGTAGTTACTGCCCAAATCTTTATACGCCCTGTAACGCTCATAGTCATCAATTCCAATCCCTCGAAGATCTCGAAGGAGAATACGATAATCTGAGGACCCCTAACTGCCAACATGCCGTGAGACACAGCGCCCCCAGAGTTTACTGAAGCAGGGCGAGAACAAGAACCAGAGGATGAACGACGAGAAAAGCAAGAGGCCGAAGGACCAGGAGGC
>Ga0075163_10010558_pt1 | contig 12076 bp, 10 predicted proteins | sample JI1023141ADNA_FD_71478 | JGI IMG/M metagenome (GOLD analysis project Ga0075163, IMG submission 71478) | Wastewater effluent complex algal communities from Wisconsin, to seasonally profile nutrient transformation and Carbon sequestration -... | ecosystem: Engineered > WWTP > Effluent > Algae...
AGAAGCGCAACAGTGGGGCACTAGAAATGCTCAACGTGTCGCGGAACTGGAACGGTATGAGCAGGTGGTAACGGGCTTGAACTCCGATGATCCGGAGCAGCGCAGGTGGGCTGCCGAGGCACTCGGGCTTCAACTCGAAGAAGAAGAACCCGCAGAGGACACCGATACGGGCTACGCCCCTATCGACCCTCACATCGAACAACGCCTCTCCCAGTTTGAGCAGCAGCAACAGGCTCAGGCCGAGCAGGCACAGTTCGACGCTGTTCGCAAACTCGTTGCACCCGAACTGAAAGAGCTTGGGTTGACTGGTGAGTTCGCGGACTACGTTTTTGGTATCGCGTATGACGATCCGATCGAAACCCCCCAAGGGGTCCGACCGAACATCGCCGGCGCGTTGCAACAGCTTGAACAGCTCATTGAGCTCGGTGCCGAGGTACCGGCCATTCAGGGCAAGTTGTTCAAGAAGTTGCAGGCCAGTAAGCGGGCACCATCCATTTCTTCTTCGGGGATTGCAGGCACTCAGGTGCCCGATCTTGACAACCGGTCAGACCGTCACGCATACCTGGATCAGCGTATGCAAGACGGCATCTAACCGGCCTCTGTCAAGTATCGGGCCTCATCATTTCCCCCGATACAGAATGAGGTAGATTCGCATGGCACAGACAGTTGCCAACATGGCAGCGGTCCTGAAGGACGTTTGGACTTCGGATCGCGTGCAGAAGCAGTTTGAGGACAAGAACCAGCCGCTCGGTCGGCTTGAGTCGTTCAAGGGCACCATGATTGGTGCCCAGGCCCAGGTGCCGATCCTTGCCGGTCGCTCCGGTGGTTACACAACGGTCGGTTCCGCAGGCGGAAACCTGAACCCGCCCGGCCAGCAGCCAGTTGCCCAGGCAACGTTCACGCTGCCGTACCACTGGTTCCAGGTGCAGATCGACGCGGCGGCACTGATGCAGTCCAGTGACAAGAACACGTCGGTCATCAAGGCAAAGGATCTCGAAATTGAGCAGGGCATCGAGAACACGAAGCATCAGATGACCCGCCAGTTCGTCACGAACGGTGACGGCATCGTTGCGTCGTGTGCGTCCGGTGGTGCATCGACCACGGTGCAGCTCACGCCGCAGGCATCGGAAGGCAACACCGCCTACGGCTACTCGGCTATCGCCCGCAACTGGATTTTCCCCGGTGCGGTCGTTGACATTGGCACCACCGCGGACACCGATGCGCTCGCAACCGGCGTGACCGTTACCGCGGTCAGCGGTTCGGCTACGGCCCCGACGTTCACGACCGGCACGTCGGTCACTACGATCGCGGGCACGCATTTCGTGTACATCGCTAACCCGAACAGCGCAACGCTGGCAAACACCGAAATGAACGGTCTGCGTCAGATCGTCAACACCACGGGCGCGTTCGGCGGACTCAACCCCGCCACCGCAGGCCAGGAGTACTGGGCCGCGGCACAACGCGACACGTCCACCACCGTTCTGTCTCTCGACCTTCTCGTCGGGCTTCAGCGGTCAATCAAGCAGGCCACCGGCGCAACACAGCAGGCCGTGTGGACCTCCTACAAGCAGGAGTCGGCGTACTACAGCCTGCTTCAGAACCAGTCACGGTTCAGTGGCGACAGCGGCCTGTCCGCAGGAAACGTGTCGTCCCCGACGTTCAACGGCATGCCCGTCGAAGCGTTCGCGGACATTCTCGACACCGACCTGTACTGCCTCACCCTCAGCGATCTGCTGAAGGTCACGGGCAGCCAGGACAAGCCACAGTGGGCATCCGACCTCCAGGGTGCCAACACCGGCCAGCTCTGGTCGGCAGGCACCACGTCATTCGTGGACGGACTGGTCTACCCCCTACAATTGGGTGCATCGCGCAGGAACAGTCACGCAGCCTGCACCACGTTGGCCTGATAAACGGTGGACGGGACCGGCTTCGGCTGGTCCCGTCCACGCAGTACCGCAACAAACCGCAAGTACGCCCCTTTGGGCCGAACACGGCATTTCTCAACCTCGTAAGAAAGGCAGACCCTCATGGCTGCTACCTACACCGCTGCACGACTGTCCCCCGCTGTCGATGACACTTGGGGCAAGTACAAGGTTCGCGGGCGCACAATCACGTTCGCCGGCACCTACACCACTGGCGGCGATGCCGTCACCCCCCAGCTCTTTGGGCTCACCCAGGTCATTGCTTTGGTGCCGCTTGGTCCGGCTACGGACGGCACCCTTGGCTATGACTCGACGTATATTCAGTCGTCCAAGAAGATCAAGTTGTGGGAAACTGGGTCGGCTGCTGCTGGTTCGGCGCAGAAGGGTTCCGGCGAGTCGTTGACCGGGATCACGCTTGACGTTCTGGCGATTGGCTACTAGCTGATGTCGGGCCGGTTTTGGGTGCCGCCTACGGTGTCGCGTGAGCATCGTCGGGTGACGGCGCAGCACGATGCCGATGTTTTGGTTCGGGCGAAGGCGGCTTTGCCGCAATTCAACTATGACCTGAAGCAGATTGACGAGCATCTGGAACTGGTGTATGTGGATAGCGAAACGGACACTGGTGCTACCCCGCTGAAGGCGGGGTACTACCACGTCCTGCGTCACAATCCGGGTGCCCCTGTAACTGTGCAGGTGGTTGAGGGTCCGAATGGCGAGTTTATGGAGCCTACATCGGCTCTGTTTGAGCAGCTTAGGTTTAGTGATTTGTGGAATGAGCAAAACATGGCTCGCCTTAGGTCGCGGCATGATCGTGCGGCGCAGGCTGCGGAGCGTCACAAGATCAGGGAGCGCGAGGAACGTCATGAGGAAACGAGGGATCGTTGGAACGCCGCGACCCGCACAAGTGTGTCGATGACGGATGCGGCACCGTGGGTTCAGAACACGACCTCGGCGGCGAAGCGGGCGCGTGGCGACAAGAAGGCAAAGCGGGAACCAAAGGTGGCATAAATGGCGTACACGCTCACATCGCTGTTGACCGAGTTCTATGCACGGGGGTTCGACTATCTCAATGATGGTGGTGCCGGCGTCACCCGCGCCACCCGTTGGGTGAACGATGCGATGCACGCGATTGACGAGTACGCCAACTGGCCGTACCTAGAGGCAACGACGACGGGTTCTTCTCCGTTGACGATTGCGGATCTTCGGGTGCCTGACGTGGTGTTTGACGTGACGAATCAGCGGGTGTTGTCTCAGCGTTCGTCTGGGGAGCTTGCTCAGTGGGCCGGTGATCTTTCGACCACGGGGCCACCGAACTCCTACTACGTTTCGGCCGGTACGACGGTCAACGTGTACCCCGCCAACGTGGTGTCGCTCAGTGTGAGGTATTGGAAGTTTGGTCCGGACCTGTCGTCGGGGTCCGACACACCGCTGATGCCAGACCGGTTCCGGTCCGCGATTGTGGATTACGCCGTCGCTGCGGCGATGCGTGATGATGAGTCTCCGGATGCGATTGTGGCGCAGGCCGCTGGTGATTTGACGGTTGCTCGCATGAAGGACTGGGCTAGTTCGTTGGCACCTGAGTACACGCTCACAGCGTTGGTTGGCGACGACAGCTAATGCCGCTCACCCCCATCAAGTGGCCGGGGTTCGGTCGCGGCCTGAATCTCGCGGACGACCCGCAGGACGTGCCGATGGACGCCGCCGTCGATCTACTCAACGTCAGTTTTGATGTGCGGGACTCCGTTCGGCAGCGCGATGGTTACGGCGTGTTCACGGCTTCCGCTGCCACCAACCGATTCGACAGCTTCGGCACCTACAACAACGGGGCCGGTGGTGTGTACTTGATGGCGGGCGCGGGAAACCGGTTGGAAGCCCGCAGCTCTGCGGGAACGGCGTCGTCGTCAACGTCGTCCCCTACCGCGAGCCCCCACTTCTTTGCGAGCTTTGGTGTTTCGGGGTCGGTTCTGGCGTTGGCGTCCAACGGGACCGACCCGATATGGAAGTTCAGCGCCGCCTCATTGGTGTTTTCGACGGCTGGTTGGACGGGCACAAGCCCCACCGGGAAGTTCGTGGCGGTCACACCGTGGGATAACCGCATCGTCAACGCCCGGTTTAGCACGATTGGGTCGGACGGCATCAACCCGTCATCGGTCAGGTTCAACAACAACACGTCGGTGTTGGACTGGCCCGCAAACAACTATGTGGATGTGACCCCTGGCGACGGCGAAGAAATCATGGGGATGAAGGCTTGGGGCAACTATCTGTTCGTGTTCAAAGAGTCCAAGTTCTTTGTGTTCAACAACACTTCTGTGGACTCGACCGGCAACCCAATCTTCGACTATCGCACGGTAAATACCGGGATTGGGCTGTGTAGTCCGAAGGCGTTGTGTGCCGGCCCGGATGGCGTGTACTTCTTGAATCAGCGCGGCGTGTATGTGACGAACGGTGGCCCGCCGCGCTGCATTTCCGATGATGTGGCACCGTTCTTTACGGGTGGCGCTAACCCGCTGTTCTTGAGCAGCACGTTGAACGGGGCCGCGCTTACGGCCCCGGCGATGTGTTGGCATAACGAGCAGGTGTATGTGAGTGTTCCGACCGGTAGTTCTACGACGAATGACCGTGTGTTGGTGTATGACACCAGGTACAAGTGGTGGTCGTTGTATGACTGGCAGGCCGCTGCGTTGCAGCCGTGGAGTTTCACGGGCGGGATTCCCGGCCTGTACTTCGCCTATGCGGGGTCCGGGCAGTCGAAGGACATTGCGTTGTTCAGCTCGGCATACACGCAGGATGCCGGGTCGGCCATTACGTCACGGTGGTTGTCTGGGTTCGCGGACCTAGGCGACCCGTTGGTGAAGAGCATTCGTGATGCGAGGGTGTGGGGGAAGGGCACCCCCACGATTGGGATTGGCAAGGATTTGGTTGCGCCTAGTTCGGGGCAGTCGGTGGCGTTTGGTTCGTCGGTGGTTCCGAAGGTGGTGCGTGGCTCCAAGATTTGTGTGCGTGGTTCGTTGTTTGCGTTGCAGTTGTCGGCGGCGGCGTCGGCGTGGCAGGTGACTGCCGCGAACGTGAACGTGCGTGCGAAGCGGTCCCCGGTTGTGAACAGGGTTGACGTATGACCCCGTTGTTTCGGTTGCCTCATCGTTGGATCAGGAACCCTGATGAGAAGCTGAACGTCGGGTTTGTGCAGGACAACTTTGAGGCTGTGGAGGATGGGGTCAATACGGCGATTGCGTTGGCGTCGTTGACTGGTGCGATGACGGCGTATGGTGGTTCGACGGCCCCGTCCGGGTTTTTGTTGTGTGATGGCACGGCGGTAAGCCGCACAACGTACATCGGCTTGTTCACAGTGTTGTCCACGACGTATGGGGCGGGCGACGGTTCCACGACGTTCAACTTGCCGGACTTGCGTGGCCGTGTCCCGGTGGGCGTTGACGGTGCCGCTGGGCGGATCGCTGCGAACGATGCGCTGGGACAGTCCAGCGGCGCGGCAACTCACACGCTCAATGTTGGGCAGCTCCCGAATCACACGCACAGCATTTTGCTGGGATGGACGGCCGGCGCAAACTTCCGCGCTCAGGCAGGAGCGGCGCTGGCGGACTTCGGGACCACCGGAACCATTTACAACACGTTGGAAACAGACGGCAGTGCTCCGTCCGGCGGCAACGGACAGGCCCACAACAACTTGCAGCCGTATCAGGTTGTGAACTGGATTATCAAGACGTGAGGATCACACATGGCTAAACCTGTTTTGACTGTTCCGAAGAAGGTTCAGGTTGCGCCTCGCTCTAGCGCGGTGTCGCCGCGTCCGAAGCCGCGTGCGCCGCGTCCTGGCGAGATTGGGTATCGCGGCGCGTCTGCCGGGATGGGCACTGTGGCTCAGGTCAACCAGTATCTCAACACGAATACGCAGTACAAGCCTTCCCCGAATATGGGTACGACGGATGCTGTACGCGGCTATCTGTCTAAGAATCCTCAGTGGGACAATGGGACTCTTGGTGCAAAGCTGGATGCGTTTGATGAGCGGCAGAAGCCCGCACAGGCTCCGATTGGTGCCCCGGATGGTAAGCCGGACCCTGCTGCGGGTCCTGCGTATGACCCTGGCGTTCAGGCCCGCTATGACGCAAGCATGGGGGCCGCGGATCTGCAATATAAGAATGCTACGTCTGGTCTTGCTGGTGAGCGTGTGGGGGCGTTGGCTCGGTATGGCTATTCGGCTACCGGCTATGACGGCAAGACCGGGGAGGGCACGGGTACGTCTAGCGATACCTGGACGGTCAACACGGACAACCCATTCAGTGTTGCTGCGATGGCGAAGCGTGCCTATGACCAGCGGACTTCGGGCAACCAGATTCAGTATGCGAACCGCGGCCAGTTGTATTCCGGGGCATTGAAGAATCAGCAGGACGCAACGACGTTTGGTTACGGTCAGCAGGACGACGCGGCACGCAAGGGACTATCGGCTGCTCTGTCCAGTCTGATTGCTCGGAAGCTGGGTGCCGACAACAGCCGGAAGGCCGCGTACACCGATGCTGCGGCGACACGCAAAGAAGATCAACTCAAGATTGCGAGGGAGCAGCTCAATGGCCGCTAAGAAGAAGTCCGGGTTTGTTCACTATGCGGATATGACGGGTGCGGCGAAGGTGAAGCGCACCGCTGAACTGTTGAAGAACCCTGGCACCCGTAGTCTTGTGGCGACGAAGGATTTGCCGAAGGGCTATGACCCCGCGTTCGTCAAGAGGCGTCAGATGGCCGAGAAGTTTCGCGCCCCGATTACCGAGGGCTCATCGTTGACGTATGGGCAGGTGGCGTCGGACTCCAAGGATGCATCGAATGTTGCGTTTGGTCCGAACGCTGTCAAGAACTCCCAGCAGTTGGAGAAGGACACCGCTGCCTGGTACGACGACTTTCAGCGGCAATTGGCTCAGCACACCCAGAACACGGAACGCTACGGCCAGGAAGCAAACACGGCGTCGCTTGGGTTGCAGAACGCGGAGGGCATGACCGCCGCCACCAACCCTTCCGCGGAGAACCAACAGGTGTTCGCTAACGCGAGAGCTGTGCGCCAAGGCTTGAACGCTGCCTACGGCTCCCAGATCGCGGACAACGCCGCATCCTCCAACAAGTACGCATCGCTACGCCAAAACGTGGTTGCACCCGGCAACAAGATCGGCGCTGTCCTCGGCGCAAAGAAAGCCACCAGCGACCTGCAAGCCAAGATCGGTGCGTACCAACAGGACTACCGCAACAAGGTACGGGAGTCCGAGGCACAGAACGTCGTGGCGTACAACATTGCCCAGGGCAAAACGCTCGCGGATCAGGCCAAGACAAAAGCCAAGACTGCGGCAGACGGCGCGAAGGTCAATCAGTACGGGTACACCAATGACCAGTGGTCCGCAATGACACCGGCGGAACGCACGGCGGCAGTCAAGGCATTCAAGGTCGGCACGGCTCTGCCACCTAAACCAAAAGACCCGCCGAAGCCAAAGCCGGGGAAGGGGCCAGAGTGGGTCACAAACGTACAGTGGGGGCAGGCGTCTAATGAGGTCATTCGCGCCCGCGATCTTGCCGCGAACGCAAAGGATGGCAAGCCGTTCAATGTCGGCGGAATGGCGAAGCCGCAGAGGCCGTTGGATCGCGCCGGCGCGGAAGCCAAGATCAACAAGTGGCTGTCTTCTAAGGGCAAATCGTTGCAAAACCCGGTGCTATTGCAAGCATCACTGGATGCTGCGTATGACGGCAAGATCAATGCCGCAACGGTGAAAGAACTGATTGCTAACGGTTACAAGCCATCGTTGGTTGCTGCGGCGCTGGGTGTGCCGACAGCGGGCAAGGTGCGGAAGGTGACGGAGGCCGAGAAGCGGGCTGCTGTCAACGCTTTGAAGGCGTCACCGTTCGGAGGCGCGGCTGATGCGTGATACTCGCGTGGTCAAGGTGGCCCGCAAGAAGCCGGATACGTTGGGTGCTGCTGTTCAGGCAGCGGTGAAGCAGTCCGGTGACGCGAAGCCGAGGAAGGCTAAGCGCGTAGCTGAGCCGACGTTGGGGTCCGGGGTGGAGGCCGTCGCAAAGTTTACGAAGCAGGCCGCAAAGACGCAGCGCAATACAGGCCGTGCGGCCAAAGCGGCGGTCGGTCGCAGCGATGTGCGTTCATCCGGTGGCGATTATGGGATGAAGCGTGCTGAGCGTTATGTGAAGCGGCAGTCCGCGAATGATCGTGGTGATGTTCGGGCGCAGGCTGAGCAGGCGGCACGGTTGCTGGGACGAGCGCCGCGTAGCATTGGTGATTTGGTGATGGCGAATACGAAGCGGACGATGGAGGGGGAGCCGCTTGCTAAACGCCCGGCGAAGGCGTCGGGTATGCCGTTGGCAACAGTGATGCCGCTGGCAAATCTGGATACCACGAAGATCGTTGACAAAATCAACAAGGAAATCGAGCCGCTTACAAAGACGCCGGCTGGCAAAGCCGTGTTGAAGGCGGGCGAGTTTACGCACAACGCCGTCACCGATGCTCAAGGGCTTGCTACGGGCTGGCCGGGTGCCATGTATCACATGGGCGACTTGGCGGTCCATGACCGAAAGCGGCTTGCGAAGGAACTGGTCAAACCGTACACTGAGATGTACCATCATCCGGGCCGCGAGGCGTTCACGCGCCCGGTCAGCTCTTTCATGGCGCTCGCGGCACCGGGTAAGGCCGGGTCGTTTGCTGCTGGCAAGGGTTTGCGTCTGGCGGGCAAGCAGACGTTGACGGGTGAGGCCAGGGTGCTTCCGGGCACCGTGTTTAGCGAGCCTACGTCGCGTCCGAGGGGCGCTATTGCCAATCAGATTGCGAAGCGTAAGGATGACAGGGCGTTGGAGCGGTCTGGCGGCAAGCCGCTTGTGGCATCCGCTGCCCAGGTCCAGAAGCGGGTAGATGAGTCGAAGGGCGCGGAACGCCGCAAGACGCAACGCATCAAGAAAGCTCGCATCAAGAAGGCGTACAAACTGGATGAGCACAAGGATTTGTCGCGTAAGGATCGTGCTGCCGCGATTGAGCAGGACGTGAAGTCTGCGCTGGCGAGCGAGGATGTGAAGAAGGGCAAGAACCGTGCTGCGGTCGAGGACTTTGGTATCAACCTAGGTGTGCGGTCCACTAACCATCCCGAAAAGAGCAAAGCCGCCAAGTCGGAGGCTGCCCCCAGGGGTCCGAAGAAGCCTCGGGATGACGACTGGTTCGCAAGAATGTACCCGGCGCAAGCGGGTCCAGGTGTCGAACCGTTCCGCAACGCACGACCCAAGACGGATCGGGCGGTGCTGGAAAAGGGCCCGTTCTACTCATCGAAGGGTGCTGCCGAAGCCGCCAAAGCCCGATACCAGAAGAAGCATGGCGAAGCGGGCGAAGTTGTGGATGTTGGCAACGGCGAGTTTGGTGTCATGCCAACGGTTGTTACGGCACGTCGGCATGCCCAGGACGTGAAAGGCAACTCTAAGTCGGGGTTCGCGGTTGGCTTGAAATCGTTGAACCGTGCAGCAACCCATGCGTTGCTGCCGCTGTCCTCGAGTTTCCACATCGGTAACACCGGTGAGGCGGTTGTCCGCGCTGCGTTGGCGGGCGCGGGCCCGTCGTCGTACACGATTGCTCGGCGTGCGTTCAAAGATCTCAACTCGAAAGACCCCAAGGTGGCCGCTGCCGCCCGCGACCGCATCCTTACGGGCGGTGTCACTGGCGGCACTATCGAGGACCTTGGCCGTAAGTCGGTTGGGCAACAGGTGCTAGAGGCCCCCGATCCGGCGCAGAGCGCCCGGATTCAAAAGGCGTTCGCGGGGTACGAGGCGTTCAAGGCAAAAACGGGCTTGAAGGCTGTCGGCAAGGCATACGAGAAGTCGATTGCGGAGCCCGCGTTCGGAACCTCGGCCTGGATTGAACGGCAGGCGCAGCTCGCGCACGCCGGCAAACACCTGAAGCAGAACCATTTGGAATCAGCCCCGCTTGGGTTGAGCAAAAAGTCGCGGGCGAAAGCTGCCGAAGCCTTGTCGAAGAAGGATGTGCAAATCCTTGCGTCCCGGCAGGCAAAGCGTGACGCCGGCCAATACGCGGACTGGTCCCCGTTGATGCGTGACGCGACAATGCATTGGTCGCCGTTCCTGCCGTGGACATTGAACTCCATGCGGTTCCTGCGTGACCAACCAAAGCATCATCCTGTCACAACAACTGGCCTGGTTGCCGCTACAAACGCCTCGCGGGATTGGCGTGAGAAGCAGGGCGTCAAGGTGGGCGAGGTTCCGCCGTGGCTGTTGACCGCCCTGAAGGTTGGCGCGGACCAAAAGCGGTACAACATTCTGTCGAAGATCACCCCGGCTCAGGGCGCAGGCAACGTGCTTGGCGATCCGTTGGGCACGGGTGTCGGCTTGCTTACGCCAGGGATCGCGTCGATGCTGCGGGCCGGGTTTGGCATCAACTACAAGGGCCAAAAGCTGCCGAAGGGAACGTCGAAGCTCGGAATCGGGGCGCTAGATCAAGCCGAAACGGTGCTGCCCATCGTTGGCCCCGTGGATCGGGTGCTGGGTGCCGGCGACAAGTGGGTGCGACAACGCCCGGACGCCTCAACCGACATTGAAGAGAACCTCAAGCGGTGGCTGCTCGGCCCAGTGTTGCCAATGAAGGACAAGAAGTCGAAGCGCAAACGCAAAGCAAAGCGTAAGTCGGCGGACGATGTGTTCGGTGGCGGCAGCGGAAGCCTCGGCTGGTAGTGACGTGTCTCTAGCGGGATAGTACTCCTATGAAGGGCGGGAAAGCAAATGGCTAAACCAAACTATGAGCTGGCAGCCGAACGCGCGGCGAAGCGTGCCGGGATCAACCCGCGCATCTTCAAAGCCATGATCCGTGCCGAATCCGACTTCAACCCGAACAGTGGTTCGTCGGCTGGTGCGCGTGGTATCGCCCAGTTCATGCCGGGTACCGCCCCATCATATGGAGTCAACCTGGATGATGGCCTTGTCACCGATGACTTGAACGGTGCCGCCAAGTACATCAAAGAGATGTTGGGCAAGACCGGGGGCAACTACCACCAGGCGTTGTCGATGTACAACGCGGGACCGGGCAGGCCGAACGGTTACAAGGAGATTCCCGAAACGATTGCGTATGTCAAGAAGATCATGGGCGGGTACAAGAACGAGCGGCTACAGGATGGGTCGGCGCCTTCTGTCCCGTCGTCTGCGCCCGCGTCGGTTCCTTCGGTCAAGACAACGAAGGTCACGACTCCGGGGGTAGACAACAGTGGTGCCCGTGCTTCTGCCGCCTTGCAGTTTTTGCGGTCGAAGTCGAAAGACCCGGTGTATTTGGCTCAGCAGGTGCAGGGGTTGCAGGACACGCCAGCGGTCACTAAGACCACCACAACGGGTGGTTCCACGGGCGGTACCACCAGCACACCACGCACACCTTCCACAAAGAAACCAGCCGGAAACTTCACGGTCGCGTCTGGCGCAAACGCCCGCGGCGTGGAACTCGGGGATGGCATCAAAAAGCTGTTGGCCGCAATGACCCGCTCCGGACACTCCGTCAACGTCACTACCGGATCGAACCACTCTCAGATGACGGCGGACGGCAACGTGTCCGATCACTGGGGCGGCAACGCCGTAGACATTCCGGCAACAGGCAAAGAGGGCGATCTGATCGCGGCGCACGCTATCGCTGCCGCGACCGGCATTTCGTTCGCTCAGGCGTTGGTCAAGGCCCGCAAGGGCGGATACAACAACTACTCTGGCCCGAACGGTTCCGGCCAAGTCATCTGGCGAGCCCCCGGTCACTATGACCACGTCCATGTAGCGAACCGATGAAGGTCGCTCTGGTTGCTCTTGGCGCGTTTGTGGCGTACACGGTCACGGAGGCCGCGTATATCGGGTTGCTCGCGGTCGGCCTGTCTGAAACGGCGTCTACGGCTACGTCGTTGTCGGCGTTGACTATTGCGACGGGGGTGCTTGGGACTGCGGGGTGCAGGACTTGGCGGGCGGGCAGAAAGGTTGTGACGAAGATCGCTGATTCTCATGAGTTGTTGCACAACATGGTTGAGCGCGTCGATGGCTTGGAGGATTCTCATTCTGAGATTCGGGCCGCGTTGCACCGGTTGGAACTCAGGTTTGGTAGGACGAGGGCTGGGGACCATGATGGCCCCATTGAACGG
>Ga0075163_10010559_pt1 | contig 12075 bp, 10 predicted proteins | sample JI1023141ADNA_FD_71478 | JGI IMG/M metagenome (GOLD analysis project Ga0075163, IMG submission 71478) | Wastewater effluent complex algal communities from Wisconsin, to seasonally profile nutrient transformation and Carbon sequestration -... | ecosystem: Engineered > WWTP > Effluent > Algae...
CCGCATAACATGACGCCCGTGTTTGTGAGTCGTGGTGTGTTAGATACTGGCTTTGCCAAAGTTGTTGGTGCTAATCATTTAAAATTAGAAGTGTATCAACCCAACACACAACTTACCAAAATAGAAGCCATTGCTTTTGGTAAAGGTGATTATTTAAATTTCTTTAAACGCAACATTCCTGTTGACATTGTTTACAAAATAAAAGTAAATGAGTTTAGAGGCACTACTTCTATTCAATTGATTATAGAAGAGATTAAGGCTTCTTAGTTTTGCAAATTAATCAACCTACTCAAATGTCTGGTGCTTTGCAACCCACATTGCTTAGCAATCTGGTCACGCGAAAGATCGGGGCGTTTTAAAAGTTCCCTGATTTTTTCTTTTCTCAACAACGTAATATAATCGTTAACGGTTAAGCTCGTTTCTTTTTTAAAGACGCGTGTAAAGTTACGTTCGCTCATCATGGCAATTTCGGCCAATTCTGGTATAATCAATTTCTTTTGCAAATTATCATGTAACCAGTCTTGCACTTTATGAATACCCGCATGCACGTGGTTTCTATAATTCAATAAAACACTTTGTTGTGCGTTAGAACCAATGCGTCTGCTATAAATTAATAATTCTCTCGAAACTTTATATGTAAAATAATCATCTGTTAATTGATTCAATACATATAAAGCCACATCAGTTCCCGTTGTAGCGCCTGCACTGGTAATAATACGATCGTCTTCCACAAATAAAATATTTTCTTGAACTTTCGAAAAAGGAAAACGCTTTTGTAGTTGTGCCGTTCGTTTAAAATGGGTGGTACATTCTCTACCATCCAATAAACCTGTTTTGCCTAATAAAAAAGCACCGTTACAAAGCGCACAAATATTCGTACCGCCGTTAAATGCATTTACCAACCAATCTAAAAGTGCTTGCCCAGGGTTCAATTTATCGGAGATCACATAATTAATTTCGGCACTGCCAATAAAAATATAATCGCCTGCTTTTGGTTTTATTTTTTTGTAGCTGTCAATTTTGCCAAGAGGCATACTGGTTGATGCTTTGATGCCTTCTTCAAAAGTGCAAAATTTTAATTCAGCATTAAAGCCTTGATCTATTGCTTCATAAAACACCTGTGCCGAGCCCGAAAAATCGAACATATTGGCATTGGGCATCACCAAAAATATAATCTGTTTTTTATGCAATTGTTCCTGTTTCATCATTAAGGTTTATAGATTTGCCAACCGTTATCCAATAAATCTTTGATAGTGGGATTTTCATTATCTATAACGAAGATAATTTTTATTTTTCAATTAACTGGAAATAGCGTTCTTCAATCACATCCATATGCCAACGTTGGTGCCCGGGCATCATAAAACCAATTGACAGTACAGAGTATTCGCCTTTAAATCCTTTGCCTGTTCTTAACATCATTTCGGGAGTAAACGATTGATACATTTCAATAAAAGAACGGCGCACTAATTTTAATTCGTTGATAATGTCTTCCAAACTTCTTCTGTTGGCATCGGCATGTTTTGCATAAATCTCTTCATCATACGATTGCACCTTATCCCCTTCGTTCCTCGCAAAGGCTAAAGCCCTGTAAGTGAACACGCGCTCTGTATCTATCATATGCTGAAAAATATCTTTGATGGTCCATTTGCCTTCCGCATACACTTTATTTCCTAATGCTAAGTATTTAGACATAGGCAAATTATCTAGCTCTTGTAGGCTTATTTCAAATGCTTCCTTTAAAGTAACATCATCTGTTTTATTAATGTAACGGTCAAAATATTCGGGCATCGGGTTGATTTGATTTTTTTTCATGGTGTTGATTTTTTGTTTGTGTTTAAACTAAGATCTATGAAATGTCTCTTCGAGCGTAGTCGAGAAGCGTTCCTTTCTCTGCATGGTTCTCGACTACGCTCGAACTGACAGGTTATTTTATGGTTTCTTTTAATTGGGTTTCATAATAGTTAACGGCAGCCAATATACTGGTATCATCTTTAAATTTCATTTTAAGTAGTTCATAAGCTTCCTGTGCTTTTGGGGATGCTAATGCATTGATCACTAAAACCGAATTAAAAACACCATTCAAGTCGTTTTCATTCATCGATTTTTTTAACTGTTCCAATACCATTGAATAAGCATCATCACTTTTACCTAAGGAAGCAATGGTTTGTGCGGCAAAGATTCTGAAATCCCACACCGAACCATCGGGCAAACGCCAACGTGGCAATTGCAAATCGGATAATGCTTTATAAGCTATGTCGTAACCGCGCACATCGCCCAGTTCTTTCAAGCCACTTAAAGCGCTTAACATACTCTGGCTTTTCATAGAAGGTTTAGTAGCTAATTTTTGCAAAGCGTCAAAGGCCTTTGGGCTTTTTGTTTTACCTAATGCAACAGCGGCTGAACTAATCACACGGTCGCTCACGTCGTTTAAAGCCGTCAAATAAATAGGAACATATTTCACATCTTTTGTCGATCCTAAAAAACCTATAGCCGATGCTTTCAACCACGACTTGTTTGTTTTAATAACAGATAAAAGCATTGCTATTGTTGCTTCATCTAACTTCTCTGCTCCGATAATACTCCGCAACTGCCCTAATGCTAAATTTTTAAAGCGCCAGTAGTTTTGTCCCGATACTGTGTTTCTTAATTCAGTCTTAATTTTGTTTTTAATGTCGACAGACGTTTTTTCATCCTTAGCTATTTTAGCTAACTCCATCATAGCCGTTTGTCGCGCCAATATATCTTTAGAATATTTAAACTGATAAAGGAGTTCGTCAAAGGTTTTTTCAAAATTCACTTCTTTAATCCAAGTGCTCTCGTAATCAAAGTTCACCAGCTTTGGTTGCTGAGTACAAGAGAATGTAAAACTGTTCTGTGCTTTTGCTTCAAGCCAAACCTTTTCAATGTTGCCATCAATTTCTATGTCTATATGTCCTTTGAAAAACTCTGCTTGTGGATACGCATTATCGGCATCAACTTTTTGTATTTGTTTTACATGCAGTGTTAATTCTTTTTTTGTAGCATCATAATTTTTAGTAACCGTAAAAACAGGATGTCCCATTTCATATAACCATTGATCAAAGAACCAATCCATTTTTTGGCCACTCGCCTGCTCTACGGCATTTACAAAATTTTTGGTCGTTACCAGTTTACCTGCATTTTCCTTGGTATAAATTCTAACTGCTTTCCACCAAACATCATCGTCCAATTGTTTTTTAAGCATATTTAAAACCAGTGCACCTCTGATTCCCGCATAATTATCTGATGTAAAAGATAACACGTCGTCGTAATTTTGAGTCACCACAGGATGGCGATAATTAGCGTTCCAGTCGTTTAAATAAACAGACTGGTCGTATGAGTGTTGGAATAACAAATACTCATCGTTGCCATTTTTTTGTAGGTTATATAGTTCATTTAAATAATGAGCAAAAGATTTGTTAAGCCATACATCGCTCCAATCGGCTGCGGTCATATAATTCCCAAACCATTGCTGAGCAAGCGCTTCTGCTTCTGTTAAATCCCATAAATAAAAATAATCGGCATGGGTTGTTTTATCGTCAATCATGTTTTCAGTAATTGTTGATAAACCACTGTTACTAGTGTAGCTACCAATATCCTGTACAAAAACCTGCGTGTAATTGTCAAATGGATATTTGGTTTCAGTAACTTTAGTAAAATAACTCATCATATCTGACAAGCGTTCTGTACTAGCCGCCACCCAATCCATTTCTTTAGCGGCACCATAATTATGAAGCATAAATCCTTCGTAATTTTCCTGTACATCCAAATATTCTCCAATCACAAAAGAAGTCAAATGATTAGCGTATGGTGTATCCATTTTCCAATGAGTGGTGTGAGTACCATCGGGGTTAATTTTCACATCACGTTTACCATTCGAAATGACGTGAAATTTTTTATCAAGAGTCGTAGTAAATTCTGTCGTCCTTAAATCATTTGGATGATCATAGCAAGGAAACCAATAGCGATTTGATTGTGGTTCTCCTATCGACCAGATTTCATAAGGTTTTATAGGATCATTGAACGTTGGCTGAGAAAAACGTAGTCCTTTGCCATTGCTTCCACTCAAACTATAAGGATCTACTTCATTTATCCAATTAGTGTGATAATCTATCACGAGGGTTATCTCTTCATTTAATTGATAGACTCTGTCAAGCATAATCTCCAATCCATCATTTTTATCACCTCCATCATAATTAAATATTAATGCCTTACCATTTAAAAGACTAATAGAATTTATAGTTAGCATACCAGCATCTAGCGCAATTTTATCAGCAGTTTTTAGCATTGAAAAAGAAAATGTGGCTTTTCCGTAAGCTTGTTTTTTAGCCCAATCGAAGCGCAGATCCAGTGCAATATGTTTTACATCAATTTTGCGTTCGCGAGGTAATTGTAAGGTTGGTAATTTAGTACTATCAGATTGCGCCTGTGTAGTAAAGCAATTGATGTAAATGGACAAGAAAAGTATGATAATTTTTTTCATATTACGTTGCGAGGCTATTGATGGTTGCTTCATTTAAATACAATCTTAGTTTTTCTCTGGATGTTGCCCCTACTCTATAATAAAATTTAATCGCTCTTTCGTTAAACACAGGTGTTTGCCATTGTATAACCGCACAGCCATTTGTTTTGGCTGCCTTTGCAATTTCTTTCATCAATGCTTCTCCTATACCCAAACCCCTGTAATCATCTCTTAAATAAAGGCAATCCATGTGTGTATAAAACTCAGCGTCCCACGTCGAAAATTCAAATGAATAAGTGGTATAGCCTAAAACGCCTAATTCATTTTCCACAATCAAACAAAAGGCTTTTGGCTTTTCCGAAAAAAATATTGAACTCAATTTTTCAGCTTTTCCCAAAGCCGAATAATCCGCTTTTTCATAAGCGGCGTGTTCGGCGCATAATTTAATAATCTCAGGCATATCAGCTGGTGTTGCATTTCTTATCGTATAGTTCATATTAATCTTTGTTTAAATGTTGTTTTAAATAGGAATCATAATCCGGGTGAGGAGCTTTTGATAATACATGTTGTACCCAGTTGTTTCGTTCAAACCAAATTACTTCTAGTTCCCACACGCAGGCCATGATTCCTTTATCTGAATATGCTTTAAAATCGTTACCATTCTCATAACTTAAAAGGTAAACATGATTCTGCATCATGTTCTCATCTATCCACCAATTAATTAAAGCAAAGCAGCCTTCTTTACCCTCATGCAAAATAACCGTTGCTATGTTATAAATATCCAAAGGATAGTTTTGTGAATTGAGTAGCCATGTGCCAAAATGGGATTTAGCCAATTCAACCGTTTTCGGTGCCACAAATTCATTGTACTTTGAAATACTATAAATTTTTATTCGCCAATTGTTATACTGATAAAGTTCTATAAACCTTATTGGTCTTGGCATATATGTACTTCTAATTTCCATTTCACTTAATTAAATACTATCTCCCATACAAAACTAAATAAAATGATATGAAAAATTTAGCCAATTAAAAGACATTTTAGGCCATTACGTTTTTCCATCTTTAGAGACTAAAGAATACTATAATTAGCGTAAAAAAATTGCGGATACTAATTTGAACGCCATTTCCTATTTCTCCGAAAATTAATGTGGCTTAATATGTCACATTTTTGGCTAACTAAGTAAAATAAATGACTTAATTTTAACTAATTAAATAAACCTATTTCTAACAGCCCTGAACTATGAAAAACATTGTATTGGTCTTTTCGCTATTAAGCAGTTGGGGTTTATTGGCGCAACATAATTTGCCAATTATAAAAGCAACCTATCCTAACGCATTTATTGTTGATGCGAATGAGGGCAAAACCAACTGGACCTTAAGTCCTGATGCAAAGCCCGATGTATATACCAGTTTTAGAACGCGGGAAACAAAATGGGTTTCCTTATATACGGATGTTGATTCTATAAAAGTGAAGATTGACCCAGGAACTGTATTTGATTTCGTTGTATTACTTAACGACAAAGATTCCTGTTATACGCAATTTAAAAGTGCAATTCCTAAAGTCTTAATAACTAATACATCTCTAAACACACACGATACCATCCCGTTTACGCTTACCGCATACAATGCCATTTGTATCAAGTCAATTATTAACGATAGTGATACATTAAACTTACATTTTGATATTGGCTCTTTTGATTTTCGATTAACAAAAGATGCCATACTTCATAAAACAACCTTACTTTCGAACCAGGCCGATGTTTTGAGTGGTAAAGCCAAAGCGGATTACAACCAAATGAAACCAGTATTTAAAATTAAGCTAGGGAATCTGGCCTTTGACAAGCCCGAAGTGATACCTACTGGTTTTACATCGCAAGGAATGGATGGAAGATTTGGTTGGAATATTTTTGAAGGAAAATCAGTTGAGATTGATTATGATAAACATATTTTAATCATTCACTCACAGCTACCAAAAATAAAAAAAGGGTATTCAAAATCTAAAATTGAGTTTTACCAATCCTTTGCTTGCATAAAAGGTCATTTTACAATCGAGCAAAAAATATATAAAGGCCTTTTTATTATGGATACAGGTTCTGATTTAGCCATCATTATGGATAGCACTTGGCTCAATCAACAAAAATTCCCAAAGGATCTAAAACATATAAAAACAACTACACTTAAAGATCCACGTGGGGCCGTTTACGAAAACAAAATAGTGCTTGCTCCTCAATTTAATTTAAATGGGTTTACTTTAAATGATATTCCAACTTCCTTATTAGGTGGTCCTAATCCAACTAGACTCGCGCTCAATTTTCTTGGAAACGATCTATTAAAACGGTTCAACGCTATACTTGATTTTAAAAAGGATTACATATATCTGAAACCAAATTCATTAACGTCTTTGCCTTATAAAGACTAATAAACATTTTCCCAATTCCCTGTATTTTTAATGCGGTGGGAATATTAAGATGTTTATTCATCCTGTTTCCAATTCTAGGACGTGCCGGCGCAAAAGAGGCAGCACCGTCTTCCAACTAAACATAGTACCGCACGATAAGCAATTCCTCCTTTGAAGGCGCTGTCCCTCATCCCCAGCCCTTCTCCCAAGGGGAGAAGGGAGACACTTCCCTCTCCAAAGGGAGAGGGATTGAGGGTGAGGGACAGCACCCTACTCTACAACATATCCAAGCCATTCTTAATGCCATAAGCAATGACATCCGCTTGACTCTTTAATCCGGGTTAAAATTTTTCTTGCATCATCACTTATATCCACATTAGAAAAATAAAGCTTGAGTTAAAAAGTGGCCTTTTAAAATTTCGCGTAAAAATTAAAGGATATCAAAAGCGACGGCTTGTGTGGAGATTGTTCGGGCTGTTCGCGAAGCGCTTCGAACAATCGGCTTGATGTCCTGCAGATTTTAGCGAAATTTTAAAGAGCCTTGATTTTTTTGTTAACTTTTTTCATCAAGGAAAAAAGTTATAACATATCCAAGCCATTCTTAATACCATAAGCAATGACATCTGCTTGGCTCTTTAATCCTGTTTTTAAATAAATGTTTTTTTTATGAAACTCCACGGCACTAGTAGTAATATTCAGCATCGACCCAATCTCGGCATTGGAGACGCCTTTGCAGGTAAGACTTAATACATGCAATTGTTTTTTAGTAAGACCAAATGAATTAGCGAAAGCGGGCGCTTTTGTTTTAATTAAACTTTTTGATATGGCAATGCAATTGCCTTGCGTTTTTATATCGTCAATGGCCTGCAACAATACATCTACTTCGCAGCCTTTTGGAATAAAGCCATGAGCGCCTTTGCGAATATATTCATCCAACAAAAATGGACCAAAATCCATACTGATGATAATGACCTTAATATCAGGAAAACGTTTAGTAATAACGTCCAATGCTTGTGCTCCATTCATCACTGGCATGTGCAGATCGAGTAAAATTAAATCTGCAGGGCGACTGTTGAGTAAGGCTAATAACTCTTCGCCATTGCCTGCCTCGCCAACCATGGTGATATCATCTTGCTGATTTAAAAAACTAGAAATTGATTGACGCACCAAGGCATGATCTTCAGCAATGATTATACGAATAGGATTAGGCATACATAAATGTAAAACAATTTACATTGCCAAAAACCGCTTCACAAAAATATAACGTAATACTGTGGCAAACCACAGTATTTACATGAGCGCAATAAATGATATTTGAAAAACAAGGAGTAAACCCGAAAATCCTTTTTTAAAGAGTAGGTAAAATGTTAACATATGATTAAACCTTATACAAAATTAACCCTAATTATTTTATTATCAATAAACATACTTTCGTCTTGCGCTGATGCGCCTCCCAAACAAGACAATAGTTTAGTGATAGACAATAATCCTACAGAACCTTCTGCAACGGAAACAGAAAACAAACCAAAAACCGATGCAGAAATAGCAAAAGAGATTGTTACTGCGGGAATTGATTTAACAAAAACTGTCATAAAAACAATGAAAATAAATGACAGTATTAAAACGGCAAATCGAGAGCAGATGTACGGTTATCGCATCGGATTCCCAATAAGCAGCGAGGAACAAGTTTTTGAAGTATATAACAAACTTACAGATCGAAAGGACATTTATGTTCTCAAGGAATCTAAGAAAGATTATCACTTAATAAAGTATGAAGGAAAAAGTAAACAAGAACTAGAGAATGCGAAAGAAGAATTTGAAAAACTAATTGGACAAGATGCTTCTGTTATAAACATTATGAGTTTGTGTTCGAAAAATAAAAAGCTCATGCGTGGAGATAATTTAGCTAAACGCAAGGAAGATGTAGAAATACCATGTTTAATCTGTGATAAATAAAACAACTATGAAAATCAAATCAATTATAATATGTCTTTTAGCAGTAACAATTATATCAGGCTGTAAAAAAGAAGAAACAAAGCCCGAAATTAACTACACTAATTTTAAGATACTATCCGTTAAAGTAACGGCAATGCCGTTTTTAGACCCAGCAGATAATACATCATGGGATCCATTAGATGGGCCAGACGTATTTTTTAATATGGAAACGAGTGGTAATGCCATTGTATTTGATGGAAGCAGTTCAAGAATAAACGACATTGCACCTTCCAATTTGCCTTTAACATGGAATTTTGTTAGTGCCCATAACATTACAAATATTAACGTGACTCAATACGTGACCTTGTATGATTATGATTCAGTAGATCCAAACGACCTAATAGGATATGTTGGTTTTACAATGAGTGACCACAAAAGTGGCTACTCAAAAACTATTACAAAATCTAATATGGGTATCACAGTGACAATAACGGGAGAATGGTACTAATTAAAAAATCTATAACTCTCTTATTTCTTATTTCATTGTGCTTATCCTTCAAGCCTGCCTCTGATACTGTTTACATCTGCAACAATAAAAACACTACTGTTTACCATGTAACCAAAAGTTGCAAAGCCCTAACAAAATGCAAACACGAAATTATAAGCGTTACAAAAACAGATGCCATTAATAAATATGGCAAACGGGCTTGTAAGGTTTGTTCTTAATTAATCAAAGGAGTATGCTGAAAATCCTTAACAAAGAGTAGGTAAATTAAATATCACATATGAGAACATTAATAATCGATGCTATTAAAAACAAAAATGTAATTGAATTTACTTATGATGGCGAATCAAGAACTGTTGAACCTCATTGTTTTGGTTTAACAACAAAAAACAATGAAGCTATACGTGCTTTTCAAATAGATGGCTTTAGTTCAACTGGAAATATGGGGTGGAAGCTCTATGATTTATCTAAAGCTGACAATTTTAACGTTTTATTAGATACATTTACAACTCGTGACGATTATAAAAAAGACGATAAAGGAATGAGTGAAATTTATTGCGAAATTTAAGACAAGAATAACTAACGATGAAGATCAGAGCCTCATCGTTAGTTAAAATAAAAAAAAGGAAACTAAATATGCAAATCTTAAAGATCAATTTAGAAAATTGTTACGGAATAAATAAATTAGAAACAAATTTTGATTTTACTAAAAACAGATCATTCGTTATCTATGCTCCTAATGGAGTTATGAAAACATCATTTGCAAATACTTTTACTGACATTAGTAAAAATCTAATCCCAAAAGAAAGAATTCATAATCACGAAACAACCTGCCAAATTCTTGCCGATGAAAATCCGATAAATCCCGAAGAGATTTTTGTGATAAAGTCGTATCAAGATAAATATTCACCCGACGAAAGTATTTCTACTCTTTTAGTTGATGAAGAGAGTAAACAACAATACGATGCAATTTATTCAAATATATTAAAAAAGAAAGCTGCATTAATAGTAAAAATAAATAAGCTATCAGGAGTAAAAAAGGACGATATAGAAAATACCATCTTACTAGATTTTAACAAAAAAGATTTTTTTGATCTAATTACTAGTTTTGAATTAGATTCTTTTAATGAGGATTTCATACAAATACCGTACAATACAATATTTGAAAAAGATGCTGCAGATTTTCTTAAAAAGAAGGAAGTTTCTGAAAACATTAATAGCTATATCGAGAAGTATAATGAACTAATTGATAAATCAAAATATTTTAAGAAAGGAATATTTAATCCAACAAAAGCTGATAACGTAGCAAAAAGCTTGATTACCGAAAACTTCTTTAAAGCTGACCATACTATTAAATTATCTGGCGATGAAGAATCAATAACTAATGAAGAGGATTTAAAGCTAAAATTACAAGAAGAAAGAAAAGAAATATTAAATAACAAAGAATTAAAAAAAGTTGAAGACGAGATAAAAAAAGTTGCTGTAATTAAACTTCGAGAACTACTCGAAGCGCATTCTATAGTGCAAGAGTTAAAAGATTTAGATAGTTTTAAATTGAAATTATGGAAATCATACTTTAAAAATGAAGAAGCTGCTACAAAAGATTTAATTGATACTTATCGGGAAGGAAAAGAAAAGTTAAAAGAAATAGAAGAAAAAGCTGAAGCTCAGCGTACACAATGGGATGAAGTCGTAAGAAAATTCAAAGCCAGGTTTTTTGTTCCATTTGAAGTAGAAGTCAGCAATAAAGGTGGTGCAATATTGGGAAAAACTCCAAATATTATTTTTAAATTCAAAAATGATAGAACGGGAATTTCCAAAGCATTAAAAAGGCACGAACTCGACGGCATAGAAATATTGAGCCAAGGGGAAAAGAGGGCATTATATTTATTAAATATTATGTTCAATATTGAGGCCAAACGTAAAGAAAGTAAAACAACCCTATTTATAGTTGATGATATAGCCGATTCTTTTGACTATAAAAACAAATACGCAATCATCCAATATCTAAAGGAGATTTCAAAAGAAACATTTTTCTATCAAATAATTCTAACACATAATTTTGATTTTTTTAGAACAATTGAAAGTAGAAAAGTGGTTCCTTATACAAATTGCTTATTTTGTTATAAAGGTGAAAATGAAATAAAATTAGAGTTAGCAAAAGGCATAAAAAATCCATTTATTAATGATTGGAAAAATAACCTGTCAAATCTTCAGAAGTTAATCGCATCTATTTCATTTGTGAGAAATATTATAGAATATACAGATAATGAAAACAATGTTAATTTTTTAAAATTAACATCAATTTTACATTGGAAAGATGATACGGAAAATATTACTTTATATGATATAAAAGAAATTTTCACTGAAACGATTAAAAACTTAGAATTTCCTGATTTAAATTTATCAACGAAATTAATAGATATAATTTTCCAAGAAGCCGAAAATTGTTTAATTGCTCCAGAAGGAATAAATTTAGAAAATAAAATAGTACTTTCTATAGCAATAAGATTACGTTCAGAAAAATATATGATTAGTAAAATTACAGATAAAAGACCTATAAGCGGAAGTCAAACTGGAACATTGTTCGGACGATTCAAAAAAGAGTTTGCAACTATTGAAGAACATAATATTAGCATTTTAGATGAAGTCTGTTTAATTACTCCTGAAAACATCCATGTAAACTCGTTTATGTACGAACCAATTCTAGATATGTCAGATGCACATTTAAGAAATTTGTATAAAAAAGTAAAA
>Ga0075163_10010560_pt1 | contig 12074 bp, 11 predicted proteins | sample JI1023141ADNA_FD_71478 | JGI IMG/M metagenome (GOLD analysis project Ga0075163, IMG submission 71478) | Wastewater effluent complex algal communities from Wisconsin, to seasonally profile nutrient transformation and Carbon sequestration -... | ecosystem: Engineered > WWTP > Effluent > Algae...
GCACGGAATCGACGTCACTCGGGCGGATCTGGACTTCCACCATGAGGCGGTCATCCCGCGGAACGATTTCCAGGATGGTTTCGCCAGGTCGCACGACGGACCCGATGGTCGTCAGGCGCGGTGCGAGCACGAAACCGTCGACGGGCGCGCGTATGGTCATGCGCTCATAGGCCTGCTCGGCGGCCCGATACTGCTCGCGCAGGTTCGGGATCCGGGCCTGCACTTCCCGCAGTTCCGATTGCACCGTCGACTTGATCTGGTTCTTGGCCTGCAGCAGCTTCAGCTCGGATTCCATGAGGGAGCTGCGCGAGCGTGCAATCATGGCCGTCGTTCGCTCAACGCTGCCACTGAGCTGAGAGATGTCTCTGTTCAGCGAAAACACGCGGGTGCGCGTTGTGTAACCCTTCTTGTACAGGTCGTCGACGACAGTGAGTTCTTTCTGGGAAAGCTCGATCTGCTCACGTGCCGTGCGGCGGTCCGACTCCAGCGCGTTTAGTTCGTTCTTGAGCTGGTCGTGCTGCTGCTGGATCATCGACAACTGCCCATGCAGCTCAAGCTGCCGAGCCGTGTAGAGCTGCTTCTGGCCATCCAGCAGGTTCTGGACTGCCGGAATTTTTTCCGCTGCGTCGACAAGGGTCTTCGAAAACTGGGGTTCGGCCTGCTCGGAGATTTCAGCCTGCATGCGCGCTTCGGTGGCAAGCGCAAGGAAATAGGAATCTCGGCCTCTTGTGTAGCGCTCGTACGCATCGGCGTCTTCCAGTTCAACCAGAACGGCGCCTGCGCGCACATGCTGGCCGTCCTCAACAACGATCTTGCGAATGGCGCCGCCGGTAGGATGCTGGATCTGCTTGCGCTTCGACGCAACCACGACCTGTCCGTTTGCGACCACGGCACTCGCGATGGGTGCTGTTGCGCTCCAGGCGCCAAAGCCGCCAACGGTGAGGCCAATCAGCGCAAAGCCGAAGATCATCGCCCGCTTCGTGTTTGTCGGCAGGCTGGGGACCTTGTTCGGCCAGTTGGGCCGTCTAGGACTGGATTTTGCTTGCTGCATGGCGAGCCTCGAGGGGTGTCACGTTTGACGTTGGGGGAGTTCCGGGAAGCGCAGTGCGCGCATCCGATGCGGCCTTGTTGAGCGATGCCAGGACCTCATCGCGCGGCCCGAAGGAGACAACCTGTCCCGCCTTCATGACCGCGAGTTTGTCCACGGCGGGCAGGATGCCCGGTCTATGCGTGATGATGATGACCGTGCGCTTCTGCTGCTTCAGGATTTCGACGGCGCGCCTGAGATCGGCCTCACCGGCGGCGTCGAGATTGGCATTCGGTTCGTCGAGCACGACCACGCGCGAGTTGCCGTAGACGGCTCTCGCGAGGGCCACACGCTGTCTCTGTCCACCCGACAGGAGTTTGCCGCGCTCGCCAATGATCGTGTCATAGGCCTGCGGCAGGGTCAGGATGAAGTCATGAGCACTCGCGATCTTTGCTGCATCAATGATGGCCGCAGAGTCATGGGAGCCATAGCGCGAAATGTTCTCGGCAACGGTTCCCTCCATGAGCTCGACGTCCTGCGCCAGATAGCCGATCTGGGGCCCGAGATCCGAAGGCGCCCAGTCTGACACCTCGACCCCGTCAAGCTTCACGTTTCCGGCCGACGGCTTCACGGCGCCGATCATCAACCGCGCCAAAGTCGTCTTGCCGGAGCCGGTCGCGCCGATGATGCCCAACACATCGCCAGGAGTCAGGTCGAAAGACACATTCCGGAGCGCAGGCTCCTTTGCACCCGGAAACTTCATCCACACGTCTTCAAGGGCGAACTTGCCAACGGTTGGTGGCAGTTCCGTGCGTGGCGCGTCCTTGATGTTCTTGAGCACCGAAGACAGTCGGGCATAGGCCTGGCGCACCTGCACGAAGCGCTTCCACTGTCCGATAGAAGCTTCAATTGGCGCGAGAGCCCGACCCATGATGATCGACGTTGCAACGATGGCACCTGCTGAAATCTCGCCTTCCAGCGCGAGATAGGCGCCAAGCGCCAGCGAGAGAATTTGAAGCAATTGGCGCGCGAATTTTGCGGCAGCGCTCAGGCGCGACGCGCGGTCGCTCGCAAGGACCTGCCAGGCGAGGCTTGCTTCATGGTGCTCTTCCCAGCGGCGCTGGACGTTCTTCACCATGCCCATGGAGCGAGCGGACTCTGCGTTGTTGTGCAGCGTGTTGACGAAGAATTCCGAGTCACGATGGGCCTGCGCGGCCTCCGTCAGGGGTTTGCCGGTGGCAACTTCGCTGAGATAGGCAAGCCCCACGATGACGAGCGCGCCCGCAAGCGCCAGGCAGCCCAGGGCCGGATGGAGCAGGAACACGATGAACAGGAAAATGGGAGTCCATGGCGCATCAAACAAGGCGATGAGGGCCGGACTCGCAAGGAAGGAACGGATCGTCTCAAGATCACGCAGGCCGTGCGCGCTGGACGTCTCGGTGGGTTCCTTACCCATCGAGATGCCAAACGTGTGGTCCCGCAGTTCGTTGTCGAGTTGGGAGCTGGCGCGGACAAGCAGGTCCGAGCGCACGACTTCGACCAGCGACTGGAACAGGAGCACGCCAACGGAAAGCAGGGTCAGGAAAAGCAGCGTGTCCTTGCTCTGCGAGGTCATGACACGGTCGTAGACCTGCAGCATGAACAGCGGACTGTTCAGCATGGCGAGGTTCACGAACAGGCTGAAAACCCCCGCACTGATGAACACGTTTCGTGAGCGGTGCAGGAAATTGCCGATGATGCTGGCGCTGGACTTGTTCATGATCCGGCCTCCGGGGTGACGGCGCTTTCCGGTCGGCGCACGCAAGTTCGAATGTTTTGGTTACTGGACAAGACTGCCCCCACGTTACCTTCGCCTGACCGTTCAATAACCGTGCCAGACGGTCTGTATTGATCAGATAATACTGCCGGGCCGAAGGATTATTCCGACTGGATCAAAATATTCCTCCCGGGCGCTTATTCGCAACGGGCTGGATCGAAATGGGGCGGCGCATCCCCAAAACTTGTGATCTTTTTCGGCTCAATGGGGGTAGTACAGCCGCTGGAGGCTTGTCTGCCCCCACGAAAAAGGGGGGCAAAAGCCCCCCTGTTAACTTTGCGTCGCAGTCTCTTCGCGTCAGAAGCTGTAGCGAACCGAAAACGCGCCGACGTTTTCCTCGTAGTCGGATGCCGCGAGGTTCGATTCACGGGTCACGCGGCGCAGTTCAACGCCGGCCTTCAGGTTGTCATCGATCTCTACATTTGTGACCAGCTTCAGCGTGTGGCGGTCGTCTTCACGGGTTCCAGGGCCGGCGAGGCTGACTTCATTGTCGTAGTCACGCTTCTGGTACGCGTAGGAGAACTTCACGTGTCCCTTTCGCGAGAAGATCTGGATCGGGTGCTGGACCGACGCGCGCGCCATCAGACCGTCATAGTCGAACTCGTCTCCCTGCGTGTCTTCACTCGTGAAGCCGGCGCCGAACGACAGGAAGCCTTTGTTCGGGCGGTCGAAGTAGTAATACACATCAGCACCGGTCTGATGCGTGTCAGCATCACGATCGTTGTCGGATTCATTGTAGTTCTTCGAATAGAACCGATAGTAGCCCGTCACATAGAAGTCTTCCGAGACGAACGCTGAGATCGTGGGCGACAGCATGTGCTGTTCCAGGAAGAAGCTGTCGTCAAGCAGGGAGTTTGTATACGAATACTCCAAGCCGACCTTGATCCCGTCATGCCTGATCCAGCCCATCAGGCTTGGATTGTGGGACTGCCAGTTGAACTCCGTCAGGTCCTGATAAATGCTCTGGTAGAAATTGTAGCCGACTTCGACCCGCGCATCCTTTTCATCAACGAGCTTGTACCCGGCATCCAGTTCGAGCACCGCAGCGACGTCTCCGGATGTACTGTTCGCGTCACTCTGCTCGAGGGCGACATTGTCGGAGAACTCCGCGCCGCCTTCCAGGTCGAGCCACCAGTCCTTTGAGTCAGCTCCTGCAACTGCGCTGAGCAGCGGTACCGCGACGGCGCCTGCCATCAGGGACGCGAGGAGAGGGGACTTCTTGAATCGCGTTTTCAATGTTTTGCTCCGGACGAATTCTTATTGACTCAGCGGTCGAACTGCTACTGAGCAGTTTTACGAGGGGGAAAGCGGCGCTGTAAAGTTGGCAATTGCCAGCGGGTCCATTTGAGGTCTCGAGTTGTATTGGCGCAACGAATTGCAGCAACTTCTACGATCAGAGTTCAGCTTCATCGCGCTGAAATCAGCTTGCTCGCAAATTTCTTTTCCGACGCAGGGAATAGAACCGCAGCGCGCTTGGCGCTGTCGCTGCTGCGATTGAGCTATCTCTCGATGCCCGAAACAATGCCGAATCCATAAACGGGATCCCGGCCGGGTTCACCGGCATCCTGCGCTGACTTCGCGAGTTCACGCTCGGCCTGCTTTGCAAGAGCGGGATCGGGTTGCCTGAGTCGCCGAGCAAGGGCTGCAGCAACGACAGGCGCTGCATACGACGTGCCCGAAACTGTTTCCAGGTCACTTTCATTGGCAGCGACGCGCGTGTTTACGCCGGGGGCGGCAAAGTCCACGTAGTCTCCCTGGTTCGCATACAGGTAAACCCGGTTGTCAGAATCAACCGCAGTAACGCCGACCACATCACTGTAGGCCGCCGGATATTGCGGAGACGCATGCGGGCCTTCATTGCCCACGGCTGCGACCAGTACATGCCCCTTCGCGATGAGTTTTGCGGTCACGTTTTCGAGAATGGCATTGGGCGGGCCGGCAAGGCTCAGGTTGATAACAGGAACATTGTTCACCGAGAGCCAGTTCAGCGCTCTCACGATAGCATCAACCGAAGCCATTTCCTGTCCATTGCTGAGCGCCGAGAATACGCTGGCGACAACGAGATTGGCACCGGGGGCAGCCTCTGCAATGCGTGAGGCGACGGCCGTGCCGTGCTCCTCGTCCGTCGAGCTTGCGATGCCAAACGTCTTGGAAGAAACATGCACATTGCGCAGCATGGGGTGGTTTGCGTTGACCCTTGCGTCCACCAAACCGATTCGGGCTTGAGTTTTCTTGCCAACAGGCGCCATCGCAATCGACGTTGTCGTGCTGATCGTGGCGCCGCCTCTCGCGGGTTCATAGACGTGATTGAACGTTGCGATGCCTTTCGGGTCGACCTGCTTGAGCTTGGCCAGCATCTGCTCGCTGTTTGCCCGGGGTGGAACCGAAATGCGGAAACCCGCCAGTCCCAGGGACGGCATTTGGAAGGTCTCGATGACATTGAAACCCTTCGAGGCCAACTTGCGTCCCAGTCCGGCTCGTGAACTCAGAAGGACGAGTTCGCCCTTGCGGACACGCTCGCCGCGTTCGTTTTCGATGACTTCAAGATAGTACTCGGCGCGGGCGACTCGGCTCTCTGACTTCTCCCGGTCACGACTGGTGCGCATTTCTCCTGTCGATTGGGACTCGGAAGAAGACCGGCTGATGGAGGCCTTGTCGTCGCTGTCGGAGCCAGATCCTGAATTGTCATCCTTGTCGTCATCACCGGAGGAGCCTGAGCCGGAATTGTCTTCCTTGTCGGCGTCATCATTGCTGCTGCCGGAGCCCGAGTTGTCTTCACGGTCCTGATCATCGGGTTCGTCGTTGTCGCTGTCGCTGCCTGATCCCGAATTGTCATCATCGTGATCTTCATCGACGTCCGGCGCCTCGGATTCCCGACTGTCGTCGGACTTCGAGCCTCCATGCGCATGAACCACGGAAACCGCCAAAAACAGGACAATCGCCGCTGCGAAACCGGTGAATATTTTCTTTATCATGTGACTGGTATAATCCACGGCAACCTCAAGGGCATTCAGCGGTTTAGATACGCAAGTGCCCGAATCCTGTGTAGGTTTCTACAGAGAGTCGAAATCCGGCTCAAACTGCATTTGTTTGGAATAATTGCTGTCCCCGTTCGTTGTAGGCCCTAGCAACACAATGACCAACCAACTCAGCGAACTACGTCGCGGAATTTCAGAGCTTTTACCACGTTTGAGGCGGTTCGGGGCCGCCTTGACGGGATCACAGGATGAAGGGGACGACATCGTACAAGCAGCGATTGAACGTGCGCTTTCAAAGTCGAGCCAATGGCAACAGGGGACACGACTGGATAGCTGGATGTTCAAGATCATGCAGAACCTGTGGAAAGACAGGGTCCGCAAGATTAAGCATGACAGGAAAAAGCAGGTGCTCGAATTTGCATCAACCGATCAGGCAGTTGATGGAAGAAAAGTCGCCGAAACCATGCTGATGCTGACTAGAACTCGCGAGCAATTCTCAAATCTGTCTGACGAACACCGGATGGTTTTGGCATTGGTTGTGATCGATGGACATTCCTATCAGGAAGCCGCCAGCTTGCTGGAGATTCCGATCGGAACGCTGATGAGCAGGCTGTATCGTGCCCGGGAAGCATTGCGTGAAATGATAGAAACAAGTAATTCCAGCCAGACGGCCAGTGCAAGAAAATGACAACAATATCAAACGAAACACTGATGGCATTCAACGACGGCGAGCTTGACGCTCAGGCCGCCGAAGGAGTGCGCGCAGAGCTGAGCCAGAGCGTGGACTTGCAGGAGCGCCTGCGCCGCATGCAGGCCGTCGACGAGCTCCTTCGCTCTTCGGTCCGAACGGATCTCGGCGGAACAAGTCGCTTCACCAAGCTGCTTGAAGATGACGCGAACGCCGAGCAGGAAACCCAGGTTTCAAATGTCGTGGCATTGGCCCGCCCCGCAGCTTCCTGGAAGCAGTGGGTGCCGACCGGCGCCGGCATTGCCGCGGCGATGCTGATCGTCGCAGGCAGCAGCTTCCTGTCGCCGTCCCGCATGTCATGGCTGGAGCAAGTAGATGACGGCATCGCACTCGCTGGCCCCGTGTTGTCCATGATCACAACGGCTCCGTCGGGTTCCACGGTGCAGGCCGAAGGCTTGAACATGAGGCCCGTGGTCAGCTTCGTCTCTGCTGATGGTCGCATGTGCCGTGAGGCGCAACTTGATGACGACGAGATGGCTGCGCGCCTGCTCGTGTGCCGGGACGTTGCGGAAAACGAATGGTGCATCGAGGCCTTCGCCAGAATGCCCGCATTGCCGAACAAGGGGGGATACCACACCGCTGGCATTCCCAATGACCCGGTGATCGATGCCGCCTATGCCCGTTTGGGCCGCAAGGTCATTCTTGACCAGAACGGCGAAAAGCAAGCCATTCAGAGCGGCTGGGTTCAGAAGTAATCCGGCCGAATTTCGGAAACTCGACGCCCCGCTCAGTTCAAGGTAGGGTGCAGCCCCCTTGTCCGTGAGACCAGTTCCGTGCGCCTCTTGTCCGCTATCACCCTGCTGTCGATCCTTGCAGCCAGCGTCGCCGTGGCGGCGCCGTCAAAGACAGGCGAGTCTTCAAAGAGCGACCTGTCGCGGTTGGGGCAGGGTACCGCGGCCATTGACCTGCTCTCCGAAGATGGCAAGCCTGTCAGCCTGGACGATCTCAACGGAAAGCCCAGGGTTCTTTTCTTCGGCTTTACGCATTGTCCCGTCGTTTGCCCCGTAACGGTGTGGGAGATCGATGCCGCCCTTGCTGAAATCGGTAAACCCGCCGAGGCGACGCAGATCGTATTTGTGTCTCTCGATCCTGCACGCGACACGCCAGCGGTGATGAAGAAGTACTTCTCCGGATTCAAGGGCCGGGTCGTGCCGCTGACAGGGGCTGAAGCCGCTGTCCAGAAGATCGCCCGCTCTTTTGACGTCCGCTGGCAGAAAGTGAATACGGGGAAGGGAGACTATACCCTTGACCATACCGCACTCGCGTTCTTGATTAACGCCGAGGGGCAGGTCGTCGACACGATCGCGTTCGGCGCATCCCGTGAACTCAGCGTCGCGCGCCTTCGCAAGTTGCTGGCCCTTCCGGCGAAGTAGGCGAACGCCTCGGTTCTGAGGCCTTGGTTCGCCTGGATACCGTAATTCGAGTTCAAAATGTCCCGCGCAGCAGGGATTCGCTATGATGCGAAGGTCCCGAGGACGTTTACCGTGCCCGTTTTCAACTATGAAGCCGCCAGCAAGGACGGAAGCCTGACGCGTGGAGCCATTGAGGCGCCGACGCGAAGCCTCGCTGTGGAGAAAATTCTGGGGCAGGGGCAGACCCCGATCCGCGTAACCGAACAGGCGGGCGGCGGCGCTGCGAAACTGCTTCCGGCCCTCGCAATGCCGACGGCCATGGCGTCGACGCGCACACGCGTCACCCTCCTGCAGGAACTCAGCGTCCTGCTCAAGGCCGGCCTAACAGTGGAGCGCGCGCTGGCAACGCTGGTGGCGCTGTCGTCGAACCCGCGCACCAAAGCCCTCATTGAATCCGTGCTTGAAAGCTTGCGAGGCGGTGAGCCGCTCTCGGGCGCTCTGCGACGCGGCGGTGAAATGTTTCCTGAGCCGATGCGTCGGCTGGTCGCCGCCGGCGAGGCCAGCGGTCGCCTGCCCGAAGTCATCATGCGCATCGCGGAGTCGGAGGTGAAATCAAAGCGCCTGTCGGACAAGGTCATTTCCGCAATGATCTATCCCGCCCTGCTCGTCGTCACGATGATGGCAGTCCTGACGCTCATCTTCACCAGCGTGCTGCCGCAACTCGAGCCGCTGTTCGAGGAAAGCGGCGCAGCCCTTCCGTGGCCAGCTGCGGCTCTGTTGGCGGTCTCCCACCTGTTCCAGCAGTTCGGAACGACGATCGCCGCCGCATTGGTGTTGGTACTGGCGGCGTCGCTTTATCTGCTGCGACAGCCAGCGACCCGCATCGCACTCGACCGGCATGCAATCACCGCCCGCTACCTGCTGAACATTCCTCTCTACTATCAGTCTGCTCAGTTCTGTCGAAATCTCGCCATGCTTGTTGAAGGCGGGATGCCGCTGAACAGGGCGCTCGAGGCAGCACAGCAGACAATCTCGAACAGCTACATGCGCAGCAAGCTGGGCGCCGTCATTGGGCGCGTCAAACACGGGCGCACCCTGAAAAGCGCCATGGAAGAAGCGTCGGTGTTTCCGCGCATCGCGATCGAGTTCGTGGCTGTAGGCGAGGAAACCGGTCGCATCAGCCCGATGCTCCAGGAGGCCGCAGAAATATTCGAGCGTGATGTGGAGACGCGCCTCGAACGCCTGTCGTCGCTGCTGCTGCCGGCGGTAACGATCCTGCTGGGACTGATCGTGGCGGGCATCATGAGCGGCGTTGTCAGTGGCATCTTCGCTGCAAACGATCTGGCGTTATAGCCATGCACCGGCACACCGCCTCCGCTGGATACTCGCTGCTGGAGTTGATGGTTGTGCTGGCCATCATGGCGATCGTCGCGACGGCGGGCGTTCCCTATGCCTTCAATGCGGCAGACCGCATGTCGTTGGAAGGTGATGCAAGGCTTGTTGCAGCCAGGATCCGCCTCCTGCGGGAAACGGCCATGGACCGGCAGAAGGACATCGCCGTCTCCGTGCGCAGTGACAACGCCAGCGAACTTCAGACTTCAGAGGGCGACGCCATCCGCCTTTCAGACGGCACAAGCGCATCCATCGTGACCGACGTCCCTGACGGACGCCTGCTCCTGGGCTGGGACGGATCCGTGTCAGGTGCACTGGTGCTCTCCGATGGAAGCCGTAAACTTCGGCTGCGCCAGAAGAGCATTCTGGCGCCATTGTCCGTGGAGGCCGTGCGATGAAGGCCGCGCAGGCAGGCTTCACGCTGGTCGAGGCGCTGATCGCCTTCGCCATCCTGTCCCTGATGATGGTGACACTGTATCAGGCCGCCGGCACAGGCTTGCGTTCATTCGGGTCTGCGGCCGAGACGGACAGGGCGATCCTGGTGGCCCAGTCCCAGTTCGACCGCATCATTTCGCTTCGGCGCCTGCCGGAAGCGCGTCGCGGCAGCGTCGCTGGTACGCCGTTCACGTGGACGCTGCAGGTTCAGCCAGCCCCAGCGTTGCCGGCGGCACGGGAGATCTCCACCAGGCCCGTGCTGATGCGACTGACTGTTTCGTGGAAAACCGCAACGGGCGGAAAGTCGATCCATCTCGAGCGTCTGGTCTTCGTGTCCGGCGGAGGACGCTGAGATGTGGGGGCACCGCGGGCGCGATACTTCACAACGAGGATACTCGCTGGCAGAGTTGCTGGTGGTGCTGGCTCTTCTCGGCATGATCGCCGTCGCGATGTCGGGCGGCATGCGGTTCGGTACCCGCCTGTGGGAGCGCAGCCAGTCGCTGTCGGATCAGCATGATGGTGTCGCCGGGGCCCAGTCGCTGCTGCGCACTGTCTTCCAGCGCATCATTCCCCGTGATCTCGATCCGGGCATCGCGAACGACCCGTATCTGTTCCGTGCAACGCCGAAAAGCATGACTTTCACGGCCGTGTCTCCGGCCGCGGTGGACGCAAGTGAAGTGGCGAGATTCGAGCTCCTTGTTTCCGGAGAGGCGGGACGCAAGAGCCTGAGCCTTGTGTGGTCACCCCTTTCAGGCAAGAAGGTCCGGCACGTTCACAGGCTGGCGAACGATGCCCGGGAAATTGAATTTCTGTTCGCAACGCTGGACCAGAATGGAAATCTGGCCTGGCAAAAAGACTGGATCGACGAAACAGGTGCACCAGCACTCATCCTGATCCGCGTCAGGCAACTGGCAGGTGACACCGTGTCGTGGCCGGAGCTCATCGTGCGGCCGCGCATCTCCCGGGAACCGACCTGCATCTATGACCCGGTTTCCTTCGGGTGCCGCCATGCATAGGTCAGCAACAGACACGGACACCGCCCGACAGAAAGGCATGGCCCTCATTGTCGTTCTGGGTTTCCTCGCGGCCATGTCGCTGATCGTGATCGGTGTTGTCTCGACATCGCGCTCCACCGTGCAGGCCGCCACGCGGCATCTCGTGCGGGCCCAGGCGCAACTCGCCATCGAGGGAGCCGTTGACTATGCAGCAAATGTGCTGGTGGCCGCGCGCGGAACGGCACCCGCCCTATTGATCGAACCGGAAGTGATTGAACTGTCCGGATGGCGCATCAGGATTTCGGTTCGTCCGGAGCGGGGCAAGGTCGACGTCAACTACGCCGATCAGGTGCTTCTGGCGACACTCTTCCGGTCGGCCGGCGCATCTGCCGACTCCGCGCAGGCCATTGCGGCTGCAGTGGAGGACTGGCGCGATGGCGATGACCTTCTGCAACTGAATGGTGCAGAAGGGCGCCAGTACGAGGCGGCTGGCCTGTCCTGGCGCCCGTCGAACCGATTCTTCGACTCCGTAGGTCAGCTCAAGCTGGTGCTGGGCATGTCGCCCCGCATCTTCGACTGCATCAGGACGGAGCTGACGGTGCTGACCCAGGCACCAGGCGTTGTCGTGGAATATGCGTCACCGTCATTGCAGAAAGCGCTTGGGGTGGAGCCAACCGGCGTGTCGGCTCAGGGAGAGCCTGCCCCCATCGTGTCCAACCAGATCATTTCACCCGGTGACGTCTTTGAAGTCACGGCGGAACTCGAAGACCGGGAGCGCAACATTCGCAGGGGAGAGCGCGTATCGATCCGGGTAACGGGAAATCCGGATGATCCTTATTGGGTGCTCGGCATCGAACCGCTGTTTCCGTTGCGCGAAAACGCTCAGGCTGCATGTGCGTTACAGACAGCGGAAAGCCGCAGATGACCGACTTCATGTCCGTCGACCTGTTGCTTTTGCTCGTGGTAGCGCCGTTCATCGGCAGCTTCCTGTCCGTGCTGGTGCTCAGGCTGCCGGCAGGCGAAGACGTCGTCTTCACAAGGTCCCACTGCAGGTCCTGTCAGCACGCGCTCGGCGGTCGAGATCTCATTCCCATCGCCTCGTGGGTCATGTCGCGAGGACGATGTCGTCACTGCGGGGCACAGGTGGACGCCTTGTACCCCTTCATGGAACTCGCGTCGGTCCTTGTCGTGCTGTGGGCAGCCTTGGTGGTCAACGCAGAAGCACTGATCGTGACCGTCATCTTCGGCTGGGCACTGCTGGCGTTGGCCGTTATGGACTTGCGCAGCATGTTTCTCGCCGATGCACTGACGCTGCCGCTCATCCCCGCCGG
>Ga0075163_10010561_pt1 | contig 12072 bp, 14 predicted proteins | sample JI1023141ADNA_FD_71478 | JGI IMG/M metagenome (GOLD analysis project Ga0075163, IMG submission 71478) | Wastewater effluent complex algal communities from Wisconsin, to seasonally profile nutrient transformation and Carbon sequestration -... | ecosystem: Engineered > WWTP > Effluent > Algae...
CGAGAGGGACCACTGATCATCGAGCGTGTGCGAGTAGCGAAGGTTGACGCGCTGGCCTGTGGTGTCGTCCCAGGGCTCGCCGAACGCCGTGCCTCCAGAGCCCTGGTCAAAGTCGTAGATGCTGTATTCGCTGAGGAAGCCCACGCCAATCGTTCCCTTGTCGGACGCCGGCATAATGAGGTCGAGGGTGGCACGCGTGCGGGAGATGTCAACCCCGCCGCTGGCGTCGGAGTATTCACCTCCTGGCGCGTGCTCGGCCATGAGAAAGATGAACGCGCGGGGTCTCTGTTCGGACGCGACGACCGGCAGAGACGTGCGAGGCCGGGGCTCGCTGCCGGCGGACGTTGAAGTGGGGGAGTCGCTAGCGCGCGAAGCGTCTTGGGCGAATGAGGGAGTGGCCGACAAAAAGGTCATGCACGCGAGCATTGAGAAGCCCGGGCGGGCGCGACCGCGTCGACCGACGGCGGATATGAACGGGGCGGCGAAAGAGGCAGTCTGCATATGGAACTCCAGGGCTTTGAGGACACGCAACGGTGAGACGTCCCAAGCCGAAACGACTGTATGGAACCACCCCGCAAGGCGTATCCGGGCCTACGCTTACGGAGTTCGGGGCGATAGCTCAATTGGTAGAGCACTAGCTTTGCAAGCTAGGGGTTGGGAGTTCGAGTCTCCTTCGCTCCACTTACGCGGGAAGTACATCGCAGCATGACGATCCACCAATCCGAGGGCCTTCGTCAAGGGTCCTCAGTGGCCGCGACAACGCGTGGATAGTTCCATTTTGCGTAATAGAAGTCGCCATCTGGTGGCTCGACACGCTGTATCTTGCCGATGTCGGATCCAGCCCATCGGACACACGCAGCATCAAATACCTGGCGCCGTTCGAGCGCCGTAGTTGCGTTCTTCTGGATAACGCTTTTGTCGGTCACGCGAGGAGGATCTGCAGGCATGGTCTACGCCCCTTTCTTGCCGGTCACGACGCTCACGTAATACTCGACAGCGGCCAGGACAGCGGGATCTGAGGAGAGCTTTGCTTTGGCTTCTGTGAGTATGTGCTGATTGGTGGACAACTGGTCCTTCAATCGGACAAACTCCGCATTCGGTGGAACAGCTGCGGTAGGAACGGCCATTTGCGGTCTGCCTCCCATCGGCAAGAAGGCAATCGTGGTACGTGCCAACTGGGCCTGCAAGAGCGTGTTTGAGGCTTCCAAGGATTCGATCACCGCCGCCAGCTTACCCAAGTCCGGCGTGACGACCTCTTGAGATTCTTCCATATCCGCCACCCCCGGCTGACCCGACGAGTAAATCAGCACCACTGGCGGCAGGGAGTTCTGCACGAATCGGGCCAACTTGCTTCGGTGTTCTTGGGCGATGGCGTCAGGTGGTCGACCCGCCTGTCCGGCTGCCAGCTCCCTCAGCCCGGAGTCCACGTTCTGTAGGAACTTGAGCATGTAGGTCCGATTGAGGCCGCTCAAGTCGCCGCCGACTCTGGCCGCATTTGTTGCTTCCTTGGCAATCTCCGCGCTACCCGTGACGGCTCCGGCAATGCCAGGTTGGCGCGCGAGGACATCGGCCGCATCACCAGTCGCAAACCACTGCGCCACGGACAGTCGGCCATCGGCAGTGCTTGCCGCCGAAGCCGAGCTTTCGCCAGAGAACTTGGCGATCACGGAATACGCCTGATCCCGATACCGCTTCATGGTCGTAGGGGTGCCATCTGCGGCAGCCGTCGCTTCTACACCATCGCTGTGGTAGACGGGGTTGAGAACGCCCTCGCCACGCTTGTATCCAATGATGATCTTGCCCGGACCTGTGGGATCGGATGGGTTGACGGCAACTTCAAGCCCCACGGTGGTTCCGGTGAAGAACACGAGAGAACGATCGCCGAGGCTGTTCTTGCACCCGCAAAGGGCCAAGAACATTGAAGTGATGCACGCGGTTATCATGGCTGATCTGACGCTGCTCATGGATTGTCTCCTGTCAATAGGGCTGCGCTGGTCGTCGGTGCCGTCGTCGACGCGTCTCCGACGAACGTGTGGATCCATGGCCGTGAGAACTCAAACGAGGCTCGGTGGTCGTAAACCGTCAACGTTTCTTGTTGGCGATACCCCAGCACGAAGCGCCCGTCGATCACGCCGAAGCCCACGCCTTGAACCTTCTCGTGAGTAGCGCCGGTTGCTGGGTGAGAACGTTCAAAGCTCCAAAGACCCACCGCCACATGACGCTCAGTCAGAAGAACAGGCGTGCACGAGCATCCAGGCACAACTGACAACGCCCCAAGCATCAGAAAGCCGGACCGCAGCGCCCTCTTCGAGTTGTGCCGACTCCGCTTGTCCATCTTGAAACCGTCCATCAAGGTGTCTCTGGTATTCAGTGTTGGGCACGCTGCCTTGAACCGTGACGATGCTGACGTTCAACGACTCCGGAACCGCTCCGGGGCGTCTTCCAGCGAAGCAAGGTCGAGCTCCAACCTGGTCTCCCCATCATCTGCCGTGACGCCCACCGTAAACGCTCCCCACGCAACCAGCGGGAGTGTTGCCTTGCCATCCGCTTCGATCCGTCGATCGATGACGTCCCGCGAGAAGGTCGGATGGAGATAGAACTTCACAGAGCCAGTCAAGGGTCGGGAGGAATCTGTCGATTCCACAGTCAACAGGATGTTGAACAGTTCCTTGTCGGACGTCTTGGAAACCCTCGCGGAGAGTTTGCGACCTTGCCTTGCTGGAGAGCCTCCGAATGCATCCTTGTGGGGATCGTCGCGATCTCGACGCTCTCGGAGCGTCTTCGACCTCGAAAGAGTCCTTCGCAGGTCAGCACTACCCAAGGTGGAGGGTGCGGGGAGTCTTCCTGCGAAAGTCCGAATGTCGGAGGCTGTGACAATCTGAGCGATGCCGGCCTTGCTGTCCGCAATCTCCTTCGCCTTTGAGGTGAGCGACTGTGCTGCCAGTTCCGCTTGGCGCACTCGTTCAAGAAACTCGCTCATGGCCGAGGCCGTGCTCAGTTGCCCTTCGACGCGGGCAATAAGGCCCTGGATGCACAGGCGCATGAAGAGATATGCCGCGAGAAACCCTGAGGCTCCGAAGTAGATCACCGCTCCAACTCCAATGGACGCGAGTGGATCATCCGCAACGCTGTCCTTGTAGGCGGAACGGGCGATCCAATCGCCGAGCCGAACGGAATAGGCGGGGACGTTCCTGAGTTCCACAAGGCCGAGTCCGACAATGATCTTGGTCAACCAGTCTGAAATCTGCTGCACAGAGTTGTTGGCCACGAAGTGGTAGGCCCCATCGGCAACTCGACTCGGCGCTGTTTCGGCTTCGGTACCCGTGTCCGAGGCACCGGCCGTGACGCCGGGGGCACCCGTGCCTGGGTTGGCTGTTGGCGGCGATGTTCCACTCTGAGAACCGCTCGTGGTCCCATCGCCTCGGCCGATCTGCGGAATTCCAAAGAGAAATCCAACAACTGCCATGAGGGCGAAGGCGCCGAGCCCCCACAGTGTGACCGCACCCCACTGACGGTAATCAACTGCGCCAGTCGCGACGACAACGAACAGGAATCCCAGCAACGATGTGTACCCGAGTATCTTCGCAATCCGACGCGCGTTGCGAAGATACCCCATGACAATGATCTCGTCGTCGATATTCATCGTGCTTGTCTCGATTCTGCGATCCTGCGTTGCCACGCATCATCCAGTTCGCCGGCACGTGCCAGCAACAAACGCTTACTCCATGGCGACGGGTGTGAGCTGATCAAAGGCAGTGAGACGCTCACGGACATGCCGTCCCATTGCAGCGGCGAAGCCATCTCCGGTGCCGAGGACGACCGCAACTGTGGATCCAAGTTGGTCACGAATGTGCATGATCGTCATGGGAACTTCCAAGTCTGAAAGCCGTAAGTATGACGTCTGGCGTGCACGGTTTCAAGCCAACGTGCCCCAAAGTGATGGTCTTTCGAATTCGCATGGCGTTCGTAGCAGTGCTCGGGCAGAGGACTTGGCTCAGTATTGTGTCTTGGGTGAGAGTGGCACTGCATGGAATGGTGCGCTCAGCAACTCTGTGCCTACATTCTCGCCTTCACAACCACAAGGAATCGGCTCTCGCAGCCATCGGGGACACCCTTTGGAGGCAGGGCTAGCTTGGGAACACGGCACACCCCTGTAGACACCAGGAAGCACGACGGGTAGGTTTCGGTGAGTTGCTCAAACAACGCGGGATACTCGCTCTTCTTGATCTCTCTCCCGTCGCAGGGAAGATACTGCTCCCCGATGTCGGCCAAGGAGCCAGCGTACACCACAATCGAGCCGACAGGCAGTTGCGACTTTCTGGCGTCAAGCATCGTGACTTTGTCGTCCAGTTGACGAGTCACCAAAGAGTCGATGTTCGCGTCCTGCATGTCCAGGCGTCTGGCGAACATACTCAAGGTGGTGGACACACTGTTCTGCGAAGCGTCCCGCATGGCCCTCACCAGCGTGTCTGTAGAGGACTGTCCCTGCGGTTCATTCGGAAGTAGATTGTCGATGTCGAGGGCGCGAATGAATCCCATCGCGTTCTCCCTTGCCGCGCGAATGTCCTCCTCCAGTTGCACAAGACTTTTCTGGGCATCAGTGGTGTCCAAGTTGTGAATGGTCGTGTCTATCTCAGCCAGGGCCGCTTTGCTTTCCCGAAGACTTCTGGTGACGTTTGATCTGAGATCAGCAACGTCCTGGAGGTGAGCGGCGATGACTTGCAACGCTCTCTCGCGTTCCACTTGCAAGTCCTGAATCTGCGTGACCTCGCGTTTGATCGCTGATGGCAACTGCCGCCGAACCGCAGAGTCCGCAGTTGCAACTCCTGCTTGAAATGAAACAAGGCACGCCAGCGAGATGACAATGGCAAGCACCACCACGCGTGCCACCAGCCGACCTTCAATACACGCCACCCGTCCACGCCCGTCTGCACGGGTCCTGGGTAGGCAGTTCAGCGGGTCATCTGCCCGAGTGGTCACGGCTCTCTCCTGAGACTCTGGTTGTCGAGCACTCTCGACGCTTTGCGGCTAAAGGAACTTCTTGCTGTACGTCCACAGCATGAACCGCTTGTTCAAGTCAAGCGGCCGTGATAGGTTCTCATATCCCGCGCTGTTGATGCTGACGAGCAGACGAACAGCATCGGCGGCTCCATCAACCTTGAACTCGCCAAAGTTCGGGTCGAACACGAACAATGAGGTGCTCTTGCCTATTGCGGCGTGGGGGCGGTGGATTCCAATCGAGTGTCCGCCTGCTTCCCCCCAGGCTCCCAGAATGGCAAAGCGCGCCGTGTCACTCAGCATCTGCTTGACGATGTTCTGTGGGTTTGGATTGGGGCTGGAACTGGCAAAGCCCCACTGCGCACTCGCGATCACCTGGTTCGGCTCAAACTTCATCCCAGATTCCACAAGCGCCGCCGTCGTAGCAGGGTCAACCACCCATGTCGCGAGGCCTCCGCCGAGGTTCTCCGTGTTGCTAAGGCGAGCCATGGACTCGCTGTACTCCCGCTGCACGTCCACCGCCTTGCTGAGGAGCGCTAGCTGGCTCTCGACGTCCCGAGTGATGCCATGGCCTTCCCAGAAGCGACTGGGTCCAATCGATGCTTTGGCTTTCAACCAAAGCACGACGAGCCCTCTGCAAACACCCCCGTCAAGGTTGACGGTGAGTTCACTGCCTTGACGCCCCTGAGAGTACTCTTGTACTCCTTGGGCGTTGGATGACCGCAGGATATTCTCATATGCCGCCATCGCTTGGATTTCCTTCGAGTGTGGACGATCATTCCATGGTGTCGTGCTGGACGGTGCTTAGGACTTGTTCGACATGTACTCGTCTTGAATTGCCTTGGTACGTGCACGCAGGCTGCCGAGCATGTCGAGCAGGGCCTTGAACTTCCTCTGCTGAAACGTGGCTTTGTTGAACTCGTCTTCCGACTCTGCGGCAAGGATGGCGTCGTTCACCCTTGCGTTCTGGGCGTTGATGCTCGAAAGGTCTTTCTCCAGCTCCTTGAACTGGGCGTTGAAGGTAGCCATGTCGGCTGCCCCCTTGAACTGTGAGGCCGAGTAGATGAGCTTGTACTTGAGCAGGTACGACACCATCGACTTGCCGTGCAACCATTCCTGCTGGGTGTAGGAGGCCTGACTCACAAACACATGGAAGTCAAGGCCCGGAGCGACCGACGCCATCTTCCAAGAGGTCTTCGTGTTGAGTTCTGCGGTGGCCCCCATCTGGCCCAACAGACTCACAATTGCCGACAATGCCACCGTCGCGCCAAGCGATGTAAACGCTGACATAGTGGCAATGCCTGCAATGGCGGCACTGGCGTCCTCGCCTCGGGCGATGTCGAGGATGCCGCCCGGCAGCGCGTGGCCACCGACCAGTGCTTTCGCACACGTCACTATGGTGCTCTCAATGTTCTTGAGCGAAAAGTCATCGACTTGCTGGTAGTCGCAGGTCTCTCCCGATCCCAATCGAAGAACCCGTTCGCCAACCGGATACGTCGAATCGATGTTGGCTTCGAAGCGCTCAATGTCCTTTGCGGCGGCAGCACGAGCGTTGTCGCGGCACTGGGTCAGGTACCGAGTAAAGTCTGCATTATCCTTCTCCTGCTGCTCAATGGTTGGTGCTTTGCCCACGGCTCGTTCTCCTTTGGTGTTTGTGTGTCGATCGCCTTTCGGACGTCACACGTAAGACACAAGGCGCGATGGGGACAACCGATCGCCATCCAAGTGAAACTGCCATCGACGCCAGGGACTGTGAGTCTGCCCAATGAGATGCAGCAAGTGCGTGTGGTGCTCATTGAACACACCACGGGCTGTGCGTTGACTTTGAGGCGAGGTGCTGGATCGCCAATTCCCAGGCGAACAGCGCTCTCGCTCGAAAGGACGCCATGCGAAAACGACACGAACTGCAAAGATCATGACGCCGAGGCTATCTTTCATTGTGGTTCACGCCACTTTGCGCATCAAGTGTGAGAGAATCCGAACCACACAGCAGCCACTGTGCTGATACTCCGGTGCATTGCCTCACCTGCACCACGAATGAAACAGGAATGCCGCTCTCGCCCTTCAAGTACCGCCGTACGGTTTCGTGATTGAACCCGGTCTCGTCAGCAATCCGGCGCAGACTCCTTCCGCGACAGGCTTCTCGCAAGCGTTCGCGAATGGCCTCTTCAACTTGATCGTGGTCCACGGCAATGCCCTTCCCGCCTCGCGTCACTTGTCTAGTGCTTCGAGCAACTTGTCGATCGTGTCATTCAGGTCCTGGTTGATACCCGATGGCAGGTCATTCCCGGGCAGCAACAGATGGGCTTCAAGTTGCCTGAGGAGCACCACGAACGCTGCCTGCTCATTGGGATCGGAGAATACGGGAGTTCCGTGCTCTTCAAAATGCTGGTTGAAGATGGACGCCCGCGACGCGTTGTCCCCAATCAAGTCTTTACAGTCGCCACCGGCCTTCTTATAAATTTCGCACAAGATCCATTGGTACCACTCTTCCCACGACGCGCCCTGACTTGGTGGCATGCAAACGCTCCTTTTCCCCGGAAGGGCTTGACGGCCGCCTCAGGATGTACGACACTGGGCACGTTCTTTGGACACGGTTCCGGCAAGGACACTCAAAATCGTGCTCTCACACGACTCACAACCTCCGCTGACCACCCCGCGCCTCTCCCGTGCGGAGATCGCCAACTTCCTGACTTCCAATGAGTTACGCATCCGCGAAATGGCGCGCACCAAACTCGCCAGAGGCAGCGGCTTCGTGGACAGCCAAGACGTGTTTTCGTCGGTCGCCCGGCGGCTTGATCAGTTGGCGTCGGGCACGGGTGTGCGGCCTCGCTCTGAGGCTGAACTGTGGGCGCTGGTTCGCACCGTCACCACGAACACCGCGATCGAGAAGACACGCCTTGTAGCGCGTGTGCGCGCGATCGCGAGCACGGAGGGGTTGTACGGCCAGGAACTGCTCAAGAGGCTCGAAGAGTGTGGAGGCGACGACGAGGCCACCTTGCTGGTGCACCGCATGGCTCTCGCGATTCCCGCCGCCGTGGATCGCCAGATCATGTTCTTGTTCCTGCGTGGTGCTTCGTTCACCGCCATGGCCATCGCGTTGGACATGACCGAAGACGCTGTTCGCAAGAGATGGGCTCGACTTCGTACCGCCCTAGAAGAGAGGTTCCTTGGTGGACAACTCGACGACTAGATCATCAGCCATTCGAAGCATGCTCGCCGACGAGGCCGTCGCGATGGCGTTGGTGCCATGGGCCTGCCCCAGCGAGTTTGGGCGTGGCTCGCGGTACTCCCTGGAGGAATTGGTGGCTACTGGCCGTCGGTCCTTTGTGTATCGCGCCCGCGACTTGTTGATGTCGAGCAAGGGGTTTGACGCTGTGGTCGCCGTCAAGATCACGCCCGCGAGCGCGGCTGCCACGAACGACGCGTTATCCGCCCGTCGCGTCACGCATCCCAACGTGCTCCAAGTGCTGGATCGCGGCACGGATGAGAGCGGGGCGACCTACAGCGTCACCGAGTGGATGGCAGGCGGGTCGCTCGACTCCGCCACCGTTCCGTGGCCTCCCCGCAAGGCGGCGGCGTTCGTCGCCAAACTCTCGCGAGGCGTGCAGGCTGCACACTCGGCCGGTGTAGTGCACTGTGACCTCAAACCCGCCAACGTGCTCCTCACGTCCGCGGGCGAGCCCAAACTCGCAGACTTCGATCTGGCGTTCGCGGAGGGAGCCAGCGAGGACGCCAGCCAGCGGGGCAACCTCGCCTTCATGTCCCCCGAGCAGTATGAGGGCCAGCCCAACTCGCTCACGCCTGCGGCCGATGTGTACGCGCTGGGCGGCATGCTGTACTGGCTCTTGACGGGCACGCTGCCGCACGGGACGACGCACGAGGAGGTCGTAGCCTTCCATCGGCGCGGAGCGTTGCCACCACTTCCACGAGTTGAACCCGATCTGGCGGCGATCTGCTTCCGCGCGTTGGCGCGGAATGCCAGCGATCGGCACTCCTCGGCCTCGGGCTATGCGGATGACTTGGAGTCATGGCTTGGTCGAATGCCCATCGCGTGGACCAAGCCAAGTCCGACGAGACGACTTCGACTCTTTGCGCGGCGCAATCCCCTCGGCCTGGGACTGGCTGCCGCGGTCCTCCTTCTCCTCGCCGGTGGTGCAGCATTCGCCTATGACCGCACGGTGGGTGTCCGTGACCGCGAGTTGGAAACGAATCGCAAGGTGCTGGTCGCGACCGAGGAGAAACTCGCAGAACTGCAAGCCGGGATGAGGCTCGTGGTTCGCAACGCTTATTCATCGATGGCGAGCACAGCAAAGGCCGACAAGCCCGAGAAACTCATCCCCGCGCTGTTCTGGCTCGATTGGTTCCGGGGCCAAGCCGTCCTGTTTGGAACTGACGGTCTTCCCACGTCCGCGGAGCAGATCACGGCACTTGAGGAGTACGTCGCCGAGAAGCGATCCAAGGGAGAGGAAGGACACGTTGAGGCATTGGTGGCAAGTTTCGCGCTGGTCCACTACCTGATTGACACGGACCATGGAGCCGAGGCCATCGTTCATCTCGACCGGCTCGATGGACTTTGGGGCAACGCACTTGCGATGGACGACCCGCTCAGGAGCAGCCTGAAGGCGCTGCGCGTGGCTGCCGAAGTGCCGAAACGACTATTGGAAGGGATGTCCACGAAGGTATGCGAGGAACGCATTCAGGCGGAGCTCGCGAGGCTGAAGTCCGAAGGTGGGTCCGACTCGGTGGCGAGGCTGCTTGGTAGGGTGGCTGCAAGACTGAGGCCGCCCGTCGTGCGGTCGCCCGCACGTCCGTAGTAGCTCGCGAAACTTCTGGAGCAATGTGTTTGCGCGTGCCATCCTCGACCGCCGTGCTCCCGGATCGGGCTGGATGGTGCGGCGCACGGATTGACTTGACCCTGAGTGGAAAATGTTAAGAACACGTTCTTTTGTCGCACGACGAACTCCTGGAGAGACGTCGAAAGACCGGAAAACGGTCGAGCCAGGTGGGTACGGCAACCAGACGTGCTGGCTCAAGATTGAGTCGTGGCCAACGGCGCCTCTTCTAGTGCGCGAGGCTTGCGGAGTTGGACGTTTCTCGATAGGGTGAAGCCATGGGCAAACTTCCAAATCCCGTCATCGTCGTCCCCGGAATTACGGCCACATACTTGAAGGACCAGTACACCCTGCCTCCCGAGTTGGTGTGGTCCGTGCTCACCAAGGAGTATGACCGAACGACACTGCATCCAGATGACCTGCGATATGAGTCCAGGGAACCAGCGCGCGTTGTGCCGGACCAGGTATTCGAGGTGGCGTACAAGGAACTCATCGCAGAGTTGCGGTACAACCTTGCGGCCAAGCCCGAACAGCCGGTGCCAGTGTTTCCTTTCGGCTACGACTGGCGTCAACCACTTGACCAGACAGAGAGGCAACTGGAAGCGTTCGTCGACGAGGTGATTGATCGCACGAAACTCTTGCGACACTATCACGCCGACAAGTTCGGCGAGGATCCACGTGTGAACCTCGTCGGCCACTCGATGGGCGGTCTGATCATTGCCGGGTACATCAAAAGCCGAGGCAAGCAGCATCGCGTCGGCAAAGTGGCAACCCTCGCCAGTCCCTATCGCGGCTCGTTCGAAGCCGTGATCAAGGTGGTGACCGGAACGGCGGATCTCGGTGGGGGGGACTCCAACTCCAGGGAGCGCGAGGCCGCGAGGCTCACTCCTGCGCTGTACCACTTGCTCCCGACAATGGCCGGTGGTCTCAAGGTCGATGACACGTCCCTTGGCACGACCCTGTTCGAGCTCTCGTTGTGGCAACCGAGTGTGCAACGCACCATCGCGCAGTTCGTCAAACTTCACGGGCTTGGAAAGACTAACGCCGACGACCAGGCGGCGGAGATTCTGTCGTCGATGCTGGCCCGCGCCAGCGAGCACCGCCAACAGATCGAGTCGTTGTCGCTCAAGGACGCGGGACTCACAGAAGAGGACTGGCTTTGCGTTGTGGGGGCCGATTGCACCACTCGCACAAGGCTCCGCATTCGCTCGGACAAGCAGGGGCGTCCCGAGTTCGACCTTGCGTCCGCCGACCGCGAGAACAAGTACGGGTCGGGCACGACACAGGAGCAGCGTCGTACAGGTGACGGAACGGTGCCGCTGGATGGTGCCGTGCCGGGCTTCCTGCGCGAAGAGAATCTCGTGTGTGTTACTCCGGGCGATTTCGGCTACTGGGAAGTGCAGGACCGGGTGGTATCCTCCGCAGCGGGATTTCATGGCATACTGCCGAACATGAACCTCATCCACCGACTGATCGTCAGGCACTTCACCGGAGCGCCAGACCGCCACGGCAACACTTGGGGACGTCCATTACCCGGCGTTGCGAAAGCAGAGTGGAGTCCCGCAATCCCCAAGTTGACTGCGAAGGGTTAGTAGGCCTTTGTCCACTGACTTGAACTCCACCAGACATCGTCCACGCCCAAGACATTGAGGAACAACGGTGCTCGGATGCACCGGGTTTGCGCAACGTCGAGCTCATCGGCAGCATCTTGCTCTCTGCCCCGCAGTCGCGACATCGTTGCGCCAACTGTGACCGACCCATGGCGGAAGAGCGACATAGAAAAGTCATTCGTTCACCCGCCGGGAGAACGTGGGTGGGAATTGAGGGCAATTGAGGCCGCCATTCGTAGCGAAAGTGACGCCCGGCACTGGTCTAGTTCGCTGACCGATGGGTGAGTTTCATTCTCGCCCAGTCTTTCCATTGCTGGGTCTCGCCTCGCATCGCGATCTCTTCGAGGAGTTGTCGCGTCATGGCGTCGCCCTTGCCCGCGCGGAGCTGAAGGCGCGCAAGGGCCTGGGTGGACTGCAGGTGATTTGGAAACACCTCGAGGGCGGTCTTGTAGGTGGCGATCGCATCGTCGGTCTTGCCCGCGGTTTCGAGGGTCAAAGCGAGGTTCAGGCGCGGGTCAGGATGGCCGGGGAGTAGCTGTCGAGCCCACTGGAATTCCCCTGCCGCCTCGAAAAGAAGGCCCTTCTTGAGGTAGATGACTCCGAGGTTGTTGTGGGCCGGGCCGTGGTAC
>Ga0075163_10010563_pt1 | contig 12072 bp, 16 predicted proteins | sample JI1023141ADNA_FD_71478 | JGI IMG/M metagenome (GOLD analysis project Ga0075163, IMG submission 71478) | Wastewater effluent complex algal communities from Wisconsin, to seasonally profile nutrient transformation and Carbon sequestration -... | ecosystem: Engineered > WWTP > Effluent > Algae...
ATGATCAACTTAATTCAGAAATTGTTGATTCAGAAATTGTTGATGAAGGAAGTTATATATGTTTAGGATTTGACTTACCAATTGGTAGGTTTGGTGAATACTATGAAGTAGATAGTTTAGTCAATATTGGTGATAGATTAAATACATTTTTTTCAGCATTATACTCATCAGTAGAAAAGGTAAAACTACAATATCCGGAAATTTATATACAAGTATTACATGATGAATATGGTCAAGGTAATACAACAATTCTTAAATATAGAGGATTACAATACATAACTGTTAATATTAGTACAACTGATGATTTTTAATAAAAAAGAGACCAATTGGTCTCTTTTTTATTTATTGAATCTTGAAAATGCATTTTGTGAAATTGTAATGTAATTAACATTACCTCTAAACTCTTCAATTTCTCTGCTATTACAATAGGACATAGCAGATTTTAAATAATCTGTAAAGTTTTCAGCCCATCCAGCAAGTGTATATTCGACTCTATTATATTTTGTAATTCCCTCACCAGTTTTTAGTTCTTTACGATTCCAGCTTTTCTGCACTTCTTTGGTACTCATACCTCTATAATATTTATAGATATCGTGACCATTTTTAAACAATTTAAGAGCTTCATCTTTTTTGAGCTTTATATAGCCTGTTCCACTTTCATTGTGTATAAAAGTATCACTGCAACTTTCTAATGCTTTATTGAAAACACCACCAAGCATACATCCAAAACCACCTAATGCAAGTGCTTTTATAATTTCTGAATAACTATTAAGCCCACCATCAACGATAATTTTAGTTGGATTATTAAATTCTTTTGAAATATTATTACACTCAATAATCAATGATGCAGATGGATAAAATATACCAATATTGGCTGCTGTTGTACATGCACTTCCGGATCCTATATTACATCTTATATAATCTACACCTATTTCACAATATTTTCTATAAGTTTCTGGATTTGCAATGTTACCAACCATTAGCTCAATATTGTTTCCAAACTTATCTTTAATTTTTTTTGATATATTATATAATTTTTCAAGGTGTCCATTTGCAATATCTATCAATACCTTTTTTGGTAAAATAGCATTAGTATTAAAAAGGTCTATTATCTCATCCAATCCATATGAATAAAAATGATTTAGACTTTTATTTATATTATATTTAATATGTCTTGGTAAACATATATTTATTTTGTTTTCTTCAAAATATTTTATATTTTCCTCATTAACTACCATATCCATAGGTGCAGTAAATAACGGAAGATTTCCATTATCTAAAAAAACATTTATTTCACTTCTGGAAGAAATGTTTGAGATAGTAGCAGGCATTATACTAATATCATTCCAATCAAATTTTATCATTTACACTTTATATTTTTAATATATATTAAAAATATAAAGTAATGTTTGGAACATTACTAAATAATATCATTATATGCCAAAATTAATTAATACTGAAAAATTTATATTAAAATCAAATTTAATACATTCTAACAAATACGACTATTCAAAAGTTGTTTATATAAAAAATTCTCTTAAAATTTTAATAATTTGTAATAAACATGGTGATTTCACACAAACACCGGCTGTCCATCTAAGAGGGGGTGGTTGTAATTTATGCAATTTAGAAAAAAGATCTATTTCTAATAGAAGTAACAATGATGAATTTATTGAAAAGGCCATAGGTATACATAATAATAAATATATTTATTCCAAAGTTAAATATATTAATAATAAGACACCTGTAATAATAGTTTGTGAAAAACATGGTGATTTTACACAGGAGCCAAGAGCGCATATTCTACAAAAACAAGGATGTCCATATTGTTCTAATAAAATTGTTAATACATCTATTTTTAAAAGAGAATGTGTAGAATTACATGGAGATTATTATGATTATAGTAAAGTCAATTATATAAGTAGTAAACAAAAAGTTATGATAATATGTCCAAATAAACACATTTTTTATTGTACTCCTGGAAATCATAAAGCCGGAAATGGATGTCCTATATGTAGAGAAAGCAAAGGTGAAAGAATAATTAGAAAATATTTAGAGGATAATAATATAGAATTTAAGCGAGAATATAGATTTAATGACTGTAGGTATAAAAGACCGTTACCATTTGACTTTTATTTACCTATATTTAATATTTGTATTGAATTTGATGGTGAGCAGCATTTCAATAAATTTAGATTCGAAAAGGATAATTGTGCGCTAGAGTTTAGAAAAATTAAAGATAGTATTAAAAATAAATTTTGTAAAGAAAAAAATATTATCCTAATAAGAATATCTTATTTGGATAATATTTTAGATATATTGAGTGATTCATTAATAAACCTAGTGGACTCATAACAGGATACCACCATGTTCTAAATTTCCTTTTACTCACTAGTAAAATGAATATTTTTCATTCTCATCTTTTACACAATAAATTGAGATAGGATATAATCTAATATCGCCTTGTGTCTCATCAACCAAAACTCTAATCGAACCATCAATAGATTCATTTAAAAGTTTTACAGTAGCGTTATTCAACCCCTTGAATATTGCATAATTCACATCATCCTCATCTTCAATAGTTAGATAATGCTTTTTACCCAGTATTTTACCTTTGAATCCTTCTTCGAAGTATGTTTTCTCAATTATACTTTTTAAAGTATCTGTGTTATTAAATTCTACTTTAATTTCGTGTTTTACCATTTTATAAAAATTATTAGTTACAATGTTTTTATTTATAAAAGCAAAAAGGTTGTATGAAAATTTAATATATAAGTAAATAAAAAGTGATTAAAATGATTAAAAGATTTAATGAGAATTTTACAGATCAGTTATTATATCTTATAGAAGAGGATGGTGGAGATTGTTTGTATGCTAAAGGTGTCTATAATAACATAGATAAATTTATTGAACAGATGAAGATAAGTTTATCAGCGAAGCAAGGTTGGGAAATCGATTCAATTGTTGTTGAAAAAACAGATACTGATATTACACTGAAGCACGATTATTCATATGAGAAATATGTAATAACTCAAGTATCTATTAATAAATTATTAGACTATTAATAAATTTTAATATATAATAAAAACGGCTTAGGACCCGTTGTAGTTACCTCGCAAACTGAGGCAGACTAAATTAAAACCACGAGTTTCGCTCCTCGTGGTTTTTTCATGTAATTATATTCCTAGTTCGTGAAAGCTCAACTCACGTAAAATTCTTTTAACTCTTTCTGGTTTAGCAGTAGTTTTATGTAATTCCATTATAGTTGATCTAGTCTCGGTAAAGTTAACAAAACCAATATCAATCATTTTTTGAAAATATTCAATCCTTTCTGGATTATTATCAACTCGCGAAGGCTCTAATATACGCTTAACAACTTGTGATTTACTATATGTGAAATCTAAGTTATATTCTTTTGATAGTGATTGACAGAGTGTATAAACTTCTAATATTTTATTCCACTTACAGTCTATAAAAACATAGTTTAGATTAATTGTTGCACCATCTTTTATAAAAAATATAGCAGACTCTCTTGCACAATGATTAATTGCAACTTTTATAAATTTATTTTTATATAATCTGTCATATTCAGTACCAAGATATGGTATCAATACTTTAGCATCATTGATTTGATCTTTACATATCAAGTCAATAATTTTATCAGCAACACGCTTAGTTTTGGTTAATATTAAAGTTCTACCCATGATTTTTTAATTTTAACAAAAATACAAAACTTAGATGAATTAGAATGTATAATATGTAATATATAAATTAAAAAAAGTAAAAAATGGAAGATATTCTAAAAGAAAATCCCGATAGATTTGTGGTTTTTCCACTAAAACATCACGATATTTGGGAAAAGTATAAAGAAGCTCAAATGTCTAACTGGACAGCGGAGGAAATTGACTTAGCGCAAGATATAACAGATTGGGAAGATAAACTTAACGATGATGAAAGGCATTATATCAAGAATGTATTAGCTTTCTTTGCTGCATCAGATGGTATTGTTAATGAAAATTTAGCAGAAAACTTTTTATCAGAGGTTCAATATCCAGAGGCTAAATTTTTCTATGGATTTCAAGTAGCAATTGAAAATGTTCACTCAGAAACGTATTCATTATTAATTGATACTTACATCAAAGATGAGGCGGAAAAAGATAGATTGTTTCACGCAATTGATACAGTTCCTTCTGTAAAGAAGAAAGCTGACTGGGCATTAAAATGGATTGATTCTGATTCATTTGCTGAGAGATTAATAGCATTTGCAGGTGTTGAAGGTATATTCTTTTCTGGGTCATTCTGTGCTATCTTCTGGCTGAAAAAGAGAGGATTAATGCCTGGACTTACATTTTCAAATGAGTTAATTTCACGTGATGAGGCTTTACACTGTACATTTGCTTGTCTATTACATAGAAAGTATATTCAAAATAAAGTTTCTGAAGAAAGAATTAAAGAAATTATTTGTGATGCTGTTGAGATTGAGAAAGAATTTATTTCAGAGTCATTACCAGTTTCTCTAATTGGTATGAATGAGAAGTTAATGTCTCAATACATTGAATTTGTTGCAGACTTTTGGTTAGTAGAATTAGGATGTTCAAAAGTATATAATACTGAAAATCCATTTGATTTCATGGACATGCTATCATTACAAGGGAAAAGTAACTTCTTTGAAAAAAGAGTTGCTGAATATCAAAAAGTATCTGATAAGGTTATTGACTTTGATAATCTTAATGAAGATTTTTAATTAAACCCACTTCGGTGGGTTTTTTGTTTATAGTATTTTAATATATATTTCTATGAGTAAATTTTTTGATACTAAGGATATGATACAAGACCTTAATGATATGATGGTTGAGATACGTGAAATGGGTATAAATGTAACTATACAACCCAACAATGATATTCAAGCCAAAATGCTTTCTATTGGTCGTACAGATATGTTGATGATACGATTTAATAATTTAGAAAATCAAATGGAACTCTATGATATATTATATGATAGATTATGTGTTATTAATGACTATATGGAGCTGAGTGGTTTCAAGATGAAATTATACATTAAAAAGCATAAATCTTATTCACGTAGAGATAGTTCGGATCAAGAAACTGGAAGATATGGTTATGATGTTACTCTAAAAGAATTAAAAACAACAATAATTAATCAATTTCTAACGAATGGCTCTCCTAAAAGTGATGCTAGTAAAAGAGCTAGTGCTTTATCATATATAAATCTATCATTTGAACCTATGAACAAAACAAACGAGTCTTTACCAAATCAAAAGACAGTTGACCAGTTAAAAATGGTTGCAAAATTATCTAAGAAAACAGATATTGGAAATAGAATTCCAGATGAAAATGGTTCTAATATGAGATATATGAGAAATCCTATCGATAACTTAGAATCAAGAGAAGATTACGATAAAAAGAATAAAGATTATATTCCTTCTTGGAATTTAAAACACTTACTAAGTCCATTTGCACATGACCAGAAGAAAAAGAAGAAAAAGAAGAAAAAGAAATAATGAACCATCTAAAGTCTTTTAAAATATTTGAATCACACATAGATTCTAAATTAACAGATTGTTTAGTTGAACTATTTGACTATGGATTTGAAATAGAACATATAGAAGAAGGTAAACCAAAAATAACCTTTTTAGAAATTCCACAACAATTACTTAGAATCAAACTATTCAAAATATTTCCTAAATCAGTTGGACAATTTTCTAATTATCTTGAAGGTGAGTTTGATAAAGATAGTTTTGGACCTGGTGATAAAAATCCTAAATCAAGAGAATATATGATTAGTAATATGCATATAGAAGATGAGATAATAGAACTGGTTGATGAAGCTTCCCATAAAATTATCAATTCTTATGTACCTGCCACAAGAGGTAAGTATATTATAAATGAATATATATCATCTTCGGATAATACAAATGTAGTAGTGATATTAACATTTTTTAAATAAATAAATAAAAATGAAGATAAGAAAGTTTAATGAGTCTATAAATGTGATAGATTTAGAGTATGTAAAAGATTGTTTTGTTGATATTATTGATGAAGGATTCAAAATTAAAATTGAACATGATATTGATGATGATGGTAAAGAAATAAAGAATTATTGTACTATAACTATTTATACATTTTCATCATCAAGTAAATTTGTAAGAGAGAAGAAACACATTTCGGATGTAATTGAAACTTTTGAAAAGATGACTGAAATGGTTAAAGACTTAGATGTAAGTATTGATAAGGTAATTATAAAATATCCTGATTTAACCCCAACAATTTGGTTGGAACCAACTAAAATAGATATAATGTTACATTTATGAAAGTTAAAAAGTATATACAATTTGTTAAAGAATCAACTAGTTATGATTATGGTTGTGTTATGGTTGAAGTTCCAGTTAAAAACTGGAATGAAATAACATCTACTATTAATAAAGATGACCTTTATGAAGTAGAAGGAGAAAACTATGGTATTTCAGAAAATCCACACCTGACTTTATTATATGGACTAAAGCCTAATATAACTAAAGAACAAATTGAAGAGGTATTAAAAAGAGTAATAGATGGTGATAAAATCATTGTTGAAATTGAAAATATAGATTTATTTGAAAATGAGAATTTTGATGTAGTTAAATTTAATATTAAGAAAACTGAACAATTACAAAGAATATTTGATGCTTTATCAGAATTACCAAATGAAAATACATACCCTGATTATAAACCACATATGACAATTGCATATGTTAAAAAAGGATTAGGACAGAAATATAAGAAACCATATAGTCATAAAGTATCATCTAATGAGATTTGTTATTCAATGACAAATGGCAAAAAAATATACTTTGAAATATAGTTAATTTTTTATTTATCAATAAATTAGATACAGAGACCAAGTATTTTTATATATAAGTAATGGAAATAAAAATATATTCTCTATCAGATCCAAGAAATGGATATGTTAGATACATAGGAATGACTTCAAAGGAATTAAGTTTTAGGTTAAGAAAGCATTTAAGTGATAAAAGTAATTGGTTAAAAAGAAAGTGGATAAAAGAGTTAAATATATTAGGGTTAAAACCTATTATAGAAGAGGTAGATATTGTCCCATTTGAAAATTGGCAATATTGGGAGTCATGGTATATAGAATTATTTAGATATTATGGATTTGAAATTTTTAATCTAACTGATGGTGGTGAAGGAACATTTGGATATAGACACACTGAGAAAACAAAAAAGATTATAAGAGAGAAAAGATCTAAGCAAACTTTTTCAAAGGAATATTTAGAAAACTTATGTAAGATTAGAATGAATAACTCAAATGCCTTAGGTAAAAAACATACTGATGATATGAAATCCAATAAATCTATTTCACAAAGAGGTAAATTTGGTGGTATTATAATAAGAGAAGATGAAAATGGTAATATAATAGAATTTAATGGTATTCAAGATGCTGCAGATTCCATTAACCAGATATATAAAAATATATGGTATGCTTGTACTAAAAGAAAAGGTAAATTATACAAAGGATATTACTGGAAATATAAAGATGATATTAAACAAAGTAAGAATAATGATATAATTACTAAGGAATATTTATATCAAAAATATGTAATTGAACAAATATCTGGTGAAAAGATAGGAATAGAATTAAATTGTTCTTGTAATAAAATATATAGATTAATAAAAAAATATAAACTTAATGATATTGAAATTCAAACAATTAAATGAAAATAAAATGTGGTATAAGACTATACCACAAATATTTGAATGGTTGGAATCTAAGAGTAATCTAAAATGGATATTCTTAGATTGTGAAACTACAGGGCTCGGTGGTCCTAAAAATGAGCAATTAACACAAGTATCTGCAATTGCTACTAAATATAATTTTTCATCTAATACATTTGATGAGATAGGAACATTTGATGAGAAGATAAAACTTACATCTGAAATTAAAACAAGATTTAAACAACCAGATGGTGGTAATAGAAGAGTATTAAGTTTTAATCACTATGGTTCAGGTAATTATAAATATAAAAATGAAAAAGATGTAGTTGACGCTTTTTTTGATTGGGTTAATCAATTTGGTGATGATGTTTTACTAATTGCTCAAAATGCATCTTTTGATATGCAAATGTTATCTGGTAGATATGGTCATAAAATAAAAAATGAAGTCTTAGACACGAAAATGTTAATTCAACTATATTTCTTACCACTTCTTCAAAAGTTAGCAGAAACAGAAGAAATGTATGCTAAAATGGTACAATCAATTGGAACTTCACCAAGAGATAATGGATTAATTTCATCATCTATGAGTAAAATTGGACCGGCATTAGGTATTAGTATGTCTGGATATCATGATGCTTTAACTGATGTAAAAATAACGATAGAGATGTATCAAGGAATTTTGAGATTACTTAAAAAACATCAAGATATTGATATTATGAAATATCAAATTGAAAGAATAAAAACAATAAGATTAAAATGAGACTAAACAGATTTAATGAAGCTACTTTTTTAAATGATGGTACAATATTATACAGTAAAGAAGAAGTTCTTAACTTAAAGCTTTTCAAAGCAGTATATAGCGATTTGATAGAGGATGTTAAAGAATATTTAGATACAATATTTGTTGAATTTAGTGACAAGGATTATCTATGTTCTATTACAAAAGTAAATAGACGTGATACAACTTTCTTTACTAGATATAGAGTGAGTATGTCTTATCAACTTGAAAAAGTTAAGAATAGTAAAAAATTAAAAACACGTAGCGTTCCTGGTAATGAACCAAAATTTAATACTATTGAAAATTATTCAGAAGTCATGAAAAAGGTAAGTGAAGATTTACTTGACTTAAATAATTGTGTTATGCATATAAAAGATGAATACTCAACAGATTCTATCTATGGTGAACCTTTTGGTAAAAATGAGTTTGAAACAAGTGTTAATATGCAAATGTCATCCGGTGAATTAACTGTTGAATTTGTATTAGATATAAAGTAAAATATATAAATATTATTAGAAAAATAAACAATGGTATTTTTTACCCTATAATCTGTATAAGAATTATTAAAAATTTTTATACGGATTTTTTCATTAAAACCCTAATAAAATATAAACTTTTTTACTCTTTCTTAATATAATTACTAATCAGATTTATCTGATATAAAATAAAATAAAAAGCAATATGAATGAATTAGATGATTTATTTAATGGTAGTTTAGACTCAAAGATGGATTTCTTAAATGAGCAAAAAGCTACAAACAATGACGGCATTTACAGAGTAGATTTATCAAAAGTAAAAGACAAAAGAAAAGGATGGAGATCGGTAGTTAGATTTTTACCAAATTTTACGAAAGAGCAAAAGATTGGACAGTCTGCAATTGAGAAAATTACACACTATGTAGATATTAAAAACCAGAAAGATTTAAGCGGATGGTTTGACAGCCCAAAGAATTTTGGTGAGAAATGTCCTTTAACTGACTTGTACTACACAATGCAAAATTCTAAGAATGCAATTTTGATTGAGAAATCAAAACAACTAAAGTATTCTAAAAAATATTACTCATACGTTCTTGTATTAGAAGATGAGCAACAACCAGAATTAGTTGGTAAGATTATGATATACCAATATGGTAAAACAATTAAAGACAAAATCTCTGCTGAGAAAAATGGTGAAATCTCTGGCGTTCCTTGTAACGTATTTGATTTAGCATCAGGTAAAGACTTTGTACTAGTTGTTAAAGAAATTCAAACTGGTGATGAAACATATCCTGACTATAAGATGTCAATGTTCAAACCTGAAATGACTTCACTACCAATTTATTTCAAAGATAAAGGTGAATTCAAAAACATTCCTGTTACCGAGGAAGATGGTGTTCGTAGAGTTTCTGCAAACGCACAGACTAAAGTAAAAGAATTCTTACTTGATAGAGAGAATGAATTGGAAGACTTTGCTCCTAAAAGGTTAACAGATGAACAACAAGGTAAAATTACAGAAATTGGAAATTACCTAACTGGAAAATCAGCGGGTGCTTATGCATCATCTAAACAACCAGATTCTACCGACTTTGAATTTGAAGATAGTTTCTCAGAAAATAATTCAACAAATAATAGTATGGTGACTGACGAAGATGATTTTTTCAATGACCTTTCATAAAATAAAAAAGTTCCTTTTGAGGGACTTTTTTATTTTACAGATGAACTTATTATATTTTTATAGATATAATAAAAAAATATTTTTTATAAATGAATTTAGCAAATAGACAATTTAGAAATAATCTAACTGGAGAAACAGTAAAGGTTATTGACTCTTTTGAAAATATAGCAATACTCGATAATAGAACTAAATCAAATCCAGCAGTCTTATTAAATCCAAATTTATATACAGAAGTGTATGAAACCGTTAATGAATCAGCATCATTTAGAAATGAAGAAGAAGTTAATGTTAATAGTTTCTTCGAAAATCAAAATGCTTATAATTCATTAGCAGATAGAATAAAAAACATACCACCGGATCAAATGGGTAATGATATGGGTGGACAAGTACATGTGAATATGAGCGGAGTAAGTAATACTCCTGTAAGTAATTTCAATCCTATAAGTGATGAAAATATTGTTTATGAAACCACAGAGGAAAGTGAAAAAGATGCACTTGCACGTAAATATGGAATTGTTGCACCAGATGTGAACTCAATGAATAAACAGAACGAGGCATTTGCACAATTACTTGGTGAAGATGCGGAACTTCCAGAAGTGCCACAGATTTTTCCACAAACTATCACACAAGATCAGGAAGTAATACAGCGTATTGAAGTTAGACGTGATGAATATCAAGCGCCTACACCAGTACATATACCACAAGTTGAAGATCCTATTATTAGAATGTTTAAAGGTGTAAAAAGAAATGTAAATTTCAATGTAAGCATTGACTTGAGTGATAAAATTCCAAGAGTTGATTTTATTGAAATGATGGAGGACTCTTATGAAACAAGTATTATTGATTTCTTAGCAAATGAATTTACTGAAAAGATTCTTAATGATCCTGAAATGATAAGAACAGTTATTAAAGAGAAAATAAAGAAAATGGTTTATAGTTCCGAATGGTCAAGTTCTGATATGGATAAATTAAAAGCTCCTGCTATAAAAGGCACATTTAATGTGCAAAAACAGGTTGCATTAGATATAGAAGAGAACGCTGAGAATATTGATGTAGAGAAGCCTTTAGAAGCTGAGGTTCCTAAAGAAAAGAAAAAGAGAACATATAGAAAAAAGAATGAAGTAGCAAATGATTGATGAAATTTACTTACAAAATGCAGTTAGAATAAGAAGAACTTATTTAAAACTATCAAGCAATATGGATCTTTATCAACAAAAGGCTCAAGCAGTTTCATCAAAACTAGATGAAACCATTTCTAAAATTGATGCTTTACAGAGTAAAGCAGAAGATAGTAAGAATAATAATAATAATGATGCAAATTTCTACTTAGCTGAATTAATGAAGATATTAAATGAGGTAGAGGAAGATGGCTCAGCATTGGAAAACTTAGTTAATCCACTAAATGCCGAAATTGAAAAGCTTACATTAGAAGAACAAGAGCTTTATAGACAAATAAAAGAAAAGCACTATGATTTATCAGATGATGAGATAATTTCTCAAGTTCAAGATAGATTAGTTAAAGAGAACCTTTCGTAAGAAGGTTCTTTTTTTTTATATATATAACAAAAATTGTTATAACGAATGTCTAAGATTTCTAAGTATGTAAAACTCGATAAAAATGTTTTATTAGAATACATATATAACGATGGTAATTTAATATCAGAGCCTTATAATATATTAGTAAACTCTAAATATAAGATGAACTCTTATATAGCTACCGATTCTACCATAACAGGTAATAATATTGTAAATCAGCTATTTAAACTTGATACTTTATCAGGTAGATACGGAAAAGTTGACCCTGATTATTACTCATTTCTACAAGTAAAAAACTATTCTTCGGGAAATCCACTTAGACATGATACATTAAAAATACATCTTCCAATTAATTGGACATTTGGTGAGTA
>Ga0075163_10010564_pt1 | contig 12071 bp, 6 predicted proteins | sample JI1023141ADNA_FD_71478 | JGI IMG/M metagenome (GOLD analysis project Ga0075163, IMG submission 71478) | Wastewater effluent complex algal communities from Wisconsin, to seasonally profile nutrient transformation and Carbon sequestration -... | ecosystem: Engineered > WWTP > Effluent > Algae...
GGTCACGCTCTGTTGTTTTGCTTTCGGAGTACCAAACCCGGTGGTCAAATAAACCTGCAAGGTGGTGGCGCCTGCCACCACCTGCTGGCGGTTGCCAAAGAAATTGGTCTCGATTTTGTATTTGCCCGGTTTGGCATGGCGAAGCGAAAACTCTTCCGGTCCATAACCGCCGGTGAAATCATCCGACATCCGGCCGCCCTGATAGGTCGACTTATTGCCGTAGAAACATTTCTCGCCGTTCGGGTCGGTTACCCACAAATCCATATCGCTATTGTCGGCATCCCAGGTCAGGATCACCCGCAAATCCAGCGGCATGTTTTTCAGCAAACGCGGATCCATATTGGCGGTATCGAGTTTCTGCTTGCTGGTCGCGATGATGCTGTTGAGTTCTGCCAGTGCGATCAATTCGATTTCGGCAAAGCGGCCGTCCCAGGGGCGCAGTACCACTTCATACAGTTGTTCGATCGCCTTTTGATCCTGATGTGCGGCGGCATAGGCCAAGCCGAGATCGCGGAACGATTGCGGCTCTTCTTCGGCTAGTTGCTGCACTTTTTCCAACACCGGAATCGCGAGTTCAGGCGCACCGGCCTGTATCAATCGATACCCGAGAATGCGAAGTACCTGGCGGTTTTCCAGATCCATCTCGGCCAGATTGGAAAGCACGCGCAGTGCCAGATCGCGCTGGTTTTTTTCCAGCAGCATGTCGGCGGCATCCAGAAAGAAAGCACTGCTATTGAGGTAGCCCGGTTTTTCGTCGAGATAAATCGCGTAGATGTTTTCGCTGCTTGCCGCTTTCATGCGCTGGATATAGGGTGCGTCGGCAGTCCATTTTTTCAGGGTGATGGAAGCATCTGGAGCCGATTGACCAGCCGGATGGGTACTCAAACCCGAGCCATCCGAGCTGCTAATGGTATTCAGAACTTCATTCACATTATTCAGACCGGCTCTTTCGATATCGGCGCGAGTGACCACTTGCGCAGGCTGCGCACTTTCTTCATTAACCCGGCCAATCCGCGCACCAGTGACAACCACGCTATCGAGTTCTCTCGATTGCTCCGCAACTGCAGCCGGAGCGGCGGGTGCCGCCATTGCAGGCGCTGGCGCATATTTTTGTTTTGCAGGCGCGTTCTTTGGAAACACCTTGTTCCACCATGCATATTTTTCGTCGAACATCCGCACGATCTTGTCGAGTTGCCCGTCGCGACTTGTCTTGCGTTGCAGATCGCGTTCGCCGATCAATTTTGCATATTCTTCTCGCAGTTCCTCCGGCGGCGCGATGTCGTAACGCACGTAATCGGCAACGGTGTCGAGCACGATCAGGGAGGTTTCGCGGGTAGGCAAGCCAAAGCTTTCGCCGATCCGGCGGATGGCGGCGCGATTCAACTCGTGATTGGCGTCAAGTGAGTGCAGGCGATAACTTGCCCAAAGCTTTGCCGCCAAAGGATGTTCGGCAGCATCCGAATCAATGGCTAAATCCACTGTCGTTTTTTTGTCGCCTTGCGATAACACCATGGAAAGCGTCGCATCCGGACTCAACAAGCGCCCGGCCACGCGCAATAAACCATCCTGCGGATCGCGAGAAGAAAATTCCAGATCGGTAACGCCGCTGCCATCGAAACTGTCCAGATGAACACCGCTGCTTAACAGCGCCTGCGAAGCCTGTTCAAGCGATGTTGCCTGCAAAGGAATATAACGGCCACCGGTGATTTCCGACAAGGCAGAGAGTCGAACCGGGTCGGCACTGATGGCGGAGTTGATCGCATACAGCCGTTGCGTTGGGGCCAGAATCGGGAAGGGTGCATTGCCATAATTGCTCAGGCCATCGCTGAACAACAAATATTCGCCGACATCTTTCTGTACCGGCCATTGCGACAATGCGCTTGCACCGTCATACACGGTTTTTTTCAAGGAGTTTTTCAATGCGCTCCAGTCGCCATTTTGAATCCGGAATGTTTCGGTGGGTTCGGGCCGGTCGCGCAAACGCGTCAATCGAACCTCGACATTGCCGGCCTTTCTGAAATAGCGGTCAAGCAAACCAAATTCCAGATCATGATTACGGGTTGCACCGGAACCCGAGCTGTCCCAGAGCAATCCCAAAATACTTGCAAGGTGGCGCTCCTGGCTAATTCCGGCGACGGGAATTTCGGCAATGAAATAGTTCTGCCCGTTGAACACTTGCGTGTAGGTTTGCGGCTTGTCGCTGGCCGGAATCTGCAGGGTCAGTGTTCCATCGGGTGAAAAATCATTTTTCGTTACCAGCGCCTCGAAACGTTTTGCGTGACGTTTGAATTCGAGTTCGCTGAAACTGCCGGTTACTTTCGGGGCCTTGTTGATGCCATTTGTTTTCAGAGCGAGTTCGAAGTTTTTCAGCTTGCTGCCAAAAGCCATCGGCAGCGTATAAAGCCAGTTGGAATCCTGTCGTTTCAGTGATTCGGAATAACGCAACTCGACCGTGCGAACGCCTTTGGCGGCAATCGGATAAATACGCAATTTGAAATTATTGCCCTGGGTATTTTCTAGTAAACCGGGATCAACGCCACGGCGTTCAACCTCTTCAAACACCTGTCGGCCCTTGGCTTTTTCGACGGGCACCGCTTGTCGCATCTTGCCGTTCATGTCGAGCGCGAATGCCGTGATTTGCTGGCCATCGAGCAAGGGAAATTGCAGGTTGCCTTCGAGTACACGGCTGTTCGGATTGAAGAAGGTCATGCGTACGGTGGTTTCGGCCAAACCGCCGCTGATGTTGCTTTCGATCCTCAGGCTTTGAAGTTCTATCGCCCGCTCGCCCTTGATGGTTTCGATCAGGGGCCTTGTACTACCGGCTTGGGCGTGAGCGGCCGGTATGCAGGTAGCCGTTAGAAATGCGAACGCTAATAATTGTCTAAACATGGGATCCCCTGAACTGTGTTTTATCCGGTGTCATATACAACGGCCAAAACGGAGTATGGGGTTAACGCGCAGGAATGCACCAGATGCGAACTGCGAGACACCCACCGTAGGGGCGCTTGCTTGCTGCGCCCAGGCGTTACGACAACGGCATAGGCGCAGCAAGCAGGCGCCCCTACATTCAATATTTCATGGGCGCAGCAAGCAGCCGCCCCTACGTTTAATATTTTATGGGCGCAGCAAGCAGGCGCCCCTACGGATGCTTCGTAGATATCAAAAGCTGCGGAATGCCTCAATTATCCTGGCGATGTCCGTGTCATCAATATCGAGATGCATGACGATGCGAATTCTCGGATTGCCGGCGGATAGCCTTATGCCATGAGAACTCATGTGCGCAGCCAATGCGGCAAGCCGTTCTTTCGCGACCGTAATGTAAACCATGCTGGTGTAAGCGCCGTTCACCTCGATGCCGGAAATGTCTTCCAGAGCATTGGCCAGTTCGCTCGCATGGCGATGATCCTCCGACAGTCGCTCCACATTATTATCGAGCGCAAAGTTCGCCATCGCCGCCAGCAAGCCGGCCTGACGCCAACCGCCGCCTAGCACTTTTCGCCAGCGCCGCGCTTTTGAAATCAACTCTTCCGTGCCCAGCAAGATGGAGCCCACCGGAGCGCCGAGGCCTTTCGAAAAACAGACCGACACGCTGTCGAAATGTTTCGAGATTTCCCTTGCATGAATTCCCTGGGCGATTGCCGCGTTGTACAAACGTGCGCCGTCAAGATGAAAAGCAAGATCATGCTGCTTCGCCAATGCTGCGGCTTCCGCGATATAGCTTTGCGGCAATACACGGCCCCACCAGGTATTTTCCAGCGTAAAACAACGCGTACGCGCGAAATGCGGATCACCGATCGGCTTGATGGCGGCAGCCACCATCGCCAAATCCAAGGTGCCATCCGCTTGCTGCGGAATCGGCTGCGGTTGAATCGAACCCAGTACCGCTGCACCGCCGCCTTCGAATTTATACGTATGCGCTTCGCTGCCGACAATGTATTCGTCGCCGCGTTCGCAATGCGCCATCAATGCGAGCAGGTTCGATTGTGTACCGCTGGACACAAACAGGCCAGCTTCGAAACCGAGTTCATCGGCGCAGCGTTTTTGCAAGGCGTTCACCGTGGCGTCTTCGCCGAATACATCATCGCCAAGCGGCACTTCGAGAGCACTGGCGCGCATCGCAGCGCTGGGTTGGGTGACGGTATCGCTGCGCAGATCAAGCCATTTCATGTATTCAAACTCCGGTGTGTGCTGATATCTTATGCCGTCCGAGTTCAACACGAAACCGTTTATGAAAATCGCCAGCTGGAACGTCAATTCGCTCAATGTGCGACTGTCGCATGTCGAAGAATGGCTGAAATTGCGACAGCCCGATGTGGTCGTGTTGCAGGAAACGAAGATGGAAGACCACAAGTTTCCGGACGATGCGCTCGCGAGCCTGGGTTACCGCTCGGTATTTGTCGGCCAGAAAACCTATAACGGCGTAGCGATATTAAGCAAGGTATCGGCGAAGGAAGAGCAGATTGGTATTCCCGGTTTCAACGACGAGCAAAAACGCGTGATTGCCGCGACTGTTAACGGCATTCGCATCGTGAATCTTTACGTCGTCAACGGACAAGACGTCGGTACTGACAAATACGATTACAAACTGCGCTGGCTTGATGCCGTACACGGCTGGCTGGCCGAGGAAATCAAAAAGCATCCCAACCTTGTGGTGCTCGGCGATTTCAATATCGCGCCGGAGGATCGCGATGTTTATGATCCGAAAGTCTGGAACGACAATCACATCCTGACTTCCGCCGCCGAACGCGCCGCCTACAAACGCCTGTTGGATCTAGGCTTGCACGACAGCTTCCGCCTGCACAACGACGAAGCCGGTCATTACAGTTGGTGGGATTTCCGCTCCGGTGGGTTCCAACGCGGCAACGGATTGCGAATCGACCTGGTATTGATCAGCGATGCCTTGAAATCGAAATGCAGCGCCGCTGGAATTGACCGTGATCCGCGCACCTGGGAAAGGCCGAGCGATCATACGCCGGTGTGGGCCGATTTAGATATTTGACCCGATTTCACGTAGGGGCGCCTGCTTGCTGCGCCCGCTTCTGCTCTGGAAATTAATCGCCGCCTGTTTGTTTTAAATCAAGAGCGGGCGCAGCAAGCAGGCACCCCTACGTTTTTACGGGTGCAACTTGTCCTGGGTCCATTGCCTTGGATTGTTGAGAATATATTCCTGTAACCCATGCAACTCTTTTTCATCGCGTACAACACGCTCCCAATAATTACGCTGCCACAGCGGTTGTGATGCTCTGCCAAGAAATTTATTCACCGCAATCGCCGACATTGATTTAAAACGTCTCATAATTTGTCCCACCGTAGGGGCGCTGCTTGCTGCGCCCTGTTCCGGAGGACGGATGTAAAAGATTGCATGAAAGTGATTCGGCATGATCAAGAATTCATCCAATTCCACCTGCGGATAATGAATTGGTATTTCCTGCCAGATTGTTTTGACGATCCGGCCTGCATCATTCAATTGCATATCGTCATCAATAATTTCGCCAAATAAACATTCCCGATTCTGCGTGCAGATGGTAATGAAATAGGCGCCAGTTTGGCCGTAATCGTAATCGCGCAGACGAATGGATTTTCGATGGTGAGTTTTATGGTTGAATGTCACGGCAACATCGCATTAGATCGGTTTGTTCCAATCTAACGACGCAGAACAAATTTACCGTAGGGATTTATAGGTAATTTATGTAGGGGCGTTTGCTTGCTGCGCCCAAACCCCCATCCGATATTTCAACCGTAGGGGCGCTTGCTTGCTGCGCCCTGGCCGTTGCCGCAATGCATGGGCGCAGCAAGCAAGCGCCCCTACGGTTGGGTTATTGGACATTCCCGTGGGCGCAGCAAGCAAGCGCCCCTATGGTTGGGTTGTTGGACATTCCCGCGGGCGCAGCAAGCAGGCGCCCCTACGAATGGTTTTCGACATAGCGTTTAGGCTTGCGTCTTTGCCAGTGCGGTAATCATTTCCCGCACGATTTTTTTGTGCGGCGTCGATAAAGCCAGAAATGCCTCGAAGGTTTCGCGCTCGGTGTGTTTGACCGCTGCAGTCCATTGAGCTTTATCTTCACGAATCTTGCGGGCTGATTGCTCGCCAAATCGTAATGTTTGCGGTTCGACCTTCAGCCATTTTGCCAATACCTGAATCTTGTCGTCACCGGGAATGGTTTCGCCTTCAAGCCAGCGGCGAACGCCATGCAAGGTCATTTCCTTGCCCTCCCACTTCAGATTGAACTCGCGTTCCAAAACGGCAGGTTTTGGGTCATAGCCAGCCGCCACCATGGCGTTGTGTAGGCGCTTGCCGAAATCTTTTTGGGCTTTCTTCATGCCGGCAAAGGTAGAGCGGACGCCGGGGCTGCGTTTTAACCGGCTTGTGATAAAGTTACGTAATTAACGTAACTATCAGTTAACAATGCCGAAGCCGCCACTCGAAAAACTACCGGAATGCGTTGCCCGCAGCCACCGGCAGGTGGGGATCGGCTAGATGCCCTCGCTGAACTGGATCGGCAAGGACGCAGTGGTTCGTCACCACCGCGACGTGCCCTATCGGCTGCTCGAAGCGGTGCCCGAGCTTTCATGCGGCGATCCCGACAACGGCAACCTGATCGTCCATGGCGATAACTTGCTGGCGCTGAAGGCATTGCTGCCGCGTTACGCGGGTCAAGTGAAATGTATCTACATCGACCCGCCCTACAACACTGGCAACGAGGGCTGGGTCTACAACGATAACGTCAACAGCCCTGAAATCCGTCGTTGGCTAGGTGAGGTCGTGGGCAAGGAAGACGAGACGTTGGATCGTCATGATCGCTGGCTTTGTATGATGTATCCGCGACTTGTGTTGCTGAAGCAGTTTCTGCGCGATGACGGTGTGATTTTCGTTTCGATCGATGATAACGAAGTCACCACATTACGCTTGTTGATGAATGAGATTTTCGGCGCTAAAAACTTTATCGCTCAGTTTGTTTGGAATACTGAAGGCCATACTGACAACCAGTTTCCGATAAAAATAAACCACGAATATGTTATCGCGTATGCACGCAAGGCTGATGAAGTCTCGTTCGGCTATGTTATTGATCCGAATACAAGAGCTGACAGCAATCTATGGGCTGGGGTGGCTGAAAACTCCATCACGAAAAATGGCCCAGGTAATCCACCTAGTGAAATGACATTACCGATTGGGTTTCCGATTGAAGCAGAAGGCGAGATCGTACTTTCGGCATCAGATATTCCTGTCGGGCTTATTCAAGCGATGCAGCAAGAAAAATTATCGAGCAATCCATTAAAAAGGCGATTTGGTTCAGTCCAATTTCCACTTCGATTCGATGAATTGCGCGCAGGGAACGGAAGATTGACAGCTCCTTGCCGTGTCTTTTCGGGATGGGCAAATGCCAAGAAGTTGCAGCGTTTCATTGATGGTGGATGCGAATACTTCGAAGATGGGGAAGATGGACAGTTGGGTTTTTACCTTTCTGCATCAGGTGTGATTTATTACCGTCGCCAACGTGGAGATAAGGCTCGCAACATCGTCTCCGTTCTTCGTGACATGGGGACAACGGAGAAGATGCGTTCTGAGCTTGAAGGAATGAATCTTCATTTCAGATATCCAAAACCGAAAGAACTGATTTCGTATCTGATTCGAGTCGGCGCTGAGCCCAATGACCTTATCCTCGATAGCTTCGCTGGCTCTGGCACCACGGCCCACGCCGTCCTGAAACAAAATGCCGAAGACGGCGGCAACCGTCGCTTCATCCTCGTCGAAATGAACGAAGGCATCGCGCGCGATGTGACTGCCGAACGCGTCAAGCGCGTCGCCAACGGTTACATCAACGCAAAAGGCCAACAAGTCGCAGGCCTCGGCGGAGGCTTCCAGTTCTGCAAGCTCAGCAAAGAACCGCTGTTCACCGCCGACGGCCAGATCCGCGAAGACGTAACCTTCAATCAATTAGCCGAATTCGTCTGGTTTTCCGAAACCGGCACCGGCTACAAACCCAGCGGCAGGAAGTCGCCAAAGCTCGGCGTACACGAAGGCCGTGCCATCTACCTGCTCTACAACGGCATCCTCGACGACCTCGCGATCGACAGCGGCAACGTATTGACCGGCGTGGTGTTGGACAAGTTGCCGAAACACGACGGCCCGCGCGTGATCTACGCTGCTGCGTGTCGGCTGGGTGTGCCGCGCCTGCGGCGCGAAGGCATCGTGTTCAAACAGACGCCTTACGCGCTGGACGTTTCGCCATGACCGCATTCGCGCCGAAGGACTATCAAGGCCGCGTACTGGATTCGGTGCGCAGGTATTTCGAGTTGTGCAACGCAAGCGGCAACGCCAATACCGCTTTTTATCAAGTCACCGGCGAGTTGTGGGGTCGTAACCAACCGTTCAACCCATTGCCCGGTTTCGCGCCCGACATGCCGTACTTCTGCCTGCGAGTACCCACTGGCGGTGGCAAGACCTTCCTCGCGGCGAGCTCGGTGTCATTGGTCAACACCCATCTGTTGCGCAATGAGTACAGCCTGGTGCTGTGGCTGGTGCCCGGCGACACCATCCGTGATCAAACCCTGAAGGCGTTACGCAATCCGGCCCACCCCTACCACCACGCCTTGAAACAGGCAGGCGCGGTGACGGTGATGGATCTCGATGAAGCCAAATCGCTGACGCGCGCGACGCTGGACACATCCACCGTGGTGATTGTGGCCAACGCGCAAGCGTTCGCTCGCGAAGAAACCAAGGATCTCAAGGTGTATGCATCGAGCGGCATGTTGATGCAGCACTTCGACAATCTTGCGCCTGCCCTGCGCGACAATTTGTTGAAGGATGCGGATGGCACGATTCCGTATTCGCTGGCCAATGTGCTGCGAATGCGTCGTCCATTCCTGATCGTCGATGAGGCACACAACGCGCGTACCGACATCCGCTTCGCCACCTTCGAGCGATTCAATCCCAGCGGCGTGATGGAATTGACCGCCACGCCGGACACGGAAAGACAGCCCAGCAACGTGCTGCACAGCGTGGGCGCGGCGGAATTGAAAGCGGAGCAGATGATCAAGCTACCCGTGATGCTGGAAGCGGAACCTGATTGGCAGCAATGTTTGGGCGACGCGATCGCGCGACGCGATGAACTGCAGAAACTCGCCGATGACGAGTATCGCAAAGGTATGCCGTATCTGCGCCCGCTGGTACTGATCCAAGCCGAGCCACATCGAGAAAGCTTTGAAACGCATGATGTTGAGCATGTGCAGCAAGAATTGATTGATAACCAAAACATCCCTTCTGACGAAGTGGTTATCGCCACGGGTACTCAGCGCGGACTGGAAGCCATCGAAAAGCAATACAAACTCGGCATTTCCGATCCAGCCTGCCCGGTAAAGTTTGTCATTACCCAGAAAGCACTGGCCGAAGGCTGGGATTGCCCGTTTGCCTATGTCCTCGTCGGACTGAGTTCGCAACAATCCGGCACGGCGGTGGAGCAATTGCTGGGCCGCGTGCTGCGCCAACCTGACGCGAAAGCACGGGCCACGGCAGCGTTGAACCGATCCTATGCTTTTGTCCGGTCCGGCGATTTTGCCCGCGTCGCCAACGAGTTGCGTGACGGACTGGTGAGCGCGGGTTTTGAGCGCAAGGATGCGAATCAGTTTGTCACCGCACAAAAAGCCGAGCAGTCTGGGATGGATTTCGGCGGAAGTGCAAAGATCGTATTCACGCCGGTCGTTGTGCCGTTGGCGGAACAACCGAAACTAAAATCGCTGTCGAAGTCTGTGCAGGACAAGGTGCAGTGGGACAAGGCCGGCAAGACGTTAGTGATCGCATCGCCGCTGTCACCAAGTGAAGCGGAGGAAGTGGCGCAGACGGTCGCCGATGAAACATCACGCATGACAATCCTGCAGGCCGCCGAAGCCAGCCGTACGACGGCAATCGAACCTTTCCAGACGCCCGCCGAGCAAGGCGAACGTTTGCGTGTGCCGCAACTTGCCGTATATCAGCAAGGCGAGTTGCAATTGTTCGATGATGCCGAAGTGCTGGAATATCCTTGGGCATTGTCGGACTATCAGGCCGCACCGACGCCGGATGATTTATCCGCGTTGGGGCTGGCATCACGGGTGGCCGGAGGCGGCACCATCGACGTGAGCGTCGAGGGGCAGGTGAAGGTCGGCTTCTTGCCGGATTTGCAACGCGATCTCGGTCTGAGTTACACACCAGAACATTGGGACGAAACCCGGCTGGCTGCATGGCTATGTCGCAATTTGCTCGAGCCATCGCTGACCCACGCCAGCAAGCAAGCGTTCGTCGCTGCATGGTTACGCAGGCTGCTGGAAAGCGAGGCATTCAATCTGGCGCGTGCCAACCAGATGAAGTTCACCTTGCGAAAATTGTTGGACGAGAACATCAGGCGACTTCGCCGCGAGGCGGTGAATCGCGCCTACCAGCAGATCTTGTTCGGTGAAGGCAGGGAAACCCGCGTGGCGGTGGGTGGCGATTTCATCTTCGAGTTCGATCCCCAGGGTTATGCACCAAGCCGTGATTACGATCCACGCAAAAGCGAGTACGGCAATTGGGATTTCCGCAAGCACTTCCACGGGCGCATCGGCGATTTCGACAGCAAGGAAGAGTTCGAGTGCGCTGTTCAGTTGGATATGCTGGCGCAGACTGGGCGAATTAAGTTCTGGGTGCGTAATCTGGTTAATCGCGGCGGCGGTTCGTTCTTCCTGCAGAAGGCAAGTGGCCGGTTCTATCCCGATTTTCTATGTGTGTTAAATGACGGCAACATTTTGGTAGTTGAATACAAAGGCGATTACGGTTGGGAGGCGGCGCAGGATGACCGCGACATCGGCGACCTATGGGCAGAAATGAGTGATACTAAATGTCGGTTCGTCATGGTGCGGAATCGCCAATGGCAACAGATTGAAGAAGCGTTAGGCTGATTCAAATGTACCGCATGAATCAAAAAGCCTACTGACGCAGGGGGCGCCTGCTTGCCGCGCCCAGTCGATGTCGTGAATTTTGGGCGGAGCGAACATGCGGTTGTTTATCGGGCAATCCCTTGGGCGCAGCAAGCAAGCGCGCCTACGGTTGGGTTATTGGACATTCCCGTGGGCGCAGCAAGCAAGCGCCCCTACGGTTTGGTTTGTCGAGATGTTTGGGCGCAGCAAGCGTGTGCCCCTACGGTTACACAAAAGGGCTGAATGATCAGCCCTTTTTGATTATTCGAAAAACAAATGCGTCAATCCGGCAATTCGGTTTTCATGAACTCCGGCATCATCAATGCGCCCTGATGAATGCCGACGTTGTAATACTTCGTGGCAAATGTTTTCGCGGAAGCATCGCCTTCGCGGAATTTTGTCAGATCACAGGCAGACTTCGAGGCAATCGTGCCGCTCCACCAGCCGGTCGGGTAGCAGGGTTGCGGGAAGGGCAATGTGCGGAAATTCTTGAAGCCGGCATCGCTCATCGCTTTGCGCATGTCGTGGATCAGATGCATTAATGCGAGCGGCGATTCGCTTTGTTGCACCAGTAATCCGTCCGGACGCAATGCTTTCAAACAATTCTTGTAGAACGCTTCGTTGAACAAGCCTTCGGCCGGGCCGACTGGATCGGTGGAATCAACGATGATCAGATCGATGCTTTCCGGTGCGGCGTTTTCCATGTAGGCGATGCCGTCGTCGAACATCACGGTCGCGCGTGGGTCATTATTGCTTTCGCACAGTTCGGGAAAATATTTTTCGGCCATGCGGGTGACTTGCTCGTCGATATCGCATTGCACGGCGGTTTCAACACCTTTGTGTTTCAACACTTCGCGCAGGGTGCCGCAATCGCCGCCGCCGATGATCACGACGTTCTTCGGATTGGCGTGCGTGAACAGCGGCGCATGCGCCATCATTTCGTGATAGAAAAAATTGTCGCGTGTGGTGACCATCATGGCGCCGTCGATGGTCATGACATTGCCCCAGTCGGTGCTCTCGTACATTTCAATTTTTTGAAATGGTGATTGCACTTCGTCGAGTTTGCGCGTGATGCGGAAACCGATGGCCGAGCCGGTGTAGGAGAAGTTTTCGTAAAACCAGGTGTCGGACGGGGTCATGTC